>ERZ772968.103-NODE-103-length-36129-cov-26.377058_pt1 | contig 36129 bp, 20 predicted proteins | sample MGYA00580674_ERZ772968 | MGnify/ENA primary metagenome ERZ772968 (study PRJEB29015, sample SAMEA2737940) | human oral metagenome | biome: human oral; feature: human-associated habitat; material: dental | place: China | collected 2138 ...
GGACCGTGTGCACGCGGTGCTTACGTTCCTTGTTCGTCTCCAGGAGCGGGCGGATCAGCAGCATGGCCGCGCCCGTCGTCCCGATGAACGAGGCCAGAAGGCCGCCGATCGCCAGGAAGATCGTGTTGTTACGCGGAGTCGCCTTAATGTCGCCTGCCAGGTGAATGCCGCCGGACACCACGAACAGCGCGAAGAGCAGCGCGATGAACTGCACGTACTCCACGCCCGTGGAAATGAGCGGGCCGGTGCCCGCCTTCATGAACATCCAGATCGTGGTGGGCACGCCCAGGGCCAGCGCGACGAACAGCTGGGAGGATTCCTTTTCCCACCAGTGCGAGGTCTTCGGGATGATAGGCAAGAGCGCGATGCACGCGAGCATCACAACGAAGGGGAGGAGGCTCCACCAGGGGTAGGTCATCGGCCAGTCCTTGGTTGACGATAGATACGCTCACCATTTTATGGGGTAGGGGAGTGGGGTGCGGAGTGTTCCGGCAGGTGGGAGTGGCCTTATCGACGAGGCCGGGGCGCGTGCGCGCTCGCGGGTTTCCGTTGGGTTGAACGCGGCATTGGTGGCCGCCGGGTGTGTGTGGGCGCGAGTGGGTATGCGTGGGTATGCGTGGCGCCCCGAACAGGACTCGAACCTGCGACCTCTTGCACCGGAGGCAAGCGCTCTATCCGCTGAGCTATCGGGGCAGCTTGGTCAGTTTAGCAGGGTTTCATACATCCACGCGGGACGGTGATATGTGCCATACTAGTGGGCGTTGCTTGTTTGAGAACTCTCCAGGAGGATCCCATGCGCGTTCATATCGGCACCGATCACGCCGGTTTCGAACTCAAGGAAAAGGTTGTCGCCCACCTGCGCGAGGCCGGTCACGACGTCGTTGACCATGGTGCTCACGTCTACGATGCGCTCGATGACTACCCGCCGTTCTGCATTGAGGCAGCTAAGGCTGTCGTCGGCGAGCCGGGTAGCCTCGGCATCGTCATCGGTGGCTCCGGCAATGGTGAGCAGATGGCCGCCAACTGCGTGGAAGGCGTGCGCGCCGCCCTCGTGTGGTCTGATGCGACCGCGCGTCTGGCTCGCGAGCATAACGATGCGAACGTCATTGCGGTCGGCGCCCGCCAGCACACCGAGGAAGAGGCTATCGCTCTTATTGATGCGTTCCTCGAGACGCCCTTCAGCGGCGACGAGCGTCACCAGCGCCGCATCGACCTGATGAAGGACTACGAGCGTTCCGTGCGCGCCTGATAGCCTCTGGCGTTGATGCATGCGCTTCTTGCGCTGATACATACGAGGCGGGGCCGGTGAATGATCACCGGCCCCGCTTCGTGTGCCGTCTTCCTGGGTGTTCGGCAGTTTCGCGTGCAATTCCCCAGTGAGTCCTTCGGGCCGTGATGACAGATCCTTGAGATTCCAAGGATTTTGTGCTCTCGTGGGGATAGGTGCGAGAGGAATTGCATGCGACTTTGGGTGTACGTGTCTGCGTCGGGGTATCAGTTGGGCAGACACATGCGGGTTGAAACCGTTGACGCCTGTGCTGACGGTTGGTCTGCGTGGCTTGACACCGACGGCGCCTTTGCTAGCTCGTCATCATCGTGGTTTGAAACCACCGACACCACTGCGGGCGAAGAATAGCTGAATTGAGACGTGTTTCGACCTGCAAAGGTGCTAGCGGTTTCAACGATGGCCCAGAGGGTGCCTGCAGAGGTGTCAGTGGTATCAATGGTGGCTTATCGGGGTCGGGCAAAGGTGCCGTTGGTTTCATCGCAGCAGGGCGTGGCTCCAACTGCGCGAGAAAATTCGCCCTGCGGGGAGTGTGCGCGTTGCAAACGCGAAATTCTTCGCCCGGCGTGCCCAAAATAGGCCAAAACGGGCGATTTTTGCCGTGCTGGGCGATTTTTTTCGCGGTGTGTGCCTGGGCTGGGGTTTGTTGGGCGAGTTTTTTCGCGGGATGCTGCCGATGCACCCGGGATGAAACCGATGACACCTTTGCTGGCGAAAACTAGGTGAATTGAGGTCTATTTTGCCTGCGGAGGCGTCAGTGGTTTCACGTTGGAGCTTATGGGAGCTAGCGGAGGCGTCAGCGGTTTCAGCGGTGGGCCGTCTGCCCGTTGCTGCAGGAGGGGCGACCGCTCTTAGTCGCCCGATGGGACCCCGTTTCCTGCAACCAGGCGGCAACCCCAGCCCCGGCCTCGTCCCTTACCCCTGGCCGGTGAGGGTGAGGTACACCAGGAACAGGTTGAGGGCGACGATGACGGTCGCGATGAGGAAACCTGTGACACGCAGGGGGCGATTGTTGACGTAGTCGCCCATGACCTCACGGTTTGCGGTCAGGCGCATGAGTGGGATGATCGCGAAGGGGATGCCGAATGACAGGGCGACCTGCGAGACGACGAGCGCCCACGTGGGTTCGGCGCCGGCGCCCAGGATGATGAGCGCGGGAATGAGGGACACGAGACGGCGCAAGAGGATGGGGACGCGAATGTGGAGTAGGCCGTTCATGATTTCGGAGCCTGCGTAGGCGCCGACCGACGTGGAGGCGAGGCCGGAAGCGAGCAGGCCGACCGCGAAGACAGTGCCGACGATGGGTCCGAGCGTGGAGGAGATTGCCGCGTGCGCGCCCTCAATCGTGTCGGTGCCGCTCTGTCCGGCCAGGGCTGCGGCGGCCAGAAGGAGTAGGCCGATGTTGACCAGGCCCGCGATGCTCAGTGCCCAGTAGATGTCGATGCGGGTCGCGCGCAGGAGTCGCGAGAGGTGTCCCGAGGAGTGGCGGGCGTCGCCGGTGGAGGGGCCGAGTTCGTCGGCGTCGTGGTCGTTGACGAGCGAGGAGTGCAGGTAGACCGCGTGCGGCATGACGGTTGCGCCCAGCATGGAGGCTGCCACGAGGACCGAGTCGGTGCCCTGGAAGCGGGGGATGAGTCCGCCGAGCATGCCCGAGGGGCTGGGAGGGGCGACGAAGAGGCCCGCGAGGAAGCCGAGGGTGATGATGATCAGCAGCCCGACGATGATCGTCTCGAATTGGCGCTGTCGTCCGCCGCCCTGGACGAGGAGGAGGCTCATGGAGACGATGCCGATGATGACGCCGCCCCATAGGAGTGAGATCCCGAAGAGGAGGTGGAGGGCGAGTGCGCCGCCGATAACCTCAGCGAGGTCGGTTGCTGCGGCGACGATTTCAGCCTGGATCCAGAAGGCGATGCGCCCGGCTTTGGGCATGCGCGCGCCGAGGAGGGAGGGTAGGGATTGTCCGGTGACGAGGCCGAGCTTGGCGGAGAGGTATTGGATGACCATCGCGAAGATGTTCGAGGCCACAAGGACCCACACGAGCAGGTACCCGTAGCGTGCGCCCGCGGTGATGTTGGCGGCGACGTTTCCGGGGTCGACATAGGCGACGGCCGCGACGAAGGCGGGGCCGAGGAGGGGGATGAGCTTGTGGTGGTGCTCGGTGTCCGTGCTGGTCACGGGAAATCCTCACTGCTGACGGAAATACTTCGGCTACCCGAAACATTACTCGGGTTGTTCACTACCTGGGGTGGGAGAGTGGCGCATGGGACGCGTATGTGGCCAGGTTTTCATCCACGAGGCCGGGGAGAGTTCGCGGATAGGTGCACAGACCCCGTAGTCTAAAGGGGTGACTCCAGAAGAACTTGCTACTCTCATCCGCGCGACCCTGCTGGACGCTGCCGCCGCCGGTCGCATTTCGATCGATCCCTCGCTGGTCCCCGACCCCGTGACCGTGGAGCGTCCGCGCGTGCGCGAGCACGGCGATTGGGCGACCAATGTCGCGATGCAGCTCGGCAAGAAGGCTGGCATGGCTCCGCGCGAGTTCGCGCAGATCCTCGCCGATGATCTCTCGGCTGCGGACGGCATTGACTCCGTCGAGGTCGCGGGCCCCGGCTTCATCAACATCCGCCTGGGCGCGGGTGCGGCCGGCGAGCTGGCGCGCACGATCGTCGAGGCTGGCGCCTCGTACGGGCGCAATGAGACTCTGGCGGGTCGCTCGATCAACCTTGAGTACGTGTCTGCGAACCCGACGGGCCCCGTGCACCTGGGTGGTGCCCGCTGGGCCGCCGTCGGTGACTCCCTGGCTCGCCTCATGGCTGCCTCCGGCGCCGCCGTGACGCGCGAGTACTACTTCAACGATCACGGCTCGCAGATCGACCGCTTCTCCCACTCCCTCTACGCCCGTGCTATGGGCCGCGAGGTTCCCGAAGACGGCTACGGTGGCCAGTATATCGCCGACATCGCCGACCAGGTGCGCGCCGACGCGCGCGCGGCCGGCGAGCCTGACCCGATCACCCTGCCCGAGGAAGAGGCCATTGAGGTCTTCCGCGCTCGCGGCGTCGAGCTGATGTTCGCGGAGATCAAGGAGCGCCTGCACTCCTTCCGCGCCGACTTTGACGTGTTCTTCCACGAGGATTCGCTGCACACGTCCGGTGCGGTCGCCGATGCGATTGAGCGCCTGCGTGAGCGCGGCGAAATCTTCGACGAGGGGGGCGCGGTGTGGCTGCGCACGACCACCTACGGCGATGACAAGGACCGCGTCCTCATCAAGTCGGACGGCCAGGCCGCGTACTTCGCGGGCGACGTCGCCTACTACCTCAACAAGCGCGAGCGTGGCGCGGACGTTGCCATCTACTTGCTGGGCGCCGACCACCACGGCTACATCGGCCGCATGATGGCGATGTGTGCCGCGTTCGGCGACAAGCCGGGCGAGAACCTGCAGATCCTCATCGGCCAGCTCGTCAACCTGGTGAAGGACGGCGAGCCTATGCGCATGTCTAAGCGCGCCGGCACGATCGTCACCCTCGACGACCTTGTCGATGCTGTGGGCGTGGATGCCGCGCGTTACGCCCTCGTGCGCGTGTCGATGGACACCCAGGTCGACATCGACCTGAACCTGCTCTCGCAGCACTCCAACGACAACCCGGTCTACTACGTGCAGTACGCGCACGTGCGCACCTGCAACGTCGCTCGCAACGCCGCCGAGCATGGTGTCACCCGCGACGCCGGCTTCGACCCGGCCGCCCTCGACTCTGAGGCCGACGAGGCGCTGCTGGCCGCCCTCGCCCAGTTCCCCGCGCAGGTCGCGCAGGCGACCGAGCTGCGCGAGCCGCACCGCATCGCCCGCTACCTGGAGTCCCTGGCCGCGACCTACCACGCCTGGTACGGCCAGTGCCGCGTGACGCCTCGCGGCGACGACCCGATCGAGCCCGGCCACGTCGCCCGCCTCTGGCTCAACGACGCGGTCACCCAGGTGCTGCGCACCGGCCTCGGCCTCCTTGGCGTGAGCGCCCCCGAGAGGATGTGAGTCGGTGAGCGAGACGGAAAACGTCGCTGCCCTCACCTGCCCGACCCCCGATGAGCGCCCGGACCTGTGGCCGTGGAGTGCGAGCCGGGAGGGCGGCGTGCTGCGCGTGGGAGGCGTCGATCTGACCAGTGTCGCCGCCAACTTCAGCACGCCCACCTTCGTGCTTGACGTTGAGGCCATGCGCGGCCGCGCCCGCGTGTGGGCGAGCGCGATGGCCGAGGAATTCTGGGACGGCTACGGCATGAACGGCGGAGACGCCTTCTACGCCGGCAAGGCCTTCCTGAGCGCCGACGTCGCACGCCTGGTCGCGGCCGAGGGCCTGGGGATCGACACCGCCTCGCTCGGAGAGCTGAGCCTCGCGCTGCGCGCCGGCGTGGACCCCTCGCGCATCGGCCTGCACGGCAACAACAAGTCGGACGCGGAGATTCGCCTCGCCCTCGAGGCTGGCATTCATCGCATCTTCATCGACTCGATGGACGAGGTCCACCAGATCGAGCGCATCGCCACCGACCTCGGCGTCGTCGCGCCCGTCATGGTGCGCCTGAAGTCCGGCATTCACGCGGGCGGCAACGAGTACATCGCGACCGCCCACGAGGACCAGAAGTTCGGCCTGTCCTTGGCCACCGGCCAGGCGTACGAGGCCGTGGCCGCGATCAAGGACGCCGCTCACCTGGACTTCCGTGGGCTTCACAGCCACATCGGCTCCCAGATTTTCGGGACCGAGGCCTTCGCTGAGGCCGCGCGCATCGTCGTCGACTTTGCGGCGCGCGTGAAGGCCGAGCTTGACTTGGACGTTCCCGCGATCGACCTGGGTGGCGGCGTCGGCATTGCCTACACGGGCCAGGATCCGGTCCCGACCTCGCCGGTCGAGGTCGCCCGCGCCCTGGCGGGGGTCGTGCGCGAGCGCTGCGCCCACCATGGCTTGCCGATCCCGCACGTGTCCGTCGAACCGGGCCGGTCCATCGCGGGTCCCTCGATGGTCATGCTCTACCGCGTCGGCGTCGTCAAGGACGTCTCGTTGGAAGATGGGGGAGTGCGCCGCTACGTGGCGATCGACGGCGGTATGTCGGATAACATTCGCCCGGTTCTTTACGACGCGGTCTACACGGCGACGCTCGCGAACCGGGACCCGGCTGATGCCTCGTCCCTGGTGCGCTGCCGCATCGTCGGCAAGCACTGCGAGAGTGGCGACATCGTCATCCGCGACATCGACCTGCCGGCCGACATCGCGGGCGGTGATCTCCTGGCCGTCCCCGCTGTCGGCGCGTACGGCTACTCGATGGCCTCGAACTACAACATGCTGACGAAGCCCGGCGTTCTTGCGGTCGAGGATGGGGCCGCCCGCTGGTTCATCCGCCCGCAGACGGTGGATCATCTGCTGGCCCTCGACGCCGGTTTGGAGTAATCGTCGACCTGGAGTAACCGCCGGCCTGGAGTAACCGCCGGCCCGCAACAAGCAGAGCGACAAGACGGGGAATGCCTACGGCCACTCCCCGTTTTGTGTGTACTCCCCGTTTTGTGTGTGCTCCCCCGCAAGTTTCGCACGTAATTCCCTTCCAACTATTTCAGAGTGTGAAATTGGCCTGTTGGAATTTCAACGTTTATGGACCCGCTCAAATTTTGACCAAGGGAAATTACGTGCGAGATTGAGGGGTGGAAGCGCTCTTGAGGAACAGGCTTAGGCAAGCCTAGGTTTTATTGTTACTGGCAAACTCTAGGATGATGGGCACAGCTGCCAATGCAGCCGAAATCCTGACAGTGACAAACGAAAGTCGAGGAAACATGCGCCGCATCGCCGCACGCATCGGTCTCGTCGCTGCCCTCGCCCTGTCCATGGGCGTGGCCGCGGTGAACGCTCCCTCCGCGCGAGCCGAGGAGCCCGGCCTCGTCTCTGCGCCTCGCGCCGACAATGACGAGATGAACTACGCGATCAACCTCGCGGGCACCGATCCCGAGGACCTCCAGCGAGCCCTCGCTCTCGTCCCCGGAGCGGGCGGTGCTGCCCTGGCCTCGTACCCCGAGATTGGGACTTTCTTCGCGCAGAGCGCCACGCCCTCGTTCGCGCCCGACCTGGCCGCAGCCATGCGGCAGGCAGGCATCGCGATTCACTCGATTGGACCCACCCGCGTGGCTCCCGTCCTGTACTACGAGCGCGTCGAGCTGCCCACAGACAAGAAGGACGAGGCCCCGCAGTCCGGCGCGGCGGGCGGGCTGACCTCCATGCGTGAGGAGAGTGCGAGCGCCGCCCCCGCTGGTGCAAACGAGGAGGTTTTCAACTGGGGTGCGGTCGCTATGCATGCGCGCGAGGCCGAGGCCGTGAACGTCAAGCGTGCCCCGGTGACCGTCGCCGTCGTTGATTCTGGCGTTGAGGACACTCATCCGGATTTGGAGGGGCGCGTTGATACGTCGCGTTCCGTGAAGTGTTCGGTCAATGGTGTTGCGACTCAGGATTTTTACGGGTGGCGTGACGAGTTCTATCACGGCACGCATGTCGCGGGTATTATTGCGGCCAATCACAACGATATTGGTATCGACGGAATCGCTCCGGAGGCGAGCATTGTTGCCATTGAGGCGACGAACGATAATCGTCTCATCTACCCCGAGTATGTGACGTGTGCGTTCATGTGGGCTGCGAGCCATGGGGTTGATGTCGTGAACAACTCGTACTCGATGGATCCGTGGGTCTACTGGAGCCCGACTGATCCCGAGCAGGCTGCGGGTCTCGAGGCAGCGACGCGATCGATCAAGTACGCGCAGGGAAAAGGTTTGGCCGTGATCGCGGCGGCCGGTAACGAGGGCGTCGATATTGATCATCCGACGGTCGACAACGGGTCTCCGACCGACGTGCCGACGCCGACGAAGAACAGGGCCGTGAATGGCGGTATCCGTGTTCCTTCCATGCTTGATGGTGTTGCGCAGGTGAGCGCGGTCGGTCAGGCGTACAACGTGAAGCCCGGACTGTCCCTCGGTCGTGCCGAGTTCTCCAACTATGGCAACACGATCGATTTCGCCGCTCCGGGCGACCAGATCTACTCCACCGTTCCCCTGCTGTTCTATCCGAGCGGTTATGCGGTCGCCGACGGCACGTCTATGGCGACGCCGCACGTGTCGGGCATCGCGGCCCTCATCAAGTCGGTGCACCCTGAGCTGTCCGGCGCGCAGGTCATCGACCTCATGAAGAAGCAGGCGGCGGCCAATTACGGGCGCCTCAACGCGCCCATCGACGGTCGGGAGTATCGCGGTTACGGCTTCCTTGATGCGCTCGATGCGGTGACGTCCGGCGTGGATCAGATTGACGAGGCCAAGGCTGGCGCGTGGGTGAAGGACGCGGTCGGCTGGTGGTACCGCTACGAGGACGGCAGCTACCCGGCGTCGACGAGCGCTCAGATCGACGGGGCGACCTACCGTTTCGACGCGCGCGGCTACATGGTGACCGGCTGGGCCTGTGAGGGTGGCCAGTGGTTCTACCACGGTGCTTCGGGCGCGCAGGCATCGGGCTGGGCCAACGTGAACGGCACCTGGTACTACCTGGATCCCGCCTCGGGTGCGATGGCGACGGGGTGGGTGTTCGTGGATGGCACGTGGTACTACCTGGGAGCGTCGGGTGCGATGGCGACCGGCTGGGTTCAGGATGGGGCCGCCTGGTACTACCTCACGCCCTCCGGCGCGATGGCGATCGGCTGGCTGCATGAGGGCGGCTCCTGGTACTACTTGGATCCCGCGACGGGTGCGATGGTCACCGGTAGCCAGCAGGTGGACGGCGTGGCCTACACCTTCGGGCCGGACGGGCGCATGCGCTAACTGGCGGCGGTGAATCGTCGCGGTGGGGCCGGGCATCTGCGGGTGCCCGGCCCCGCTTTGTTGCGGCTCGGGGGCAGTTTTGTCATGGCTCCCGGGCGCGTGCGCGTGGGGGAGTGCTGACCCGGAATTCTCGCCTTTATCGAGGTGTCGGCGGAGTTAAGCGGCGCTAAATTGTGGCGAGTGACAAACTAAAGCATGATAGTTCTGATGAGTACATCGCCGTACTCGCCAGACCTACAACCGAAAGTCGAGGAACCATGCGCCGCAATGTTGCACGCATCGGGCTCGTCGCTGCCCTCGCCCTGTCCATGGGCGTGGCCACAGCGACCGCCCCACCCACCCGGGCCGACGACCACACCGGCCTCATCGCTCCTGCCCGCGCGAGCGCCGGCCTGATGAACTACGCGATTAACCTGAGCCCGCAGGCCAGCGCCGAAGATCTCGCGCGCGCGACCTCGCTGGTCGCGTCCGCCGGGGGCGTCGCCCTGGCCTCGTACCCGCAGATCGGAACGTTCTTCGCCCAAAGCGAGTCGGCCTCGTTCGCGCCGGACCTGGCCCAAGCCCTGGCGAAGGTCGGTATTTCGGTGCATTCGGTGGGTCCGACGCGCGTGGCCGCCGTGCCCGAGGGTGAGCGTCAGGCCGCTCCCGACCCGCAGCCTGGACCACAGTCCGGGGACGCGGACCCCGCGTACTCCGGAAGCCAGTCGGGGGCCCAGTCCGGCGCCCAGTCGGGTGGCCCGGCTTCCCTGCGCGGCGAGAGCGGGACCGAGGCCGATACGCCCGAGGAGATCGTCAACTGGGGTGCTCAGGCGATGAGCGCCGCTGACGCTGCTGCCGTTCCGATTGCGCACGCACCCGTCACCGTCGGCGTCATCGACACGGGTATCGACGACACGCACCCCGACCTCGTGGGACGCGTCGACACCTCACGGTCGGTCTCGTGCGCGCACAACGGCATCGCCTCCCAGGCCTACGGTTCCTGGCGTGACGACTACTTCCACGGCACGCACGTCGCGGGCATTATTGCCGCCAACCACAATGGCATCGGCATCGACGGCATCGCCCCGACCTCGACCCTCGTGTCCATCAAGGCCGCGAACAGCGAGCAGCTCATGTACCCCGAGTACGTGACCTGCGGCTTCATGTGGGCCGCCAGCCACGGGGTCGACATCGTCAACAACTCCTACTCGATGGACCCGTGGGTCTACTGGAGCCCCAGCGACCCCGAGCAGGCCGCAGGCCTCGAGGCAGCGACACGCGCCATCGCCTACGTGCAGGGTCAGGGTCTGGCCGTCATCGCCTCGGCGGGAAACGACGGCATGGACAACGACAACGTCTCGACCGACAGTGGATCGCCGACCGACCTCGACACCCCGATCAAGGACCGCCCTGTGAAGGACGGCGTGAAGGTCCCCGCCATGGTCGAGGGCGTCAGCCAGGTCAGCGCCGCTACGCGCACCAACGTCGAGACCAAGCCCGAATGGTCGAACCTCAAGCGCGCCGACTTCTCCAACTACGGAAAGAGCGTCGACTTCACCGCGCCGGGCGAGGATATTTACTCGACCGTGCCCACGGCGATCTTCGCATCCGGCTACGCCAAGACCAGCGGCACCTCGATGGCCGCACCCCACCTGACGGGCATTGCCGCGCTCATTAAGTCGATCCACCCCGACTTCCAGGGCAAGCAGATCACCGACCTTATGCGCAAGCAGGCGGCCATGGAATACACGCGCCTGCAGGAGCCCGAGGACGGCAAGGAATACCGCGGATACGGTTTCATCAACGCGCTGACCACCATGCGTCGCGACCAGCCCCAGCCCACCGTCACGACCCTCCAGTACCGGGTCGGCAAGGGTGAATGGAAGGACCTGGATGGCGCGACCCTGCCCGCTGGCCCCGTCACCTTCTACGCCGAGGCCAACGCGCCGATCAGCCACCTGCACATGGATGTCGCCTCCCTGACCAGCGTCGACCGCGATGGTTCGGGCAAGTACGGTGACTCAGCCGTCGGCGTGTCCGCTGAAAACGTTGACCTCTCCTCACTCCTGCCCGAGGGCACCGACTCGGTGACCGCGCGCGTCCAGGTGAGCGCCACCGGTATCAACTTCGACCGCCAGGCCGACGACGACACGGGCCGCGAGGCCGTCTTCACCGTCTCGCGCGACCAGAACGCCGCGGCGCAGCCGACGCCCGCGCCCGACACGACGCCCGCGCCCGCTGGCCCCGCCAAGGCTGGCATCACCGCCCCCGCGCGCGCCGCCGAGCAGCTGCCCGCCAACTACGCGGTCAACCTGCCCAAGGGCACCGATAACGCCACCTTCCAGCGCGCCGCGGCCCAGGCCTCGTTCCTGGGTGGCCTGGTCCTGTCCCAGTACCCGGCTTTCGGCACGTTCTTCGTGCAGGCGGCCTCGCCCACCTTCTCGCCCGACCTGGGCGCCGCGCTCGTGAAGGAAGGCATCAGCTACGACTCGATCGGCCCGACCCGCCAGGCACCCGTCGGTGGCAACGAGGCCGTGGTTCCCGTTCCCTACGAGACCCGAGTTGCGGCGGACGCTGCGCTCGCGGCCGCACCCCGCTCCGAGGGAGCGCAGGGGGCTCAGGAAGCTCAGAGCGATCAGGATGCGACCCTGACCCCGGACCCACAGACGGGCAACGGATGGCACCTTCAGGCCCTGCACGCCCTCGAGGCGCAGGACGTGGACGTCATGCGCGCCCCCGTGACAGTGGGCATTATGGACCAGTCCGTGGATGACACCGTGCCGGACCTGGCCGGACAGGTCGACTACGGCAAGTCCGTGGCCTGCAACGTCAACGGCGTGCCCAACCGCGACCCCGCCGCGTGGCGCTGGGACGACGCGACCCACGGCACGCACGTGGCCGGCTCGATCGCCGCGAAGCACGACGGCGTGGGCGTGGATGGCGTGAACCCGACCCTGCGCATCGCCGCGATCAACGTGGCCTCGCGCAACGGTGGTTTTTTCTATCCCGAGTACATCGCGTGCGGCTTCGTGTGGGCCGCCGACCACGGCGTTTCCGTGACCAACGGCTCGTACTACGTCAACCCGTGGAAGTACTGGATGCCGAACGACCCCGAGCAGGCCGCCGGCCTGGAGGCCGTGCAGCGCGCGGTCGACTACGCGACCTCGAAGGACGTCATCAATGTGGTGGCTGCCGGCAACTGGACGACGGACCTGGATAACCTGCCTGCCACCGACGATTCGTCGCCGGGCGACACGTGGGGTGCGTTCGAGCGCGACGTGAGGGGTGGCGTCTACATGCCGTCGATGCTGCGTGGCACGCTCGCCGTGTCCGCCCTGCAGCTGCCTGAGGGCGCTGACCCCGCCACCGGCGTGCTCGAGCCGACATCCTGGTCGAACTGGGGTGCGAACAGCATCGACTTTGCTGCCCCCGGCGCGAAGATCTACGCTCCGCTGACGAGCTGGTACGGCAAGGCCTACGGCAACCTGTACGGCACGTCGCAGGCATCGCCCCTGGCGGCCGCCGTCATCGCGACGCTGCGCCAGGTCCACCCGGAGATGAACGCTGAGCAGATCATCGCCCTGGCGAAGAAGCAGGCGGGCGATCCGGCGAACTGGAACCGCTTGAAGCCCATGGAGGGCCACGAGTACCGGGGTGCTGGCCTGCCCAATGCCCTGGACGCCGTGCTGAAGGATCAGGCGAAGCCCGTCATCGGCAGCGTCGAGTACTCGACGGATGGCGCCACGTGGCAGCCGCTGGCGGGGGAGAGCGTCGCCGGGCGCGTGTCCATCCGTGTGACGGTGACCGGTCCGGTGACCTCGGCGCGACTCCTCGTCGGTGAGCGTAAGGTCGCGACCGGCACGGGCAACGGCGCCTTCGAGGGTAACTCGGTGACGCTGCAGGCCGACGGCGTGGACGTATCCCACCCGAATGGGACGGGACGCTTCGCGGGTGCCGCGACGGTCACGGTCGAGGCCATGGGTCGCAACAACGATGCCCGCGCCGATGACGACGCGACCCTCCAGGTTCCCTTCACGGTCAGTCCCGACCAGGTCGGCCCCGACGAGGCCCGCTCGGGCCGCTGGGTCTCCGGTGCCTTCGGCTGGTGGTGGCGCTACGAGGACGGCACGTACCCGACCTCGACGCAGCTGCGCATTGACGGGGCGATCTACCGATTCGACGCGCGTGGCTACATGGTGACCGGCTGGGTCAGCGAGGGCGGACACTGGTTCTACTACGGTCCCTCCGGCGGCCAGGCTGCGGGCTGGGTGAAGGTGCATGGGACCTGGTACTACCTGGATCCCATCAGCGGCGAGATGGCCAGCGGGTGGACCAAGGTGCGCGACACCTGGTACTACCTGGCGTCCTCGGGTGCGATGCGCACCGGCTGGATGCGCGAGGGTTCCACCTGGTACTACCTGGCTGACTCCGGCGCGATGGCCACGGGCTGGGCGCGCGTCGGCTCCTCCTGGTATTTCTTCGCCCCCTCCGGCGCGATGAGCGTCGGCTGGGTGAAGGACGGCGGATCCTGGTACTACCTGTCGTCCTCCGGGGCGATGGTGACCGGGGCGCGCTGGATTGACGGCACGCGCTACGTGTTCGATCAGTCGGGTCGCCTCCAGGAGTAAGCCTCACGAGGCCGGGGATCCTTCCCCGGTTGAGATGCTGAGGGGCCGCGCACGATGTCTCGTGCGCGGCCCCTCGCGTGCTGAAGAGAGACTTACCCCTCGCTTGTGGACGTGAAGCCCGCTTTGTCTGGCGTCGTGTCCAGGCGCGCGGCGATGAGCTCCTTGTCTTCCTCGGAGGCGAGGTCGCGGACCCACGAGGCGTAGGTGGCCTCGTCGGCGTGGACCTCCTGCGTGAGCGGGTTGCGCCGCTTGGAGACGATCGTGCGCACGTGCGCGACGAACACCCACGCGTTCGCCACCAGGGCGGCCGCCGAGAGGATGAGCATCGCCCAGGGGTTGTGGGCGCTGCGGTGGGCGAACATCGAGTCCTGCATGAAGTGCGGGAACGTGAGCACGACCGCCGACCACAGGGTGAGCGTGTACGCGCGGTACTGGATCCACGCGCCGCGCCCGAACTTCATGAGTGCCGGGATCGTGCACGAGGCCAACAGCGCCACGCCCGAATACCACGCCCGGTCCGCCAGGCAGTTGTACACGTAGGCGAGGTTCCACAGGTCGTAGGCGATGATCCACCCGATCGTCAGGTCGCCCCAGATGAGGGCGCGCTCCTTGCCCTTGGATACGAAGATCCCGACCCACCCGGAGATCGCGAGCAGGTTCAAGATACCCGCGACGCCGTTCATGATGTTCCACGGCCCGCCCCACGTGACCATCCCCTGGGCGGGATCCACCCCGTGAATCCCGTAGCACTGGAAGTCGCGCACCACGGCCTCGGCAATGTTCACCGCCAGGATCGCGGGCGGGATGATGAGGTACCAGTGGTTGTGGCGCAGCTTGGGGAAGACCTGCAGGGCGACGAGGCACAGGGACCCCGTCAGCGCCGAGTACTGTTTCACGATTGGGAACCAGCCCGCCGAGGCTGTCCCCGCCGTCGAGTGCGGCCACCAGAAGATGGTCAGGGCGATGGGCACGACCACGAAGAGCGCGAGGACCACCCACATGTTGCGCTGGGCCAGCCATGCGGCGCCCGCGAGGAGCGCGACGACGAGGAGGAGCATCGCGTAGTCCCACCACTGGCCGACCTCGAAGAAAAAGAGCGTCGGGTAGTCCGGGGGAGTGACGGCGCCCATCAGCGTTGCTCCTTGCCCCAATTGGGCAGGTAGGTGCGTTCCATCTTCTGGCGGATCTGCTCCTCCCAGGAGAAGGTTGGCTCGGTCCAGCCGTCGAAGTAGGAGGCGTCGACTTCGCTCGCCCACGGGCTGTCCGCGCCCGTCGGCGGCCAGGAGGGGTCGTCGGTGACAGGCGGGCGGATCTCGGCGACGGCCGGGGCGGACCGTCCGTAGCGGAACCACTGCGTGTAGGTCTCCTCGAACAGGGGAGTGCCGTCGTAGCGCCCGGCGGGCGTGCCCGAGTTGAAGAAGCGCCCGCCCAGCATCCCGCGCATGAAGCGGCCCGTCAGGTGCTGCTTCTTCTTGAACTCGAGGACGCGCTTGACGTAGAGGTTTTGCAGGTGGGTCATGCACCCGCCGATGAACTCGATGTTCACCCAGTTCAGGGCTTTCATAGCGGGGGAGGCGGGCTCGTAGCCGATGCGCCAGTGGTTGATCAGGCGCGTGCGCCCACCCGACAGGGGCACCATGTAGAAGCACCAGGCGGCCGCGAAGTGCGTCATCCCGGGGAAGCGGAACGCGTAGGAGCCGGGCGCCTTGGGCGGGTTCTTCGTGTCGACCCACTGGACCATGTACTTGCCGGGAACGACGTCCGCCCACTCCATCGACATGCCGTGGAAGTCGAAGGCCGCGGTGTCGCCGGGCACCATCGAGTCGGGCTGCTGGAACTCCTCCTGGATCTCGTAGGAGTTGAAGAAGGGCAGGCGCGCGAAGACGCGCTCGAGGAACTCCGAGGAGAAGGACCCGGACTTTTCCGCGCCAATCTGCTTGAAGAGTCGCCACACCGCGTAGGCGGGCGCGTCGATCGTGATCGCGTAGGTCGAGGAGTAGCCGTTGTCGTAGTTTGCGTCGATGAGGTCGTCGCCCGGGTAGTGCCAGGCCTGTTCCTCGGGCGTGGCCTTTCCGCTCAGCTGGCTGAAGGCGTACATGCCGCCCAGGAGTGCGGCACTCCCGGCGAGGCCTGCGGTGCAGAGGGTGCGACGGGGTAGGCGTGTCATGGGTCCTCCTCCTTGAGGGATTGACGAGGGGCGCCCGCGCTGGCGCTGGCCCGTGGGGAGCCCCGGAACGATGGGGATTCAGCGTTGAACCCCGCACACTAGGTTAGTGTTTCGGATTATGATAGCCGACAACTATTAGCTCGGCTACGTGTTCGAAGGAGAATGCTGTGGACTCGCTCTTCCTGTGGGAGCTCGGGACTCCCAAGGTCTATCTCATCTGGCTACTCGTGCTCGCCGCCCAGATCGCCGCCGCGGAGATTAACCGCCGGTGGAACTGGACGATCTTTGCCGTGTGGACCGTGGGCGGCATCGCTCTCATGCCCTACGCGTGGATCCACGGGACGCCCATGGTCGGGTGGTTCCCGTTCGGAAAGTACGCGATCATGATCCTCACCGCCACCATGACGGGCACGGTGCTGGTGTACGCGAAGCGCAACCCCGTCAAGGCGCACAAGTACGCGATCTGGCTGGGCGTGGCCCTGTGGATCGGCCTGGCTGTCAACATCATGGAGGCCAACATCCGTGACCTGACAATCTGGTTCAACGCGGATTCGTACTACGCGTGCGGTGCCGACTGGCAGTGTCTGAAGGGCGTGAACGACGCGCACACGATCGACATGATCGCAGGCCTGCCCGAGGCCAGGGGAGTGACCGCCGAGCTGCATTCCCAGCAGTGGTACCAGGAGGTGGCCGCCAACCTGGCGGAGCGCCACGTCGGTATCGACCCGGAGACGGGCTTCCGCACGATCGGTGGCTACTGGAACCTGCTGTCCGCCGCGGCCGGCCTCCTCAACATCATCACGATCACGGGCCTGGGCAAGATCATCGTGACCTCGCCCGGGAAGCGCTCCGTGCGAGGCCTCATTTGGGTGGACATGGTGTGGCCGTGGGTGATCGCCTACGACCTGTGGAACCACGCGTTCTTGTACAACTCCCTGGCTGACTACACGTGGTACTGCACGCTCGCCCTGCTGCTCGCCTGCACGATCCCCGCGTTCACGTGGGCGAAGGGCCAGTGGATCTGGTTCCGCTGTTTCACGCTGGTGTTCTGGATCTCTATGAATACTCTCCTGCCCGAGGTCTTGGTCCCTCCCTCGGATATCTTCAACTTTGCGACGATGGACCCGCGCGCGAACATCGCGTGCGCGGCCGCCGCGCTCGCCGCCAACGTCGCGCTGTTTGCGTACTGGCTGTACAAGATCGTTGTGTATAGGCGAAACCCGATCACGGGCGTCCTGTACTGCGAACTGGCCGAGTTCCGCACCATCGTGCGCGAACACTGCGACGATCGCGACAAGTACTTCCTGGTGGATCGCATCCCCGAGACTCCGGAGGAGTTGGGCTTCGAGCCTGACTCGCCCACCCCGCCCGATGATGGCTACCGCGCCTGGATGCCCTGGTGGAGGGGAGAGGATAGGAGGCACCCGTCGAAGAGGGGTGATTGTTCGCGTTCGTAGGCGCCCTTGTCATCCCTCATTGCCGAGGCCTCCCCGCAGAGTTGCGGGGAGGCCTTGGTTGCATGCGTGCTCATTCAGTCCTGAGCTAGTCCCTTGAAAAGCTCGTGAAGCGCCGTGTTGTGGCACCCGGTACTTACTGGCACGATTTGGCGGTGGTCCTTTGGGTTCCTTACGCTTTCTGTCTCAATGCACCTTATGGTGCTCGATGCATGCTATCTGGCTGGCGGTGCCCCACTGTGGTGGGTTCCTTTCGCTTTGGCTAAATGCGCCTTATGGCGCTCGCTGCTTTCTGACCTGCCTGCCGTAATTACTACGGCGGCTCGGCGATGTCTTAATGCACCTTATGGCGCTAGGTGCTTTCTGACGGGCGGGACCGAGTATCCGGAATTCACGCAGCGTGGTCTGTCTTAATGCACCTTATGGCGCTAGGTGCTTTCTGACACTTTGAGTGCGGCTTCACTGGGAGCGACGGAGTCATCTCGTCTTAATGCACCTTATGGCGCTAGGTGCTTTCTGACCTACGGCTGCTGCTGGCACTGAGTCACTTGGTGAGGGGTCTTAATGCACCTTATGGCGCTAGGTGCTTTCTGACCTACACCTCGGGCGCTCGGGACAACAAACCCGGCTGGGTCTTAATGCACCTTATGGCGCTAGGTGCTTTCTGACGTAGCAGAATTCTTTAGTGAGATTGCACCCCGTGCTGTCTTAATGCACCTTATGGCGCTAGGTGCTTTCTGACCGCGAGACCGGCCGCCTCGCCGCCGGCATCAAGCCCAGGTCTTAATGCACCTTATGGCGCTAGGTGCTTTCTGACGTGCGGTCGGTGAGGGTGGGCGGCGCGGTATGGGTATGTCTTAATGCACCTTATGGCGCTAGGTGCTTTCTGACGAAATCACCCCGGGAAACTGGCAGAGCGTCCGATTCGCCGTCTTAATGCACCTTATGGCGCTAGGTGCTTTCTGACATCGTCGGCGGAGTCTCACTCGCCGCCGCCCTCACCATCGGGTCTTAATGCACCTTATGGCGCTAGGTGCTTTCTGACGTGCGGTCGGTGAGGGTGGGCGGCGCGGTATGGGTATGTCTTAATGCACCTTATGGCGCTAGGTGCTTTCTGACATGAAGAGCCAGGCATTCATCACCACACGCAACCACCGTCTTAATGCACCTTATGGCGCTAGGTGCTTTCTGACAGGAGAATACGATCCCCTGGCAAAGCGAGCTCTTTGTCTTAATGCACCTTATGGCGCTAGGTGCTTTCTGACCGTAAGCAGCAGCGACGACTCGCGCCACCGCCTCCACAGCGTCTTAATGCACCTTATGGCGCTAGGTGCTTTCTGACCGTGACCGCAGCAACCTCGCTCCGACGGTGAAGGCCCTGTCTTAATGCACCTTATGGCGCTAGGTGCTTTCTGACCGTGACCGCAGCAACCTCGCTCCGACGGTGAAGGCCCTGTCTTAATGCACCTTATGGCGCTAGGTGCTTTCTGACCGGAGTATCGGAATCACGAAAGCCTGTTTGCCATCATGCGTCTTAATGCACCTTATGGCGCTAGGTGCTTTCTGACCGTGACCGCAGCAACCTCGCTCCGACGGTGAAGGCCCTGTCTTAATGCACCTTATGGCGCTAGGTGCTTTCTGACCGGAGTATCGGAATCACGAAAGCCTGTTTGCCATCATGCGTCTTAATGCACCTTATGGCGCTAGGTGCTTTCTGACAGACAGTCGCCGCCCTCGCGCTCCACGGCAACGCATTGTCTTAATGCACCTTATGGCGCTAGGTGCTTTCTGACCCTCGGGGGCCTCTTTCAGAAGAACGCGCCGATCACCGAGTCTTAATGCACCTTATGGCGCTAGGTGCTTTCTGACGCAAAGATGGTGGATACGCTCGGTAAGGAGACCATCGACGTCTTAATGCACCTTATGGCGCTAGGTGCTTTCTGACCTGCAGCAGCAAGCCCGACACCTGAACGCTATCCTTAAGTCTTAATGCACCTTATGGCGCTAGGTGCTTTCTGACCCGATCAGCTCGGCCGCGTGGAAACGACTCTCAGCAATCAGTCTTAATGCACCTTATGGCGCTAGGTGCTATCTGACCAGGGTGACGACTTCTGCGCCTTCACATTCCTGTTCCCGTCTTAATGCACCTTATGGCGCTAGGTGCTTTCTGACAAAGGAAATCAACCATGTTGAACCACGAAGCAGCACACGCGTCTTAATGCACCGTTTGGCGCTCGGTGCTTTCTGACAATGGGAGGTTGCGGGTTCGAGTTCCGCTGTGTCCAGTCTTAATGCACCTTTTGGCGCTCGGTGCTTTCTGACCCCGAAGAGGTGGCCGAGTTTGACCGTAAGGTCTGGGAGGGTCTTAATGCACCGTTTGGCGCTCGGTGCTTTCTAACCCAAAGAACAGCGATAACCCCTCGCGTTCAACGCACTGACCGTCTTAATGCTCCGTTTGGTGCGGGCCACGGATGGTTCCTCAAAAATGTTGCACGTAATTACCGGCCTGTTGTTTCGATGTTTGAAGTCGGATCGTTGAAATTCTGCGACTTCTAAGAGTTGGTGCAGAGTTGAAAGAAGGGAATTACGTGCGATATCTCGGCCGCTCGGTGCTTTCTGACCTTGGGAAATCATGTCAGCCTATAACCATCTTGTGCTGCGTCTTAATGCACCTTATGGCGCTCGGTGCTTTCTGACCAACAGACTGTTCAAAGTAGAGTCCTGCGGTGGTAGGGTCTTAATGCACCGTTTGGCGCTCGGTGCTTTCTGACGTGCTGCAACGAAGCGCCGGGAAAGCCCAGGAAGCTGTCTTAATGCACCTTTTGGCGCTCGGTGCTTTCTGACCAGGACAACGCTCAAATAGCCCTTGATCTCTGGCGGTCTTAATGCACCGTTTGGCGCTCAGTGCTTTCTGACGCGCCTACACCGGGAATTTCCGCGACGCAATGGCCCAGGGGTCTTAATGCATCTTTTGGCGCTCGGTGCTTTCTGACTGAAAGGCCGCACCTCAGAATTTTCTCTGAAGGGAGAGTCTTAATGCATCTTTTGGCGCTCGGCGCTTTCTGACAAATCCACACAGATACAGAAAGGAGGTTGCACACCCGCTGTCTTAATGCACCTTTTGGCGCTCGGTGCTTTCTGACACCCGGCGAACGATCTCATTGCTGCGCACGCGTTCCCGTGTCTTAATGCACCGTTTGGCGCTCGGTGCTTTCTGACAACGATGAATGAGTACTTTGGACAGGAACTTAAATGGAGTCTTAATGCACCTTTTGGCGCTCGGTGCTTTCTGACCAGCTTTTGTTGACAAGTTGAGCAAATCCTTGTCCGAGTCTTAATGCACCTTTTGGCGCTCGGTGCTTTCTGACTGCCCGGCGTGTCGTACCCCCTGTGGCCAGGGAAAACGTCGTACCGGATCGCCAGTGGTCGAAAAAGCACCCCTCCGGCCAGCAAGCACGAGGCTAGATTACCAGACTTTTCGTTGCGACTGCTCGCATCGCCGCGGAACGTCTGCGGGGCCGACGCTGTCCCGGAAATCGCCGCCACCATCGGCGTGTCGCTCCTCCATAACGCTTCACACTTGCAGAGTAACCGCAAGGTTGTTGACTGGAAGAACAGACAATGACGACACCCGCCACGGCCTCGTCCCTGAGAGAAGCGACCAGCCCCGAAGCCCTCACTCGCGCCAGACACCGAGTCCTCGCAGCACACCCCGACCCCACCAGAGCGAACACCCCCACGCCGGGAAGCCTCACCGACGACCAACTCCGTGTCCTCGCCGCGAGCGACTGGGTGCCGCCACGCATCGGCGCACTTGACGCGAACACTCTCACGACGGCCGGCCCCATCACTCGGGCGCTCCTGGCCGAATCGGTGCGCGAAACCCTTGAACGCCGCCTCGGCGCGGAACGCCCCCACGGCACCTACGACGACACGCGCGCAGGACATGACGCATTCAGTAGGGGACTCGTCGAGGACTACGACCACGGCAACCACCATCTCGCGCGAGCCACCATCCGCGTCGCCGACCCGGGCCTCGTGACCTGTGCGGGCCTTTCGGCACTGGACGTCCCCGATGCCGACGTGCCCATTATCGACGAACTCGCCCGGGCCTCGGACCCCAACCCGATCGCGAGTGTGCTCGCCGACGCCGCTCTGCTCGATCTTGACAGGTACGCCACTGGGCGAGGCCTGCGTTACTCGCGTGTCGGAACCGCCCTCATGCTCGCGGCGCCAAACGAACAGCGCCTCACCGACCTGACGACCCAGCACATTGACGAAGAGAAAGCCCTCGCGAGCATCGGCATCGACCCGTGGGCCACCCGGTCCAGCGACGAACCCACCGGCAAAGCCGATCGCATCCTCTACGTCGGCCGCGATGGTGCGCGCGCCCATGTCAAAGCGGGCCGCGTCCTCGTCGACGCGCCCGGCTCGTTGCCCTCCACATCCCTCCAAAAACAGCGTCACCCGTGTCGTCCTGTCCGGAAACGTTGGCCTGTCCGCCGGCGCGCGCTCGTGGGCGATGCGCAGTGGCGTCGACGTCGTGTGCCTGTCGCGGCGAGGCTCCTACCAAGGCACCCTCATCGGCGCCAACAGGGGAGCGCACGGCAGTCGGCTCCTCGCGCAAGTCACCCTCGTCGGCGACCGTGAGCGGCGCGTCCGCCTGGCCGCCAGCCTCATCGGCGCGAAAATCCGCGGCCAAATCCACGTCCTCACTCGCATCGCCCGACGCGACGAAACCGTGCACGTCGCCGACACGACCGCACACATGCACGCGTGGCGTCGCTCGCTCACGGATGCGCGCACCCTCGACGAGATCATGGGCATCGAAGGCGCGTGCTCCAACGCCTACTTCGACGCGCTCGCCGCGTGCGTGCCCGCCGACGTCACCTTCGACGGGCGCAGCCGACGCCCACCCCGCGACCTGCCCAACGCCGCCCTGTCCTACGGGTACGCCATCTTCCTGTCCGAATGCGACGGTGCGCTTCACGCCGCCGGGCTCGAACCGTCCCTCGGCATCGCGCGCGCGCCCACCGACAAGCGGCCCAGCCTGGCGCTGGACCTCATGGAACAGTTCCGCCCACTCCTGGTCGACCAAACCGTCATGGCTTTGCTGCGCACGCGCAAACTCCGGCCCGAACACGGCGTCGTCGAGGCCGAGGCTGGGGGAGTATGGCTGGGCGGCGACGGCAAGAGAATCCTCGTCGACGCGTACGAGGCCGCCTGTCAGCGATCCGACACCGGCGCGCTCCCCGGATACTCGGGGTCGTGGCGCAGGCACATCGCCCACTCCGCGCAGATGCTGGCGCGCGCCATCGCCGAACCCGACTACGAGTGGAGCGGGGTCGCCTGGCGATGATCTACATCATCGCCTACGACATCGCCGACAACAAACGGCGGCTCCGCGTCGCCAAAACACTGGAATCCTGGGGCTACCGCATCCAAGAATCCGTGTTCCAACTCCGCCTTGATAGCGCCACGCTGGCGCGCGTGCGTTTGTTGCTGGCCGCTCTCATCTCCGACGCCGAAGACGTCATCCACATCTACCCCATCTGCTCATCCTGCGCCGACCACGCCGACATACTCGGCGCGGCCATAGCGCTGGACGACGTGGGATTGTGCCGGGGAGTGTGGTGAGGGGTTAGTGGCCCCGTGGCTTGTTGAGTCCCCTTCTGTCTCCTGACCGATCGTGACTTCTGCTCTCACCATTCTGTTTGTTCTTTCGCCGATCCTTGGATGATCGGCTGCTAGTTTCTTTTGTATTGTTTGTCCCCTTAAAATAGTCGGTACAGTCATCATCTGAAGAATTGAGCCACAGCGGTCGCGGTGCTAGACCACAGCCTTCCTTGGGTTTTCCGTCTTTGTCCGTCTTGTTGTTCTTTCTGTTCTCATTCAAGCTAACATACCGAACTGGTCTTTTATCATCAAAACCATAGGCGACTCTTTGAAATGCTCGGATCCAAGGAAGGCTAGCAAGTGTGTCTATTTTTGCTGCATCGATGATGTCTTGTGCGGATTCTTGTCGATATGAAGTTCCCTTGACTCCGGTGAGCGCTCTGTACTCGGAAATGAGAGTGTCAGTGGAGTTCAAGTAGACGGCGTTCGATGGGATTCTTACCTCGACGAGGCCAAAACCAAGCGGTTTCCCAATGCCGATCTTGTGATAGCCGACCTTGGAGGAGTCGCTCGGGGAAAGGTGCTGTGGAATGAGTGGCCATAACAAGAATGCAAGTTCCTTGGGTGAGACATCATCGAAGGATACTCGACAGGATAATGTTGTCCCCGTTTTTAGCCATGAAGTAATCCTGAGGCGAACGGAATCAGTATCCTTTGAAGTGTTCCGTTGACTGTCGTATAAAGCTATGATTTCCTCAGGAGACTTGTCGATTGCGAGACGGTGAGTTGGGAATGCAGCTTCAGCCAGTGAAGATTCCTTTGGGTTAAACAGGTCGCTGCGCTTTGTGTCATCGTTGCTCGTGTTGAGGGAATCTGGCCTAGGTGTGAGGAATCGACGGCCACTGCTCGGTTTCGGGCTGAGTAACGGGGGAAGAAGAAGGTAGTCAGTGCCTTTGGGTGGTTCCTGCACGGCTTCGGGAGACACGGCGACGGAATCAATGTGAATGCGCCCGCGCAGCGCGTTGCCGTTCCTACTATTGTTACCAACAAAGCCGAAGAGCCTATCAGCTGCTGAAGCCTCCTCAAGTGCCCTAGGTGGATTGACGTTGTCTGCTTCAGCCAGGGTGTTTGGTGTGTGTGAGTAAGCATGTCGTCCGACAGTGATTGGTACTAGTTCTGTAACCTGATTGTCGGCATCGAGTAGTGCATATGCAAGATCCCCTTCCTTTAGTGTTCGTTCCTCCTTAGTCATGCGTGAAAAGATATTGTTTGTGATTCTGTCTTCATTGCGGCGAGCCTTTAGATTGTCAGTAGCTTCTTGATGCGTGACATATGAGCTGAGGGTTGCCTGGTATCGTTCGAGAACTGATTGGTCGCAAGTAATCACTCGTGGTCTGATGTCACTGTCACTGTCACTGTCACTGGCAGTGGCTTCTCCTTCGATAAATATTCTCTCGGCCCACTTTTTGTTGAAGTTGGTCTGGTTCTCTTTAAGGTTCTCTTTTGGGCTTGTGATATATAGGTAGCCCGTAAACTCTGTAGGTATTTGTCTGTCTTTATCTCCTTCCCTGTGTTGGAACGTGCCGACATGAAGGGGGAAGCTGTCATCAATCTTCTTAATTGATGTGACAATCCATCGGCGTTTGATCCTGTATGCACTAAAGACTACATGGTCGCCATGTTTGAATTGTTTAATAAACTTCTTAATGTAACTAGCTTTAAGTTTGTATCTCTTGCCAAGTACTCTCTTGTTGTATTTGATTGGAATGAAGGCTGGTTTTCCGTCCTTGCTCGGTGCTCCGTTAAGTATTTCGAATTTCAGCCTCTCTTGCTCGTCAATTTGTCCTGTGTATCGGACTGGTACGAGGGATAGGGATTGACTTGGATCTGTGCGATAGGTCAAATGTGTCGAGTGAGTGTCTGTATCGAAGATGCGAAAGCGTGATGATGTGATTCGTTCGTAAGCTGTGCTCAAAAGTCCCTTGATCATCGTAGGTGAAATGAAAGGCTCTCCATTGACTTTTTGGACTTTGAGCCAATGATTTTTGGCACTGTCCTCTGTTTGCTCGCCGATGAGAAGTGGGGAGTGAGCGACTAATTCGAGGTCAAAGTATCCAGACAGGTGCTCCAAGTGAAGGTGGTCGAGTGTTGCAGCTGCGTGAATGCTATAAATGTCATGTGCATTCCTTGGGTCCATCGTTCTGGCCTTTTCAGGGAGACGAGGGATTCGGTTGACAGCTGAGTGGAAGCCCTGTTTGTTATGCGTGTTCGCATTCGGTGTCATAATTAGTTCCACTCTCCTGTGAATAGCTGGTCGACTACGACCGTGTTTCCGTACTTATCTTCTTCCTGGATGAACTCGAGTGTCGTCATGTGGCTGACCCCTTTTCCTCCATCGCTCTGGTTCGACTCGTTTTCGGGGGAAGCTGGGATGGGCTTCGTCGTGCTCCTGGTAGAAGGAACATGTTGCAGATACTGCACTGCGTGCACCCAGCCTCTGCCGCCAGCCCCCTTACTTCCCCTCGACTGCGAACTGTCGGTGCTCGCGGTGACCCTCAGCTCAACGGCGCCCACGCCGTTCACCCAACGGTACTCGTGAGCCAGAACGGTGCCCTCTGGGGGCTCGTCAGGCAGTTTCACCGGTACCCACAGGCGCAGCTCGAATAGCTTCGTCGGATCGAATTCTCGCCCATCGAACGGCGTGACAGAGAGCTTCGGCTTTTCGGCAGAGGACCCCTTATCGAACCCCAACACGGTCCACGTCCCGTTGGTCGCGAACGCCAGGCCCTGAACGTCCTCACCCAAATGAGTGTGCACATAGCAGAGGAAGACGTCCAAGCGTGGTGTGCCACCAGAAACCGGGGGGATAGATGAGTGTGTCAGCATCGCTTTCTGATTCTTGTCAGTCATCGGCGGCTCCCGTCCCTTCAGATTGTTTACGCGCGGCTCCTGGACCGTTCTGTAGGCGCTTAGACCAGTCCGTTTTGTCATACTTATCCTTCAAATGGTGTAGGACCCGTCGTGCGAGCTCGCGTTGTCCCTCGTAGAGCGCGTCCGTCATGACGCCAGCGCCAGTTGCCGGCTGCTGCAGTGCTTCGCAACCAGTGAAATTCCACGACGGAAGGTCAACACCTTTACGGTTAGCCCCCTCTACCTCGATCGTTGTAACAACGACCTGGCCCAGGCCTCGCGTCGATCGGCTACCCAACGGGAGCGTGCCAGCGGATAACTCGGCGAGTACCAGCCCGAGCAAAACGTAGGCAGCGTGAGCGTAGGGAGCGTAAACATGCTCCCGTTGCTGAGAGTCCTCCTGGCCATCCTGCTTTGTTCCTGCCTCATCGGGCTTGCTCTTGGCCTCCCTCTTGTCAGCTTCGATGTTGTTCAGGAGCTGGCGCAGATCAATGTCGATCGTGATCGGCTCCCAGTGAGTACCCAGGTAGACGGCCTCGGTGAAGAGACCGCCGTCGATGACGCCGCCCGTCCACCGATCAATCGCGTTGTGCGTGACCTCGATAAGTTTCCCACGATCAGTCGAGAGGCAATCGTGAACGGTGAGGGCGCCCCGGTACTCCGTGCTGCCGAACATGTAGCGGACCAGGTTCGGCTCCGCGGCGATCTGTTCATGGAGATCATGGGATGTGAACGTGGACAATTCGTCTCTTGCTGCAAGGATCGTCCGCGCGATGCGCGAGGCCCGTGAGCGCAGTGCACCGCGAATCGAAGTTCCCGGGATGAGGAGTTGGGCGTTCTCCCACTCCTCTGATGGGTCCCGGAGCGGATAAATGACCTCGTGAACCTCCTCGTTGATACCCTGCTCCCTATTTTCATCTTCTTTCGCAGTCTTGCGCTGCTTCGTCAGCTTTTCGTCCTCGGCGATGAAAATGCCGGTGGGCGACCACCAGTTGATCCTGATACGTGCAGGCTCTTCGAGGGACCATCCGCCCAGTTCGAGGGGAATCGGCGTCCCTTCCTCGTCCTCACCGATGAGGGCATCGAGAACGTCCGCAGGTGCAGTCAGCGCACCGGTATCGGTCGTTTTGCCGGTGCGACGGAGCTTCAGCTCAATAACCTGGATCGTTCCCTGGCCAGAGACAGTCCGCCCGCCGAGGCATATTGCACCGGAATTCAGGACGTCAACGATGAACTCGAGGAGCTTCTTGACGGTGTCGGAGGACGAAGGCCCCGGAATCCCCTCCGACTGGTCGCGTTCCATCGTTTCGTCGTCGCGCCCCTCGGCGGTGATGCGAATGTCGAACTTTGTGCCGCGGGGAAGGAACTCGTGCTCGTAGAGCGCTCCGTCCGAGGCGGCGCCGGTCGTCCGGTCGATGCCGACGCCGTGGCGGGTGGTCATCGGCTGGTCTGCGGGGAAGGACACCGCGTGGAAGGTGAGCGCGCTCTGCCTGATCGGCAGGGAATCATCTCTGCGCAGGCGGCGATCGAGGAGTGACTTGCCGGTGTAGTCCGTGTCATCGCCCCATAGGGAGATCCAATTCTCTTTCGAGAAGGCTTCGCCGTTCTGAGTCGCGGGATCCCCGGCGTCCTTCAGCGCTTGGCGGGCGACGTCGCACGCCGCGCGAACCGCGCCCCTGATGGATCGGCCGGGGATCGTCGGCTCCTTCAGGCCGTTGCGGTTGAAGCGGATGACGGTTCCCTCGCCGTCGCGGTCGGGGACCGGGTCCACTCCACCGATGTGGAGTTCCGACGTCAGCTCGACTGGGATAGTGAGCTCATAGCGTGTGAATGTCACTTCTCTTCGCCTCCTTTGGGTGCCTTCGCCGACACAAAGTGCTCGAGCTTTGCTTTCGTGACCTTAATGGAATGGATGCTGAGAAGGGGATGATCGACGACAAAACGGCCGTAGCCCTGCGCCGTCAGCTCCCCCACTCCAAAGGGCGCGAGTTCCAGAAGTTTGTCTCGATCCGCTTTACTGACTCGCACCTGGATCACCGACCCCGCCTGGATCGCAAGGCGACTCGCGCGCGGCCCATTGTCCGCGGGCGACCACGAGTCGACGCGGCGGTGACGGATCGAGGGGGTACCGACTGCCTCGATGGTGATGCCCTCGCGCTTGAATGCACGAATGAGGTCCTCGATGGTCCCTCCGGCACCGAGCCCAGCGGAGCGCACGATCACGTCGGACGTGAACCACAGCCACACACCCCTGGACGAGGTCGTGGCGCCCTCGCCGGGGGCCCTCCCGTCAGCGGACGTCGAGGCAGTGCTCGTGAGCTGCGTGCTTCCAGCGTTACCGAAGTGGCTGCGCGCCTCTCGCTCGTCATCGGTCTCTTCACGCAGCGTGCACGTCGCGGACCCGAAGGTGCCCGTGAGCTTGCGTGACCCGAGCCGGGCCACGCGTGTCGTACCGAGCAGATCGGAGACAGAGGCGGCCTCCCAGAGCTCATCCGACACCCAGACGTGCGCGCGCATGCGTATGCCCTCGGGCAGAGCCTCGACCAGGACGAGTTGTCCCTTGCTGGCCGCGCCCGTCTCATGGTTGATGGCGGTCGTCTGTCGCCCGCGCAGGGGAGGCTTACCGTACCAGCCATGAGTCTTCGTGCCGGGCTCTTCACCGTCGCCTTCCTTCGGGGCGAAGAAGACATATCCGCCGCGAACGGGGATCTTCCCCGTTTCTTCGGTGGAGTCGCCGTACAGGGTGATGGGTGAGTCCGAGGGCAGCGTCTTGTCCGTCTTGAGCGTCAGGGGAACGGGGAGTCCCTTAGCGTCACTGATGACGGGCAGTGCGTCCGAGACGGACAGGTGGCCGCCGGTCACGGCGTTGGTAATGACCGCCTCATCCTCTCCGCGCTTATTCGATGACACCAGCCGGTGCAGCCAGGGGAGCAGGACCGTTCCCCGCAGGAAGTCCAAGGAGCGGATTTCGTTCGAGAAGGGGACCTCGTAGGACACGATGGGCGAGTTGAGCGTGAGGTCGAGGACCAGGTGGTGCCCGCCGCTGTGCGTAGCTGCGGAACCATCGACGGTCCCGACCTGGTGTTGTGTGCCGCTCTGCTGCGGGGCGGGGAGCGCGGAGACAACTTCTGGCTTGAGAGACCGTGCCAGCTTCTTGAGGCTCGTCCTCAGCTCCTGCGCGCATGACGAAGCGAAGGCGACGATCTTGGACGTGGACTGCCCGGCGCGTGCCTCAACCTCGTGGTTGGTCACGAGGACCGTGCACTCTCCGTCGCCTCCGCTGCGGCCCGAGCCGATGCCTCGGACCATGAGGCCCGCGACCCCCAGGAGGAAGTGCGCGGCATCGATCGTCGCTTGATCGGAGAGCTCAGCCCCGGCCTCGTCGATGAGGGTGAACGTGCCCGTGAGGACGCCGGCCGCCGCGCGCTCCGTGAAGCGCAGGAACTGGTCGCGCGCCGTCCCCGTCTTTGGGTCGATGGACAGCGACACCGTGTCGTGGACGGGGATTGTCGAGGCCGGGGTGGCGTCCGTGAAGAGAATGTGACGCGGGTGGGGGGTTGAGCCCGGCTCGCTGTTGGGGTCCTGGCCGAAGAGCCACAGGGCAAAGCTGGTCCATTTCCCGTCCTTTTGCCCGTCGAGGGCCTTCGCCGCCAGCATCGCCTGCTCGCGCAGAATACCCGTGATGACCGTGCCGCGCACGACCGGGTCGTTGCCGCAACGCTCGATTGTTGAGTGTGTGCGCCCCGCCTGGCCAACGCCCGTGGACACGCCCCAGTCGGACGTGAACACGATGGTCACGTGGCCGCTTGCGGTAGGTGAATCCGTGGTCACTGGGCACCTCCTTCGGTGGAATCAGTCGCTGTTCTCTGGGAGTTGGTGCCGTCGGCGCCTTTGCTCCCAATCCGGGAAGCGAGGTACCCCTCGGGCAAGTTCTCAGACAGGTCGATGAGGTCCAGGAGCCACTTGATCTGCTCGAGAGATTCGCAAGCCTCATCGGAACTCGAGGATTGAGGGGGAAGAAGTTTCAGCTGTTTGGAAAGGAGTCCAGCACTGGGTGCGTTCTGTAGCGCGTCGTCCCACTCTGTTGCCGCCTTTTCCGCCTTACCTTCCGCGAGCAGTTTGACGATGCGGTTCGCGCGGGCACGTGGGAACGGATCACCGGTGGTCTGCGTGGGATCGTCCGGCTTCTTACCGTCGAAGGCGGCGACTGCCTGAAGGATGCGCGCCCAGGAGGACAAGGACTGCGACGTTGTCGTGGGTGTTTCCTCGGACGAGGTCGTGGTCGCGTCCCCGGTCCGATCCGGCGCGTAGTGACCGATCAGGAAGGGGCGCTGCGTGCGGCCCTTGTACTCGTCCAGCGTGTCATCCGGGTCGAGGACCGTCGCGTCGCGCAGCACGTGGAAATCGATCGTCGAACAGGGGGAGGCATCCGGCTTCTTGCCGAGCTTCTTTCCTCGCGACACCAGGCCTTCCGCCAGGTCGTAGGCGATGTGGAACGGGAAGTTGCGCCCCACGATGGCCACGCCCGCCGAAGCCGTGAGGGGGCCGGGTGTCTCCGCGCCTGCGATGACGGCGAGCTGTTTAAGAAGCTCGTCCTTCTCCGTGAGTTCCTCGTAGTGGCGAATGTAAGCCTCAGCGAAGGGAATTGCGTAGCGTCCGTCTGTGTAGACAGTGACATCGTCGCCACCGACGAGGACGGGCACGATGGGAACGACTGTATCTGGCGTCAGTTCCTGAACGTCGTACCACGACAGTGCGATGGCGTCCTTCACGGTCTTGTCGAGGCGCTTATTCACCACCATGATGAACGCTTGCAAAGCATCATTGGGCTCAGTGTGGACTTCATCAGCGGATACACGAACTCCAGCTTCTTGAGCCTCACTGTGTGCTGAACCGAGATCGCGCATGATCGCGCCAACGCCGTTACCGTCAATATGGACGACTCCGACCGACGACAACATGTTCTTGGCGTCCTCAGACTCCTCGCCGTCTTGGAACGCGGCTGCAAGCTTGGTTGGGTCGAGCTGGGGTTCTTGTTTGAGTTCCATTCCTTGCTTCGCAAGCCGCTCCTGCACATCGTCGACTTGCTGCTTTCGCGATGTCGACGCGAACGCGCGCTTCACGCGTGATGGAAGGGATAGGGGGGAGGACTCGTCGAAGATATTCGGCTGCAGGGACTCCTGAGAGAACTTCAGAGCGCCGAGCGATGCAGATGCAGGAAGAGCGGACTCTGAGCCGCGTTCCAGGAACGGGAACTGGGGGAAGCGTGCCGCTGCGGGACGGCGCTTCAACGAGTACTCCAAAAAGACGCGATCAAGTTCTTGCAGGTCGTCCGCTTCTACCGCGCTGGATGACGCCTTGACGAAGACTCCCGTGACGTCGAGGCCCGGGGCGTCAGTCAGCGCACGGAGCGTGACCTCTCGGATCAGTCGCTTCGCTAAATCCTTTGGATCGCCATCAGTCTCGGTGAAGCGGACGATTACCTTGCCGGATGAGTCTGAAACCCAGAAAGATGTTGGAAGAGGCTTTGGCTTGAGGAGCTTTTCAGCTTCCTCCTTCACCCAGCGGGACAGTAGCGTGATTTCGAAGGAAGCGCCAATCTGCTCACGCAGGCGAGGAGACGAGAAGATGAAGGGCTGATTGCTGTTCGTCTGCAGCATGACGAGGGTGTGTGACATTCTGGAACTACCTGTGGTGTGGAATGAATGTTAGAAGCGAAATAACATCTGCGCAGAGACGCCCTGCGCTGTTAACGATGGTGGTATTTGCTTCTTTTTCGATCTCTTTCTTAAGGGTATCGCCCTCGTTGAGTAGTCCTTTTTGATTGTTCATCCAATCTTTGCAGTAGACAATGCGTGATCCGGTTTTGTTAGCTAAATGATCAAATGTTTGTTTGAGTGTGGCTTGTGCGGTCTTTTCGTCAGTCAGTTCATCATCGTAATTCTGGTTTGTGTTGCCATTATAATTAAAGATGATGATTGAAAGGTCAAATCTACCGCTGTTTTCAGTTTCACCGAGTGTCTTGTAGCTAACGATATTTTTATCAGTGAATAGGTTGCTCGAGGCGAGAATATCTTTTGTGAGCGTTCGGTCTGTTGAGCTGTCTCCGATGATGAGAATTCTCCGTTTTGTGAAGCCGCTACCGACTCGTCGTAGATAGTTTCTGGTTCTAGTCCAACTCTGAAGAACCTTTAGTGAGGCAAATTCTGTTATTAGGGTTACTAATATAGGAAAAATGAGGCTGGTAATTACTGGATTCCATGTATTCATGCTGATCCTTGATAGGTGTTACGCGGCCACGGCGTCTATGACGCCCATGCCGAAGCTCGTGTGTGAGCCGACGTTCGTGTATGCGGATAGGGCCATGAGGCGCGAGAAGATGCGGGTTGCTTCGGCCCCTTCGACGCCGCTGATGCGCAGACGGCCCTCGTGGGCCGGGATGCGGCGCGAGCTCAAGCGGCCCTGGCCCGCGTTGCGAGGCATGGCCAGTGAAACGAGTGATGTGCGGGTGAAATCCTGGGTCGCCAACACGCTCGCCATGGCATCGCGGTCGATGTGTGGGGGAGCGAGCCTCCGATTCCACGCCCACCAGCGCTGCTGCAAGCTCGTCGCAATCGTCGCCGGAGACAGGCTTGGCACGTGATTCCCCTTCGACGAAAATGTCGTCGGAGTCACCAGGCGAATCTCCCACGCCGTGTCCTGGTCTCGCTGCGCTAGCTCTTCCCATGAGGCCTGGCTGATGATCTGTCCCTCGGTTGCAACGAGTACCGCGTCATCATCGGTGCCCGCCCCGAGTCGCATGACTCCGCCCCAGGACAGCCACGCATCCAGCGTGTCAATCAAACGGTCGTCCAGGAAGCGCACCTCAACACCGAACGTGGATGCCGAATGGCTAAGCTCTCCAAGCGAATACGGCTTCACCCCACCGGCCCCGTGCGGAGGGCGGTGGGCCAGAGTTGGGAACTGTGCGGCGCGCTCTGGGCTGATGCCCGGCGGCAAATCCAGCACCGCCGACAGGGCGGCGTGAAGTCGCCGCGGCGTCGCGGGCACCCCGTCGGGCGCGTCAAAGCTCAGGTAGACGGATGCTGGCAACGGTGCCTCCCATCACTCGCGTGTGACTATCGTCTCTGACCCTAACATGACTGTCGCGATAGGTCATGCGCAACTGTCAAGTTGTCTGGCAAGTTGAAAAATGCAAGCGAATCGCCGGAAAGGGCTTGCTATAACGTTCGATTTAATCGTGAGGTCAATTTGCTGCCGCATAACTATCTAATAGAATGTCGGGTCGATTTCTGACAAGGTGTCCCGTCTGCCAGGCAGGCGCTAGGGGAGTGGTCTCAAAACCCTGTGGGGTACCCACCTCTCCACTTCTTCACCAAAAGGTCAAGGATTCTTAAAATGTGAAACCTTCTAGGAGGTTATCGATAAACCTTGGGACCATGGAGCAATGGCGCGCCATCCGGACAGCCCTGGAGACGCGTCCCCATCTGTACAGAAACGAGGAACAATGATGCATCAACGCTCATGGAGGACCCTCATCGCGGGAGGCGCGGCGCTCGCCGTCGGCGTCACGCTCACCGCGTTCGGGGCACCCACCCACGCCGAAGGTGTACCGGGGATCACCTCTGAGGCTCGCGCCCAGGATGAGGTCATGAACTACGCGGTCAACCTGGCCGCCGACGCCTCCCGCTACGATTTCAACGCGGCCGTCTCCAAGGCCTCGGAAAGCGGCGTGGTGCTGGCCCAGTACCCTGAATTCAACACCTTCTTCGTCCAGTCGGTGAAGGCCGCCTTCGCGCCCACCCTCGGCAAGAACCTCGTCGACGCTGGCGTCTCCTACCAGTCGATCGGCCCCACCCGCTACAAGACGGTCACCGGCGACGAGGTGCGCACCGAGCAGCCGCAGACCACCGCGTCCGAGGCCAACGCGGTCGCCGCCGCCGCCGGCACGCATACGACCGGCCTGTCCGTCGACTCTCAGCTCAACGACTTCACCCCCGACGAGGGCGACGCCAACGCCTGGGGCCTGTCCGCCATCGGCGCGATCGACGCCCAGCAGGTCGACGTGACCCGTGAGAAGGTCACCGTCGGCGTCATGGACACCGGTATCGACCCCGACCACAAGGACCTCAAGGACAACCTCGACGCTTCGCGGTCGGTGGGCTGCCAGGTGAACGGCATCCCCAACCAGGACCCCAGCGCCTGGAAGGATGACCACTACCACGGCACGCACGTCGCCGGCACCATCGCCGCCGCGCACAACGCGTACGGCGTGGACGGCGTCGCCCCCAGCGCCACGATCGTCGCGATCAAGACCTCGAACGAGGCCGGCTCCTTCTACCCCGAGTACGTGGCCTGCGCCTTCGACTGGGCTGCCGAGCATGACATCGACGTGACGAACTCCAGCTACTACATGGACCCCTACGCCTTCTGGATGCCGAACGAGGCCTCCCAGGCGGCGGGCCTCGAGGCTGCCTCGCGCGCGATCCGCTACGCGAAGAACCACGGCGTCGTCAACATCGCCGCCGAAGGCAACTCGAACGACGACCACGACAACCCGACGATCGACAAGGACTCCCCGAACGACGTTGAGGGTGCCGCGGTCGAGCGTAACGTGGCCGGCGGCGTGGACGTGCCCGCCATGGTCAACGACTCGGTCCTGTCCGTTTCCGCCCTGAAGCTGCCCACCGGCACCGACCCGGCCACCGCCAAGCTCGAGCGCGCAGGCTTCTCCAACTACGGCAAGAACTCGGTCGACGTGGCCGCCCCCGGCCAGCGCATCTGGTCGACCCTGCCGACCTGGAAGAAGGATCCGCCCTTCGGCTACCTGTCCGGCACCTCGATGGCCTCCCCGCACGCCGCGGGCGTTGCCGCTCTGATCAAGCAGATCCACCCGGACTACACCCCCGACCAGACGGTCGCCCTGCTCAAGAAGCAGGCGGGCTACACCTACGATCGCCTCGCCGTGCCGACCGACGGCAAGGAATACCGCGGCGCTGGCCTCGTCAACGCCCTGGCCGCCGTCCTCAAGGACCAGCCGCAGCCGGTCGTCGGCAACCTTGAGTACTCGCACGACGGTGCCACCGATTGGCGTCCGCTGGCCGACGCCCGCGTGTCCGGCACGGTCTACGTGCGCACCACGGTCTCCGGGCCCGTGACCGCGGCGTCCCTCCAGGTCGCCGACAAGGAGCCCGTGACCGGCACCGGCACCGGCGCCTTCACGGGTAACGAGGTCACGCTCGTGGCCGGCCCCTACGTTGCCACCGACCTGGTCGGCGACGGCCCGCACGTCGACGTCGCTGTTTCCGCTGAGGGTCGCAACAAGGACTCGCGCGCCGATGACGACGTCAAGGACACGATCCACTTCCACGTGGACGAGTCCCTGCACGACGGCGGTGCCTGGGTCAACAGCGCCGACGGCTGGAAGTACTGCTACACCGACGGCTACTGCGCCCGCAGCAAGTACGTCACCATCGACGGCGACACCTACTACTTCAACGGCGACGCCGTGATGGCGACCGGCTGGGTCACCTTCGACGGCGCGTGGCACTGGATGATCCCGTCTGGCCGCATGGCCAAGGGCTGGGCCAACGCGGGTGGCACCTGGTACTACCTCGATCCCACGACCGGCGCCATGGCGACCGGCTGGGTTAACGACGGCGGCACCTGGTACTACCTGAACGCCTCCGGCGCGATGGCGACCGGCTGGATTAACGACGGCGGCTCCTGGTACTACCTGAACGCCTCGGGCGCGATGGCGACCGGCTGGACCGCCGTGAATGGTTCCTGGTACTACCTCACCGGCAACGGCGCGATGGCGATCGGCTGGGTCAATGACGGTGGCACCTGGTACTTCCTGAACGCCTCCGGACGCATGGTGACCGGCTGGGTCACCATCGACGGCACGCGCTACCACTTCGCGCCCTCCGGCGCCTGGCTCGGCTGAGACAGAAGGGGACGAGGCCGGGGCTGGGACGCTCCGGCCTCGATCCCCGCGCTGGGCGCACAGGACGCCGAGCGCACCTGACGCCGAGCGTGCCTGACGCAGAGCGCACTTGACGCCGAGCGCACCTGAGGCGCAGCGCAACCGAACACACAAGGGGCGGGTCCGAACGTTATGTTCGGACCCGCCCCGCCTTCTCTCACAGGTCCCGGGAGAGATCCGGGCGCGCCCCAACGATGCCCCGGGGCGCGATGGGGGTTACCCCAAGGAGTCGAAGAGGACCTGCAGGCCCTCGCCCATGGTCGGGTGCGCGATCGGCAGG
>ERZ772968.104-NODE-104-length-36117-cov-8.068909_pt1 | contig 36117 bp, 31 predicted proteins | sample MGYA00580674_ERZ772968 | MGnify/ENA primary metagenome ERZ772968 (study PRJEB29015, sample SAMEA2737940) | human oral metagenome | biome: human oral; feature: human-associated habitat; material: dental | place: China | collected 2138 ...
GTCCTACTGTTCACCGCCCCCAGCCTAGATGATCTCCCCCCCGCCCAAGAGGACATCGCCCCGCCCGCCGCTCCCGCCAACCTGGCGTCCTCGGGCGCGGGCGACGGCAAGGCGGCGCTCACCTGGGACGCCGTGGCCGGGGCGGCCTCCTACGAGGTCCTGCGCGACGACCGCACGGTGGCGACCGTGCGGGGGACTTCGGCGAGCGTCCCCATGGGCGGGGAGAACCGTTTCTTCGTGAGGGCAGTGGGCGCTTCGGGCTCCCGCGGCGCCTCCACCCCCGTGCTCCGCGTCGCCGCCGACGGCGCCCAGGCCCCCGCCGAACCGGGCAGCTCCCTGGTGGGGGACGCCGCGCAGTGGCGCTACCTGTGGAAGGACTCGGCGCCCGACCAGGCGTGGGCCTCCGCCTCCTACGACGACTCCGCCTGGACGACGGGCACCGCGCCCATCGGCTACGGCGGGAAGGGCCTCAACACGGTCCTCAAGCCGGGCGCCCCCGCCTCGCGCCCGATCACCCTCTACGGGCGTACGGCCTTCACGATCAAGGATCTGTCCAAGACCGGAGGAGTGGAGGTGTCCTTCGTGGCCGATGACGGCGCGGTCGCGTACATCAACGGAGTGGAGATCGGGCGCCAGCGCCTCGACGACGGCGACGTCTCCTACGGGACCCGCGCCTCCTCCGCGCTGTCCACCGACGCGGCGCGGGCGGACCGCCAGACCGTGCAAGTGCCCGCCTCGGCCCTGGTCGAGGGGGTGAACGTCCTCGCCGTCGAAGAGCACGTCAACTACAGGAACGCCCCGTCGCTGACCATGTCGGCCACGGTCACCGCCATTCCCGCTGGCGCCTACGTGCCGCCGATCCCCTCGCCCCCCAGGCGCGGCGCGCCGCCCGCCCAGTCCGGCGGCGAGCCCCAGGACCCCCCGGCCGACGAGCCCCTCAAGCCCCTGGACGCCTCGCACGTGAACTTCGGCAAGGCGCTCTTCTCGGGCGAGCAGTGGTCCTACTGGACGGACGCGAAGGCCCCCGACGCCGCGTGGGCCTCGACGGCCGACCTGTCCAAGTGGCAGCACGGGGCCTCCCCCCTGGGGTGGGGCGACGCCGGGGCCGGCACTGACTTCGGCGCGGCCAAGCGGCCCACGACCGCCTACTTCGCCCGTGACGTGAAGTTCGGCCCCATGCCGGAGAACGGCACGCTCACCCTCCACGTGCGGGCCGACGACGGCGCCGTCATCTACGTCAACGGCACCGAGGTCGCCCGGGTCCGGATGCCCTCGGGCACGGTCACGCCGCGGACCAAGGCCTCCAACGGTGTGACCGTGTCGGAGGCCGCGGACGCCATGGTCGAGGTCGTGGTCCCGGGCAAGCTGCTCACCTCGGAGATCACGCGGATCGCCGTGGAGGAGCACTCGGCGGGGGCCTCGGACCCGTCCCTGACATTCGACATGTACGTCACTTTGGAGAGGTGAGGCTGTGAACGGAGCCCAGCGCGAGGCCGCCAACCCCGACGCGGAGCACCACCACGAGATCGCGCGCATGGTCCTGGTGGAGGGGCGGGCGACCACCTGGCTCAACCACTGGTCGCTGCTGCACGCCGATTTCGACCAGTTGCGCAAGATGGACGCAGTCGGCGTCGACGGGACGCTGCTGCAGATGACGCTGGGGCGCATGGGGCACCCGGTGGTGCGGTCGTCGGCGGACCTGGTCCTGCCGCACGTCTTCAACCAGATGGAGGCGGGCGCGCGCGTCGCCCTGATCGGCGCCGCCCCCGGCGTCGCCGAGCGCGCCGCGGCCAGGCTCAGCGCCTTCGAGGTCATGGCGGTCGACGGCTACGCGGGACTGGCGGGCCTGCGCCGCTCCCACGCCCGCCTGGTGGACTTCGATCCGCGCCTGGTCGTCGTCGGCCTCGGCGCCGGCCTGCAGGAACTGGTCGCCGCCAAGGCCCGGGACTGGCTGCCCCGCGCCAGCGTGTGCACCGCCGGGGGGTGGATCGACCAGTTCGCCGCCTCGGACCAGTACTTCCCCGACTGGGTGCACCGCTGGCGGCTGGGCTGGGCGTGGCGCATCGCCCACGAGCCCCGGCGCCTGCTGGGGCGCTACACGGTGGAGGCCGTGGACTTCTTGGCGCTGGCGCCCCGACTGGTCGCGCGATTGGAGGACATGGGGACGTTCGGGGAGTACGGGCTGATCGCCCGCTAGCCCCGCCGCCGCGGGAGCGCGCCGGCCCCGGGGGCAGTGGGCCCCAGGGCGCCGTTCTTGTCGTATCCGTCACCCCTGCGTCTGCGCGGGGCGCGCGGCGGGGTGTCGTGGGATCTGTGTGGGATCAGTGCTTTCACAGCACTGGTCCCATCAGCTGCACCAGCATGCGTGTTAAGCATCACGTTTATCAGTAATTTTACTGCTATACACTTTCTCGGTATATGTGAAGGTCGATCCCATCTCCGAGAACGGTGCCACCATGCGCTCAACCCACATGCCCGCAACCCGATCGCGCTGGCGCGCCCTCGCGCGCCTCGTCCCCGCGCTCCTGGCAGCGCTGCTCGCGTGCTCCCTGGCGCCCCTGCGGGCCGACGCCGCCGACATCCGGCGCGTCGGGGACATCCTTTCGGCTATCAGCGGCACCGTGTACATCCACGACAACCCCGACTGGTCCAAGGGCCAGTACTGGGCCGACGGCGCATGGCACTCCTTCGCCGACCTCGACCCCGCGGACAAGAACACCCAGGACGGTCCCATCGCCGAGCTCGACAACGGGTGGAAGATCTACTGGGCGCACTCCTTCAACGGCAACGGCGGCGAGTACATGATCTGGCGCTACCCGGACAACGGCCAGCTCGGCGTGAACGGGAGCCGCTGGCCGGGCTTCAAGATCCGTTTCAACGACATCGGCTACACGGCGGCCGGCGACCCCATCGACGCCGTCCTCGACTTCGAGTACGTGTTCGCCTGGCAGTACGACGGCAGCGCCGCCCACCCGATCCGCGAACCCTCGTGGTTGACGCCCTTCGAGATCACGAGGGGCTACGGGCCGCTGACGGCCGCCTCCTCGCAGGACCAGAACGCGGCGCCCATCGGCATCGACCTCGAGTTCGACACGGCGCTGGTCCACGCCGGGACCGACACGCCCATCGACGACTCCAACGAGATGGACGTGCTCTACTGGGACATCGACCAGCCCGTGCACCAGGGGCCCGACGGGGCCGTCGTCAACAACTACTCCAGCGACTGGCGCGAGGGCGTCCACTTCGTCAGCGGTTACAAGGACCCCTCCACCATCGGCGACACCTCCGAACTGGTCGTCTCCGACTCCAACACCTGGTTCCGCTCGGGCGGCAACGACAGCTCGCCGACCCCCACCGACCGCTCCTCCGTCATCGGCAGGACGGGGCCGCGGTTCCGCACCGGATGGCGGGGCTACGCGTGCTCGACCGGCATCGGTTACGACACCAAGGTCCGCGTCTACCCGCAGTGGCCCGCCCCCGTCAAATCCGAGCCCGTCCAGATCGTCCAGCGCGGCGGGACGGCCACATTCGACGTCACCGAGGTCTTCCCCTACGTGGCGGACTCCAACAAAGCCGATTCCCTCACCCTCACAGACACCCTCGACCCCGCGCTGGACGCCTCCCGGGCATCCGTCACCGTCCTGAAGGGGCCCGCGGGCGACGTCGACGTCACCGACAACTGGACCATCACCACCTCCGGGCAGACGGTCACCGCCACCGCGAAGAACACGGGGCACGGATACGCCGAGGGGCGCCACGTCTTCCGCATCACCGCCCCCGTCCGCCAGGACGCCGACCTCAGTGCGCGCACGACCGAGGACGTCGACGGCACCCGCTACTGGCCGCTGCCCAACCAGGCGTCCATCACGGTCAACAACGAGGCGAAGCCCTCGAACACCGTGAAGGCCCTGGTCCCCTACGAGGCGGAGGGCGCGGTCCGCCTCCAGGCGACGAAGGCCCTCACCGGCGCCGCCCTCCAGGCCGGCCAGTTCACCTTCGAGCTGCGCGGCGCGAACGGGGACGTGATCAGCACCGCTGCCAACGAGGCCGACGGCACGGTCGCCTTCCCGGAGATCCCGTACACGGCGGCCGACATCGGCAAGACCCACTCCTACACCATCGTCGAGCGCGACGGCGGCGCCCCGGGCTACGTCTACGACACCCACGCCGAGGCGGTGACCGTCACCGTGTCCGACGCGGGCGGCGGCGTCCTCAACGCCACTGCCTCCTATGACGCCGACGGCGCCGTGTTCTCCAACGAGTTCAGGCACGCGCTGGGCGTAGTCAAGCGCTCGGCCTCCGACGACGCCCTGGGCGGGGCCGTCTTCACCCTCTACGAGGACGACGGCGACGGGGCGCACACAGCGGCCGACCCCGTGGCCACGGTCTACTCCGACCCTCAGATGACCACCGAGATCCTGGGGGCGGAGGCCACCACCGGCGCCGATGGGACGGCCGTGTACCACGGGCTCCGCGCCTCGACGACCTACTGGCTCGAAGAAACCCGGGCCCCCGTCGGCTACAACCTGGACCCCCGCGCCCACGCCATCACCGTCTCGGCCAGTGGCGAGGTCACCACGACCGACGCGGCGGGCGCCCCGGCGCCCCTGCCGCTGGTGGACGGGACGGCGACGATCACCATCGTCGACGAGCCGCTGCCCGTCCTGCCCGCCACCTCCGGTCCGGGCGCCGTCCTCATCGTCTTCGCCGGATCGTTCCTCACGGCCGCCGGCGCAGGAATACTCCTGACGCGCCGCTCGAAGCGCCGCGCGTCGATGTGAAACACCCGTGTTCCACAACCCGCTCCCGCAGGGAGCCCCCGTCCCCGATCACACGACACAGGACCCAACTATGACACGCACTCCGAAGACACTCTGCGCCCTGGCCGCAGTGACGACCGCCATCGTGCTCGCGCCGGCCGCCGGCGCCGCGCCCACGAGCCCCACCGACGTCCCCGACTCCCCGCTCCGGGTGTCCGGACTGCTCCCCGGCGACACGGTGAGCGCCTTCCGCATCGCTGACGCCGACATCGACGCCGCGAACAACCTCACCTACACGATGGCCCCCGGCCTGCCCAGCGCCTACGACACGATCGAGGAGATCGCGGCCGTCGCCTCGGACGGCACGGCCTTCTCGCAGGGCAGCGCCGCGCAGAACGCGGCGGCCGCCATCGCAGCGGCCCTCACCGCTCCCGAAGCGAGCGCGGTCGCCCCGGACTCTGCCGCGGACCTCACCCTGGGCAGCGGCTACTACCTGGTGCGCGTCACCTCCACCAGCGGCCAGACGCGCGTCTACCAGAACATGATCGTCGACGTCACCCCGTCGGTGGTGAACGGGGCCTACGCCGCCAGGGACCTGGAGCCCATCCAGGTGAAGACGACCGACGTCAGCATCAACAAGGGCGTCGGCGAGGCGGGCGCGGACAGCACCGACGCCTATTCCGTCGGCGACTCGGTCCCCTTCACCGTGACCACGGCCGTCCCCTCCTACCCGGCGGACTCCCCGAACGCCACGTTCACCGTCTCCGACGCGCCGACCGCGGGACTCGCCATCGAGACCGCCACGATCTCCATCAACGGGGCGGCGGCCGCCACCGGCGCCGATTACACGCTCACCGCCTCGGAGAACGGGTACACGATCACCTACGCGAAGGACTACGTCCTCGCCCACCCCGGCGCCCCCGTCGTCATCACCTACAAGGCGAAGCTGACCGCCGACGCCTACTCCCGCAGCGCCGACGACCTCACCGGCAACACCGCCACCGTTGCCTTCAACCCCAGCCCCTACGACGCCGGCACCGCGACACCCTCCGACTCCGCGACCGTGAAGACCTACGGCTTCGTCTTCAAGAAGGTGACGCCCGCGGGCCAGCCGCTGCCCGGGGCGGCCTTCACCGTGACCCTGGCCAACGGGCAGACCCTCACGTCCACCTCTGACGCCAACGGCTACGTCTACTTCGAGGACCTGGCGGCCGGCGACTACACCGCCGTCGAGACCCACGTTCCGAGCGGCTACCAGAAGGCCCCCGACGTCTCCTTCCAGCTCAGCGCCGCCACCGCCGCCTCCGACAACCCCGCCACCGCGGCCGTGGAGAACAACTACCTGGTCTCCGCCGCGGACGTCACCGATCCGGAGCTGGTGGCGCTGCCCATCACGGGCGCCAGCGGGATCTTCTTGATCGTGGGCACCGGGACCCTGCTGCTGGTCCTGGGATCGGCCATGGTCCTGCGCTCGCGCAAGCGCTCCTGAACCGGTTGTGAGCAGCCGCAACGCCCGTCCGCCCCGGGGCGGGGCCGCCGATGTGACGGCCTCCGCCCCGGGGCGGGGGCGAGCGCGCACCCTCGCCGCCCTGGTCGTCGTGGCGCTGGGGATCGCCCTGGTCAGCTACCCCTTCGTCAGCGACTGGCTCAACAGGCGCGCCCAGAACGCCGCCACCGGTGCGCAGGGCGAGGCGGTCGCCTCGGCCGCGCCGGACGCGCTGGCGGCGCAGCGGGAGGCCGCCGTCTCCTACAACGAGCGCCTCCTCCGGGGCTCCGTCCGCGTCACCGACCCCTTCGACGAGGCGGGCCTGCCCCCCGGGAACGCCGAGTACGACTCCGTCCTCGACGTCGCCGGGGACTCGGTCATGGCGGAGCTCGTCATCCCCGCCATCAACGTCGACCTGCCGGTCTCGCACTACACCTCCGACGAGTCCCTGTCCAAGGGGGCGGGCCACCTCGCCAACACCTCGGTCCCCATCGGGGGCCCCTCGACGCACTCGGTGCTGGCCGCGCACACGGGCCTGCCCACGGCTCGGATGTTCGACCGCCTCGACGAGTTGCGGGCGGGGGACTGGTTCGTGATCCGCGTCCTCGGCGAGGAGCACTTCTACGAGGTCGCCTCAACGGAAGTCGTCGAACCGGGCGAAACCTCGTCCCTTGCGGTGCAGCAGGGGCGCGACCTGGTCACCCTGGTCACGTGCACCCCCTACGGCGTCAACAGCCACCGCCTGCTCGTCCACGCCGAGCGCACCAGCGCCCACGACCACCGGGATCCCGGGGCGCCTCCGGGACCCGTGATCGCCGATGTGCGGCCCGGCATGTGGGGGGCGGCCGCCGCTGGCGCGGCCTGCGCGGCCGCTATCGTCGGCGCGGCGGCGGGCGCGCGCTCTCTCGTGCGCCGGAGGCGCTGAGCCCGTTCCCGCCCCGCTGTCCCACGGCGGGGGGCGCGCCGAGCATCGCACTTCCTCAGCAGTGCGGCGGTGCGCCGCTCCCGGGGTGTCCGAGCTGGGGATGCGGAAGCACACGGGTGCGCCCCGGCCGAGGCCGGGGCGCACCCGTAATCACACACACAGAAGAAATGGTCTAATAGGCGCCCTCCTGACGAAGCAGAGCGGGCACGGTCTGCAGGAGGATCCACATGTCCAGGCCCACAGTTCGAGTCGCCGCGTAGTCCAGGTCCAACTGGACCGTTTCCTCCCACGAGAGGTTGGAGCGCCCCGAGATCTGCCACAGACCGGTGATACCGGGACGGACCGAGAACTTGCCCATCACGTGGGGCTCGTAGGTGGCCACTTCGCTGGGCAGTGGCGGACGGGGGCCCACCAGCGACATGTCGCCCTTGATGACGTTGAAGAGCTGGGGGAGCTCGTCGATGCTGGTCTTGCGCAGCACGCGCCCGACACGGGTGACGCGCGGATCGTCGCGCATCTTGAACATCACGGAGTTCCCGGCGCCCACGTCGGCCCGGTTGGCGGCCTCCAGGGACGCTTTGACCTGTTCGGCGTCGACCCGCATGGTGCGGAACTTGTACATCGTGAAGGTCTGGCCGTTCTTGCCCACGCGCGTCTGCTTGAAGAAGGCCGGGCCGCGGTCCGAGATCCGGATGAGCAGGGCCACGACCAGCCACAGCGGCGTAAGGATGATGACTCCAACGGTCGCCAGGACGATGTCGATCACGCGCTTGGACGCCAGGTCCAGCGCGGAGCGCCGCGCCGCGGAAGGCACGACCAACGTCGGCATGTACCGCTTGGCCCTGGAATTGGTCAAGGTGGTCATCTCGCGTGCGCCTCCTGGATAGTTTCTTGAAAAGTGTTTGGTTGGTCAGGCCCCCGGCGCCCTGCCGCTCCGAGTTGTTTACTGCGTAGGCTTGCGTCGGTTGAGCGGGGTAACCGTCCGGTCAGGAACCCATGTTATCCACATGGTTAGAGAAAATGCACTAGGGATGCTCAATATCTATGAAGATTGGTCTGTGACGTCAGTTACCGGGTCATTGGTTGTTGAGACAATTTCCGCTCGGTAGATTATGGGTTTTGCTTGGTATTCCAACGGAAAATGGTATCTTCAGAGGGTGTTATATTACATATTGTGCGCCAGGTGGTCAGGGGGTGTGCTCAAAGAGTGATCGCCGATCGTCTCACCAGGTGACCATTCGGGGGTGGTAAGTGGATGGGCTCACAGGCGCCGCCTGGGCGCGCCGGAACGCGGGGGAAGGGGGTGCCGCTGCCGGGTGGGGCGGAGCCGCGCGGGGTGCGGCCGCAGCGGGGCCGGGCCTCCCGGCGGGGCCCGTGGAGCCGCCCCTGGGCGCGCGATAGGATGGCCCCGTCGCGACTGGCGAACAGGTGGGCAACCACCGGGGAGCGACCCGCCGGCACCCGCAGCCGCCCGCCTGGGCTGTGTGCCACCTCCCGACTCGACGATCCCAGGAGAACAATGGACTCCCTCAACGACATGGCCCTGGCGCAACTGGACCCCGAGATCCAGGCGGTCCTCGACAACGAGCTGCAACGCCAACGCGGCACCCTCGAGATGATCGCGTCCGAGAACTTCGTCCCCCGCGCGGTCCTGCAGGCGCAGGGCTCGGTGCTCACCAACAAGTACGCCGAGGGCTACCCCGGGCGCCGCTACTACGGCGGCTGCGAGTTCGTCGACGTCGCCGAGTCCCTCGCCATCGAGCGGGCCAAACAAGTCTTCGGCTGCGACTACGCCAACGTCCAGCCCCACGCGGGCGCCCAGGCCAACGCCGCCGCCCTCATGGCGATGGCGGACGTCGGCGACCCGGTCCTGGGCCTGAGCCTGGCGCACGGCGGGCACCTCACCCACGGCATGCGCCTCAACTTCTCCGGGAAGCACTACCGGGCCGCCGCCTACGAGGTCTCCCGCGAGACGATGCGCATCGAGCCCGACATGGTCCGCGAGGCGGCGCTGCGAGAGCGGCCCGCCGTCATCATCGCCGGATGGTCCGCCTACCCCCGCCACCTCGACTTCCAGGCGTTCAGGGAGATCGCCGACGAGGTCGGCGCCGCCCTGTGGGTGGACATGGCCCACTTCGCCGGACTGGTGGCCGCGGGCCTGCACCCCAGCCCCGTGCCCCACGCCGACGTGGTCACCACCACCGTCCACAAGACCCTCGGCGGCCCCCGCTCCGGCATGATCCTCTCCTCCCGCGGCGACAAGTGGGGGAAGAAGCTCAACAGCGCGGTCTTCCCCGGCCAGCAGGGCGGCCCCCTCATGCACGTGATCGCGGCGAAGGCGATCGCCATGAAGGTCGCCCAGACCGACGAGTTCAAGGACCGCCAGCGCCGCACCCTCGAGGGCGCGCGGATCCTCGCCGAGCGCCTCGGGGCCGACGACGCCGTGAGCGCGGGCGTCAAACTGGTCACTGGAGGCACCGACGTCCACTTGGTGCTCGTGGACCTGGTGGACTCCCAGATCAACGGCCAGCAGGCCGAGGACCTCCTCCACGAGGCCGGCATCACCGTGAACCGCAACGCCGTCCCCTTCGACCCCCGGCCCCCGGCCGTCACCTCGGGCCTGCGCATCGGGACCCCGGCCCTCGCCTCGCGCGGTTTCGACGCCCAGGACTTCGAAGAGGTCGCCGACATCATCGGAACCGCCCTCGCCCAGGGCGCCTCGGGCTCCTCCGTGGACCTGGAGCCCCTGCGCGCCCGCGTCAAGCGCCTCACCGACAAGCACCCCCTGTACGCGGGGCTCGAGCAGTGAGGGCACCGTGGGAGGGCCCCGCCCGGGTCCTCGACGGGAAGGCGACGGCCGCCGCCATCAAGCAGGAGCTGCGCGCCCGCGTGGCCGCCCTGCGCCAGCGCGGCTGCGCCGTCGGACTCGGGACGGTCCTGGTCGGCGAGGACCCCGGATCCCTGGCCTACGTGGCGGGCAAGCACCGCGACTGCGCCGAGGTGGGGATCGACTCGATCCGCATCGACCTGCCCGCCGACGCCGGGCAGGGGAGGATCGAGGAGGCCGTCGCCCAGCTGAACGCGGATCCGGCGTGCACCGGCTACATCGTCCAACTGCCGCTGCCCGCCGGCATCGACACGAACGCCGTCCTGGAGATGATCGACCCGGACAAGGACGCCGACGGCCTGCACCCGACGAACCTGGGCAGACTGGTGCTGCGCGGCTCGGGCCCCATCGACTCGCCGCTGCCGTGCACGCCGCGCGCGGTCATCGAACTCGTCGAGCGCCACGGCATCGGCCTGGCCGGGGCCGACGTGTGCGTCGTCGGCCGCGGGGTCACCGTCGGGCGCACCATCGGACTCCTACTGGGCCGCAAGGACGTCAACGCGACGGTCGACGTGTGCCACACCGGCACCAAGGACCTGGCCGACCACGTGCGGCGGGCCGATGTCGTCGTGGCGGCCGCGGGGGCCGCGGGGATCATCACCGCGCAGATGGTGCGCCCCGGCGCCGTCGTGCTCGATGTGGGCGTGTCTCGGACCGTCGTGGACGGCAAACCGCGGCTGGCGGGCGACGTCGCGGACGGCGTCGACCGCGTCGCCTCGTGGCTCAGCCCCAACCCCGGCGGCGTCGGCCCGATGACGCGCGCACTCCTGGTCACCAACATCGTCGAGGCCGCCGAACGGGCGGCACGCTGACCCCGAAGGGAACCCCGTGACTCTGACAGTGACGACCGTCAACCTCAACGGCATCCGCGCCGCCCACAAGCGGGGCTTCTTGGACTGGCTGGAGGAGGCGGCGCCCACCGCCCTGCTCATGCAGGAGGTGCGCGCGCCGGAGGAGATCTCACGGGGGATCCTGCCCGGGCAGTGGGACTCCGTGTGGGTCCCGTGCCGCATCAAGGGGCGCGCGGGCGTGGGCATCGCCGTCCACCGCGACCGCGGCGCCCTGGTCGGGCCACCGCGCACCGCGCTCGACGGCGCCGAGTCGGACGCGGACTCCGGCCGCTGGCTGGAGGCCCTCGTCGAGGCCGACGGCGCCCCGTCCCCCGTGCGCCTCGTCTCCGCCTACTTCCACTCCGGGGAGAAGGACACGCCCAAACAGGAGGCCAAGATGGCGCACCTGCCCCGCATCGGGGCGCGCATGGCCGAACTGCTCGCCTCGGCGGCCTCGGGCGGGGAGCAGGCGGTCGTGTGCGGCGACTTCAACGTCGTGCGCTCGCGGGCGGACATCAAGAACTGGACGTCCAACCACAACAAGCGCGCAGGCGTCCTCGACGAGGAGATCGCCTTCCTCAACCGCTGGGTGGAGGAGGGCTGGCACGACGTCGTGCGCGACCTGGCGGGCCAGGTCCAGGGCCCCTACTCGTGGTGGACGTGGCGGGGCCAGGCCTTCGACAACGACGCGGGGTGGCGCCTGGACTACCAGTTCGCGACGCCCGGACTCGCCCGGGCGGCGCGGTCCTTCACCATCGGGCGGGCGCCCTCCTACGACCAGCGCTTCTCAGACCACGCGCCCGTGGGCGTCGTCTACGGCCTCTGAGCCGGTTCCGCCGCCGCAGTGCCCGGCAGCGGGAGGCGGCGCACCGGGGCTCAGATGCCCTCGAAGTCGAAGATCGCCATCGAGGAGTAGGCGCCCGAGGGGTCGAGGCGGTCGAGGCGGAACCCGGGGACCACCCACGACGCCTCGAAGGAGCTCCCTATGTCGATCGCGAGGTCGAGGACGGGGTCTCCGACCCCCTGGGCGAGCGTGACGTGCGGGTGGTAGGGGAAGCGCGGCTCGTAATCGAGGGGGCCCGAGCGGATGCTCTCGGCCAGGTCGGAGCAGGAGCGCCCCCCCTCGGCCAGGTTGAGGAACGCGACGGGGGAGAGCGGGCGGAAGCAGTCCGCCCCCCTGAGCGCGACGCGGAAGGGACGGGACCTGCGGGCGATGGCGCTCAGGTGCTCGATCACCTCGCCTCGCGACTCGGTGGCGACCGGCACGGGCGGCATCAACGTGATGTGCGCGGGCACGCGCGAGCCCTGGAGATCCCCCAGGCGCAGGCGCAAATCCGTTAATTCGCTCACCCACGGCTCGGGTATGGCGATGACGACGCCCAGCCAGTCCTGGCCGGGGAGTCTCTGGGGGAGGAACATGGGACCTGCTTGCGTGTTGTACGGGATGCCCCAATCCTAGGGGGTTCTCCGACAAGGGCACGTGATGCGCACCCCGTGTGTGAAGGTGCTCATAGTCGGGTAGGGTGGGGGGAGTTCCGAAGGAGGTACCGTGGCCCGCATCATCAGAGCCGAAGCAGTCAGCCCCGAGGAGGGCGCGTTCAACGCCCGCGAGCTCTTCATCCAGGCTTTCGGGTACGAGCCCGAAGGGGTGTGGAGCGCGCCCGGCCGCGTCAACGTCATCGGCGAGCACGTCGACTACAACGGGGGCCCGTGCCTGCCCATCGCCCTTCCCCACAGGGCGTACCTGGCGCTCGCCCCGCGCGCGGACCGCGCGGTCCGCCTCATCTCGCCGCAGACCGCCGACGCCATCGACGACCTCGACCTGGATTCCATCGGCCCCTGGGGCGGGCCCCGGCAGGTGCCCAGCCACTGGACGGCCTACATCGCGGGAGTGGCCTGGGCCCTGGAGCGCGCCGGCCACGGCCCGCTGCCGGGCTTCGACGCCGCCCTGTGGTCGTGCGTGCCGGTGGGGGGCGGCCTGTCGTCCTCGGCGGCCCTCGAGTGCGCCACAGCCGTCGCCGTCGACGAGGTCTGCGGGCTCGGCCTGGCGGGCTCCGACGAGGGCAGGCGCCTGCTCGTGGACGCCGCGCGCGCCGCGGAGAACGAGATAGCGGGCGCCAACACCGGCGGGCTCGACCAGACCGCGTCGATGCGGTGCAGGGCGGGCCACGCGCTCGCCCTGGACTGCCGGGACATGTCCGCCGAGCCCATCCCCTTCGACCTGGCCTCCTCGGGCCTGGAACTGCTCGTCATCGACACGCGCGCGAAGCACTCGCTGGCGGACGGCCAGTACGGGCAGCGGCGCGCCGACTGCGAGGAGGCCGCGCGCCTGCTGGGAGTCGGCCAGCTGGTGGAGGTGTCCGACCTGGACGCCGCCATGTCGGCGCTGGAGGGGCACGAGCGCCTCGCCAGGCGCACCCGCCACGTCGTCTCCGAGATCGCCCGCACCCGCGCCTTCATCGAGCTCATGGGGGAGGGGCCCCTGGAGGGGGAGCGCCTCGATGTGGCCGCTCTGCTGCTCGACGACTCCCACGACTCCCTGCGCGACGACTACGAGGTCAGCTGCGCGGAGCTCGACGTGGCGGTCGCGGCGGCGCGCGCGGCCGGCGCGCACGGGGCCCGCATGACCGGCGGCGGCTTCGGCGGCAGCGCGATCGCGCTCGTCGACGCCGCCTCGGGCCGGGCGGTGGGCGAGGCGATCGCAGCGGCCTACGGGGCGCGGGGCTGGGAGCCCCCCCGCTTCCTCGGCGCCCTGCCCTCCGGGCCCGCGGGGCGCACCGCCTGAGCGGGGCGCTGCGCGGCGCCGACCGCCCGGCGGGGGGCCGCTGCGCCGTTTGAACAGGTCCGCGCTGCGCGCATACACTGGGGGCTCGCACTACCAGCGGTCGCGCACGGCGCAGGAAAGAGGAAGATGATGCGAATCAGCAAACGGGCATGGCAGGTCGCCGGGGCCGCGGCGGGCGGCGCCTCGCTGTTCGGCGGCGGCATCGCGCTCGGGCGCCTGCTCCGCCTCGATTCCCAGCGCGGCGACTACCGGAAGGCGTGGGAGGACCACACGCTGGCCACCATGGACCGCCTGCGCGCCAACGAGGGGGAGAAGCCCTACGTCATCGTCGCCCTGGGGGACTCCTCGGTGCAGGGGCTGGGGGCGTCGCGCGTCACCGAGTCCTACCCCGCGCTGCTCGCCTCCGCCATCCAGCAGACCCTGGGGCGCGAGGTCGCCCTGCTCAACCTCTCGCTGTCCGGTGCCACGGTGGAGTCCGTGGAACTCACCCAGATCCCGCAGATGCGCGGCATGGGGCTGATCGACGGGGACATCGAGCCGGACCTGGTGACGCTGAGCATCGGCGGCAACGACGTCATGGCGGAGGACATGGCCCCGGGCCAGTTCGCCGAGCGGCTGGGCCGCGTGATCGCGGCGCTGCCCCCGGACTCCCTGGTCTCCTCCATCCCCTCCTTCGGCATCATGCCCCAGGAGAAGCGCGCGACCGAGATGTCGGAGTACCTGGCGCGCACGGTCGAGGAGTCGACTGCCCGCATGGTGGATGTGCGGGCCCTCACCCGCGAGTACTCCCTGCCGACGTACACCTTCGCCTACCACGCCGCCGACTTCTTCCACCCGAACTCCGCCGCCTACGCCACCTGGGCGCAGCTCTTCGCCGACGAGTGGGCCGCCTCGCGCCGCCAGGCCGCGCCCGTCGTCGCCGACGCGCCGCAGTGGGGCATGCTCTCGGCGCGGGTGGCACAATCGGAGTATGAACACGACTGACTCGCCGTGGCTCGTCGTCGGGCTGGGCAATCCGGGCGCGCAGTACGCCTCCACCCGGCACAACGTCGGCCACCTCACCATTGACGTCCTCGCGGCGCGCGCGGGCGCGGTGCTCAAGACCCACCGCTCGCGCACCCGCGTCGCCGACGTCCGCCTGGGAGTGGGGCCCGGCGGCGTCCCAGGGCCGCGCGCCGTCCTGGCGCGCTCCGAGACCTACATGAACACGACGGGCGGGCCCATCCGCCGCCTCGCGGACTTCCTCGGCATCGGGGCGCAGAGGATCCTGGTCGTCCACGACGACCTCGACCTGCCCCCCCACGAGCTCAGGCTCAAGGCCGGGGGCGGCGAGGGCGGCCACAACGGCCTCAAGTCCCTCACCCAGGCCCTGGGGACCCGCGACTACCACAGGCTCCGCATCGGCATCGGGCGGCCGCCGGGGCGCATGGACCCCGCCGACTACGTCCTGGCGCCCATCCCCGCCAAGGAGCGCCCCGACTGGGACGTGACCCTCGAGGAGGCCGCCGACGCCGTGGAGGGGGTCGTGGCCGAGGGCTTCGCGCCTGCCCAGCAGGCACTCCACACCCGATAGTCCCAGCGCCACCGAAAGGCGATCCGTGCTCCTCACTGGACTGCTGCCCCTGCTCGCATCCGACCCGGCCGTCGCCGCAGCGGCGGACTCCATCGCGGCCGGGCGCTCCGGCACACTGGTGGCCCCCTCGGGCCTGCGCGCGCCCATCGCCGCGCACATCGCCTCGCGCGCCACCACCCCCGTGGTGGTCCTCACCGCGACGGGGCGCGAGGCGGAGGCGATGACCGCTGCCCTCGCCTCGTGGACGACGGGGGCAGCCGCCTTCCCGGCCTGGGAGACGCTGCCGCACGAGCGCCTGTCGCCCCAGGTGGACACGATGGCCAGCCGCATCGCCGTGCTGCGCCGCCTGGCGCACCCCGTCCAGGGCGACGCCTTCGCCGGCCCCCTGTCCGTCCTGGTGGTGCCCGTCCGCTCGTTCCTGCAGCCCATCATCCGCGGCCTGGCGGACCTGGAGCCGGTGCGCATCGCGGTGGGCGACGTCGTGGACCTGCCGGAGGCCACCGCGCGCCTGTCGGACCTGGGCTACCAAAGGGTCGACATGGTCGAGGCGCGCGGGCAGATGAGTGTGCGCGGCGGCATCCTGGACGTGTTCCCGCCCCAGGAGCCCCATCCGCTGCGCGTGGAGCTGTGGGGCGACGAGGTCGAAGAGATCCGGGCCTTCTCCATCCAGGACCAGCGCACCCTGGGCGCCGCCCCCCACGGCCTGTGGGCGGTGCCCTGCCGGGAGCTGCTGCTCAGCGCCCCGGTGCGGGCCCGCGCCCGCGAGGCGGCCGACCGCCTGCCCGGCGCGGCCGAGATGCTGTCCCTGGCCGCCGAGGGCATCCCAGCACCGGGCATCGAGTCCCTGGCGCCGGTCCTGGCCTCCGGCATGGACCGCCTCGTGGACCTGCTGCCCCCGGGGACGCCGGTGCTGGCGTCGGATCCTGAGCGCATCCGCGCGCGGGCGGCGGATCTGGTCGCCACGACCGACGAGTTCCTGCGGGCGGCGTGGAGCGCGGCGGCCGGAGGCGCCCAGGTGCCCCTGGAGGCCTCCGACGCCTCCTTCCTGGACCTCGACGACCTGTGGGGGGCGGGCGGGCCGTGGTGGGAGCTGTCGTCCCTGCCCCCCGCAGAACTCGCTGAGGCGGCGGCCGACGGGGAGGACGCGGGCGCGGGCTCCGACGGAGGCGGTTCCGCCCTGGTCGCCTCGCCCGTGCTCATGCGCGCGGGCGCCCGGGAGGTGCGCCCCTACAGGGGGGACTTCGCCGCCGCGGCCGCGGACCTCAAGTCGCTGGCCGCCCAGGACTGGCGGGTCGTCGTCACCACCGAGGGACCCGGGCCCGGGCGCCGCATCCGCACGATCCTGGCCGAGGCGGGCTGCCCCGTCGCCCTGTCGGACTCCGTCGACTCCGACCCCGGGCCCGGCCTGGTGACCATCACGACTGCGCAGGGCACCGCCGGGTTCGTGGCCCCGGACCTGCGCGTCGCGGTCCTCACCGAGGGCGACATGACGGGCCGCGCGGGGGCCACCACCAGGGACATGCGGCGCATGCCGAGCCGCCGGCGCAAGGGCGTGGACCCCCTCACCCTGCACCCGGGCGACTACATCGTCCACGAGCAGCACGGCATCGGGCGCTTCGTCGAGCTGGTCAGCCGCACCGTCGGGCGCGCCGACGCGGCCGCCACCCGCGACTACCTGGTCATCGAGTACGCGCCGTCCAAGCGCGGCCAGCCGGGCGACCGCCTCTTCGTGCCCACCGACGCCCTCGACCAGATCTCCAAGTACACGGGCAGCGACGAGCCCTCCCTCACGAAGATGGGCGGCGCCGACTGGGCGAAGACCAAGGCGCGCGCGAAGAAGGCCGTGAACGAGGTCGCCAAGGAGCTGATCCGCCTGTACGCCGTGCGCCAGCAGACCAAGGGGCACGCCTTCGGCCCCGACACGCCGTGGCAGCGCGAGCTCGAGGACGCCTTCCCCTACGTGGAGACCCCCGACCAGCTCGTCACCATCGACGAGGTCAAAGCGGACATGGAGAAGCCCGTCCCCATGGACCGCCTGCTCACCGGCGACGTCGGCTACGGGAAGACCGAGATCGCGGTGCGCGCCGCCTTCAAAGCGATCCAGGACGGGTACCAGGCGGCGGTCCTGGTGCCCACGACCCTGCTGGTCACCCAGCACCTGGAGACCTTCTCGGAGCGCTACGCCGGTTTCCCCGTCGAGATCGGGACGCTGTCGCGCTTCTCGACGCCGAAGCAGACCGAGGAGGTCAAGGAGGGGCTCGCCTCGGGGCGCATCGACCTGGTGATCGGCACGCACGCGCTGCTGACCGGGGCGGTCGCCTTCAAGAAGCTGGGCCTGGTCGTCATCGACGAGGAGCAGCGCTTCGGCGTCGAGCACAAGGAGACCCTCAAGGCGCTGCGCACCGACGTGGACGTCCTGTCCATGTCGGCCACGCCGATCCCGCGGACCCTGGAGATGGCGGTCTCCGGGATCCGCGAGATGTCGATCCTGCAGACCCCTCCCGAGGAGCGCCAGCCCGTGCTCACCTTCGTCGGAGCCCACACCGACGCGCAGGTCAGCGCCGCGATCCGCCGCGAGCTGCTGCGCGACGGGCAGGTGTTCTACGTGCACAACCGCGTCGACTCCATCAACTCGGTCGCCGCCCGCGTGCAGTCGCTGGTCCCCGAGGCGCGGGTGCGCGTCGCCCACGGCAAGCTCGGCGAGCACCAGCTGGAGGCCGTGATCCAGGACTTCTGGAACCACGAGTTCGACGTCCTGGTGTGCACGACCATCGTGGAAACGGGACTGGACATCTCGAACGCGAACACCCTCATCGTCGACCGCGCCGACGTGTTCGGGCTCTCCCAGCTCCACCAGTTGCGCGGACGCGTGGGGCGCGGGCGCGAGCGGGCCTACGCCTACTTCTTCTACCCCGGCGACAAGGCCCTCACCCAGACCGCCCACGAGCGGCTCAAGACCATCGCCGCCAACACGGACCTGGGGGCGGGGCTGGCCGTGGCGCAGCGGGACCTGGAGATCCGGGGCGCGGGGAACCTGCTGGGCGGCGCGCAGTCCGGGCACGTCGAGGGCGTGGGCTTCGACCTCTACGTGCGGATGGTGTCCGACGCCGTCGCCGCCTACCGCGGAGAGGCGCCCGCCCAGAAGGCCGACGTGCGCCTGGACCTGGCCGTCGACGCCCACATCCCCGAGGACTACGTGCGCGGCGAGCGGCTGCGCCTGGAGGTGTACGCCAAGATCGCCGCCGTCTCCTCACCCGAGCAGGAGGCGGACGTGCGCGAGGAACTGGCCGACCGCTACGGCCCGCTGCCCGCCCAGGTGGACCTGCTCTTCGCCGTCGCCCGGCTGCGCGAGGTCCTGCGCCGCGCCGGCATCGGCGAGGCCGTCACCCAGGGCAAGTACCTGCGGGTGTCGCCGGTCCAGTTGCGCGACTCCCAGGCGATGCGGCTCAAGCGCCTCCACCCGGGCGCGGTCATCAAGGCCGCCGTGCGCCAGGTCCTGGTGCCCCTCCCCCTGACGCAGCGGATAGGCGGCGCGCCCCTGACGGACGGGCCGCTGCTCGAATGGGTGGAGGCCCTGGTGACCAGGATCCTCACCCCTTTTCGTGAGTGAGGGTGGCGTGCAATACACTGGTGGGGTTGAATACGCCTTCAAGGAGGATACTCGTGGCCTTGCGCACAAAGATCGCGTCGGTGGCGGCGGTGGTGGCAGCCGCCGTGGGAATGGGGGCGTGCTCCGCGCACCCCGGGCAGGCGATCGTCACCACGCAGGGGTCGTACTCGATCTCCGACATCGAGACCGCGACCGCCCAGATCGGTGAGATCATCGGGCAGAAAGCCGAGCTGAACAGGATCCGCGCGGTCTTCTACACCGCGCCCCAGCTCGACGCGCTGGCCGCCCGCCTGGGAGTGGGCGTCACCGACGCGCAGATCGACCAGAGGGTCGCCGCTTTCAGCGCCGCCGCCGGTCAGGACAAGTACGACAAGCCCCTGGCCGAATCCACGAAGACGGTCGTGCGGGCGACGATCATCTCCGAGATGCTCAACCAGGCGGTCTCCCAGGACCCCTCCCTGCGCGAGCAGGCCCTCTCCTTCCTCCAGCAGCAGAACGCCCAGCTGGACCCGCAGGTCAACCCGCGCTTCCCGGCACTGGACAGCCAGATGAACGCCTTCGACTACCCGCGCCTGGGCGATGTCGTGTCCGGTTCGGGCAGTGCCTCCGATGCCCGCCAGCGCACAGGGCAGTCGGCCCCCACTGGCTGACGGGCCGCGGAGCGCCCCGCGCGGCGCGGCCCCAGTGGCGCGGCACACCCCTGCGCTGGGACCAATGTCACGTGGTGCGCTCGCTCGCGGAGCGGCTCCGCAATGAAAGAACGTCCGCCCCCCAAGAAGGGGGGTGACCGAGAACGCGGTTGGTACTACCGTTAGGACTGACCGCAGTCCACGCAAATGATCGATTGGAGAATGACGTGGCAGTTATTGAAGGCATTGGCGCACGCGAGATCTTGGACTCGCGCGGCAACCCGACCGTCGAGGTCGAGGTCCTCCTGGAGGACGGCGTCCTGGCCCGCGCTTCCGTCCCCTCCGGCGCGTCCACGGGCGCGTTCGAGGCCGTCGAGCGTCGCGATGGCGACAAGGGCCGTTACCTGGGCAAGGGGGTCCAGGACGCGGTCGACGCCGTCGAGGACGAGATCGCCCCCGAGCTCATCGGCCTCGAGGCCACCGACCAGCGCGAGATCGACTCCACGATGATCGACCTGGACGGCACCGACAACAAGGGCAAACTGGGCGCCAACGCCATCCTGGGCGTCTCCCTGGCCGTCGCGAAGGCGTCCGCGAAGTCCGCCGACCTGCCCCTCTTCCAGTACCTGGGCGGCCCCAACGCCCACGTCCTGCCCGTCCCCATGATGAACATCCTCAACGGCGGCTCCCACGCGGACTCGAACGTCGACATCCAGGAGTTCATGATCTCCCCCCTGGGCGCCCCCACCTTCCGCGAGGCGCTGCGCTGGGGCGCCGAGGTCTACCACACCCTCAAGTCCGTCGTGAAGGAGCGGGGCCTGTCCACCGGCCTCGGTGACGAGGGCGGCTTCGCCCCCAACCTGGACTCCAACGCCGAGGCGCTCGACCTGATCGTCGAGGCCATCGAGAAGGCGGGCTTCAAGCCCGGCCAGGACGTCGCGCTGGCCCTGGACGTCGCCTCCTCCGAGTTCTTCAAGGACGGCCTGTACACCTTCGAGGGCGAGGGCCGCTCCACCGACTACATGGTCGAGTACTACGAGAAGCTCATCTCCACCTACCCGCTGGTCTCCATCGAGGACCCGTTGTCCGAGGACGAGTGGGACGCCTGGAAGGCCCTCACCGCCGAGATCGGCGGCCGCGTGCAGCTGGTCGGCGACGACCTCTTCGTCACCAACCCCGCCCGCCTGGCCAAGGGCATCGAGCTCGGCGCCGCGAACGCGCTGCTGGTGAAGGTCAACCAGATCGGCTCGCTGACCGAGACCCTCGACGCGGTCGAGGAGGCCCACCGCAACGGCTACCGCACCATGACCTCGCACCGCTCCGGCGAGACCGAGGACACGACGATCGCCGACCTGGCCGTTGCCACCAACTCCGGCCAGATCAAGACGGGCGCCCCCGCCCGCTCCGAGCGCGTCGCGAAGTACAACCAGCTGCTGCGCATCGAGGAGCTGCTGGGCGACTCGGCCGTCTACGCCGGCCGCGGCGCCTTCCCGCGCTTCGCCCACTGAGGCACCGGGCCGGCCCCCTGGCGGGAGCGCCCGAGCGCGCCGGTCCCCGGGAACCCACGCGGTTCCCGGGGACCGGCGCGTCGGCCCGCCTGCGCCGATGCGGCGCGCACGGCGAGTGCGCGCGCCCGAACGGCGGGCATAGGGCAGGATTGAACCATGCCACGTCCTTCGCGCCCCCGCTCCGCCCCACGCCCCTCCGCCCCACGCGAGGGCGAAGGGCGCACGCCCCGCGAGATCTACGCCGAGCGGTCCCGCAAGAGGAGGGAGGCCGCGGCAGCCGCCTCCGCCTCGTCGACCGGCCCCAAGGAGCGCGGCCGCTCCAAGCGCCGGGGACCGGCCTCGCCCCGTTCGGCGGGGAGGCGCCCAGGGGCCGCAGTGGAGCGCCCCACGTCCCCGCCAGCCGCGGCCGGGGGCAAGACGAAGCCGAGGGGGCGCGCCTCCGGGGGGAAGAGGACGGCGCCCGAAGGCGGGGCGCCCGGACGCGTGTCCTTCGGCGGGCTCGACGTGTCGGTGCGCCTCCTGGCCCTGTCCATGGTCGCGGTCTTCATCCTCATGATGCTGGTGCCCAGCGTTTACGCGTGGTGGCAGCAGGAGAGGGAACTGGCGGACATCCGCGCGCAGGTGGCGGCCGCCGAGCAGCGCAACGCCGACATGCGCAAGCAGCTCGACCTGTGGTCCGACCCGAACTACATCTCCACCCAGGCCAGGGAGCGGCTGGGATTCGTGCGCCCCGGCGAGACCCAGTACACGGTGGTCGATCCCGGCCCCGAGTACCAGGACTCCGCGCAGGTGAACGCGGCCCCCGCCCAGGGGCCGGCCCGCCCGTGGGTCCAGCAGGTGGCCATCCTGCTGGGCAGGGCCGACCAGCCGCCGCAGACGGCGGCCGCCCAGCCCCAGGCGCCCGCCCAGGACGGCGATGACGCGGAGAGCGGACGATGACGCGGTCGATCCCCGGCACGAGCCCCGCCACGGAGGCCGACCTGGAGGCGCTGCGCGACCAGTTGGGGCGCCTGCCCCGGGGCGTCGTGGGCATCGCCGCGCGCTGCGCCTGCGGACGGCCCACGGTCGTGGCGACCGCGCCGCGCCTGGAGGACTCCAGCCCGTTCCCCACGACCTTCTACCTCACGCACCCGCGCGCCGTGAAGGCGTGCTCCACGCTGGAGGCCGAGCGCCTCATGGACGAGTACAACCGCGCCCTTCGCGAGGACCGGGCCCTCGCCCAGGCCTACGCCCGCGCCCACGAGGACTACTTGGCGCGCCGCGGGCTGCTCGGCGAGGTCCCCGAGATCGCGGGCGTCTCCGCCGGGGGGATGCCGAAGCGCGTCAAGTGCCTGCACGCGCTCGTCGGCCACGCCCTGGCGGCCGGCGGCGGCGTCAACCCGATCGGCGACATGGCGCTGGCGGAGATGGCGCGGCGGGGCCTGTGGTCGCCCGCGCGCTGCTCCTGCTGACCGCGTGGCTTGACCCAGGCCGGGCCTATGACAGAATTGTCCGACGTGACTCGTGTAGCTGCCATTGACTGCGGAACCAACTCAATACGATTGCTCGTGGCCGACGTCGTCAGGGACCAGGGGGGAGCCCGCCTGACGGATCTGACCCGCCAGATGCGGATCGTGCGCCTCGGACGCGGGGTGGACCGCACGGGCGTGCTCGAGGGCGCGGCGATCGAGCGCGCCGTCGAGGCCACCGTCGAGTACCAGCGGATGATCGAGGCCCTGGGCGCCTCGCGTGTGCGCTTCGTCGCCACGTCGGCCACGCGGGACGCCGCCAACAGCGACGAGTTCACGCGCGAGATCCGGCGCGTCATCGGGGTGGACCCGGAGGTGGTCCCCGGGACCGAGGAGGCGTCGCTGTCCTTCTCGGGCGCGGTGTGCGGGCTCGGGGGGAGCGTCGATGCGCCCATGCTGGTCGTCGACATCGGGGGCGGCTCCACCGAGCTGGTCCTGGGGGACGCGCGCGTCGAGCAGGCGGTATCGGTCAACATGGGCGCCGTCCGGGTCACGGAGAAGTTCTTGTCGGGCGTCGATCCGGCCGGCGGTGTTCCGCCGCAGGACGAGGCGCGCGTCGTGGCGTGGGTCGATGAGCAGTTGGACGTGGCGGAGAAGTCGGTGGACCTGGGCCGCGTGCGCACCCTGGTGGGCGTCGCGGGCACTGTGACGACCCTGACCGCCCAGGCGCTCGGCCTGACCTCGTACCAGCCGGAGCGGATCCACGGGGCCGCCCTGTCGGAGGAGGAGATCGGCGCCGCGGTGCGTTTCATGGTCGACCAGCCCGTGGCGCTCAAGGCCGCGCTGGGATTCATGCCCGAAGGGCGCGAGGACGTGATCGCGGGGGGAGCCCTGATCTGGAGCCGCATCGTGCGCCGGGTGCTGGCGCGCGCCGAACAGGCGGGCCGCCCCATCGCGCGGGTGCGCACCTCCGAGCACGACATCCTCGACGGGATCGCCCTGGCGATGGCGTGATGGGGCGCCAGGGCCGTAGAGTGTGACTGCGGCCGCCGCCCGGCCCCGCCCCCGTGGCCCAATCGGCAGAGGCATCCGACTTAAAATCGGCGTGTTGTGGGTTCGAGTCCCACCGGGGGCACTGCGGCGCCGCTGAGCGCAGTTTTCACCTGCTCATGACGACGTTCGCTGGAGGAAGGAATGGCGGGGGTACCGGCGAAAGTGCCTTGAGTGGGCGAAAGCCGAATCGGCCGCGCGAGATGCGGCGAAGTTCGGACGGGGACGAGTGGGAATGGAAGATCCTGCGCGATCATAGGGGGCCGTTTCGGTCAGGTGGACATGCGCGGTGCCCCGCTTGCTCAGTCGGATACCGCACAGGTGTACCAAAGCCCGGCCCGTGTGAGAGACTGGACGCGTATCCATTGCCGAAGGAGATGAAACAGTGGCAAATCCAGTCCTCGACAATCTCAGTAAGAAGTGGGCGCCCGGGCAGACGCCTGCGGGCTACCCCACGATGCCGGGCTACCAGGTCTCCGGGCAGAGCGCCCAGAACCCCTACGGCGGCCAGACGAACCCCTACGGGCAGCCGCAGGGCGCCTACGGGGTGCCCCAGGGCGCGCCCTATGGGATCGACGCCTCTCAGATGGGCGCTTACGAGGCGGCGATGAACGCCCCGTCGGCCGACGCGGTGGACCGCGGGCGCATGACCTACGACGATGTCATCGTCAAGACCGGCATCACCTTCGGCGTGATCGTCGTGGGCGCGGTCCTGGGATGGATGACCTTCACGATCTCGATGGCCGCAGCGGTCGTGCTGTCGGGCGTCGCCACCATCGTCGCTTTCGGCCTGGCGATGGCGAACACGTTCATGAGGATCACGAACCCCGCGCTGGTCCTGGCCTACGCGGCGTTCGAGGGGCTCGCCCTCGGCGCGATCTCCGCAGCCTTCGAGACCCGGTACCCGGGCATCGTCATCCAAGCGGTCGTCGCCACCCTGGTCGTCTTCGGCGTGACGCTGGCGCTCTTCGCCTCGGGCCGCATCCGCAACTCGCCCAAGCTGGCGCGCTTCACGCTGATCGCGCTGGTGTCCTTCGTCGTGTTCCGCCTGCTGACCGTGCTCCTCGAGTTCTCCGGCGCGGTCGATACGACTGCCGTCGGCCGGATGACGGTGATGGGGATCCCCCTCGGCGTCGTCGTCGGCGTCGTCGCGGTGCTGATCGGGACGTTCTGCCTCATCCAGGACTTCGACCGCGTCAAGGTCGGCGTGGAGTACGGCGCCCCCGCGCGCGCCGCTTGGACGTGCGCCTTCGGCCTCGCCGTGACCCTCGTGTGGATGTACCTGGAGATCCTGCGCCTGCTGTCCTACCTGCGCAACGACTGACACGACTGGGAGAACCATGGAGAACATCACCGTCACAGGGGAGTTCGGCCGCAAGCCCTCCCTCGCTTTCGAGGGGGCGCCCTCGCCGGACCTGCTCGTCGAGGTCCTCCACCAGGGGGACGGCCAGGTCGTCGAGGCGGGGGACACGATCCACTGCCACTACTACGGCATCGTGTTCGCGGGCGATTCCGACTTCGACAACTCCTTCGACCGGGGCGGGGCGCTGTCCTTCCAGATCGGCGTGGGCATGGTGATCCCCGGCTGGGACCAGGGGCTCGTCGGCAAACGGGTGGGCGACCGCGTCCTGCTGTCGATCCCGGCGGAGCTCGGCTACGGCGCCCGCGGCGTCCCCCAGGCCGGCATTCCCGGCGGGGCGACGCTGGTGTTCGTCACCGACATCCTCGGAGTCGCCTGAGCGCCGTCTGCTCGCACAGTGGTGCCGCCGCGCGGGTTTCCGCGAGGCGGCACCACTGCATCCGCCCTAATCCGCCAGCAGGGTGGTGATCCACACGGCGAGGGCGACCACGGGAACCGCGCTCATCATCCGGAGCAGGAACTCCCAGTCAGGCAGTGTGAAGATGTACGCGGCGCTCGCCGCGGCCGCCACCCAGATCCCGCCGATCTGGAGGGCTGTGGGGACTTCGGAGACCAGGCACATGCCCGTGGCGAGGGCGATCACCCCGCCGAGCCCGAGGGTCTTGAACCCCTCGAAGTCCTGGGCGGCCTGGGTGGCGCCCCAGGCAATGGTGAGGACGCCGATCGCCGCGATGGCGATGCCGAGGATGGAGCGCCCGGAGAGTGCGAGGCTCATTGTTCGTTCCTTTCGTTGTGATGAATGAGTATATGCTGAGGTTCATTCAGTTGGGTGTGCTGTGAATGTGCGGCCGCGGGGCCGTGGCGCGTGGGACGGGGTGCGCTCCGTTAGGCGAAAACGCCTTTGACGAAGTGGGTGATCAGTGTTTCGAGGGCCTCGTCGAATCCGGGGAAGTCGCTTTCGGTGATGTGCGTGTCCATGAAGGAGACGAGTCGGTAGACGTTGAGGAGGCGTGCGGCCTCCGCCTCGTCGAAGCCGGCGTCGGCCAGTCTGGTCGCGAAGGTGGTGATGAGGAACTGGTGGAAGGGGTAGTCCTCGTCGCGCGCCTCCGATTGGAAGTGGGTGTGCAGCGTCCCCGAGACCGCCGGGTTGCCCCACTCGGCGAGGATCCGGTTGTCCCGCACCCCTGTGCGCACTTGGTCGAACAGGGCCCTGGTGATCGCGAGGGGGTCGGCGTCCCAGTCGATCGCCTCGATCATCTGCTGGCGGGCGCGGTTGTTCTCCTCGATGTAGACCTCGAGGAAAATGGCCTCCTTCGAGGGGAAGTAGTTGTAGAAGCTCCCGACCGCCACATGGGCCCTAGCGGCGATCTGCGCGATGCTGGCCGCTTTGTAGCCCTTCTGGGAGAACACCTGGTGCGCGGCGCGCTTGAGTGCCTCGCGCTTGTCGGCCACTGCGCCCTCCTTGAGTGAATGAATAGATGGATTTGATTCATTCATATGATAGGGCGACCGCCCTGATCCGTCAATGGAACACTGTCGGCGTGGGAAAGGGGCGGAGCCGGGCGCCAGCGCATTCGCTACGGGGACCGTCGTGCGCTCGGGCCGGGGGCGCCGCACCGGGTTTCGCGCGCGTTCCGCGCTCCTGGCCAGTCCGGGCCCGGCGGGAGCGCCGCAGACCGGCCCCGCCTCGTCAGAGGGCCGGGCAGGACAGCCCCGTGCGCGCGTGGCACTCGTAGCCGCCCGGGTTCTTGGCGAGGTACTGCTGGTGGTGCTCCTCGGCGAACCAGAAGCGCCCAGGGGAGTCGCTGGCAGGGGCGGGGGCGATGGACGTCGTGATCGCGCCGAAGCCGTGGGCGGCCAGCTCGCGCTGGAACGCGTCGCGGGTGCGTGAAGCGATGTCGAACTGGTCCGCAGTGGTCGTCCATATCGCGCTCCGGTACTGGTCGCCCAGGTCGTTGCCCTGTCCATCGGCCTGCGTCGGATCGTGGATCTCGAAGAACAGCGCGACCAGCTGCCCGAAGGGCGCGGCCACCGCGTCGAACACGACCCGCACGGCCTCAGCGTGCCCGGTGCCGTGGGCGCACACCTGCTCGTAGGAGGGATTGGGGCAATGCCCGCCCATGTACCCGGTGGCGGTCGCGATGACGCCCGGAACGCTCCACATCGCCTTCTCCACCCCCCAGAAGCACCCGGCGGCGAAGTGGACGACCTGCTGCCCGTCCACCGGCGCGGCGTCGATCGGGGTGCCCAGCACCGCGTGGCGGGGGGAGAGGACGGGGGAGGAGGGGAGTGCGTTGAAAAGTTCCACGGGCCCATTCCACCACTCCTGCGCGATGCGGGCCACATGTGGCCAATGGTGGGCTCCGCAACTGCGAGGAGGGCGCGGCGCAGGGACGGGTCCGGGCCCGCGGGCGGTAGTCTTTACACAGTCGGCTATGAGGAGAGCAGAGTGAGCGAGAACCACGGCTCCGCCAGGTGGAGCATCGGCGACTTCGTCGCGCGCATAACAGCGCTGCGCCCGTCCCGTCAGGAGGCGCGCCCGGAGCCGCCGCGCGTCGAACGCGAGGACGAGGTGGAGAAGGACGTCGTCGCATCGGTGCCCCGCACGCTGCGCGTGGGAGCCGCGGTCTCCTGGCGCGTCCTCTTGGTCGTCGCCGTGGTCGCCGGCGTCGTCTGGCTGGCGTCGCGCCTCCAGGAGGTCCTCCTGCCCGTCGCGATCGCGCTGGCGATCGCGGTCTTCCTGCAGCCCCTGGTCGAATGGCTGCGCCGCCGCCTCCACTTCCCGCCGGCGCTGGCCGCCACCGTGGGCCTGCTGCTGTTCTTCGTCGTGTTCATCGCGGCCCTGTCGCAGGCGACCAACCAGATCGTCGAACAAGTGCCGCTGCTGGTCAACCAGGCGACGTCCGGCGTCAAGCAACTGGTCGATTGGCTGGAGCACGGCCCCATCAAGGTGGACACCACCGCCATCAACAACTTCGTGAACCAGATGCGCACGGAGCTGATCGAGTGGGTGAACTCGAACAAGCAATCACTGGCGACCGGGGCGCTGTCGATCACGTCGTCCCTGCTCTCAATGGTCACCTCCGGTTTGACGATGCTGTTCTGCCTGTTCTTCTTCCTCAAGGACGGGCGCTCGATCTGGCTGTGGGTCGTCCGGCTGCTCCCGGCCCCCGCCCGCGTCCCCCTGCACGAGTCCGCGATCCGCGGATGGGTCACCCTGGGGTCCTACGTGCGCACCCAGATCCAGGTCGCGGCCATCGACGCGGTCGGCATCTCGCTGGGGGCGTTCTTCCTGGGGATGCCGATGGTGGTGCCCATCGCCGTCATCACCTTCTTCGCGGCCTTCGTGCCCATCATCGGCGCCCTGGCGTCCGGCGCCATCGCCGTCCTGGTGGCGCTGGTGTACAAGGGGGCGACTTCGGCGATCATCATGCTCGTCATCATCCTGGTCGTCCAGCAGGTCGAGTCCAACCTGCTCCAGCCCTTCATGATGTCCAGCGCCGTGTCCCTGCACCCCGTTGCCGTGATGCTCGTCATCACCGCGGCCGGTTCCGTCGGCGGCATCGCGGGGGCCGTCTTCGGCGTCCCGATCGCGGCTTTCATCAACGCGACGGTCCTGTACCTGCACGGATACGACCCGATGCCTCAACTGGCCACCCAGGCGGACCGCCCGGGCGGCCCCCCCGGAATGCTCGATCAGATGATCGCCGACACCTACGTCGGCAAGCCCGACACCCGTGCGCTTGCCCGGCAGCAGGTGGCCGAGGCGGCCGTTGAGGCGGCTGAGGCGGCCGCTGAGGCCGAGCCCGTCGTCGCGCAGGCGCCCGATGCCCCCGCGCCGGCAGTCGTTGAGGAGTACCCGAACCCGGCCGAGGTGGAGGCCCTGGGCGGCGCGGAGGAGGCGGACTGACCCGGGAGGCGGAAGCGCTGCAGTGCGTGGAGAACACGCTGATCGGGGCCGCGCCTTCGCGCGGCCCCGATCACTGCCTTGTGCGTCTGAGGCCCGGCCTCGGATCCTCGCGCCGGGCGCGGCCCGGATCAGCCCTTGAAGGGCTTGGCGCTGAGGATCTCCACCTGGATCATCCGGCCGGTGGGGGCCTCGAACTCGATGGTGTCGCCCGCCTTGTGGCCGATGACCGCTGCCCCCAGGGGCGCCTGGGTGGAGAAGACCTGGATGCCCAGGTCGCCCCCCGCGTCGCGGGAGCCCAGCAGGAAGGTCTGCTCGCGTCCCGCGACCAGTGCGGTCACCACCATCCCGGGTTCGACGATGCCGTCGTCGGCGGGGGTCTCGCCCACTTCGGCGTGCTCCAGCATCTCCTGGAGCGCCTGGATGCGGGTCTCGTTCATGGACTGCTCATTGCGGGCGGCGTGGTAGCCGCCGTTCTCGCGCAGGTCGCCCTCCTGGCGCGCCGCGTCGATGAGCCGGGCGATCTCGGGGCGCTTGACCTCAATACGCTCCTTGAGCTCGTTGGCCAGCAGATCGTACTGCGCCTGCGTGAGCCACTGAGTGTCGGCCATGGGAACCTCCAAAGATAATAAGGGGCCGGCGCCCAGGGCGCCGACGCGATTCCTGACCATTTTATCAAATCAGGAGTTCAGCACCGCCAGGTAGACGGCCACGCAGTGGCACGCCCAGGCAGCGACGGTGAAGGCGTGGAAGATCTCATGGAACCCGAACCACGTGGGGGAGGGGTCGGGCTTCTTCGTCCCGTAGACGACGGCGCCGATCGTGTACAGCACTCCCCCCACGAAGACCAGCCAGACGACGGCGGGCCCCCCGCTCCGCCACAGCTGGGGCAGGTACCACACGGCCACCCATCCCAGCGCCACGTAGATGCTGGTTTTGAGCCAGCGCGGCGCGGACGGCCAGAACAGGTTGACGAGGATGCCGACCACCGCGCCCCCCCAGACGACGCCGAGCAGGACAGTGGCGTCGTGGCGCGGCAGCAGGGCGATGGTGAGGGGCGTGTAGGTGCCCGCGATGAGGAGGAAGATGTTCGAGTGGTCCAAGCGGCTCCACATGGTCTCCCACTTGGGCGCCCAGTAGAAGCGGTGGTAGGCCGCCGACACCCCGAAGAGGAACAGCGAGGCCACCAGGTAGACGGCCGAGCCCCACCGGGTCGCCGGTGTCGGCGCCAGGCACACCAGCACGATGGAGGCCGCGAGCGACAGCGGGGTGGCCCCCAGGTGGAGCCATCCGCGCAGCTTGGGCTTGATGACGACCAGTTGGCCTTGCACCCACTGCGTGGGTTTGAGCGACGCGATGTCCATGGAGCCTCCTCGTGCTGGAACCATCACTTACGATACCGTAGGTTACTACGGCGTAGGTTCGTCGTCATGCCCGCTCCGCCCCTGCCCGACGCGTCGAGCGCGGTGAGCGGATAAACTTGCCGCTGAGCGTATTCGACCAGCCCACCGGTGCGCCACCGGAGGAACGAGGAAGCCATGGCCCAGTGGAACATGCTCTACGACATCTACGAGCGTCGTCTCCGCGCGGAACTCGCCACCGCCCCGATCCCCGCGCACATCGGCGTGATCCTGGACGGGAACCGGCGGTGGGCGAAGTCCCTGGGGGCGCCCGCCTCGCAGGGGCACCGGGCGGGGGCCGGGAAGATCAGCGAGTTCCTGGGGTGGGCGAACGACGCCGGCGTCAGCATCGTCACCCTGTGGCTGCTGTCCACCGACAACCTCTCCCGCGACGCCGACGAGCTCGGCGAACTGCTGCGGATCATCTGCGAGGCCGTGGAGGCCCTGGCGAAACAGGGGGCGTGGCGACTGGCGATCGTCGGCGACCTCTCGCTGCTGCCGGACGGGGTCGCGGCCGACCTCTCCCGCTCCATCGAGGCGACTGCGGGCAGGGAGGGGATGAAGGTCAATATCGCAGTCGGATACGGCGGGCGCCATGAGATCACCGAGGCGGTGCGCGCGATGATGCGCGAGGCGGCCGCCGCTGGGCGCAGCCTCGCCGAGGTCGCCGAGTCCTTCACCGACCAGGACATCGCCTCCCACCTGTACACGAAAGACCAGCCCGACCCCGACCTCGTCATCCGCACGTCCGGGGAGCAGCGCCTCTCCGGGTTCATGCTGTGGCAGTCCGTGCACTCGGAGTACTACTTCTGCGAGGTGTACTGGCCGGACTTCCGCCGCGTCGACTTCCTGCGCGCCCTGCGCTCCTACGCGCAACGCGAAAGGCGGCTCGGCCGCTGAGGGCCGGGCCGCCGGGCGCGGGGGAGAGGTCAGTGCCCGTCAAGGCCGGGGCGCCGACGAGCAGTGCCGCCGGGCACGGGGCGCGCTCAGAGCTCGTGCTTCCACGGGGGGTTCGCCCCCGCGCGCGACACGGTCACGTCCGACACGGCGCTGGCCCGGTCCAGGACCGCCGCCACCGACGCCTCGTCGATGCCGCGCAGGGCGTCGCGCGCTCCCGCGCCCGTCAGCCCCAGTTCCCACAGCGCGTCGATGATGCCGCCGGTGAACGAGTCGCCCGCGCCCACGGTGTCGACCACCGGGACGTCGTTGGGGGTCTTCGACAGGCGCACGCCGGACGCGGTGACCGCCAAGGAGCCGTGCTTGCCCCTGGTGACGACGACCATGGAGGGCCCCATGCCCAGCCAGCGCGCGATCGTGTCCTCCAGGGGGGCGCCCTCCGTCAGCCACTCCACGTCCTCGTCCGAGACCTTCACGATGTCGGAGACGGCGACGAAGCGCTCGATGGTGGCGAGGGCGCGCGCGGGCTCGCCCATGATCGAGGGGCGCGCGTTCGGGTCGAAGACCACCAGGGCGTGCGCGCGGGAGCGCTCGAGGGCCTCGAGGACCACGGCTGCCCCCGGCTCGATGACGGAGGAGATCGAACCCGCCTGGACGACCACTGCGGTGTCGCTGACGGGCAGGGGGCTCGCGGGCGCCCACTCGAGGTCGAAGGTGTAGGAGGCCTGGCCCTGGGCGTCGAGGCGCGCCAGGGCGGTGGAGGTGCGGGAAGCCCCCCGGGACTCCGGGGTGATCTCCACGTCGGAGTCGCGCAGGTGGAACTCGATGAGCCGCCCCCGCTCGTCGGCGCCGATCCACGTCGATAGGGCGACCGGGCGTCCGAGGCGCCCGAGGGTCAGGGCGACGTTCGCGGGCGAGCCGCCCGGGATCTCCTGGGGGAAGTCCGGCTCGTCGGGGGTGATGACGACATCGATGAGGGCCTCGCCGATGGCGAGGACGTGGGGGGTGGTGCTCAGATCCATGGGGCCTCCTAGGGTGCTGGCGCCAGCGACGGCGCTACCCACCCACTGTAACGCGCGTCAGATCGTGTTAGTGGCGTGTCTCGCCCCCGTGTCTGTCGAGTAATCATCTTGGTGGAAAGCGGGGGGACCGGTCGTGTCGGTTCGTTCCGCGGCGGGCGCGCGACGGTGTCCACGGGATGGGACGGTGCCGCATCGCGCCGGCGCGGGCGCGGAGGCGAGGCCCTGCGCGCGGCGGGGAGGCGCCGGGCGTGGAAAGAAGGCCCGCGCACGGCGGAGAGGGCATGAACGCGCCGCCGGGGACGACGGCGAATGCGGGCCCGCTCCGCGCACACCGGGAAGGCGCCTCCTGGGGTACTCCGTGCGGAGCATCCCGCACGGGCGCTCCGCGCACACCGGGGAGGCGCCGGTCGCGGCCCAGCGGGCCCCTGCGCTACTGGGGCTCGCCTGACTCGCCCGCCTTCGCCAGCCTGGCCTGCGCGCCGTCGAGGATCGCCGAGCACCGTGCGGCCAGCGCCTCGCCGCGCTCCCACAGGGCCAGGGTGTCCTCCAAGGGCGCCTGTCCGCCCTCCAGGGCGCGCACGATCTGCACCAGTTCGTCGCGGGCCGCCTCGTAGCCGAGGCTGGCGGGGTCCGGTAGTTTCTCGCCTGTCATGGGTTCTCCTTCGTGAGGCGCGGCTGGCGCGGGTGGCGCCGCGCCGCTGGGGATGGGGACGGTGGCAGGGGCTGGCTCACCGCGGGGTGCCTGCGGGATCCGAGCCGCCCGGGGGCGCGGAGCCCGGGCGGGGGGCCGGGGGCGTCGCGCCCACCACTTGGGCGACCATCCGGCCAGAAGCGAGGATCCCCTCGATGAGGTCGCCCTTCTTCACATCCGAGGAACTGGTGATCAGCGCCCCCGACGGCGTCTTCAGCAGCGCGTACCCGCGGTCCAGCGTGGCCTGCGGGGACAGGGCCCTCAGCGTCGCCCGCATGCGCGTCAGCTGCTGCTCCTCAGTGTTGACGCGCCGCTCCACCGCCTGGTTCATCGACGAGGTCAAGCGCTCCAGCGCCGCCCGGTACCCATCGACGATGGCGCCGGGGCCCGTGAGCACCGGCCTGGAGGCGACCAGCGCCAGAGAACTCCGCTCGGCGGCGATCCGGTTCGCGACCGCGCCGCGCATCCTGGCCACGGCCTGGGCCACTCCTTCGCGCTCGTGGGCGCGGTCCGGCACGATCCGCCGCGCGGCGTCCGTCGGCGTCGAAGCGCGGTAGTCGGCGACCAGGTCCAGCAGCGGGCAGTCGCCCTCGTGCCCGATGGCCGACACCACAGGGGTGCGGGCCGCCGCGACCGCGCGCACCAGCGCCTCGTCGGAGAAGGGCAGCAGGTCCTCCACAGCGCCGCCGCCGCGCGCGATGACGATGACATCGACGCCGGGCGCAGCGTCCAGCTCCGCCAGGGCGGCGCCCACCTCGGCGACGCAGCGGTCCCCCTGGACGGCGACCTCGCGGATCTCGAAACGCGCGCCCGGCCAGCGGTCCGAGGCGTTGACCACCACGTCGTCCTCCGCCTTCGCGGCGCGCCCGCACACCAGGCCGATCACCCGCGGCAGGAAGGGGAGGGGCTTCTTGCGGGACTCGTTGAACAGGCCCTCGGCGGCCAGGCGCTGGCGCAGGGCCTCGATCTGGGCGAGCAGGCTCCCGACCCCCTGCAAGTGGATCTCCGCGGCCTGCAGGTTGAGCCGGCCCGTGCGCTCCCAGAACACCGGTTTCACGCGCGTCACCACGCGGGCCCCCTCCTGCAGGCCGTCCCCGGCCTGGTCCATGACGCCCGCCCAGGCGGTCACCGTCATCGACGTGTCCGTCTGGAGGTCCCGCAATGTCAGGAAGTGCATCTTCGCGCCCGGACGGCGCTTGAACTCCACGACCTGCCCCTCCACCCACAAGGGCGACATCCGGTCGACGTACTTCTTGATGTTCTCCGTGAGGCGGCGCAACGGCCACGGGTTGTCGCGCGTGGTGTCCGCCGCCTTCGCGGCCGGTGGCAGGCTCGGGGATGTCACCCGATCAGGATGCCACACCGGCGCCCGTCGTGTCCGCCCGCGCCGGAGCGGCCCCCGCCTCGTCGGCTGTGCGATGGGACCGGCGACGGGCGCACGGGAGTGGGCCCCGCTAGGGTGGTGGCATGCACGGAACCCCCGATCTGCGCGCCACCGCCCTCACCTCACTGCCTGAAACGACTGGGGCCACAGGAGGCGGGCGCATCCTGCTGGCAGCGCCCCGAGGCTACTGCGCGGGGGTCGATCGCGCGGTCGACGTCGTCGAGAAAGCGCTCGAGCTCTACGGAGCCCCCGTCTACGTGCGCAAGGAGATCGTCCACAACAAGTTCGTCGTCGAGTCCCTGTCCAAACGCGGGGCCGTCTTCGTGCAGGAGACCGACCAGGTCCCCGAGGGCGCGCGCGTCGTCTTCTCCGCCCACGGCGTCTCCCCGGAAGTCCACGAGGCGGCCCGAGTGCGCCGGCTCGCCACCATCGACGCGACCTGCCCCCTGGTCACGAAAGTCCACCGCGAGGCCGTGCGCTTCGCCAAACAGGACTACGACATCATCCTGGTCGGCCACCAGGGCCACGAGGAGGTCGAAGGGACTTTCGGCGAGGCCCCCGAGCACATCCAGGTCGTCGGAACCCCCGAGGAGGTCGACCGCGTGGTGGTGCGCGACCCCGACCGAGTCGTGTGGATCTCGCAGACCACCCTCTCCGTCGACGAGACGCGGCTCACCGTGGACAGGCTGCGCCAGCGCTTCCCCAACCTCATCGACCCCCCCTCCGACGACATCTGCTACGCCACCCAGAACAGGCAGGGCGCCGTCAAGGCCATCGCCCCGAAAGTCGATGTCATGGTGGTCGTGGGATCGGCGAACTCCTCCAACTCGGTGCGCCTGGTCGACGTCGCCCTGGAATCCGGCGTGCCCTCCGCCCACCGCATCGACAAGGCCGAGGAACTGCGCGGCGAATGGTTCGCCGGCGCCACCACCGTGGGGCTCACCTCGGGCGCGTCAGTCCCGGAGATCCTGGTGCGCGACGTCATCGAATGGTTGCAGGCCCACGGCTTCCCGACCGTGGAGGTCGTGCGGACCGAGACCGAGTCCACCACCTTCGCCCTGCCGCGCGACCTGCGCGCCGACCTCAAGGCCGCGGGCATGGCGCCCGCGCGCCCCCACGCCCCCAGGGAGGTCCTGCCCGACCACACCAGGTGAGGCCCGGGGGAGGCCCAGGCGCGCGGGAGCGGGTTGTCGTCGGGGGGGCGCGGCGCGGGTGCCCTCGCTGTGGCGGCGGCAGGCGGCGCGGCGGTCCGTGCGCGCCCGCGAGGGGCCCAGGCGCGCGGGGACCGCAGGCGGACGTTGCAATAGAATTCCCCGAGTGGGAGGAGGGGCCCAGGCGCGCGGGGACCGCAGTGTTGTGCGCTGACCCGGGACGCGTGGGGCCGGGGTCTGGGCGCTGACGGGTGTGGTACGCGTTCTGCTCCGGGGTGTTCTGGCCCACGCGGGGCTCCGCTGGGCTGGCGCCTTCGGCAATGCGGGGAGGTCGGGCGCCGTGTGCTCCTCCGAAAGCGCGTTCATGTGGAGTTTTGTATTGGAAAGTGTCCTGATCGCCTTGTGTTCGTGTAGTTTTGCAAGCGAAGTGGAGTTTTCAAAGGGAAGTCGTCAGTTTGCAAGTGTTATAACACTTTCAAAGTGTGGTATCGCTGTATAAGTGGAGGTTTCGCTTTGATAGTGGTGCGTCGTGTGGTCCGTGGCGCGACCAGGCGCGGGGACCCTGGACCTTCCTGGATTCAGTGGGGGTCGGTTATGCCGTGACGGGCGCCGTGAAGGTGCGGTTGTGGTACGCCTTCCAGGGGCTGCATTCCGGAACGGGTATTGGGCCCGTCCTGCTGTACGGCGCCCAGTGCGCTTCCGACGTGCCAGTCACGCGGCCTCGCTATCCGGGGCGGTCCTGTATCCAGTCCGTGTGGCTCGTGGTATGGTCCTCCGCACCGCTATCCGGGGCGGTCCTGTTTTCCGGGGCGCC
>ERZ772968.106-NODE-106-length-35946-cov-25.176312_pt1 | contig 35946 bp, 30 predicted proteins | sample MGYA00580674_ERZ772968 | MGnify/ENA primary metagenome ERZ772968 (study PRJEB29015, sample SAMEA2737940) | human oral metagenome | biome: human oral; feature: human-associated habitat; material: dental | place: China | collected 2138 ...
AAATTAGAAATTTAAGGGCTAAACATGCTATAATATTGCTAGGTAAACGAAAATATTCCAGAATAGTAGGTGAAAAGATGATCAGAGAAGCCAGTCCAAATGACCTAGATGAATTACTCCATTTGTACCTTTCCTTGCACGAGACGGCCATTCCAGAAAAAAGCCCAACCTTACAAAAAGTCTGGCAGCGGATGGTAGAAGATCCAGACCACCATATCATTGTCAAAGTGCTTGACGGAAAGATTGTTTCTTCTTGTATTTGTGTCATCATTCCCAATCTCACGAGAGGACTACGCCCCTACGCCCTGATCGAAAATGTCGTCACTCATCATGACTTTAGAGGCAAGGGCTACGCCAGTGAATGCCTTGATTTTGCTAAGAAAATAGCGACCGAAGCTAATTGCTACAAAATGATGCTGCTGACGGGCTCCAACAAAGAAAGCACCTGGGAATTTTATAAACGGGCTGGCTACAATCACCAAGACAAAACAGCCTTTATCCAGTGGCTAGACTAAAGCAAGCAAAAATCTTTAATAAATATAGAAAGATAGTGGGACAGAAATCGGTAATTCCTTAGAATTCGATTTCGTCGTCCCACCTCCGCACAGTTGAGTAGGGCTGTAAAAGCTGATGAAATCAGCGTAGTAGAGCCCACTCAACCACTGCGTCTTGCTCGACAATCCAAAGACAATTGAGAGGCTAGGACTTTTGTCCCAGCCTCTTTGAAATTTCAGTTTTAACAGCTTGAATAGGCAAGCTAAGATAGAAGTATTTTCTCAAAGATACGGCTGCAGAGCCTTGGATAGCATCGCATAGCCAGCAATAGTCAAATGCAAGCCATCCGTAGTAAAATCTTCCCGCAGCTGACCGCTCGCATCCAAGAAGTTAGCATAAAGGTCGATAAAATGGACATTAGTATAGATGCTTGCTAGGTCTTGGTAGGCACGATTGAGGGCTTGAATTTTCTCGTTCGTCCGGATATAAACCGTCCCTTTGTACTGCTCCTGCTCATTCACAGGCAGGACGGACAGCAACTGGATCTGAGCCAGAGGATAGTCACGGAAAATTTCCTGAATGACCGCTTCCAGATTGGCCAGCGTTTCAGCCTGATCCATCTCCTTGCCAATGTCGTTGGTTCCAATCAGGAGAAAGACCTTGTCCAGAGCCTGCCCAAAGAGATGGGCATCCAAGTTTTCTAAAAGCAAATCAGTCTTGTAGCCACGAATGCCACGATTGACCAAGGTTTTAGGGCTTTGCAATAGCTCATGCAGCGGGAAATATTCCACAATCGAATCACCGATAAAAATAATCGCTGGCTCTTTTACTGCAAGCTGATTCAGATCCCGATAATTTTTCTGGATCTTTGCCTGCTCATTTAAAAGCCACTGTTCTAATAGTTGAACTGCCATTTAGACTCCTTTTTCTAAGTATTGCTCAATTACCTGCAAAACACCAGCCTCTGCATTGGCTGGTGCCAAGCGACTGGCAATGCGCTTAATCTTCTCATCCCCATTTTCCATCGCATAAGAGAAATCCGCTAGTTCCAGCATTTCCAAGTCATTTTCGCTGTCGCCAAAAGCCATGATTTCCTTGCTTTTGATTTGCCACCGATCCATGAGCTGACGAAGCCCCCAAGCCTTGTGAAGGCCTTCTTGGATAATGTCAATTGCACCATAGCCGCTGGCCACAGCACTCAATCTTCCAGCAAATGCTGTATTGATCTGCCGCGTAATCTCTTCCGCTTGCGCCTCATCTACCATAACGCTCATCTTTAGCACTTCTTCAAACGGATGATTTTGCAGATTGGGTACGAAATTCATTCGTTTGTAGAAATGGGCCGCCATTTCCTCTGTCATAATCTTGCTAATCATCGGAAAATCAGTGCCGTCCTGAACAAAGCCACCTTTAGTGGAAGTAACCACCAGATGCACCTCTCGTTCTTGACCCTGAAAATAAGCCAGCGTATCCGCAATCAAATCAGGCTGCCAGAAGGTACCCAGCAACATTTCATTCTTTTCAAAGATTCTAGCGCCGTTGGCGACAATCAGAGTCATACGCTCTGTCAAATCGCCCAACAATAAGCGCATTCGTTGGATTTCATTACCCGTCGCAATGACAAACTTGATGTTCCGCTCCTCCAGTTGGTCTAAAACTGCTGTCAGGCGTGGCAAATCCAGCTCGCCTCTCGGATCCAAAAGGGTGCCGTCCATATCCGTAGCGATCATTTTAATTGGCATCTTCCTACCTCATTTCTATAATCTCAGATACTTATTTTTCACTTTATTCCATAAATATTTGAGATAATCTTTCCCCTTTAACTTTTTGACTAATAATTTTTCAAAATATTTTACTTGGGCATCTACTTGGTTTTTAGCACTTTTCCCCGCAATCGCATAGCAACTTCTAACCGTATGGTAACCAGCCGAGCCTCGATTATTCTGAGGGGCTTTGAAGGCTTGCCCGCCATTTCGAATCGCCAGCTTACGAAACTGGGGATCCCACTGGGCTGGACTTTTGACATCGTAGTAATAATGGGAACTATGATTGAAAAACAAAGGTTTCTTCCCATAATTAAAACTAGCTCCATTGACTAGTCCATTTTGACTGCTACTTTCTGGATCCAAAACATTAAGAAATCGCCCTTCCCTATCCAGAATAAACTCGGTATGGAAACGATGGAGAATCTTGATATTGGCCTGATAGGGCTGCTGGTCTGGATAGGTCACCTTGCCCTTATTGACAAAGGCTTTATTGTGCAGCCGTGAAGATTCCCAGAGCTGGCAATCCAGATCAGGATGCGCCTGAAAATAGGCTAGGAGAGCCTGGCCATCTGTCATCCCCGGCTTGCGAAAATGCTGTCTGACCCACTGGGCCTGCTGACTGGAAATGACGTAGCGAAACTGGTGCAACTGACCTTTTAACCTTTGATTGCCACTGTCTGCAATAAAATCTGCTGGAGAAAAAGCCTGTCGAATCGTTTGAGAAAACTGGCGCCAAAAGGGAGCGTGTGGCGATAAGTCCGGATGCATGCGCGAGAGCAGTTTGGTGATTTCTGCTGCTTCCCCGCTCAATTCATCAGGCATGTCCATATAAAGCATAGCTAGCTCTAACAATTTTTCAGCTTGCTGGGGCTGGGCTGCTCGGCATTCAAAAGACCATAGCTTCTGAAAGAGGGGACTGCCAAATATGAAAGCTTCCTCAAAAAGACCTTGGCGAGCTGATTCATGCGGCAATGACGCCATTTCTGCTAGAAAAACTTTATCAAGAGCAGCTTGAGACCAGCCGAGCGCTTGTAATTCTAGGCCGTATTGCTTGATTTCTACTTCCATCACCATCCACATCCATCATATGAAATTTCTTTAGCACCGTTTAGGGCTCCGCTAGCAGCTTCATGCAGCCTTCGATACCTCTCCTATTTATCTCTAAATATGCCAAAAATTCATGTAAAAGTCAACGTACAAAGGAACTTTCGGCCTCAAATTGTATTCTTTCAGCATTTTTTGCTATACTAGTCTTAGGAAAACAACGAGGACAAAAGATGACGCCAAATAAAGAAGACTATTTAAAATGTATTTACGAGATTGGCACGCGCCAGGGAAAAATCACCAATAAAGAAATCGCCCAGCACATGCAGGTTTCTCCGCCAGCCGTGACGGAGATGATGAAGAAAATGCTGGCTGAAGAACTCCTAATCAAGGACAAAAAGGCTGGCTACCTGCTGACTGACCTAGGTCTGCAGCTGGTCTCTGACCTCTACCGCAAGCACCGATTGATAGAGGTCTTCTTGGTCCAAAAGCTAGGCTACACCACGGACGAAATCCATCAGGAAGCCGAGATTCTGGAACATACCGTTTCTGAACGCTTTGTCGCAGGCTTGGAAAAAATGCTGGATTTTCCTGAGACCTGCCCTCATGGTGGCACAATCCCAGCCAAACACCAGCTGCTGAAAGAAAAATACCATCAAACTCTGGCCTCCGCTCAGGAGCCTGGTAGCTACCTCATCCGCCGTGTCCACGATGACTTTGAGCTTTTGGCCTATCTGGAAAAGCACAATCTGAACATAAACCAAGAAATCAATTTCCTCCAGTATGACGACTACAGCCAGCTCTATCAACTAGAAGTGGACGGCCGAGCAATCCAAGTTAGCCCTATGATTGCCCAGCAGATTTATATAGAAAAACTATAAACAGAACCCAGTTCAGACTTTTTAGTCTAAACTGGGTTTTTATTGACAAAAATAAGATGTCAGATTATAATAAGTATACTTACAAAATATCTAGAGGGAAAGCTAATGGAAACATCGCAGTTTAACTCCATCTACAAGGATGAATACAAAAAATCAACCGGTCTGCTCTTTATCCGCACCTACCACAAGTGGCATGGGCTGATTAAAAATGAGCTGAAAACCATTGATTTGACCCATCCCCAGTTTGTCGTTCTGACCACTCTTGCAGCGCTTCTGCGTCAGCAAGAATGGGTAAGTCAGACCGATATTGCCCGATTTTCTGACATGGATGTCATGACCGTATCCCAAATCATCCGCCTCTTGGTCAAGAAAGATTTGATCATGCGGGAAGTCCATCCCAAGGACAGCCGTGCCAACATCATACTCCTAACGGATATGGGGCTGCAAAAGGTCAACCAAGCCCTTCCTCTGGTAGAAGGCATTGATCAGACATTCTTTGGAAAATTAGGAAATAAAACAGAAATATTGAATCAACTCTTAATGGAACTGGAGGCAGAAAATGACTAGATTTTGGGTGGGCGTCGTATCAAAAGAGCATGTACTAAGAGGGGTAGAAGGTGGATTTTGCCAAGTCTGCCATGGTAAGAAAGCACCGCTGAACCGAATGAAAGAAGGAGATTACCTTTTGTACTACAGCCCCAAGTATCAGCTGAATGGTCAGGAAAAGCTGCAGGCCTTTACAGCAGTTGGCAAGATTCTAGATGATACAGCCTATCAAGTAGAAATGTTTGAAGGTTTCTTCCCTTTTCGACGTGACGTCAGCTACTACCAGCCTGTCAAAGACTGCCACATCGAGCAAGTACGGACACATCCCGAATGGCGTCAATATGCTTCTCAGATAAGATACGGACATTTCGAAGTTTCAAAAGAATTTTTTCTCTATGTCTTTGAACAGATGAAGGAAGGATAGGAGGCTGGGACATCCCGACCTCCTATTCTTCGTATCCGATATCATATGCTCTATAATTGTTTTAGCAGGAATTATGGAGTTTTTAGGAAAAATCCTATCTACCTTACTGAAAAGTATAAATCAAATCATATCACAAACCGCCTAGAAAGACCAAGGCTTTTCTGATCAAAATAATACTCTAGACACTTCCACTTCATCACGTTTTTTAAAAGAAAGAAAAGATCCCATTTACCCTCTTGCAAACCTTTTCACTTTTTGCTAGAATGATGTCAAAAAATTAAGAAGGACAAATTATGCCACAAAATCTCTTTAAAGAATTGGCTCAACTGGAGCAAGTGGAAGCTCTGGCTCTCGGAGGCTCACGGGCCGGCCAACATTTTGACCAAGACTCAGACTATGATGTCTATGTCTACCTGAGCGCTCCTCTCGCGCCAGCCATCCGCCAAGAAATCCTCAGCAAGTACTGCTCCTATATGGAAATCGGCAATCAATTTTGGGAACTGGAAGACGACTGCGTCCTCAATAATGGTATCGAGATTGAGCTGATTTACCGCTCGCTGGACGACTTTGACCAAGACTTGCAGACCGTCGTTTTAGAGCACCAAGCCCAGAATTCTTACACTACCTGTATGTGGTACAATCTGATCCACAGCAAGATTCTCTACGATCGAGACGGCCGCTATGCTGCTCTCCAGAGCAAGTACAGCCTGCCCTATCCAGCTGAACTGAAAAAGAATATCATCAGTAAGCAGCTCCTACTTCTCGACCAAGCTATGCCAGCTTTTTCAAGACAGATCAAAAAAGCGATCAAGCGTCAAGATCTGCTCAGCATCAATCACCGCAGCAGTGAGTTTTTCGCTTCTTACTTTGATGTGATCTTCGCTCTCAATGAGCAGCTCCATCCAGGCGAAAAGCGCATGCTCCAGTATGCCAAAGAAAATTGCTCCCGCCTGCCTCAGGATTTTGAAGCCAATATCCAAGACTACTTCCAACATCTCTACCAGCCAGACCAGCAACAGAAAGCGGTCCTAGCCTTGGATAGCCTCCTAAACAATCTTAAGCACTTGATTGAAGCATCTATCTAGAATTTCAACAGATAAAAAGCTCATGAAGCCAGTTTTTCAGCTGGTTCATGAGCTTTTTACTATTTTCGTCAAGTGAGTTGAGGCTTATTTGTTAAAGATTGACTGCCTGAAGTCGTCTGTCTCACGAAGATAGGCGTTGTAAATCTTCTTCTTGAGCAGGTTGACCCAGCTAGCTTCAACACGATTTGTCGCATTGGTAATGTTGCGCACATCCTCTGCGACCGCTTCGTCCATCAGCTTCTGCATCTCTGCATAGGAGCGAATGGTTACTTGCTTGGTACTGTTAGGATTTCTGAGTTCGTACTCAATGGTGATTGGTTTGAGCTTGGTTAGCTGGTCAATCCGCTCTTGGTACATAGCCTTCTTGAAGGCTGCCCATGAAGCATACTCACCCTTGAATACATTTTCCAAGACCTTCTGGTCGGTCACCAGACCAACATCTCTCCTGAGCCAGCCATCCCAAGTTGTCTTACCTTCTGCAGCAGCCTCTTCGGAGAATTTCCCTGAAACATAAGGGACAAAGCCTTCATGGTAGCCCTTGGCTGCCAGTAATTCATAGGCTGTGCGACGGAACATAACGTCACCCGGCGCCCCATTTGGATTGCTCAAGGCTGAGTAGATTGGCGAGAAGAGGCTGAGACTGAGGTAGCCATTACGCGGATACTGTCCGCTATCCTTATTCTCCCGACGGGTGATGACATCATTGTCAATCAAGGAGTCAAAGGTCTTCAGCTGCTTGATTTCCTCAGCAGTGAAAGTGCGCGTCTGGTTACCAGCATGGGTCTGCTTGCCATATTTATCAGTGATATAGTAATTCTCCATCTTTCTAAACCACTGGAGCTTGGCTGTATCGCTCTGCTTGACCATCGAAGTACCCTCTATGTAATCCAGCGTGTAAATCATGTCAAACATGCCATGGACATAGTGCTGCAAATCAGCCGCATTTTGGACACGTTCCTTAAAGTTGTAGGTATGCATCCGTGTCTTAGAATCCTTGTCCGTCTTGAAGAGGGTATTGAGGGTAATGGTAGGTTCATTTGGACTTGGTGTAGACTGCAAGAGACCACGCGCATAGAGCTCAGCCCCCAGTCCTTCGCGGCGACCATAACCTTCAAAGTAGATAGAACCATCGGAATTATGGGTCATCTCATGGGTGTAGACGGAGTTACCATAGTCTTCTAACAAACGAGCAGCATCAAAGTGGGTGACACTTCCCGTAGCATAGGCATTGTAGCCCTTGCTTGGATACCACTTGCCGGCTGGTCCGAAGAACTCCTGCATAGCCAGTGATTTTTTGTCATTGGCTGGAGCCCAATATCTTTTACCATCCTTGTCAACCAATGAGAATCCATCGTAAACCAGAACAGAACGGAAGAGCTTGTCCTTGCTTTCAGGGCTTAGGATCTTATACCAGAAATCATAGTGGTCACGCTGCCATTCAGCTGACTTTCTAACTCGGTCTTCGACATACTCAACCAATTCTGCATCTGTTCGCACCCTGTTATTGGCATCAAGGCGGTAGCGATCATAAGCTCCTATGGAGACAGTGGACATATTGGAGATGACATAGACACCCTTCTCAGTCATGGTCAAGAGCGGCAGAAGCATGCCCTTGTGTTCCCAGTTATCTGCAGTAATCTTGTCGTAAACGCCGACAGAATACTTGCTCTTGCCCTCGGCTGCATCCTGAAGCTGTCTGGCTTCTACCACATCCGACTTGGACTCAACGATATAGGCTTTTGTATTGGTCTTGAGCCATTCGTTATTGGTCTTGTCTGGCAGGAAGAGCTGGCGATAGCTTTCCAGATAGTTAAAGAGACCGCGCTTACCAGTTGCTTCAGAGAGCGAGTTATCGTAAGCTAGATGGTTATTCTTGGCCTTGAGATTTTCAAAACCAGACTGACCGAGTGCAATGATGGTGTCTAGCGTCGAAGCCTTATGATTACCAAAGAAGTCAAACTTATAGGCCGACAAATCCTTGACATTGGTCTTATCATAGTTGATATTATACCAACGGTTGAGATAGGTCAAACCCAATAGGAAGGCTTCCTTATTGTCCCTAATCTTCTGAGCTACATAGTCAGCCACGACATCGCCTTCAGTATTGATGGACTTGTCCATAGCCAGAACTTTGCGTAACTCTTCTGCTAGCTTGGTCTTGACTTGCTCAAAGGCTGTGTCCAGATAGAGCTCATCCAGAGAAGCATCCGTATTCACACCTAAAACAGTTCGCATAGCTGGTGAGTCAAGGACAACCTTGTTCAACTCTGGTAGCACTTGATTAAGCACTCTGCTATAGTCTGATAGGAAGGCTTCTGGTGTATAAAGGAGGTCTAAGCCGTTTACAGTGTATTCTGCGATAGCTTGATGTTTGAAGTCTCCCTTATAGGTCAGATTTAGATAGTCAACCGTCTTATCCTCAAAGTGCAGCATCAGGCGGTTAATCGTAGTCTTGTTGCTATGGATATCGGTGATCATCTGGTCGCCCTTCATCGGAACCACATCCAGCAAGTACTCTGTAGTGAGCTTGTGATTATCTGGAAGTTTATTGCCGTAGGCAACGATGGTTTCCTTATTATAGAATGGCAGAAGTTTTTCCATATTGGCATAGGCTATCAGACGGTCTGCACGAGCATTCTTTTCCTTGCTGTAGTCAACCGTATGGAGGTTGAGATTGCTGTCTTCTAGCGTGGTCGTGATGTCTAGTCTCGCTAGCTTCTCTTCAGCCTCGTCCAAAGTCAGAGTAGACGTGACAAACTGATCATTGCCTAGAGTTTCGTTTCCTTCAACGGCATAGGCTTCTTTGATGCGATCATTCTTGTAATCTTGGTCGCCAGAAATGCTGTAAACATTTGTACCGCTGATATTGCTGATAACATTGTCAATCAAGCCGTTGAAATAATTGGAACCAACCACTCCCCCGATTTGACCGTTCTTCGTGGAATTTTGGATCTTTCCAGTCACATAAGAACGGCTGATACGGGCATTGTCTTCCAAGCGACCAACCAGACCGCCGAAGCGCTGTTCGTTTGTTCGAGCACCTGCCAGAATGGTCACATCTGCCATGCTCTGACTCAGCAAGGAATTTCCTCCCTTGAGGTTGGCAACCAAACCGCCGACATTATAAGCCTTGTACTGCTTGTCATTGGCTTGGATAGTTCCTGTAAAGGAGCTGTTGGTGATTTGGCTATTACTTGCAACAACGACCAAACCAGCCGCTTGCGAAGCATTGCCCACTACCGACACTCTACCTTGGGCAGAAACATCCGTGATTCGCGCATTATCTGCACTACGGGCCAAAGCAGCAGAGTCATAGGTGCCGATAATATTGACCTCTTTCAGGTCCAGATTAGAAATAGAGGAACCGCTTTTGAGATTTTCAAACAAAGGTTTGGCTAGATTATAAATCGCATACTGCTTGCCATTGTTGTTACCAGTCAGACTGCCTGTGAAGTTTCCTCGGAGATAGACATAATCAGTAGGGGCCAGACTGACCTCGCTCGCATCCAAATCGGCTCCTAGAACAAAGTTGCCAGCCATATTTTTCTTCATGGCGTCTACCAAACCAGCAAAGCTTGTGTAGACATTTTGCTGACTAGGCACTGCCCTGCTGATATAGAAATCATAGCCAGACTTGTAGCCTGTGTCACCCTCTTGCACCAGCTCAGGCAGAGAGACCCTAACCTTGTAGACAGCCTTGCCATCCTTCTGGCCTTCTGCCATGCTGTGAACCGGCAGGAGCATATCCTTGGATTCACTCGATTTGACTTTGACAAAGTAGGTAGACAGGTCTGTAGGTATAGCGGTCATGGAAACGACACGCTTGAACTGGTCCTTTTCTTTTCTGTAAAACTCTGCCGAATCAATATCACGGAAGGAAATCTTCTTGTATTGCAACTCAAAGTTGCGGCTATCTTTTTCAAGGTCAGTCAGGCTGCCAGCATCAAGCTCATAAGTCAGCTTGGTTTTTAGCGTATAGCCTGTATAGTAATCCAAGTCATCAATCTTCAGACTTCCTGCCACATTGTCAATCGGAAGCGAGCGGACAAGCTGGTCCCCCTTGTATAATTCAGCTGTCGCTGAGCGCAGGGATTTTGTCTTGTCTTCCAAGCTATATTGAACCGTGACCGACTTGTCCTCTGGATTTTCTGTCAGACTTAAGATCGAAACTGTCGGCTTGACCTTAGGCACACCATTTAGAGCCGTCTTGCTTGCTGTCAGGCTGGCAAAAGCTTGATTGACCTGCACTTGTGTAGCGGTTTGATTATTCAGAATTCCTTCTGCCTTGGCCAATTCGTTTGTATAGGCTGCTTTCTTATCTTCATCAGCATTCTTATATTGGACGGTCGTCTGCACAGTGCTGCCCAAATCATGTTCATTCCGCAAGCGTGTTTTGTCTACTTCAAGACCCTGTAACTGAGCCTTTGCTTGATTGATTTGGTCCACCAGCTGATTGACTTCTTCTTGGCTGGCTTGTGACTGATTGAGAAGCGTATGACCTGCCGCCAAAGCAGTATCATAAGCTGCTTGGCGACTTTGACTATCGTTGAAATAACGAGCCTGAGCCTTGATTTGCTCCGCTTCTGTCAGTAAATCATGAAGCGAAATCAGATCGAACTCTTTCAAGGCTTCCACTTGCGGGGCATCACTTGGTACCATGTGCGGTTTTATTGTGCCGACTTTGACAAGCTGAGCAACTGCTGCCCGCGTTTCCTCATTGGACAACTCTTGACGGGCAATCTCTTGACCGTTGGAACTATAGATACGAGTCTTAATCGTACGCTCGCCTGGCACTCCTGGAATGACGATATGGCGGACACCTTGGACAAGCTCATCCGTCTCCTCTTCACGTGTGGTGAAGGCTATTTTCTCTACTCGAGTTTCATCCGTATAAGTCAGCGGATATGCTGGGAGGGCAGATGCTTGCGGCGCAGTGCTCGGTACCATATGTGGCTTGGCAGTGCCAATTTTGACAACTTGTGTGACTGGAGCTAGCGTCTCCTCGTTGGACAACTCTTGGCGGGCAAGTTCTTGACCATTGGAAGTATAAACTCTAGTCTTGATGGTACGTTCGCCCTGCACACCTGGAGTGACGATTTGGCAAGCGCCTTGAACAAGCTCATCCGTCTCTTCCTCTCGCGTAGTGAAATCAATTTTCTCTACTCGCGTTTCATCCCTATAAGTCAGCGGATATTCTGGTAAAGCAGACTCTTGCGGAGCGGTGCTCGGTACCATATGTGGCTTGGCAGTGCCGACTTTGACAACTTGTGTGACTGGGGCTAGCGTCTCCTCATTGAACAATTCTTGACGATCAATTTCCTGACCGTTGGAACTATAGATACGAGTCTTGATGGTCCGTTCGCCCTGAACACCTGGAGTGACGATTTGGCGAGCACCTTTCACAAGCTCATCTGTTTCTTCTTCACGTGTGGTAAAGTCAATTTTCTCTACTCGAGTTTCATCCCTATAAGTAAGCGGATATTCTGGAAGGGCAGATGTTTGCGGCGCAGTGCTCGGTACCATATGTGGCTTGGCGGTGCCAACTTTGACAAGCTGCGTGACTGGGGCTAGCGTCTCCTTATTAGACAACTCTTGGCGGGCAATCTCTTGTCCGTTGGAACTATAGATACGAGTCTTGATAGTCCGTTCCCCCTGAACACCTGGAGTGACGATTTGACGAGCATCCTGAGGTAACTCATCAGTATATTGTTCCTCGATGTTAAAAGCAATCTTCTCCACACGAGTTTCATCCTTTGCAACCAACTCTAACTCAGGAAGTCTATGGACTGGAGCAGTATCTGGGACTTTTCCATAACCAGTTAACTCGGGAACTTCATGAACGGGAGCGCTATCCGGAACCGTGCCATATCCAGGCAACTCGGGAAGCTCATGAACCGGGGCGCTAGCGGGAACGGTGCCATAATCAGCTAACTCAGGCTTATCGTGCATCGGAGCATTAGCGGGTACAGTGCCATAACTAGTGAGCTCGGGTTTCTCGTGCACGGGAGCATTAGCGGGAACGGTGCCATAACCAGACAACTCAGGCTTCTCGTGCACAGGAGCATTATCAGGAACCGTGCCATAATCAGTTAACTCAGGCTTCTCATGCACGGGAGCGCTAGCGGGAACCGTACCATAATCAGTTAACTCGGGAACCTCGTGCACGGGAGCGCTAGCGGGAACGGTGCCATATCCAGGCAACTCTGGAACTTCGTGCACGGGAGCGCTAGCAGGTGCTGTACCATAGTCAGTTAACTCGGGAACTTCGTGCACGGGAGCGCTAGCGGGAACTGTACCATAATCAGTTAACTCAGGCTTCTCGTGCACGGGAGCGCTAGCGGGAACCGTGCCATAACCAGTTAACTCGGGAACCTCGTGCACGGGGGCACTATCTGGAACCGTGCCATAATTAGGCAACTCAGGAACCTCGTGCACGGGAGCGCTAGCGGGAACAGTGCCATATCCAGACAACGCTGGAACTTCGTGCACGGGAGCGCTAGCAGGTGCGGTGCCATAACTAGTGAGCTCGTGAACCTCATGCACAGGAGCAGTATCGGGAACAGTGCCATAACTAGTAAGCTCGGGAACTTCGTGCACAGGAGCATTAGTAGAGACCGTGCCATAGGTAGTTAGCTCGGGAACCTCGTGCACGGGAGCGCTAGCAGGAACAGTGCCATAACCAGTTAACTCAGGGGTCTCGTGCACGGGAGCTGTATCGGGAACCGTGCCATAACTAGTGAGCTCGGGGACTTCGTGCACGGGGGCTGTATCAGGGACCGCATCATACGCAGTGAACTCAGGGACTTCATGCACGGGAGCAGTATCGGGAACGGTGCCATAGCTAGTTAACTCGGGCTTCTCGTGCACAGGAGCGGTATCGGGGACCGTACCATAACTAGATAGCTCAGGCTTCTCGTGCACGGGAGCACTAGCGGGAACCGTACCATAACCAGGCAACTCGGGAAGCTCATGAACCGGGGCGCTATCAGGGACTGTGCCATAACTAGTAAGCTCGGGAACCTCGTGCACAGGAGCGGTATCGGGGACCGTGCCATAATCAGTGAGCTCTGGTTTCTCGTGCACGGGAGCGCTAGCAGGAACGGTGCCATAGCCAGGCAACTCGGGTACCTCATGAACCGGAGCGCTATCTGGGACTGTGCCATAGGCAGTTAACTCAGGGACCTCGTGTACAGGAGCACTGTCAGGGACCGTACCATAACTAGTGAGCTCGGGAACCTCGTGAACTGGAGCGGTATCTGGAACGGCGCCATAACTAGTGAGCTCTGGAACTTTATGGATTGGAGCACTAGCAGGAACGGTGCCATAACTAGTGAGCTCTGGAACTTTATGGATTGGAGCACTAGCAGGAACGGTGCCATAGCCAGTTAACTCGGGTTTCTCACGGACTGGAGCACTAGCGGGAACCGTGCCATAGCCAGTTAACTCAGGGACTTCATGCACGGGAGCTGTATCGGGAACCGTGCCATAATTAGTGAGCTCTGGTTTCTCATGGGCTGGAGCACTAGCGGGAACCGTGCCATAGTCAGTTAACTCGGAAACTTCATGCACGGGGGCGCTAGCAGGGACTGTGCCATAACTAGTAAGCTCGGGAACCTCTTGCACAGGAGCGGTATCGGGAACCGTGCCATAATTAGTGAGCTCGGGGACCTCGTGCACGGGGGCGCTATCCGGAACTGTACCATAGTCAGACAACTCTGGAACCTCTTGTACCGGGGCATTATCAGGGACCGTGCCATAACTAGTGAGCTCTGGAACTTTATGTATTGGAGCTTCTTTAGGTACAGCCTTATTTGCTGCAGTCCCGACTAAAACAACTTCTGAAACAGGCTCAGTGGTTACTTGATCAGAAATCTGCTTGCTCTCTACGATTTTTCCTTCAACACTATAGTGACGTGTTACGATCTTGCGAATCCCTGGAATGCCCGCGCGGATCACTCGAGATTGTCCTTCGGCTAAGTCATCTGAATACTGATACTCCGTTTTATAGGGGATTTCTTGGGTCTGGGTCCTTACTTGACTTGTAAATTGCAGCTCCGGTCGCTCATGAACTGGCGTTTGACGAGCAAACTGCCCTTCTTTAGCAGCAATTTCCTCCCTTTCCTTCTCGGAGAGATAGTCTCCTCCAGCAGGCTGCGCCTCTTTCGGAGCTTCAGTTTTCTTAGGGCGACTTGCTAGGTCTTTCAACTGCTGATCAGGCTGACTAGCTGAGGCTTCCTTTTGAAGAGCTGAAAGCTGAGAATTTCCTCTTTGAGCCAGTTGATGCTGCGCTTCTTTTTTAAGGTAACCAATATACTGGTAGCCAGTAATTTTCAATGGTTCTGGCAACTGATCGCCAACGGCCAAAGTCAGACTTTGATTATAGGCAGCCAAATCCGTACTGCTGATTGCCAAAACAGAAGCTGGCAGAAGCACAGAACCCAAGCCTGTCACCAGCAAAATAGAAGACAGGTATCTCTTGCCATGTTTCCCTCGTACCAGCACTAAAACAACTAAGGCCAGACCTGTAGCTGCAAAAGCCGCTCCCAAGAGACCTGACTCGCCTGTCTTAGGGAGCTTCCCTGACAAGCTTTCCTGACTTGTCGGACGGTAAATCAAATAATAAGCGTCCGAATTTTCTTCCGCAAATTTGGGTAGTTCCTTTACAATAGCAGCTTTTTCAGCCTCAGTCAGATCGCTCTCCACTACATAGCGATACTGAACGACGGTAGACTGATTGGCAGACACTTCCGCTGCCTCAACAGAGCTGACACCTCCTCCCATTGTCGTACACAAAAAGAAGCTTCCGATAGTAGCGGAAACTAGACCTACAGACAGCTTTCTAAAAGAATAGCGCTGGTATATGTCACCAGTGACTCTTTTTTTCATAAAATTCCCTTTTCTTCATATAATAAGCTAATAAAAATTTTACTGAATTTTACTCAAAATTGCAATCCCTTAGCCTTATAAAATACTTTTCTTTCAGCTATCGAAAAGGTCTCCATTTTAGCGACAAGTAAAAAGCAGATTCTCTGGAAGAGAACCTACTGTTTACAGATCATCTAAATCCCAAATCCAACTCAAAGAGGCCATACTCATGCTTGTCCCCTTGCAATTCTGCCGCATAATGGCGCGTGACGGTATTTTGGTGAATCAGGGCGCCGATAGCCGAGGCTTTACGCTTCTGCGCTTCTTTAAAAATCGGATAGGCCAAGGCAGAGCCCAACCCCAAGAATTCTTCATCTACTCCTAGATACATAATCGTATAACGTTTGGGAAAACGCTTGGTCCAAAAAAGCTTGACTAGGTTAAAAGGAGTCAGCCTTTGATAGACCAGAGAGCCATAGTCTGGCATGGCAATCAGAAAACCTGCTAGCTTGCCCTCCTTATAGGCCAGCTTAACCATTGAAAAATCAAGAATATACTGGTATTTTTGAAAAATCTGACTGAACTGCTGACTGGAAATAGACCGATAAATCGGAAAATCTTGATAGAGGCGATTGAGAAGCTCAAAAACCTGCAGCGAAGCTTCTTCCCACTCCTGCTTCTTTGGAGAGCAAATGGTGAAACCCGCTTCTTCAAAAGACTCAAAGCGATGAGCCATCTTGTCCTGATGAGTTTGATTGCTGACCTTGGGATAAAAATTGGACAGATAGCGCTCCTTGAGCTCAAAACCTGCAGCCTGCCATAGCTGAGGATAATAGGCTGGATTATGAGGTTCTCCAGTAAAAGGGAGCCCCTCTGTTCCAGTCAGCTGCATTCTATAGCCCAGCCAAAAACTTGCCTGTACGGGACCGATTATCTTAATCGCTCCGAGACTGCGGGCAAATCCAGCTAAATGCTCGATAAAAACAGATGCAATCTGGTGGTCATGGATCGACTCGAAAAATCCCAAGTAAGCAGCCTCATCACTTGGATAGAAGGTCAGAAGTCCGCGAATACAAGGTCGACTGTCCTTATAGCCAACAAAGGCATAGGTTTCTAGGTCAGAACTCAGCGGGTGACTGCCTTCAATCAAAGCTTGCTCTTCCTCTTCCGACTGCATGAGGTGGTCTGGCTGGTAAATCTGCTTGGGCAGAGCTAGAAAATCGGCCAGCTCTGCAGTATTGGGTTTGACAGGTTTAATTTGCAGCATGGTCTTCCTCCTTGATCAGTCGAATCTTGCCAGTAAGGCCATCCATCTCAATCCAGTCGCCATTCCGCAGCTGACTGCAGGCGCCTCTGACATTGACAATAGAGGGAATACCCAACTCGCGGGAAATAATGGCCGTGTGGGAGAGTAAGGACCCCTGCTCGGCAATGACACCCTTGGCTTGGGTCAAAAGATAGACCCAGCCCGGATCGGTCATCTTGGTCACGATAATCCGGTCCTGAGCAGACTCAATTTCCTGCACATCCTCCACGAGCAAAACCTGAGCCTTGACGCAGCCAGGTGAGCAGCCAATCCCTTGTAAGGCTTGATTGCCCGTATTATGACTGCTAGTACGTTTTTGCGGCTTCAGGTATTTCTCAAAGACCTGTCCAGCAAAAACGTAGCGACTAAAGGTTGGCAGTTCTTTATCAGCCTCCAACTTCTCTCGACGCTCGGCTATCAAGCCACTAACATCTCTGGGCTTTCTGGTCAACTCAAACAACTCTTCCTTTGTCATGTAAAAAACATCGTCAGGCGTAGCCAGCAGTCCTTGCTCGGCTAATTGCTGCCCAAGCGTTCGGAAAATCTGCCGCATCATGCCATAGATCCGTGTGCGGTTTAAGCGGGAGCTCTCCCGATATTTGACACCAGTCATGGCTCGCTTGCGAAGAAAATTCGTCCACCAGCCTGATTCTTGCACCTCTTCTTCAAGTTTCTGAGGGGCCAACTTCTTCTCCTCTTGCTGGCACATTTGCAGCAGAAGCTTAAGCAGACGCTCTGGGTGCGTTCGAAAAGTTGGAGTTTCTAACTTCAACTCTTCCGGAGCCCGGTCGCCAAATTCATGGATAAAATGAGTAATTTCTTGGACCAAAGGGTGCTGGCGACTTAGAAAAACTGCTGAGCTTTCACTTGCCATAGCCTGTCTAATCTCTGCATTTTCTTCTGCTTTCAGCTGAGCTGTTAAAGCCTGCAGAGCCAAAGCCGGCCGCATACTTTCAATCTGCTCAATTCCTGCAATCTCAGCCTGAACAGCCCCGCCGCGACGCGACTTCTTCAGGAGTCCAGTATAGACAAAAGCGTAGAGGTCATTGACCAGCGTAATGTCCCAGTGAGCCAGAATATCCTCTTTCAGCTTACTGACCAAGCCAATCAAAGCCTCCGCATCTGCGTAGGGAGAAAAGCTCGCTTCGTATTCGCGCTGAATCTGGGCAAACTGCTCTTCCAATTGCCGCATTTGCTTGGGTGCCGTCCAAAACTCTCGGATGATTCGAAGCATGATTTGCAGGCGTTTGAAAGTAGACAAGTGCACTGGCATCTGAGGCACCTCCGTCTCTCTCACTCCCAGCATATCCTGCCAGATAGGAATGATTTTCTTCGAAAAAGGCAGAAGCTGCAAGAGCTGATACCAGCTCTGAATCTGGTAATAAACTCGGCTATTGACCGGCTGCAGCATATTTTGAAAAGTGGCTTCATAGGCAGCTAACTCAGGGGCATCCTTGCCAACCAAGCGCTGGGCAAGACTGCGGAAAATGCTGGCATAAGCCTCTTGAATAAAGCTAATAGTCAGAGGACTGGAAACGCCCGGATAGCTTTCTACAATATTGCTATTATCCAGAATAATCTGCTGGCCCTCTGGCAAGGTGGTAATAGGTCTTGCCTGCAAGAGATAGAGTTGGCCATTTGCGAAGGTAAACTCCATATCCATATAAGGTCCGAAAAGCTGACTTACCTGACCAGCCAAAGCTTGTAGCTCCTCGAGTTGTTCCTGTGATACGTCTGGTGAGTCCTCCGTCTGCTCTGTATAAAAGAGCTGGTCCTTAGGATGGAGCGTCACCATTGTTGTAGGAATCTTATCCTCGACAACCTTATTGCCCAAGCCCCGACCGATAACAATAATGTGCTCGTTCAGAATGCCCTTGGGATTAGCTGTGAAGTAAATACCAGACAAATCTCCTGCCTGCATAACTTGAACAATGCAAATCATCTGTGCCTGCTTCAAAGATAGGCCTTGCTCAAATAGATAACTAAGAGCTGACTCCTGATAAAGAGAGAGCAAGGTCGCTTGGATAGCTTCTTTAAGCCCATCTGGCTTCACATTGAGCCGGCTCTCAAACTGACCGGCAAAGGATGAAGCCTTCCCATCCTCAATAGTTGCTGATGAGCGGACTGCGAAGCGACAGTCTTTCTGAGAAAACTCCTGCCGAATCCAGTTTTCTGCCGCTGTCAAATCTTCTTGAACAAACTGCTCTTTAGCCCAGTCCTGAAGTTGCTGACTGAGTTGGGACAAGTCCAACTCTCCAGACCGATAGGCTGCTTCCATCCGCTCCAAGTCAGCAGATCTGGCAGATTTTTGAAAAAAGTCAAAAGCAAACACTGCAAAGTCAGGAATCGGCAAGCCAGCGGCCTGCATTTTCAGCAAATGATAGGCCTTGCCTCCGACCTGGTCAAGCCCTGTCTGCTTGATTCTTTTCATCAAAGTACCCCCATCAAGAGATAAACAGCAACGGACAGAACCATGGTCGTCTCCGTGATATAAGTATAACGCTCCACCCGCTCACGGATATTAAAGCGAGTCGGATCCTTGATAAACTGCTCAAACTGGACAGTCATCCAGATAACATTCAGCACTAAGACCACCACTCCGACATGGGAAATATTCCAGAGGAGAGCGAAATTGGTCAAGATATCCAGCAGAGTCACCACCTCGATAAAGCGAGTGGCTTTTTTGTAACCAAAAAGCTTAGAATAGGTCACATACTCAGTCTCGTCTTTTGGTGCCCGAATCTTGCGGCAGACTTCCCAGATCAGACTTGGGAAATACATGGTAAAGGCCAGCAAGACAGTCGGCAAGGACAAGAGAGGCAGATTGTACTTGTAGCAGACAAAGGAGATAGTATAGAGATTCAAAATCATCATGACCGGATTATGGGTTACTAGAGCCAGTGGCAGAGAATTTTGAATCTTGTCACGCTTGAAGAACCAGAAGGACATGAGAGTTCCGTAGATATAGAGGAAGAGGAACCAGCCAACATTGTTCATAAAGAGGATATTGAGAAGTACAGACACCGCTACGATAAAGCTGAGGGCAATAGCCAAGTCCTTCTTTTTCACTCGGCCAGATGGCAGAGCCCGATGAGGAAAGAGCCGTCTGTCGGTCTCGTAGTCCTTGAAATCATCCGCAATCCGCAGAATCATCAGAAAGACAAAAATCGTAAAAATTCCGATTAACTCCTGATGGTCAAAGTGAAAGGTGGTTACTCCATCATTGAGAAGAAGGACAAAATAAATCTCAAAAAACATGATGGCAGCCACAAAAAAGCGCGGCAGCAAAGGGAACATTTCCTTATAATAAACAGCTAATCGTTTAAACATAGCTTTTCTCCAATCTTTTCACCCATTTGAATCTGGGTTTCTATTCCGAGGTCTGAGTAAGTCAGAATATCCTGATCCAAGCGAATCGTGCCTGCTGGATAGAGTACAAGAATGGTTGAGCCACCCAGACCAAAGCAGCCCTTCTCCTGTCCCCTGACCAAATGGTCCTGACTGTGATTGTATATTCTTCCGACCAAGAGAGCCCCTACTTCCATCTGCAGGACAGGTCCTAGGTCGGTATCTAAAAGACAGTATTCTCTTTTATTTTCCTTGTAAATCAAGCGCCGCTTCTGGGATACCTGTCTGACCGTATGCAGGCGTCCCTTGATTTTTCGTCTTCGGGTAATGTTGCCAGATTCAGCCGCCAGATAGCGGTGCAGGTCTTCCACTCCCAAACGATAGACAAGTGCTGTTCCGCCACTAAATATCTGAGCCAACTTTTCATCCATCAGTAAGTCAGCAAGACTATAAATCTGCCCCTTAATCATCAGCCGCAAGTCCTGACTAATGGTAAAAGCCTCTAGCTTGGCATCCGCCACTGCCAGTACTTGACTATCAGAACAGACCGGACGCAAACCAGGCTTGATTTTCCTCTGGAAGAAAGCCGCAAAGCTAGAATAGGGACCATCTTCATAGTCAGCCAGATCCAGTTGATAAGTTTCCACAAAAGCTTCTATTTTCTTACGAGAAAAAGGAGTGTAGTCTTTCAAAGTCAGAAGATAAGACAGGCTAGGTCGGGTCAAGAAAGGCAACAAGATGCGGCCCCAAGCAGTACCATAAAGCTTATCTAACAGCCCCGCCTTGTATTCTGTCGGTTCCTCGACCTGGCCAGTCTTTCTCTGATAGACCTTAACCATGCGGAAGAACCCCCAAACCAATCAGACTTGCAACAGCTAAAATCGCAAAGACCAGATAAGCCAGTTTATTTGGCTTTGAAATACGGCAGTTGTAGACAAATAGGAAGGTCAGTAAAAGAGACAAGCCCAGCCACACCCAAGCATAGAGACCAGGCGCCAGCCATTGACAGACCAGATAGGTCAGAGGGAAAAATAGGGCGCTGTAAGTCACGGGCAAGCCGATAAAATAAGAGCCAGAACCTTCATCATGCTTAGCCAAGCGATTAAAATGAGCCAAGCGCGTAACCGCAGCTAAGACATAGAGGACAGCCAAGATGATATTGGCCGCTCCCAAAGGTAGCTGAGTCATGAGGAGAACAGCCGGGAGAGCCGCAAAGCTAATCATGTCGCAGAGCGAATCAATCTCAATGCCGAAGCGCTTCTGACTTTCAGTCCGCTTCATCCGCCGCGCCACCACACCATCAAAGAGGTCACAGATACCACTAACGATAAAGGCCATCATGGCTAGTCGCAGCTGAGACTGAATGACGGCATAGACTGCCAAAAGTGCAAAAGCGGCGCCCATATAGGTCAGGATAACAGATTTGTCGTATTCACCGATAAACAAAGGTTCATTCTTCTTCATGGATTCTTATTTCTCCTCTTCTTCCATCTAAAGTTACCAGCATGCCAGTTTCTAGCAGCTGAGTTGCATTTTTAGCGCAGACCAGAGCTGGAACCCCACATTCACGAGCAACAATGGAGGCATGGCAGAGAACTCCACCGTACTCTGTCACAAGACCGCCTAGAATACCAAAAATATAGCTCCAGCCCGTATCTGTATAGCGAGTGACAAGAATTTCTCCCGGCTCAATCGTCTCAATATCAGCCAAATCCAAGAGGACTCGAACCCGACCTGTCACCTGACCACTGCTGGCTGGCATTCCCGTAAGAAGCGCTTGGCTATCATGGGCCCGCTCTTCCAGACTCATATCTTTGTCGGTCAAATCGCCCACTGGCTCAAAATTCCGATAGGCCAGGCAATAGTGCCGATTATCAGCCGCTTCTTTTTGCAGCTGGTCGGCAGTCTTTTGCCCTTCCATAAAGGCAGACAGATTTTCTTTCATAATGTAAAAAATATCTTGTTCATTTTTCAGAAAGCCTCGCTTTTCATAAACTCGGCCGAGTTTGAGGCTAATTTGACGAATGAGGTGGTAATAGCGCGTGGAAATATCCTTGAACTCCTCCCGCCACCAGAGCAAGTTCCGCAGGTCTTGACTGATTTTTTCTATCTTTTTCTGCTTGGCTCGAGATAGATGGGCAAGATTCGGTTCAGACTCTAAGACAGGACTGAGCGAAGCTTTGGCCGCTTGGTAATACGCTGAATCAGCAACCAACCGCTGGACTGCTGTCAGGACCTGATGAGCATCTTCTTCGTAACTCGCTACTCGCAAGTCCAGCTCCCGATCCGAGTGGTAGCCAAAGTCCTTTTGGAAATCCTGAATCTTGATAAAATCTGCTCGCTCAGGATATTGTGCAGCCAGTTGCTGCAACTCTTCCACCGATAGCTTCAACCAATCATCTGTCAGTTTCTCGTCTGTCAAAATAAGATCCGCAGCTTCCAGCATTCCAGCCAAAGGTTTTGTATGAGAAACATTTCCCAACTTAGCTATCAGTTGGAAAAATTCATCGACCGTCAGCCATTTGAGGAGACTGGTCTTTTTCATAGACAGCTGGACCGTATTGATGTAGGCCTGCCAGAAATAAGTTCCCTCACTGTCTAAATAAGCCTGATTTAGCACTAACTGCCAAAGACTCTCGACCTGATGTAGCGGGCTTTGGTCGTTCAGTTCTCCTATTTCTTGATTCAAGCGGGTAAATTGCTGGCGCAGCTCTTGCAGCTTGTCTGGCGCCTGATGCAGAAAAGTCTTAGTTACTTTTTGCGTTTTCAAAGCTACCTGCAGGAAATTCAAGAGCAAGGCTGGACTTAATTTACTGGTAAAACCTTGACCTTGGTAGTCTTTATTAACTCCTAGCTCATCATCAAAGTCTCGCTCAATATAACTCGGAATCTGCTCCATACCTTGCTTGACCACGCCTAAGTTCCAGAAAGGCCGAGCATAATGGAGACGCATCAGCGGAGGCATCACTCCTTCAGGCTCTAAGCCAATAGCCAGCAAAAAGCTGGAAAGGGCCTCTTGCCAAGAATGGCGGTAAAGGCTCCACATCAGGTTGGGACAGGGCTGGGCCGCCACGCCTCCATCCCGAAAATTCGCCGTCGTCCAGCGGCCACTGTCAATTTTAGTTGGTACTGTCGTGATGGGCCGAGCCTGCAGTAGATAGACTTGCTCTTGGACGGCACACCACTCAATATCCATAGGCCGACCAAAATACGCCACAATCTGCAAAACTTGCGCGTGCAGTTTCTGCAAGACCGTAAGAGAAATTTCAACCTTTTCAAACTGAAGCCAGTCTGGCTTGTACCAAGCAAAAGTCAGCTGCACAGGATTAACTTGGCCGCTAACCAAGCTCTCAGCCGAGCCTTTTACATACTCTAATAGTATGGTCTGGTCCTGATTATTCGCTACGTCTAAGGAAAAGCAGACACCGCTGAAGTCAGCCTCTATCTGCTCCTGGATCAGCACTGCCATGGCAAAATCCTGCTCAGGCAACCCCTGACGCTGCCAGTAGGCCAAGGCTTCTGGATTAAAGAGGGAAAGCAAACAAGAACGAATGCCCTGCTCAATTTCTGAGAGCGATTGGCAGTTGCCAATCGAGTCATATTGGCCGGCAAATGACATGGTCTGCCCGTCTTCTAAAATGGCACTGCTGCGAACGATATAAGTTTGATTTTCCTGGCAAAAGTCTGCTAACTCACGCTGCCAAGCTGGCTCCAAGGGATAGTGCTGCAAACGCTCGGCAATTTCCTCCTTGCCCAAATGAATTAACTCTTTAAGTCCCTGTTTTGAATATTCTGGCAGAGCCGCTCTTAGCCAAGCCATTACTTGGTCCGCCGGCAAAATCAAACCTTTAGGAACCGAAAGCCCCAGTTGACAGAGACTGATTAACTGATTGATTTTACCGCCATAGACGACCGAAGGCTCTTTTTCCAGCCATAGTTCTTTCATCAAAAACTCCCATCTCACATACGATTTTTTCTAAGCTTAGCCCAGTAGAGCAGACGATTGACTCCCAGATGCGTACCCGCCCCTAGGATGAGAATGCCCAGCATCTGCTGCCAGGACAGAGGGATATAGAAAAGCAAGAAAATAATACAGCCAATCAAGGAATCAATCTGGTCTATCCAAATAAAGGTCCATTTCCAGCCATTTTCCGCCGTCTTGCCCTCTCTGACTTCCAAACGGCGCTTGATAAAGCTATTGGGCAGCTCAAACAAAACATAAGCCAGCCCCAAAAGAGCCCCAAGCACCAGATTAAAGAGCACGGTATTTTCGTAGAAGGCATAGACCAAGTGCAGCTTCTCTAGGCTAGGAATACTCTTCAAGAGCAAGCCCCAGAGAATCTGAGCCAAAGCTCCCCAGACAATCATACCCAAGAAACCTTTCCAGGTCTTGTTAGCCCCAAAAAGCCTCTTCCCATCCTTTAACATCAGCCCAGCATCCATTGGTCGATAAGCCGCCTCTAGCAGTGAAGACTTGCAAAAGATCATATTCAGTACTCCAGCCAGAATGACCGGCATCAGGGTGATATATAAGGCAAGAATCGAGCGCATATTATTTCCTATTCTTTTTATGAAGATCAGTCTGAAAAATCAAGAGACTCCTCAAACTTATATATATCATTATACCATAAGTCGTAAAGCCCCTTTCCAATAAGCCCTAGACATCTGTCGCATCTGACAAGGAGCAACCCATGTCTGCCATTCCGCTCTATCAACTCCAAAGCTGCCTGCTAGAATAATATCGCCTTTAAACCACACAAAAAGCCTCATAAGAACTTCTAAGGAAACCAGCACTGGTTTATTAAAAGTTACTTATGAAGCCTATAAATATCAGTTTTCTCTAGAAAAGAAACAAACTATTTTTGCTTGGTCTTAAACCACTAACCTTCAAAAGGCTCGCAATTCTTTCATCGATTTTTGGTGTCAAGCAAAATAGTCACTGGGCCATCATTTACCAATTCTACCTGCATATCTGCTCCGAACACGCCCGTCTTGACTGGCACTTGCTCAGCTAACAGCTGGTTAAACTTGTCATAAAAAGGACTAGCCATGTCCGGCTTGGCTGCACCTGTAAAGGCTGGCCGATTTCCCTTTTTGGTATCTGCATGGAGCGTAAATTGGGAAATGGAAAGAATCTCCCCTCCGATATCCTGAACAGAAAGATTCATCTTATCCTCAGCATCGGAAAAAATCCGCATATTGACAATCTTCCTGACCGCGTAGTCCATATCTTCCTGACTATCATCAGGCCCGACACCTACCAAGAGCAGGAGACCTTGTTCAATGCTGCTATGCAGCTGCTGGTCAATACTGACCTGAGCACGTTTGACACGCTGAATGACAATTTTCATATCTTTTCCTTTATTTCTGACTAACATCCACTCTGACAAGCTCGCACTTAGCCATTGGTCCGTTTGACCGAATACACCTCTGGCACACTCTTGATCTTATCCACCACCGTCGTCAGCATGGACAGATTGGCAATGCCAAAAGAAACATGGATATTAGCAAATTTCATATCCTTAGTTGGCTGGGCATTAACCGTTGAGATGTTTTTGGTGGTATTAGACAGCACCTGCAACACATCGTTAAGGAGGCCAGACCGATTGAGACCATAGATATCAATGTGGGCTGTGTACTCTTTAGTCGAATTATTTTCTTCCCATTCCACATCAAGCAAGCGCTGTTCGTAATTTTCCTGGGCCTTGAGATTCATACAGTCTTGCCGGTGGATGGCCACACCGCGTCCTTTGGTAATGTAACCAACAATGTCATCACCAGGAACAGGATTACAGCACTTGGCAATCCGAATGAGGAGACCAGACGCCCCCTGAATAACCACACCGCCTTCGTGCTTGACCTTAAGGGTGTCTTTTTTATTTTCGACCTTAACTTCACCGCCCTTGACCAATTCCTCTGCCTCTGCTTTGGCCTTGGCCCGCTCTTCCTCACGGCGCTCTTTTTCTGTTAAACGATTGAAAATACTAATGGCACCGATCTCACCGAAACCAATTGCCGCAAAAAGCGCTTCTTCGGTCTTATAGCTGGTCTTTTGCAGCACATCTTCCATGTGCTTCTTGTCCATGTACTTATTGGCTACATAACCATTCTCCTGAAATTGAGCCTGCAAGAGCTCCCGCCCTTTGGAAATAGACAGCTCCTTGTCTTGATTTTTAAAGAACTGACGGATTTTATTTCTGGCCTTACTGGTCTTGACAAGATTGAGCCAGTCACGACTAGGTCCAAAGGAATTGGCATTGGTGATGATTTCCACCTGATCCCCAGTCTTCAGCTTGGTATTGAGCGGCACCATGCGGCCATTGACCTTAGCTCCTGTCGCCTTCTCCCCAACCTTAGTATGGATCTCATAGGCAAAATCAATGGGTCCTGAGTCCTTAGGCAAAGAACGCACTGCTCCATCCGGTGTGAAGACATAGATTTCCTCAGCCAAGTAGCTTTCCTTAACCGAATCAACAAATTCCTTAGCATCACCAGACTGATTCTGCAATTCCATCAATTCCTTGATCCAATTCATCCCGATGGCCGATTCCTTGCCATCAACTTGACCCTTAATTCCTTTTTTATAGGCCCAGTGAGCAGCGACCCCGTATTCTGCCACTTCGTGCATTTCCTTTGTCCGAATCTGGAACTCAATCGGACCTTTAGGACCATAAACGGTCGTATGGATAGACTGGTAGCCGTTGGCCTTGCGATTGGCAATATAATCCTTGAAACGCCCCGGCATGGGTTTCCAAAGCTCATGGATGTAGCCCAGCATGGCATAGACATCACTGTGAGTGCTCAAAATACAACGAATGGCAATCAGATCGTAGATCTCATCAAACCGCTTCTTCTTGTCCTGCATTTTGCGGTAGATGGAGTAAATATGCTTGGGACGACCATAGATCTTCCCATGAAGATTACGCTCTCCCGCGTAGGTTTCAATCTTGTGGACAACTTCCTCTACTAGAGCTTCCCGCTCTCGGCGCTTCTCCTTCATCATGTGGGAGATTTTATAAAATTCCGTTGGATTGAGGTAACGGAAAGATAAGTCTTCCAATTCCCACTTGACACTGGAAATCCCCAAACGATGGGCCAGAGGAGCATAGATTTCCATCGTTTCCTGCGAGATCCGCTCCTGCTTGTCTGGCCGTAAATGATTCAGAGTACGCATATTATGCAGACGGTCAGCCAGCTTGACCAAGATCACTCGAAGGTCTTCTGACATGGCCATGAGCATCTTGCGATGATTTTCCGCCAACTGTTCTTCGTGAGACTTGTATTTGACTTTCCCAAGCTTGGTTACACCATCCACAATCACGCGCACATCATGACCAAATTCCCGCTCCAAATCGTCCAAGGTCGCCGCCGTATCCTCTACGACATCATGCAAAAAACCACAGGCTACTGAAACAGCATCCAGCTTGAGCTTGGCTAAAATTCCTGCCACCTGAATCGGATGGACGATATAGGGCTCTCCCGACTTACGAGTTTGCCCGCTATGGCATTCCATCGCATAAATCAACGCTTTTTGAACAAAAGCCACATCCTCTGCAGCTAAATATTTTTTTGTTAGGGCTACAACCTGATTCCCCGTTAAATTTTCTTCTTTTGGCATGCATTCTCTCCGCTTTCTTGCATACTATTTTAACATTTTTAAATCAATATGAAAACCAAGAGGACTAGAATAAAAGTAAGGTGGCAGAATAGAACTGCGTTTTCAAAGTTTTAGCTTGTCAACCTTGTTTCCGAGCTAAGATTTAAAAACTTTCCTAGAGTTATAAACAGTCCCAGCCCCACGAGGTTGCTCGACAATCCGTGGCTCTTGAGCAAGCAGCTGCAACCTCAAGGATCTCTTTCTAATAAAAAGCGAGGCCGAGACACTTTTGTCTCAACCTCCGTGATGAAAATGATGTACTTTCTCCATATGAGCTATATCTTTTAGAAACTCATAATAGGCATAGATGAGGTAACCAGCAGAGGCTACACCCAAAATAGCTATTGATACTTCAAATAAGGTAGACAAAGACATGATAAACCTCCTCTCCTTATTTCAAACTACAATGTGCAAAGCGACCATCAGCGGCTGTTTCGTTTCCGATTTTTTCCTTTCTAGCCTGCCTCTGGATTCACCTTTATTATACCAAATTAAGATAGGAAAACAATGAAAATCCCTTTATAAAAATACTTTTTTCAGGTCTGATGAAGCAAATGACCTGCGTCAGTTGTCTATTTCTCCACCTGCCCTTTAATCAAAAAAAGCTAGGAGCACTTTCCTAACTTTCTTCTCTTTTATCATGAACACTCGAGACCAGAAAAATCACTTTTAAAAAGGAAGTTCCTCTTCTTCCAGTACCAAATCTGCTAAGTCTGCTCCAGTATTATTTTCACGGAGTGCTCTCTGAGCTCGGCTTTCTAAAAGCTGAAAACCACTGCAAAGAACTTCTGTCACATAATGAGTAGTTCCATCCTTTTCATAGCGGCGGCTCCGCAATTCTCCGTCCAGAGAAATCAGACTTCCCTTACTAGCGTAACTTGCCAAGGTTTCAGCCAAGCGCCCCCAGACAACAAGATTGATAAAATCCGCTTCACGCTCTCCATTTTGGCTCTTATACCGGCGATTCACCGCCACTGTCGCACGCGCGACCGACTTGTCATTTGCTGTCTTGTGTAACTCTGGTGTAGCCGTCAACCGGCCGATTACAATTACTTTATTATACATTTTATATCCTCCTAACTTATCATTCGTAATAGGAGGCAAAAAGTGAAAAAAATGTGGTATAGTATAGATAAAATGGAAAGTTGCAGCTTCTGTCCCTTTCCTACTAGACTTGTACAACGGAGGCTCCGATGACCATTAAACATTCGCCTGTGAAAAATCTTCTTTTTATACTGATTTCTCTTTGGTTCGGAGGCTTTTCTGCCTGGACTGCCGTAGACTATCTGACCAGCTCCACCCCCTACAAAGACACTAGTTTCTTTGTCCTTAGTCTGCTGATTGCTGCTTTCTTCTTACTGCTCCTTATCTTTGCTATTCGCAGACTAACCATTCATGCGACTATCCTCTCCTTTGACCACGAAAATGTAACCTACTATTATAGCGGACTCTTATCAGCTGCCACCTACTGCATTCCTATGCAGCAGATTAGTCATGCTCGCTACAGCCGAGACAGTGAAGAATCCGAGATTAGTCTTTGGATGGAGGACGGCTTCCATGACTTTGCAGCCTTTAACCATCCCCGTCATAAGATTTATGCCTATCCTGATAGCCAACTCATCGGTATTGTTTTCAAGAGAAAACGCCTCAAATTATTGGAAGACCACGGCCTAAACAGCCTTATCTACCAATACAAATACAGCACTCCGAGCCAGATTCCCACAGCCACTCCTCAATCATCAACCGACTCGCAAAGCAATAGCGACAGCGTCTTCTTTTGAGACAGTATGAGGAAAAATTTAAAAATACTTACAATCATTATAGCAGTGAAGCAAATGAGAAATTAAGCTCATTTGCTTCACTGCTATTGTTAATTATGCAAATCTTCTGTAGATAAACCTAAAGTTTTCCAAGCAGCTATACCACCAGATAATTCTTTTACTTTGAAATGATTTTCCAACAAGATAATGGAAGCTTTTTTAGCCATATTGCACCAAACATCCCAACAATAAACAACAATTTCCTTATCCTTAGGCAACTCCTCTAAACAGGAAGCTAAGTTATTCAGAGGAATTTCTATCGCTCCTTGAATTTTTTCTTTCTTCAAATGCGGAGGGGCATTTCGTACATCAATTAACATGAACTCTGTTCCTGATTTAGCTTGTGCCAAATAGTCCATCGGACTAATAGTCAACTCTGTTTGCAGTTTTAAAAACTCTAATTTATCCATTGTTCTTCTCCTTTATAAATTGAGCAATATCTAAGATAACCTTCTCTTGAATACCTGATAAGTCATTCAGCACTTCTTTCTCGACTCCTAGCATTTTTAACCACATTGTTTCTACAAGTTCTCTACCGCTATCTGTTAGCAACACGATGTTTTGCCGGCGATCCTGTGGATTCCTCTTCCGAAAAATTAGTCCTTTCATTTCCAAGCAATCAATTAATTGTCCAATAGTTGTTCTATCAATTTTAAGCAAATCGCCAACATTTATTTGCGTTAGCTCTTCCTTGTTAGATATGGCCAACAGTATCCCATAATCTCTTGAATTTATTTGATATTCTTTCAACAATTCTGAGAAACGCCAATCCATTTCCTGAGCTATTTTGCTTAATTGAAAACCCAACGATTTATTTACATCTATATTAATCACCCTTTCTGATAATCAGTTTAGCTGATTATATAACAAAAATATTCTTTTGTCAAAAAAAGAATCTGCAATTTTGCAGATTCTTATTTATCCCTGCCAGTGTTTAGCTGGATCAAAGGCCGTTCCGACCGTTTCACTATCCGCCAATTCAATGATACCACGTTTTTGCGGTGCATTTGGCAACTGGAGCTCCCGTGGGCTGCACATCATACCAAAACTCTTTTCGCCGCGGAGTTCTCCTGGAAAGATGAGATTGCCCTTCGGCATCATAGCACCAGGCAAGGCCACGATTGTCTTGAGGCCGACACGAGCATTTGGAGCACCAGCCACGATTTGAACGGTCTGATCAGCTGCCACCTGCACTTGGCAGATATTGAGGTGGTCACTGTCAGGGTGAGCTACCATTTCAAGGATTTCCCCCACAACAAACTTAGGATCACGGTCGTCAACCAGCTCAGCTTGGAAGCCTTCTTTGGTCAATTCTTGATTGAGAATCGCAACTTGCTCATCCGTCAGCTGAACTTGTCCGCGCTCTGCAATTTCAAAAAGGTCTGACAGTTCAAAAATGTTCCAAGCCACTGTCTGTCCATTATCTTCGCGGTAAACACGCGCAACATTTCCCTTGCGCTCAGCGCTTAGTTTAGTTCCCTGATCATCGGCAGCGATGACCATGAGAACATCTCCGACATGTTCTTTGTTATATGTGAAAATCATTTCTTCCTCCCAAAATACTTTAAATCTTCTTACAAATTTGCTAAAAAATCATTGATTTGACTCTTGGTCTTGCGGTCGCGATTGACATAGCGACCAATCTCTCGACCATCTTCCACGACAACCAGACTAGGAATTCCGTAAACGTCCCATTTTTGGGCCACAGCCATATACTGATCCCGATCCACCTCGACAAAGGTAAAGTCAGGATTTTCAGCTTCTATCTCTGGCAGAAAAGGCTTGATGAAGCGACAGTCTCCGCACCAGTCTGCTGTGAAAAAGAAGACAGTCTTCCCCCTATGATCCACATAAGAAGCCAGCTCCTCCATACTTTGCGGCCGAATCATCACTCTTCCTCATAGGTCAGCTGACCATTTTCATAGACGAAGGTGAAATGACGGTCGTCTTCTAGGACAACTCCTCCAACAGTGCGGCTGTCGCTTGATTCATAAAGTTCCACATAGACTGTTGCAATCGATCCCCGGCTGGCAAAAAATTCCCGCACGACCTGAACAATTTCTTCTCTATTACGCAGTCTTTTCTGCTCCTGCACAAGCTTGGCAGCTCCAAGGGCCACGGCTCCCGCTCCCAAAAGAGCGGTTGTCGTTAAAATGATTTTTTTAGCTTTCATGTAGAATATTTTAACACAAAAGCGCAGAGGCGACAAACAATATTACAGATTTCTCAGCTTCTTTTAGTTCATCCTGTTCTTCCCTTTAAAAAAGTGATAAAATAGAGGGAGAAAGAAGGTAAATTTATGTCTGACTTATTTTCAAAAATCAAGGAAGTGACCGAGCTCTCAGCAATCTCCGGTCACGAGGCACCCGTCCGCAGCTATCTGCGCGAAAAAATCACTCCTCACGTTGATGAGGTCGTTACTGACGGCCTAGGCGGTATCTTCGGGGTTCGGCATTCTCAAGCTGAAAATGCTCCCCGCGTTCTGGTTGCGGCTCACATGGACGAGGTTGGCTTCATGGTCAGCGAGATCAAGCCCGACGGGACTTTCCGTGTAGTAGAAATCGGTGGCTGGAATCCGCTAGTCGTGAGCAGCCAACGCTTCAAACTCTTTACCCGCGAAGGGCGAGAAATCCCTGTCATCTCAGGCTCTGTCCCTCCTCATCTGACACGCGGTTCTGGCGGACCAGTTATGCCACAGGTTGCGGACATTGTCTTTGACGGCGGCTTTGCGGACAAGGCAGAAGCTGAAAGCTACGGTATCCGTCCAGGAGACACGATCGTGCCAGACAGCTCTGCCATTCTCACAGCTAACGGTAAAAATGTCATCTCTAAAGCCTGGGACAACCGCTACGGCGTCCTTATGGTCAGCGAATTGGCTCAAGCCTTATCTGGTCAAGCACTAGGAAACCAACTCTATGTCGGCGCCAATGTTCAAGAAGAGGTTGGCCTGCGTGGTGCCCATGCTTCAACGACAAATTTTGCTCCTGAGGTCTTCCTAGCTGTGGACTGCTCCCCAGCTGGTGACATCTACGGCGGCCAAGGTGCCATCGGTGACGGAACGCTGATTCGTTTCTTTGATCCCGGCCATCTCATGCTACCAGCTATGAAGGACTTCCTCTTGACAACTGCTGAGGAAGCTGGCATCAAGTATCAATACTACTGCGGCAAGGGCGGAACGGATGCTGGTGCTGCCCATCTCCAAAGCGGTGGCGTACCATCTACCACCATTGGTGTCTGCGCCCGCTATATTCATTCCCACCAAACTCTCTATGCCATGGACGACTTCCTACAGGCCCAAGCCTTCCTGCAAGCGCTGGTCAAAAAGTTGGATCGCTCAACCGTGGACACGATTACCAACTACTGATTTCGAGAAGCAGCCCGTTCTTTATTCGGGCTGCTATCTATTTTATATAATATAATCTCTTTTAATTTTCCAATTTGAAGAAAATTTTGTTATAATGCTTAGCAGAGGTGAAACTATACATGAAAAAAATTGCTTTTGATTCAGAAAAATACTTAAACCTGCAGCGCGACCATATCTTGGAGCGCATTAATCAATTTGAGGGCAAATTGTACATGGAATTCGGCGGTAAAATGCTGGAAGACTTCCATGCTGCCCGCGTCTTGCCAGGTTATGAGCCGGACAATAAAATCAGACTGCTCAAAGAGCTCAAGGACCAAGTGGAGATTGTCATTGCCATCAATGCCAATAACATCGAACACTCGAAAGCGCGTGGGGACTTGGGTATTTCCTATGACCAGGAAGTTCTGCGCCTAATCGATACCTTTAATGAGCTGGATATTTATGTGGGCTCAGTGGTCATTACCCAGTATTCTGGCCAGCCAGCAGCTGATCTCTTCCGCGCTCAGCTAGAAAAGAACGGAATTGACTCCTACATTCACTATCCAATCAAGGGCTATCCTACTGATATGGACCACATCATCTCACCTGAGGGAATGGGCAAGAACGACTATATTAAGACCAGTCGAAATCTGGTCGTAGTGACTGCGCCTGGTCCTGGTTCTGGTAAATTAGCTACTTGCTTGTCCAATATGTACCACGACCAAATCAATGGCATCAAATCAGGCTACGCTAAATTTGAAACCTTCCCAGTTTGGAATCTGCCCCTGCACCATCCGGTCAATCTAGCTTATGAGGCAGCGACGGCAGACCTGGACGATGTCAACATGATTGATCCTTTCCACCTGCAAACCTACGGCGAAACCACTGTCAACTATAACCGTGATATCGAAATTTTCCCAGTCCTTAAGCGTATGCTGGAGCGCATCCTTGGAAAATCACCTTATGCTTCTCCAACAGACATGGGCGTCAACATGGTCGGCTTTGCCATTGTAGATAATGATGCGGCTATTGAGGCTTCTCAACAGGAAATCATCCGTCGCTACTACCAGACGATTCTGGACTTCAAGGCGGAGCGCGTTTCAGAATCTGCTATCAAGAAAATCGAACTCTTGATGAATGACTTGGGTATCACACCGCTGGATCGTAAAGTAACCGTTGCTGCGCGTGCCAAGGCTGAAAGCACTGGTGAGCCAGCTCTGGCCTTAGAATTGCCAAATGGAGAAATCGTAACCGGTAAGACCTCTGAACTCTTTGGCCCTACGGCTGCTGTCTTGATCAATGCCATTAAGAAATTAGCCAATATTGCCAAAGAGACCAAGCTGATCGAGCCTGAGTACGTTAAGCCAATCCAAGGTCTGAAAATCAATCATTTGGGCAGCCGTAATCCGCGCCTTCACTCAAATGAAATCTTGATGGCTCTGGCAATCACAGCCATGGAAAATCAAGACGCTGCCCAAGCCATGCAAGAGCTTGGAAATCTCAAGGGCAGCGAAGCTCATTCAACCGTAATGCTGACAGATGAAGACAAAAATGTCCTGCGCAAACTAGGCATCCATGTAACCATGGATCCTGTTCATCAGTATGATCGGCTTTATAGAAAATAAAAACAAGCTCTGTTAAAAGCTTGTTGAGAAAGCTGGCCCTGCCAGCTTTTTTTGTTAATAGCGCTTGGATAGGAGAAAACGCAAGAGATAGTAAAGTCCCAAAACTAGGATAATGGTCAAAGTCAGAAACTGATTGAGATTTAAAATGATAGGAAAAATCATAGACAGAAGGCTCAGTCCTGCTGCCAGCAGCAAAAGGATATCAAACAGCAGGGTGCGAGTCTTTTCGTCAATCATCCGATTGCGTTCATCCGTCACCTGAATGTAGAGCCTATTAAAAGCTTCCTCCCGTTTCAAGGTAAGATTATAACGCAGAACCATCAAGGAAAGCCCCAGAAGCAGACCAACCATAATGCCTTCCTCTAAATCATCCAGAGAATGAACGTAGCTCCATCCCAGCCCCAGCCAGAGGACTAGGATTAGGATGCGGCCGATGATAACCTTCCTTTGAAGTTTTTTCCGAAATTCTTGTTTAGTTACTATTTCCATGTCAGCCTCCTATTTTTCATACGCTTGAAAAGTTTTCAAGATCACCACAATCAAGATAAATCCCCACAAAAAGCAGGATTTCCTTAGGGATAAAATTGGCTTGCAAATGGAGATAAGCTAAGCCAACCACCACCAAAATAGCCAATAGCCATTTACACAAATAAGTCCATTTCATGATTCATCCTCCTCAAAGAGAAACACTTCTTCAATCCTTAAATTGAAAAAGGATGCAATTTTATGAGCCAAAAGCAGCGAGGCATTGTAGTGGCCTTTTTCCAAAGAAATAATCGTTTGTCTCGTGACCTCTAGCTTCTCAGCCAGCTCCTCCTGGCTGAGCTTTTTTCTTTTTCGTAATTCTTGAATTCGATTTTCCAAGGCTGCCTCCTTTCTACAATGTAAAACAAATTTTACCTTTTAAATATAGTATAGTTCCCTTTACATATTTTGTCAAGAAGAAAGCGGCAAAAAAAGGGCTGGGACAAAAGTCCTAGCCTCTCAATTGTCTTTGGATCGTCGAGCAAGACGCAGTGGTTGAGTGGGCTCTATTACGCTGATTTCATCAGCTTTTACAGCCCTACTCAACTGTGCGGAGGTGGGACGACGAAATCAAATTCTAACGAATTACCGATTTCTGTCCCACTCTCTTTTATCATCTTTATTGATTTCCTTTGTTATTTGCTTTCCAAAGCTACAGCCAATTCTACACAAGCTCCTCCTTGGTCTGGATTGAGCAGGGTCAGACGACCACCGTGCAAGAGAGCTACCTGCTTAGAAAAGGCTAAGCCGATTCCATGATGGGGATTAGCTGAATTGCGGCTTTGGTCACTCTGATAAAAGAGCTGTTCCGCTCCCAGCAGCATCTCCTCTGAAAATGCAGGGCCATTGTTCCAGATAGCAAAAACCAACTGGTCCTGCTGCACTGATACCATTAGCTTGACTTCCTTTTGGTCCTGGTCAGCATGTTCAAGCGCATTCAGTAAAATATTGAGCAAAGCTCGCTTGAGATAGTCCAAATGAATTGACAAAATCAGACTAAGATCACAATCTTCTTGGAGGTAGAAACGATAGTTTTCCTGTTTGCTGAACAGTGCCCAGTCGTCCTGTAAATCAGCCAAAAAGTCCTCCAAGGAAAGCTGACTGAACTGATTAGAATCAATCTGAAAAGTCTTAGCGTAATCAATCAAAGAGCCACAATACTCTTCCATCTTGTGACTGGCCTGCAAAATCTCAGCAGCATAGTCTGCCTGTGGCT
>ERZ772968.110-NODE-110-length-35383-cov-11.208305_pt1 | contig 35383 bp, 31 predicted proteins | sample MGYA00580674_ERZ772968 | MGnify/ENA primary metagenome ERZ772968 (study PRJEB29015, sample SAMEA2737940) | human oral metagenome | biome: human oral; feature: human-associated habitat; material: dental | place: China | collected 2138 ...
GATAGGGGAGATGTCAACATGGGGGCATCCTTGATTGCATAAGCAGAGGCCAGTGTGATCGCCAAAAAGGAGATCATGGCCGCCACTGACGTTTGTCGCACAGGAGAATCTTTCGGTGTTTTTAGCAGGAGGTATGATGACAGCGAGAGGAACAGAAAAGCGGCGACGTAGGTTATTGGCTTGCCTGCACCTAGCGTCAGCTGACGGGTCAATGTGGCCAGCCATTCAGAGAATGGTGCGATAGTTCCGGGTTGCGTTGCTCTGCCGGATGAAAGCAATACCCATGCTTGAATGACCGACGTTGCGACGATGACTGCGTACAGCGAACGGTTCCCCCTCCATGTGGGCCTGTGCCACAGGTAGAGAATGATGATGGGGGCCAGGACGATGGAGAACGGGCCGGTTAGCCCCATGAGTGCCACAACTCCCAGCTTGAGAGGGCTGGTTCTTGTCGTGCCTTGTTGTGGTGTGACGGCAATGGTGAACAGTGCTGCGCCCATCATCCATTGCGAGTTTGTGATGTTGAACAGCACCTCGCCGTTCTGCGGCTGCAACGATACCAGGGCGACTGCGGCAGCGGTATGAATGGGCGATGCACCCACAGATCTCATCAGTCTGGCAATTGCATGGACCAGCAATGCGTAAGAGATCAGCCACCCACAAAGGAGAATGTTGGGTCGATTGATCAGCTCGACGCACTGGGATATGAGGGCAATGAACCGCGGATACAGATGGATGTATCCTGCATAGGGTCGCCACAGCGTAGACCATCCTGCGGATGCGTCATTGAGGAAGACGTTGCCATCCTCTGCCCACAGGTGACGCGATGCAAAATGATGGAACTGGTCGATTCGCAGGTATAGAGACGCCGTGGCGGCCAGGATGACCAGCATCACGACCATCATTGTCTCGTTCCTGGCTTGTTGTGGCTGCATGGCTAGGGAAAGGTAGGGGCAGTTTTGACCTTCTCAGTCAGATATCCAGCCTGTTGAAGACAAACGTCGGCAGGTTGCGGATCACGAACATGATCAACGCCCATTTGCCCGGCGTGTAGAGCACTTTCCTGCCCTTGGCCACCGCATTCACGATGTCCTGTGCCACCTGCGTGGAAGAGGCCATGCGTGCGCCTTGCTGCTTCAAGTGGGCCGTCATTGGCGTGTCGGTGGGGCCGGGCTTGACCAGCAGTACATTCACGCCGCTGCCGGCCAGCCGGTGCTGCAGGCCCTGCGCATAGCGCTCCACCAGTCCCTTGGCGGCACCATAGATGTAATTGGACTTGCGGCCCCGATCACCGGCCACCGACCCGATGACCGCCACGGTACCGTGGCCGCGTTGCAGCATGACGCTGGCCAGCGCCTCGGCAAACAGCACGGGAGAGACGGCGTTCACCAGCAGCGCCTGCCGGTTGGCGGCCAGGTCCTGCTGGCAGGCGTGCTGGTCGGGCAGCATCCCGTGCGCCACCAGTGCGATGTCGATGGTGCCTTCGGCCGCAATATCGTGAATCAGGGCATCGATGGCAGCCGGATCCTGGAAGTCGACGGTCAGTCGGCGGATCCGTGCGGCGGGTGCTCGCACGTGCAGGTCATCGCCGATGGTTGCCAGGCGGCTTTCGTCGCGTCCCACCAGTACCAGTTCGGCAGGTGCCTCGGCGGCCCACAGCCGGGCGCATTGCTCGGCAATGGCCGAGGTGGCGCCGATGATGACGATCTTCTTGCCGGACGGTCGGGTTGTCGCGTTCATTCAGTCTCCCATCAGTCTGCGCGAAAGGGCGGAGCGGATGCCCGGATCCCGATAGGGCAGGAACTCTCGCAGCCGTGGATAACCGGCCAGGAACATGTCGCGTGGCATCCGGGCGTCCTTGGCCAGGTAGAGTCGTCCACGGGCCTCTCGCACGATGGCATCCAGTCGATCGAACAGCCGCAGCGTGCGCTCGCCATGGTTCGGGAAGTCCAGTGCCAGCGTCACGCCCGGCATCGGAAAACTCAGCATGCCGGGCGCCTGACGGTTGCCGAAGGTCTTCAGCACGGCCAGGAAGGAGCCTTCGCCTGCGTTCGAGATGGCCTGCAGCATGGCCTGCACGGCGTCGCGTCCGTTCTCCATCGGGACCACGCTCTGGTACTGATAGAAGCCTTTGGGGCCGTACATCAGGTTCCAGGCGTGCAGGTTGTCCAGCGGGTAGAAGAAAGGTTCGTAATGGACGATGCTGCTGTCGCTCTTTCCCTTGTTGAGGTTGAAGTAGGCCCAGTTGAAGGGGCGCAATGTCAGCGCGTTCACCAGCGATACCGGCGGCTGCAACGGCATGGTTCGGGTGTGGGGCCGGGGCAGGGGACGCGGGCTGACATCGGCATGGTTGCCCCGCATGAAGAGTCCGCGTCCCTGGGCTGACAGGCAGTCGATCCAGGACACTGAGTACTCCCAGTCGTTCTCGGATGTTGCAGACAGGGCAAAGAACTCGTCCAGACTGGTGTACGGAATGGTCTGAGATTCCAGCCAGGGGCCGGGAACACGGCGTAGCTGCAGCTCGGCCTGCACGATCACGCCGGTGAGCCCGATGCCGCCCACCGTGGCCGCAAACCAGTCGGCATTCTCGGTGGGGCTGCAGGTCAGTTCAGTGCCGTCGGTTCGCGCCAGAGTGAAGGACAGCAGGTGGTCGCCGAATGAGCCGGCGCTGTGATGGCCCTTGCCATGGATGTCGTTGGCAATGGCACCGCCCACGGTGATCAGCTGCGTGCCGGGGGTGACTGGCAGCATCCAGCCACGCGCGACGGCCAGGCGCTGAATGTCCTGCAGCAGCACGCCGGCATTGCAGACCAGACGGCCGTGCGCTTCATCGAAGGAGATGAAGCGGTCCATGCCACGGGTCAGCCACAGGGTTCCTCCCGGGTTCAGGCAGACGTCGCCATAGCTGCGACCGTTGCCGAAGGCCAGGCCCGGGGCCGACTTGCGAATGCACGCAGCGACTTCCTGCGGACGGGTGAGAGGGGCGAGCTGGTGTTCATCACGCGACAGCCTGCCCCAGGCGGAGACGGCTACCATGGGAAATGCCCCAGGCTGCCGGTGCCCACGGCCAGTACCAGCGCAAAGGCCAGCGCTGCCATCTGGCTGGTACGGTCCTTCACGGCAAACACCAGCGGGTCGTCGTGCATCTCGCCGCGATGGGCGTGCATCCACATCCAGCTGATCCAGAAGAGCATCACCGGTACAGCCCCCCAGATCATCTTCGGATGATCATAGAGGGTGATGACGGCATCGCTGTTCACGTACAGTGCCAGCACCAGCACCGAGGCATAGCCGGCCACGATACCCATGGCCTGAATGATCGGCGCATCCGCCACCTGGTAGCCGCGGCCGTGAACCTTGCCACTGGCGCGCTTGTGCACCTGCAGTTCCGCGTAGCGCTTCACGAAGGCCAATGACAGGAACAGGAACACCGAGAAGGCCAGCAGCCAGAACGACAGGTTCTGACTGATGGCAGCCGCCCCGGAGACGATGCGCAGCGTGTACAGCATGGCCAGTGTCAGGCAGTCCACCAGCAGCAGCCGCTTCAGCATCCAGGAATAGGCACAGGTCAGCGAGAAGTAGAAGAGCAGCCACGACAGGAACATCGTGCCCACCATCAGGCCCAGGCCCAGGCTGGCCAGCAGCAGGAAGGGGGCCAGCAGCACACCTTGCCAGGCCGGCACCAGGCCGGATGCGAACGGACGCAGCCGCTTGCGCGGATGCAGACGGTCGCTTTCCAGATCCATCAGATCGTTGGCGATGTACACCGACGAGGCGCACAGGCTGAAAGAGAAGAAGGCCAGCACCAGTGCGCCCCAGGCTTCCAGGTTGTAGAAGTCGTGCGCTGCGATCAGTGGCACGAACAGCAGCAGGTTCTTCATCCATTGGTGCACGCGCAGTACGCGTCGCCAGGCTGAAGGGCCGGTGGGGCGACGCTCGAACACCTGCGAAACAGTGCTGACGGCAGCCGCCTTCTGGACCAGTCCGGCGGGAGCCTCCACCACGATGGCCTGCCGGGCGTGGGCCCACACGGCCAGGTCGGGCTCGGCGTTGCCGGCGTAGTCGAACCCCTTGTCGCCGAAGCGCGCCACCAGCGCTTGAGCCTTCTCGGGCCCGGCCAGGTTCAGCGTACCGTCACTCGCCATGACTTCGTCGAACAGGTCCAGGTGCCGGGCAATGCCGTTGGCAATCGAGCGGTCGGATGCCGTGCACAGCACCAGTCGGTGCCCTTCGGACTTCTGGCTCTTGAGCCAGCTCAGCAGCGCTGTGTTGTACGGCAATGTCTTCGGATCGACGTGAGTGCGTGATGCCAGCTGCTCCTTCAGCACGGCTTTGCCGCGTGATATCCAGAGTGGGATACGCAGTGTGTCCAGTGGTCTGTCCCTGAACAGTTTCAGCGCAGACTCATGCAGCATGTCGGTGTGAATCAGGGTTCCGTCCAGATCCACAACAAGCACGGGTTGATCCAATGAAGTGCTCCTGATTGGCTCGGAAAGAAGGATGAGCAGGGCCATACCATCTGGCCTTGGGGCTTTCATGACCTCACGCGAAGACTCCAGGGCCGTGCCAGGAGGAACGGGAGGGCAGGAAGATGGTCATGGTTCCGATGATGTGGCCCCAGCCAGTATGGGGTGTCACGGAAAGCTGCCGGCAGCGTCCCCTTGTCGAGACTGACAAGTGAGCTGCGCTGTTGCCTGGAAGAAACGTGGCTTCCAGTTATCAGGATGAATGGTATCAAGAAATCGACAAACGTTATTATCGTTGCTTATATGCAACTAATTGTATATTTTACTCTGACCAGGGGCGGTGCTACGTTTCTGTTGCTTTCCGGCCAATGGATGGCCTCTCTGGCAGCCGGCCGTCTCAAAGTTTCTGCCTTTCGTGATATTGGCAGCCCGGGTGCGCTGCCGCGTGTCTGCCCGTTCTAGGGTGGGGCGTGTCTGGATTCCTAGACTGGCGCTTTGTCGTCAGCACGCCAGGGGAATCCCGTGCACTCCGGTCAGGTTGGTATCATCGATGAAGACTTCAGCCTCCAGCGGCGTTCGACGCTTCGGCTGGTGGTGGCGGCTGTTGCCATGCCTGCATGGTTGCAGGGCTGTTCCGATGCCGGTGACGGCCAGAATGGTGCTGATGGGCCTATCGGGAAGGAAAACCTGGCTGTTGATGGTGCCGAAGAAGGGAAGGGGTTTCGGGCGCGACTCTATACGCCCACGTTCATCGACAAGCTGAACGGCCGCTACTTCATCGTTGACTGCTGGCACCATCGCATCATCCATGCCAGTAACCTGAACACGCCGCTGGCGCGATGGCAGGCGCTGGATGAAGACATTGCTGGGCCACATTCCATTGCCACGGATGGGGTGCTATACGTGGTGGAAGATACCGGGCGGCATGGATTGCGCGCCTACCGGGAGACGGCCCGCGGCCACTACGAGCGGGTTCAGGAGGTGTCCGGTGTAGGGATCCGGCCCCATCGGACCGTGTTCGATGCCCGGCACCAGCAGTTTCTGGTCGTGGGGTCTGGCGATCAGTCCATCCACCTGCTGGAGAACCGTGACGGCACGCTGGTGCGTATCCTGGAGAAGCGCATTCCAGAGCTGGGGACCCAGTATTGTCGCTCGATCACGCTGCACCAGGGGTTGCTCTATTTCGTAGGCAACGAAGATATCGTCATCTACCGTGTGGAGCGAGGCACTGTCAGTGCCTCGGGCAAGGTCATTCACCTTCCGCAGGATTATCAGGGCAGCAACGACATCTTCTTTCTGGAAAGCCGTCACGGCATTTTCACTTCCACGCCGCAGAAGGCGTTTCTCTTTGCGTCCCTGGAGGAGCTGGCCAATGGTACAGCGCAGGATGTATCTCCAGCCTTGCGGGGAACACCCTATTCCGTCAGCCGCTTCGATGGGCGGCTCTGGATACCCGAGATCACCGAATATTCGGCCATTCGCAGCTATCCGGTCGGCGGTGGTTCCATCAGCCAGTCTGCTGCCCAGACGCTCTTTGACTTCGGGGAGCCCGATTCACTGTCGCTTGAGCGCAAGCGGGCCTTGCCGACTTGAAGGCGGTTTCGGGGCAAGCACTGGATACCTGGGCCGACTGGCGCTGGATGCGCCCGGCCTGTCATATGCACTGAGGCACGCCGCCGGGCCGCTGCCAGAGCGGCTCGTCGGTGCTGTGAATGAAACTTCTCAGGTACTTGCCCAGGGATCCAGCGTCTGGACGCCCCGGTGGCTGAAATCCCTGGTATTGCGCGTGACGACCGTCATGCCGTGCGCCAAGGCGATTGCGGCAATCCATGTGTCGTTGGCGGGGCGAGGCCCATGTGCCTGCAGACGTGCGTAGTGGTGGGCTACCGCGGTGTCGACGACCAGGGTACGCTCCCTGAAGAGGGTGACGATACCTTCATACCAGCGGCGCAAAGCCTGCCCTTGCGGGGGAGACTGGTGCTCAAGGCGCAGGATGCCCGTCTCCAGCTCGGCCAACGTAATGGCCGAGATGAATTGTCGGCCGATGGGTACGCTGGCAGCCCATTGGCGCACTGCTGGGCTGGCATGCGGCTTTCCCGGCCGAAGCTCACTCAGCACATTCGTATCCAGCAGCCACATCATGCGGTTTTGTCAAGGAAGTCGGGAATGCGGTTTTCGCTGCCATCCGGGGTTTTGTCCGGCAGTTCCAGCTCGATGTCGGGCGTGGCAGGCAGTGCCATCATGGCTTCCAGCAGCGACCGTTCATCGCGCTGCCCCACCAGGCTGAAGTAGTCCTCGATGTCGAGCACTGCCAGCGAGGGCTTGCCGCGGTCGGTGATGAAGACCGGTCCGTTGGCCGTGGCCCGTTTGACGGCACTGGCATCACGGGCAAAGGTGCGGCTGGAGAAGGTGGTGATGGCCATCGTGCCCTCAGATCTTGGAATGTCTGTATGTTACGACATTGATTGGTGTTCATCAATGTGCAGGGTGCCGTGAGGGGAGCGCGTTGGCCAGGATCGGTTGGTGATCCAGACTGCACCGGTACGCTGAATACTATGTGGGAGGGGCGCAGGATGGCCGGTGATCGAGCAGCTTCCTGTGCATGGGAACACCACAGAGGATTGGCCGTACCAGATTGGCCGTACCATAGAGCCAACATTCATGGTGCAGCTGGCTCGCGTATGGACCAGGAAGGGAAGGATGATTACGAAGTTCTCATTTGAAGACTGGAAAAGCCATCGGCATTCCGAGCTGTTTGTGGATCCGCTTTCCGTCATCATAGGGACCAATGCAAGCGGAAAATCCAACGCATTGGATGGTTTGCTGTTCATGCATCGGGTAGCCAATGGTCTTCAGTTGACCACGGCGTTGCAAGGCGACAGTGCCCAGGTGGCCATGCGTGGAGGGATCGAGTGGGCTGCGCGCAGGCCGGGTGATGTCTTCACGCTTTCGGTGGCGGTACGTGCGGGGGAAACCATCGATTATGAATATAGCATCAGTGGGCAGGTGCACGATAAACGGTGTGACCTGATTGCAGAACGTTTGGTGCGTGTCAAGTTTCGCACTGGGAAAGACGGGAGGCGCAGTACGGAAGCTGGCTCGGTAAATCTGTTCTGGACAGATGAGTGTCAACAGGGGGAGGCCGCCATTGTTGCTCGTCTATACAACGAGAAGCGAGGGACGACACGCTCTCTTGGGCGTGGCAATGCCATCCTGTATCAGCTGTTTGGCCAGAAAGTCAGAGAAGAAATCCAGGAGGGGGTCGATGCTGTCATGCGTGCTTTGCGGCAAATATTCATTCTGGATCCGATTCCGGCGCATATGCGTGGGTATTCGCCATTGTCCGAGCAGCTCGATCCTGATGCCCGTAATATTGCCGGCGTTCTGGCTGCGTTGCCGGCGGATCGGAAGCAGAAAGTAGAAGAGACCATCACCCATTATGCGAGTGATTTGCCAGAGAAAGACATCCGGCGGGTCTATGCAGAGCCGGTCGGCAAGTTTGGTTCGGATGCCATGCTCTATTGCGACGAGCATTGGGCCGATACAGGGGAGGATTCGGCAGTCGATGCACGGGGGATGTCCGACGGGTCGCTACGCTTCCTGGCGATCCTGACGGCACTGCTGACTCGGCCAGAGGGAAGCCTTCTGGTCATCGAGGAGGTGGATAACGGATTGCATCCCTCTCGTGCAGAGCTTTTGTTACGCATGTTGAAGGATATTGGTACTCAGCGTGGTGTCGACATCATTGTCACGACCCATAATCCTGCATTGCTGGACGCCATGGGTACAGAGATGGTTCCTTTCATCACGGTGGCAAACCGGGATCCTGTGTCGGGTGACAGTCAGCTCACGCTTCTGGAAAGCTTGGCCGATCTTCCAAGGCTTCTGGCACAGGGCGCTGTTGGCCGCTTGTCCAGCCATGGGCTGATCGAGGCCAGCTTGCATGCGGCAGCCCAGCGTCAAGGGGAAGGGGAGTGACTCGAAAGGTCTTGATTCTGGACACTTCTGTCCTGTGTTGCTGGTTGCGTGTCCCTGGCAGGGAAACTGCCGGTTCGGGTGAGGAACGATGGACACCGGAAAAGGTGGATGCCTTCATCAGGGAGGAAGAGGCCAATGGCAGCACCCTGGTGTTGCCCATCGCTTCCTTGATCGAGACAGGAAACCACATTGCACAAGCTCCGAGTGCCAGATTTGAATGCGCAGAGAAGCTGGCCGATTGTCTGAAGGCCGCCATTGAGGAGCGTTCGCCATGGGCTGCCTTCACGGCGCAATCGCCCATGTGGGAAAAGGCACATCTTGCCCAGCTGGCAAGAAGCTGGCCTGGGCTTGCGGCGGGCGGTACCTCCATTGGCGATGCCACGATCAAGGACGTGGCAGATTACTACGCCCGCGCCGGTTACGATGTGGAGATACTGACGGGGGACGCAGGTCTCAAAGCTTACGAACCTGAAAGGAAGCCTGCCCCTCTGCCTAGGCGTCGGCTGTCTGGTAGGCGATGAGACCAGCGTGCAGGCCGCTGGAAACGCGCTTCGATCACTCTTTCCCAGCCTTGCGCCCCTCCCGCCACAGCCGCCACCCATACCGCCAGAAGCAGGTGCGGGTCCAGTAACGCAGCATGCCGCCGATGTGCCAGCGGGTGAAGCGCAACGAGCGGTGGCTCTGCTTGCGGGCGTCGTGCACCACGCGGGTGTCGGCCACCTGGGCCAGACTCCAGCCGGCCAGGCACAGGCGGCTGCAGATGTCCACGTCCTCGATGTACAGGAAGTAGCCTTCGTCGAAGCCGCGGATGCCGTGGTAGGCGCGGCTGTCGAACAGCAGGAACATGCCGGCCAGCCAGTCGGGGTGGTCGCCGTGGTTGGCGGGATGCAGTTTCTGGCGGATCAGTTCGCGTGGTGTGTACAGCTTGCGGGCGGTGTTCTCCAGCCGGCCTTCGGGGCTGTAGATCTGCGGGGCCACCAGCCCCCGTTTCGGTGTGCCAGCCAGGTCCTGCAGCAGGGCCGGGAAGGGATCGGCGTCGAACCGCAGGTCCGGGTTCATCACGCAGAAGTAGGGCGTGCGGCAGTGCGAGAAGGCGGTGTTGTGGTTGCTGCCGAAGCCCTTGGGCGTCTCGTTGCGGATCACCATCAGGCGGATGTGGCCCGTGTTCAGCGCAGGCAGGTCGCGTTCGGGGATGTTGGCGGTGTAGATGATTTCCGCTACGTCCGGGGGGCTCAGGCGCAGGATGTCGTCCAGCATGCGCAGGGCGATGTCGCGCTGGCCGTGGCTGACGATGGAGAGGGTGATCTTCATGGGAACCTGTGTGGCTGGGCAACCGTTATTGTGACGGAAGGGCGTGGGTGGCGGCAGGAAACCCCTGGGTGTGTCGGGAAGCTTCTTGATTTCTCAAGGGTTTCTCGGGCCAAGGCGGAGCGTGGACGACGAAGGATGGGCGGTGCGCCCGGTGCCTTCGGGCCGTGAAGCTGGGGCCTCAACGCTTTCGATAGGCACCGCCGCGACCCAGCAGACCGTCCCACAGGCCCCGGTTCATCATGCGGATGCGCGGCAGCCGTGGCGTGGCCACCAGGGCGTAGAAGCCGTACTTCATGACGGTCTGGTACGCATCCACCATTTTCCAGCGCCAGCCAATGTGCGGCATACGCTGCAGCAGCAGAGCATTGCGGAACAGGTAGTAGTGGCGCAGGGGGGAATGGTCGGGCAGGTGCTTGCCCATGAAGCGGATCGGTGTCTCGCCCAGTTCATGCTGCATGCGGGCGTCGCACACGCCCAGCATGCGGTAGCCGGCGTGGGCGGCGCGCAGGCACCATTCGATATCCACGTAGTCGATGAAGAGCCGCTCGTCCATGTCACCCACGGCGTCCAGCACGGCCATCGGGATCAGGCTGCCGGAGGCGATCAGATGCTCCACCTCGATGAGCTGGCCGGCGTGCCGGCATTCGCAGCGCACGCGCTTGAACCCTTCCAGCTGCACGAAGGGGGAGGGATTGGTGGTCTGGCGCGCATCGGCGTAGCGCGGGCCGGCGGCGGCCACCGGGGGGCTACCAGCAGGCTGTTTTTCGATGGCGGCGCGCAGCGTGGCCACCATGCCGGCCTCGGGAATGCTGTCGTGGTCCAGCAGCAGCACGTAGCGGCTGCCGCGCTGGCGCGCCAGCGCGATGCCGGCGTTCTGTGCCGCGCCGATGCCCCGGTTCTCGCCCAGGGCCAGCAGGGCCAGCGCACTGGAAGGGCCCTCCGCCAGGGCCTGCAGGGCGGCCAGTGCCTCGGCTGACGATCCGTTGTCGACCAGCACGACGTGCTCGACCTGCGGCTGCACAGCCTGGCAGAGCTGGGCCAGCCGCGTGGGGTCGGGGTTGTAGGTGACGACGACGGCAGTGATGCCCCGGGCGGCGTCAGGCACGGCCATAGTTGTCCTGAAAGCGCACGATGTCGTCTTCGCCCAGGTACTCGCCGCTCTGCACCTCGATCATCACCAGCGGCAGCAGGCCGGGGTTCTCCAGCCGGTGGCGGTGGGTGGCCGGGATGTAGGTGGATTCGTTGGTTCCCACGAAGATGACCTCGTCGCCGTTGGTGACCTTGGCCATGCCCTTGACGACGATCCAGTGCTCGTTGCGGTGGTGATGCATCTGCAGGCTCAGGCTGGCGCCGGGTTTCACCTCGATACGCTTGATCTTGTAGCGCGAACCTTCACCCAGGATGGTATAGGTGCCCCAGGGGCGGGCCACGGTGCGGTGCAGCTGGGCGGCCTCGTGCTTGCGAGCCTTCAGCTCTTTCACCACCTCCTTCACCTTCTGGGCCTGATCGGCGGCAGCCACCAGCAGGGCGTCGGGGGTGTCGATGATGAGCAGGTTCTCCAGGCCGACAGTGGCCACCAGGCGGTCTTCGCTGTTATGGACGTACACGTCGTGGCTGTCCACGAAGACGGTCTCGCCGGTGCTGCGATTGCCCTCGTCATCGGGCGCCGAGAGGCTGCGCACCGCGTCCCACGAGCCGATATCGTTCCAGCCGAAGGTGCCGGGCACCACGGCCACACGGTCGGATTTCTCCATGACGGCATAGTCGATGGAGATGTCCGGCGCTTCGCGGAAGTCGTCGCCGACGATTTCCACCAGGGTGGCATGGTTGGTGTGCTCCTGTTTTGCACTGGCCTGGCAGGCGCGGGCGGCGCGCAGCACGTCGGGGGCGTGCTGTTGCAGGGCTTCCAGCATGGTGCGGGCGGCAAAGCAGAACATGCCCGAGTTCCACAGGTAGTTGCCGGCGGCCAGCAGCTGCTCGGCCTTCGCGCGGGCGGGCTTCTCGATGAAGCGGACCACGTGGCGGCCGCAGCAGGCCTGTTGGCCCATGGCCGGGATGGGTTCGCCGGCCTCGATGTAGCCGTAGCCCGTTTCCGGAGTGGTGGGCTGGATGCCGAAGGTGACGAGATGCCCCTGGGTAGCCAGCGTGGCGGCCTGGCCGACGGTGGCGCCGAACAGCGCCTCATCGCTGATCAGATGGTCAGCGGGCATCACCAGCATCAGGGCGTCGGGGCCGTGGCGGTCGGCCACCCGTAGGGCTGCCAGGGCAATGGCGGGGGCCGTGTTGCGGCCAAAGGGCTCCAGCAGGAAAGTGGGGCGCTCGGGTTCATCGGGCAGGGCCAGCTGGTACTCGTCGCGTGACAGAAAGAAGTACTCGCGGTTGGTCACCGTTAGGATTTCGCCCGGCTCGGCCACACGGCGTGCGCGCTTGTAGGTCTTCATCAGCAGGCTTTCGCCGTCGGGCAGCTTCATGAAGGGCTTGGGGTGACCTTCACGCGAGACGGGCCAGAGTCGGGTTCCGGCGCCGCCGGACAGAATGACGGGGATCAGCATGGAATGGGCCTGTGATGGGGGCGGTTGCCGCCGCCGGCAGAGCCGGACGGCGTGTCGATGGACATGATCATAGCGCCCTTGCTGTTCTGGCGTCAGGAGGTGGCATCCATCGTCGCCCGTCGGGTAGAAGCGTGTGGCGTGGTATCACGCCGGGATAGTGGGGCGACGTTGGGCTAACAGGCAAGTGGATCGTGGATGGGTGGAGGGGATCGTGGACGGGCGCGGACGGGTGAGCGGGCAAGCGAACGAGTGGGGGCTGAATGAGCGGATTTTCTGAAAGAGGGGAACGCTCTTTCCTGTCATGCCTGCCTGCCGGGGCCAAATGCGATTTGCGCATGGCCTCATGCGCATTATCCGCAGGTTTTATTGACACTTTTTCCCATGCCCAGAAAATAATCCGCTTGTCATGGATTTCAAATGGATGCGCCCGCATCGGTTTGCTGAAAGAGGAGAAGGGAACATGGTGAAAGACGAGAGGCAGGTGGTGGAAGGAGTCCAGAAAATGACGCCTTCCGAGGCTTTCGTGGAGACCATGGTGGCCCATGGGGTGAAGAACATTTTCGGCATCATGGGGTCGGCCTTCATGGATGCGATGGACATCTTCACGCCGGCGGGCATCCGCTTCATTTCGGTGGTGCATGAGCAGGGGGCGGCTCACATGGCAGACGGCTACTCGCGTGCCAGCGGCCGCCAGGGCGTGGTCATCGGGCAGAACGGCCCGGGCATCAGCAACTGTGTCACGGCCATTGCGGCGGCGTACTGGGCGCACAGCCCGGTGGTCATTGTCACACCCGAGGCCGGTACGCGCACGATGGGGCTGGGGGGCTTTCAGGAATGCAACCAGCTGCCCATGTTCCAGGAATTCACCAAGTATCAGGCGCACGTCAACAACCCGGCGCGCATGGCCGAATACACCGGGCGCTGCTTCGACCGGGCGCTGTCGGAAATGGGCCCCACGCAGCTCAACATCCCGCGTGACCACTTCTATGGCGAGATCGAGACGGAAATCCCCCGCCCGATGCCGCTGGAGCGTGGTCCGGGCGGCAAGGAAAGTCTGGACCGTGCCGCCGAGCTGCTGGCCCAGGCCAGGTTCCCGGTTATCGTGTCGGGCGGCGGTGTGGTGATGGCCGATGGCGTGGAACAGTGCCGGGCGCTGGCCGAGCGGCTGGGGGCGCCGGTGGTCAACAGCTACCAGCACAACGACAGCTTCCCGGCCAGCCACCCGCTGTGGTGCGGTCCGCTGGGCTACCAAGGGTCCAAGGCAGGCATGAAGCTGATTTCCCAGGCAGACGTCGTACTGGCGCTGGGCACCCGGTTGGGGCCATTCGGCACGCTGCCCCAGCATGGCATGGACTACTGGCCGAGAGAGGCCCAGATCATCCAGGTAGATGCCGACAACAAGATGCTGGGGCTGGTGAAGAAGATCTCGGTGGGCATCTGCGGCGATGCGAAGGCAGCGGCTGAAGCGCTGCTTGAGCGGTTGCAGGGCCGCACGCTGGTGTCGGATGCCACGAAGGCCGAGCGTGCCGCAAAGATCCAGGCCGAGAAGGCCGCCTGGGAGCAGGAGCTGGATGCCTGGACGCACGAGACGGATCCGTACAGTCTGGAAATGATCGAGGAGCAGAAGGGCGAGACGCCTTTCAGCGGCGGCCAGTACCTGCATCCGCGCCAGGTGCTGCGCGAGCTGGAAAAGGCGCTGCCGCCGGACGTGATGCTCTCCACTGACATCGGCAACATCAATTCGGTGGCGCACAGCTACCTGCGCTTCGAGCGGCCGCGCAGCTTCTTTGCGCCGATGAGCTTCGGCAACTGCGGCTACGCTTTTCCCACCATCATCGGCGCCAAGGTGGCACGTCCCGACCGGCCGGCGGTGTCCTATGCCGGGGACGGTGCCTGGGCCATGAGCATGGTCGAGACCATGACCTGCGTGCGCCACGGCATCCCGGTCACGGCGGTGGTGTTCCATAACCGGCAGTGGGGGGCCGAGAAGAAGAACCAGGTGGATTTCTACAACCGCCGTTTCGTGGCCGGTGAGCTGGATAGCCCGAGCTTTGCCGGCATTGCCCGTTCCATGGGGGCCGAGGGCATTGTGGTGGACCGCCTGGAAGACGTGGGCCCCAGCCTGAAGAAAGCCATCGACATGCAGATGAACGAGGGCAAGACCTGCATCATCGAGGTCATGTGTACCCGTGAGCTGGGCGATCCGTTCCGGCGCGATGCGCTGTCGAAGCCGGTGCGCTTCCTGGACAAGTACCGGGATTACGTCTAGGAACGTCTAGGAACTCGAGGGGGTAAGGGCTTGCGGGCCTGCCTTTCAGGCCCGGTTTTCACGTGGGAGGTGCCCGTCGAGGGCGCTTCCGGGTTGGGGTTTTCACCATGGCAGACGGTTGCGCCGATGGTGGGGGCGCTGGGGTACCATGGGATCACATTCAGGATCCTGCCCATTGTCCCTTTTCCGTCGTTTGTCATGAGCTCTCTCACCTACATCCCCGATCCCGCCCTCCCGGACCTGCTGCAGGGCGTCCAGCAGCGTGCCAGTGCGCTGAACCGGAACGTCGTGCTGTGTGAAGCCGACGATCCCCGCGTGCTGCGGGCCGGCGTGCAGGCGCAGCAGCGCGGCGTGGCCCGCATCACGCTGGTGGGCAACCGAAAGGCCATCGAACAATGTGCGGCCGCCGAAGGGCTGTCGCTGGATGGCCTCACCATCCGTGATCCCGCCAACGATCCCGAGACGGCGGCCCTGGCCGACCATCTCTTCCAGCATCGCCAGCACAAGGGCATGACACCCGAGAAGGCAGCTGCCGAGATCCGCAAGCCCCTGGTGTTTGCCAACATGCTGGTGGCCGAGGGCAAGGTGGACGGCTCGGTGGCCGGCGCCGTGCACACCACGGCCGACGTGGTCCGTACCGCCATCCAGCTCATCGGCACGGCACCAGGCACCAGCCTGGTGTCCAGCTTCTTCCTGGTGGCGCTGGACAAGCCCCATCATCCCATGCAGGGCGGCCTCATCTACACCGACTGCGGCCTGGTCATCAACCCCACGTCCGAGGAGCTGGTGGATATCGCCCGTGCCGGTAGTCGCAGCGCCCAGCAGCTGCTGGGTGAAGAGCCGCGCGTGGCCATGCTGTCCTTCTCCACCGCCGGCAGTGGTGGCAAGCACCCCGATGTCGAGAAGGTCCAGCGCGCCGTGGCGCTGCTGGCTGCGGCCGAGCCGGATCTGAAGCTGGACGGCGAAGTCCAGTTCGATGCTGCCATGGTGCCGTCGATCGCCACCCGCAAGCTTCCGGACTCGAAGCTGAAGGGCCGCGCCAACGTGCTGGTGTTCCCCAACCTGGATGCCGGCAACATCGGCTACAAGATCACCGAGCGCATCGGTGGCGCCATGGTGGTGGGGCCGCTGCTGCAGGGTCTGCGTCGTCCGGCCAACGACCTGTCGCGGGGTGCCGATACGCCCGACATCATCAACGCCATTGCGGTGACGGCGCTGCAGAGCGCCTGATCAGCCGTCCGTTGTCCGTTTCCGTCCGGGGCTGACTCGGGTGGACGCATCCCCTGATTCCCCCCGGCTGGTGCGCTGGCGGGAATCAGGGGCTTTTTCTGTCGGGCGGTGCCGCTCAGGCAGGGCAGGGTATGATGCCGGGGTCGTTGATTCCCGCTCCCTCATCCGCTCATTGCCATGCCTTCCCGCCCCGATCCTGCCACGCCTTTCACTGTCGTGGGCAGGTACCTGCCCGGCGTCATGCTGGCCACGGTCATTGCCGTGGCCGCCAGCTTCGTGTCCGAGCACTACGGCGGCCCGAAGTTCCTCTACGCACTGCTGATCGGCATCGCCTTCCATTTCCTGTCCGATGATGCGCGTTGCGTGCCGGGCATCGAGTTCTCGGCCAAGAAGCTGGTGCGCATCGGGGTGGCGCTGCTGGGCGCCCGCATCGTCATGGCCGATGTCTCGGCGCTGGGGCTCTGGGGCATCCTGGGCCTGGCGGGTGCCGTGATTCTGACCATGTCCTTCGGGGTGCTGATGGCGCGCGCGCTGCGCCTGCCGCCCATGCTGGGGCTACTGTCGGGCGGGGGGACGGGCATCTGCGGCATCTCGGCCACCATGGCCATTTCCGCCACCATGCCGCAGACGGTCGAGAACGAGCGCAACACGCTGATGACGGCCATCGGCATTGCCAGCCTGTCCACGATGGTGATGGTGCTGTATCCGCTCTGGGTGCGCTGGCTGGACATGTCGGTGGCTGAGGCAGGCCTCTTCCTGGGCGGCGCCATTCATGACGTGACGCAGGTGGTGGGGGCGGGCAACATCCTCTCGCCCGAGATCGCCAAGGCTGCCACGCTGGCCAAGATGTTCCGGGTGGCCATGCTGGTGCCGGTGGTGCTGACGCTGGCCTTTGTCTTTCGCAAGGCCGTGGCGCAGTCCGCCTCACTGGATGGCAGCAAGCCGGCCAAGCGGCCGCCGCTGCTGCCCTTCTTCCTGCTGATGTTCGTGCTGCTGATGGTGCTCAACAGCCTGGGCTGGATCCCGGCGGCCGTTCATGACCTGGCCGGTGACGCCTCTTCCTGGGCGCTCGTCATCTCCATCTCGGCGCTGGGGCTCAAGACCTCCTTCGGGAAGATCGCCGCGCTGGGCTGGCGGCCCATCGTGCTGCTGGTGAGCGAGGCGCTGTTCGTTGCCGCATTCATGACGGGCGTGGTATTGCTGATGCGGATGTGAGCGCTCCTCGCTTTTTCATGATTTGGTTATTTCAATAGTATTTTTCCGATAAATAGGATCGGTGCCATGTCATTTATATTCTGGCCATGGCACCGATCGGCAGATATTCCGATGGTCCGCACGTGCGAGGGTGCGTGTCGATTCAAGGAACATGCAGCCACGTGATTGCAGCCGATCTGCGCCCCGATGTCTTTTTGTGGGTTTGCATGATGGATATTGCAGTCGACCAGGGATTCCTTCGCCAACGCTTGCCGTCGAAGGACGTTTCAACCACCCGTGCGCTGGATCGCTACGATCCGACCTATGATCCTCTTCTGGCGTCCACGCCCGGATGCGGACAGGACTACTCACCGACCTACTGGATCGCTACGGCCGGTGAGCCGCCCGCGGACGATGGCCCCATCGACAGTGACCGCGAGGTGGATGTGGCCATCATCGGCTCCGGCTTCACCGGTCTGTCGGCCGCCATCGCCCTGGCGCGTGATTACGGCGTTCAGGCCACCGTGCTGGAAGCCAACCGCGTGAGCTGGGGGTGCAGCGTGCGCAATGGGGGCCAGGCCCAGTGTGCCTCCGGTCGCCTGACCCGCTCGCAATGGATCTCGCGCTGGGGGCTGGACACGGCGCTGGCGCTGCATGCCGAGTGCCTGGATGGCATGGAATACTTCAAGCGGCTGATTGCCGACATCGATTGCGATGTGCAGCCTGGCGGCCACCTGTACGTGGCGCACCGTGCGGCCCGGATGCCGATGCTGGAACGGGAGGCAAAGGTGCTGCGCGAGGTCTTCGATTACGATGCGCAGATCCTGGACGCCGACACGCTGCGCCGCCACTACATCGACGACCACGAGGCGGCTGGCGCCATGCACGAGCCCGAGGGGCTGGGGTTGCATCCGGCCAAGCTGGCCTTCGGCTACCTGAAGAAGGCGAGGGCGCTGGGGGCGACCGTGCATCCGGCCAGTCCGGTGCAGTGCTGGGTCACGCAGGACGGCTGGCACCATCTTCAGACGCCCGGTGGCGTGGTGCGTGCACGGGCCGTGGCCGTGGCCACGGGCGGCTACACGTCGCAGACACTGCATCCCCGCCTGCGCAACCGCCTCATGCCCATCCTGTCGAACTCGGTGGTCACACGCCGGCTCACGCCCGAGGAGATCGAGGCCAATGGCCTGCGCACCCATCAGGTTATTACCGACACGCGGGTGCTGCGCCATTACTATCGACTCACACCGGATGGTCGATTGCAGATCGGTAGTCGCAGCGCCATCAACGGGCGCGGTGCGCCCGACAAGCGCTATGAGCGGATGCTGCTGGACGGCATGGTGCGCAAGTTTCCGGGCCTGCGTGACGTGTCCATCGACTATTCCTGGTGGGGCTGGGTGGATGTTAGCCACGACATGATGCCGCGCATCGTGCAGCCCGACCCTCACGCCGCCATCTATTACGCGCTTGGCTATGGTGGCAATGGCGTGATGTACGCTGCCCAGGCCGGTCGCCGCCTGGCGCAGGGGATTGCCGGCACCGGTGGCTCGCTGCACTTGCCCATCTTCCAGGGGCAGCTGCCTTTCCCCAACGTGGCCGGCGTCATCACATCGGAATGGTTTGCGCCATTCCGGCGGCTTGGCCAGCGGGCGTTGTACCGCTGGTATCACTTGAAGGACGAAGTGCTTTAGTCCGTCCTTCGACGACGCAACGCGTGCCGGTGCACTGCCGGCACATTCCCGAATCCAGACCGGGCAGACTCGCCCGGGAAAGAGCGCCGACCCGAGGGAGGGACCTTCCATGCGACCGAAATCTGCCGACATCGTGCTGATCGTGGCCATTCTGCTGGGCATCTCCGGCACGGCCTGTGCCGCCACCTTCAAGATGGCCGTGGGCGATGCCCAGGGCGGTACCCAGTGGGAGCTGGCGTCGTTCTTCAAGCAGTCGCTGGAACGAAAGACGCAGGGCGTGCATCGAGTGGCCCTGTTTCCCAATGGCCAGCTGGGCAGCGAGGAGGACACCGTCAACGAGGCGGCCATGGGCACGCTGGACATGTCGGTGCTGGCCATCAACAACCTGGCGCCGTTCTCGCCCACGCTGAGCGTGCTGACGCTGCCCTACATTGTGCGCAATGCCGATGAGGCGCGCACGCTGGTGCAGGGCGAGATCGGCCGCGAACTGGTGGACAACACCGTGCGCGATGCCCAGGTGCGGATCGTCGGCTGGGCGTTCTCGGGCTTCCGGGTGCTGACCAATTCCCGCAAGCCGGTCACGGATCCGGACGATTTGCGCGGTATGGTGATCCGTGTGCCCAAGAACGAGGTGATGATTGAGACCTATCAGGCCTGGGGCATCAATCCGTCGCCGCTGGCATGGTCCGAGACCTTCACCGCCTTGCAGCAGAAGGTGGTGGATGGTCAGGACAATCCGTTCATCACCGTGGCGGCGATGAAATTCGACGAGGTGCAGAAGTACATCACGCCCATCCGCTACCTGTTCTCGCTGGAGCCGCTGGTGATCAGCGAAGAGGTCTTCCAGCATCAGACGCCTGCCATGCAGGATGCCATCCTGGCGGCGGGTCGGGAAGCCACGACGCACAGCTACGACTATCTGCAGCGGACCGAACGTGAGGTCAGGCAGCAGTTACAGGCCAAGGGCATGGAGATCGTTGAACCCGCCGGGGGCGAAGAGGCCTGGGCAAAGGTGGCCATGGAGCGTGTCTGGCCCCGCTTCTACGACACGGTGGGCGGCAAGGAGAAGATCGATGCCACCCAGCGTGCCCTGGGGCGCTGATTGGCCGCCGTGCCTGCCGCCAGCCCTGTGACGGGAAACGCCATGGCCCAAGCACAGAAGCAGCCCCGCCCGAAGCGCCGCTGGTCCTGGCTGGATCACGTCGAGGAATTCATCTGCGCCTTTCTGCTGGTGGGGTTCGTGTCGCTGATGTTTGCGCAGATCGTCAGCCGGCAGCTGTTCCATTACACCATCCTGTGGGCCGATGAACTGGCCACGCACATGTTCGTGTGGTTCGCGTACTTTGGCGCCGTGGTGGCGGCCAGGCTCTCGGCCCACAACCGCGTCACCTTCCAGTTCACGTTCTTTCCGTCCATCGTCAAGAAGGTTTCCGAAGGGCTGGCCGATCTCATCTGGGTGGCCTTCAACCTGTACTTTGCGTGGCTCAGCATCGATTTCATCTTCTTCCGGATGAACCGCTTCTGGAGTTCGCAGACGCTGGGCCTGCCGATGAAATACTTCTATCTGGTGCTGCCGGTGGCCTTCGTGCTGATGTCGGTACGCATCCTGGCCAACGACTATCGCGTGCTGATCAAGGGGGAGGCGCTGAAGGACCCCGAGCAGGCCGAGATCGAGCGGCTGGCCCATCAGAACCACGAGGAATAGGGCATGGAATACCCCATCGTGGCGATCCTTTTCGGATCCTTCCTGGTGCTGCTGCTCATCGGTGCTCCCATCACCGTCTCGTTGGCCGTGTCGGCGCTGGCCTGCTTCTGGGTGCTGGACATTGATCCGGTGCGCATGGTGCAGATCGCCTACACCTCGGTGGGCTCCTTTCCGCTCATGGCGCTGCCGGCCTTCGTGCTGGCCGGCGCGCTGATGGAGGCGGCCGGCATCTCGCGCCGGCTGGTGAACATTGCCGAGGCGCTGGCCGGGCCGGTGACGGGCGGGCTGGGCATGGCCACGGTACTGGCCTGCGTGTTCTTTGGTGCCATCTCCGGCTCCGGTCCGGCCACCACGGCGGCCGTGGGCATGCTGATGGTGCCGGCCATGACGCGACGCGGCTATGACAAGGCCTATGCAGGCGCCGTCACGGCAGCATCCGGCGGCATCGGCATCATCATTCCGCCCTCCATTCCGATGGTGATCTTTGGCGTGGCGGCCATGGGCCTGCAGATACCGTCGGCCGCCGTGGCGCGGCACGGCGAATTCGCCAGTCTGTCGATTCCGAAGCTGTTCATGGCGGGGGCCGTGCCGGGCCTGGTGATGGCGCTGGCACTGATCCTGGTGAACTATCTGATCTCGCGCCGACGCGGCTATCGGGGGCTGACCGACACCTGGAGCGGCCGCGCCATCGTCGAGGCGCTGCGCCATGGTGTGTGGTCGCTGGTGGCGCCCTTCATCATCCTGGGGGGCATCTATTCCGGGCTGTTCACCCCCACCGAATCGGCCGTGGTGGCCATTGCCTATACGCTGCTAGTGGGGGTGGTGCTGCACCGGGAGATCACCTGGGCCAGGGCGCGGGAAGCCCTGCTGGCCACCACCTGGATCACCGGGCGGGTGCTGCTGATCCTGTTCGCGGCCACGGTGTTCGGCCGGGTGCTGGTGGAAGAAGAGATCCCCGCGCAACTGGCCGCGCAGCTGCTGGGCATGACCGACAGCCTGGAAGTGGTGTGGCTCTTCCTGATCGTGCTGCTGCTCTTCGTGGGCATGTTCATGGAAACGCTGGCGGCCATCATGATCTTGGTGCCGGTGCTGATGCCGATCATGTACATGCTGGGCGCCGATCCCACCCACGTAGGCATCGTGGTCATCTGCGCGCTCTCCATTGGCTTCCAGACGCCGCCGCTAGGCGAGAACCTGTTCGTTGCCTCCGGCATCAGCGGCATGACGGTGGAGCAGATCGTAGTCAAGGTCGCGCCCTTCACGCTGGTCAGCATCCTGGCGCTGCTGCTGATTGCCTACGTGCCGGCACTGTCGCTGTGGTTGCCGGCGTTGACGGGGTATGACTGAAGGGGGAGGGGAGCCAGGGAGGCGGGATGCAAGAGGGAAGGTGGAGATGGAGCGGGGGGCCACAAAAAGACCCGGCGCGGCAGCTTTCGTGAAAGATGTGAGAGGCTGGGGGCAGACAGGCAAGCCGCTCTGGTATGCTGGGCCGCATGGCATACGATGAAACCTTGGCCCAGCGGATCCGCGAGCGGCTGGCGGGCATTCCCAGTCTGCGCGAAGTGAAGATGTTTGGCGGCCTGTCCTTCATGGTGGACGGCCACATTGTGGCCTTTGCCAGCCGCAGCGGCGACATGATGGTGCGCTGCCCGCCCGAAGACGAGGCGCGCCTGCTGGCCGAGGCCGGGGACACGGCACAGCCGGCCCGTATCGGCAACCGGAAGCAGCAGCAGAAGACCACCGGCTGGATCACGGTACGGGCCGATGCACTGACCGAGCCCGTATTCGACTGGTGGCTGGACATTGCGCTGGACTACAACCAGCGCCCCTGAAAATCAGGCCTCCTTGCCGTCCGTGCGCACCAGCATGACCGGCACCGGCGCGATGCGGGCCACCTGCTCGGCATCGCTGCCCAGCAACAGCCGATCGATGCCACGGCGGCCGTGCGTGCCCAGGATGATCAGGTCGCAATGCTCGTCCTTGGCCTGCTGGACGATGAGCTCCGAGACACGGTGGTTGCCGCTCTCCACCACGTGCGCAGCTACCGACAGACCGCCGTCACGCAAGGGCTTGGCCGCCTTTTCCAGTAGGGCCCGTGCCGTGGCCAGGAAGTGCGGTCGCACCTGCTCGATATAGACTTTCGGACGCTCGTAGCCGTTGCTGTAGTGCATCTCCTCGACGATGGAGAGCAGGATGATGGAGGCGCCGCTGAGCTTGGCCAGTGCTTCGGCGTGTTTCAGCGCCAGCTGAGCGGTGGCGCTGCCATCCAGGGGGACCAGAAGTTTCTTGTACATGGTTTTCTCCTGCCTTGTTGCCCTTGGGGGGGGTTCTGTCCCTTATTTTATAAGGGAGGGGCGAAGGGGGCAGGCCGTTACGCGGTGGCTGACAGAAGAGGAAAACCAGTACGTTACACGGAGGTGTGGGGCACCGGATGGGTTGGGGGCTGGCGGGGGTAACTCCAGGGCGGAGTTCGGTGAGGGGCCATTCCGACAGTGGGGTCTCAGCCCAATATCGCCTTGAGATCCTTCAGCATCAGGAACAGGTGGTAGGGGTCTGTCGGGCTGGGCTCGAAGTCCCACGATTCATACCAACGCCGTGCTGCATCATCCTTCGCGTGAACCAGAAGGCAGCGTATGCCAGCGATGTCAGCGGCCTGTGCGGTGCGCAATAGGGCATCCTTCAATAGCGCCTGTCCGAGGCCCTTGCGCTGATGCGTCATGTCCACGGCCAGCTGGGCCAGGATCATGACGGGTACCGGGTGGCGAGCCAGCCCTTGGGTCACTCTATGGGGCGCTTCCTCAAGGGCAACGCTGCCCACGGCAAGGCTGTAAAAGCCTGTGACCACGTTCTCCTGACAGCAGACGTAGGTCTGGGCGCTGTTGGCCTTCTGGTTGACGAGCGCGTAGCGTTGCAGAAACAGGTTGAGCGGCGGGGAGCCGCAGTCGAAGGTGTCAACCTGGTCGGTGGGAAGCAGTTTCCGGACTGGGGCGTATGGATGGCTCACCCCAGCACCCCTGGTTCCTGCAGTAGTTGCTTCAGTCGGGGCTTGCTTTGGGTTGGGCGATCCAGTGCTGCCTGGAATGCCTGCCACTGGGGCTCGTCCAGTGTGAAATGGCGACGGTCTGCCAGGGTCTGGGCGGCTGCCGTGATACCGGCGTCGAGCAGGAACTCACTGACGTTCTTGTGACTGGCACGGGCAGCTTCCTGCAGCAGCTGCTTGACGGGTGTGCTGGCACGAACATCGATGCGTTCGGTCTTGGGAACGTTGAGGGTACTCATCGCAGCTCCAGGAAAGGGGCCTTCGGCATTCTGATTATAGTTGTCCGGTCAATGTCCCGACAACGTCCTTCGGTCTGGTCGCAGGGAGGGGCTACCCAAGAAAAAAGCCCGGCCGGGATGAGCGGTCGGGCCTGGGATGCTGGTGGAGCCGGCGGGAATCGAACCCGCGTCCGAAAGTCTTCTGCAGCCAGTTCTACGTGTGTAGTGACGTCATTGAGATCTCGTTGCCGTTACGCCGACGCACAGGCTCAACCAGCAACCAGCCACCTGAGTTTTAGGCCCTGACCAGGTGGCCCGGCCAGGGACGATTCGGTAAGAATGACACTGCTGCCCCTTGCGGGGCCCGGGCTACCGACAACCCGGTGCAGCGGCTAGGCCTTAAGCGGCCAGTGCGAAACGCTCGTCGTTGGCGTTTATTGGTTTTCCGGTGGATTAACGAGGTAACGGACCCTCGACACGCCCTGAGCCGCTTCACTACCCCCGTCGAAACCAGGTCGGCCCCAGACCTTTCAGTATACCTCGGTTGTCAAGGGAAGGGGGTAATCCGAGTTCATGAACGCTGATGTACGGGTCTGACGGCAGGGGTTCTTCTGGTGTTTGCAAGGTGCCTGGCAGGGGTGTTGCTTTTTTGCATATCGGCTGGAGAACGGCTTGCAGCAAGGGTCTTGGCGAGTGTCCGAGTGTTTTTGACAGGTTCCCCGCCAAAAAGAATGCCTCTCATCTGACATGAATCAAACTTTCTTCAGATTAAGTTGAAAAGTTGATGAGTGTCAAATGATGGGGGTACCCGTTCCTATAGATTGATCCTTGTTGTGTTTCAGATGTTGACGGTTGTTGTGTACGTCTGACTTCGTTCAATCAGCACCATTTTTCGATCGAGAGGTATCTCCCATGATCGCTTCTGTCATGCGCAAGGCGCTTATCTGCTCGGCAGTGAGTTCCTGCCTCGTGGGGACTGCTGCTTTCGCTGCCGATCCCGCTGTCTCCACCACCGGCGGGCTGCCGGGTTACGATGTCATCAAGGCGCCTGCCAGCATTGCGAAGCTGGAGCGCGTGAAGCAAAAGCTGGTCAAGCCTCCGTTTGTTCCTGAGCACAGCCTGACGCCGCCGAAGGCGCCGCGCGTGGTGCAGGTCGAGATGTTCATCGAAGAGAAGGAAATCGAGGTTGAGCCGGGCGTCTTCATGTGGGCGTTCACCTTCAACGGCTCGGTTCCCGGTCCGATGATCATCGTCCACGAGGGGGACTATGTCGAGCTGACGCTGAAGAACCTGGCCAAGAACGAGCTGGTGCACAACATCGACTTCCACGCTTCCACCGGCGCTCTGGGCGCTGGCGAGCTGACCCACGTTCAGCCTGGCCAGGAAGTGGTGATCCGCTGGAAGGCCACCAAGCCGGGTACCTTCGTGTATCACTGCGCCCCGGGCGGCGCGATGATCCCGTGGCACGTGGTGCATGGCATGAACGGCGCCATCACGGTGCTGCCGAAGGAAGGCCTGCGCGACAAGAACGGCAAGAAGCTGCACTACGACCGCGCCTACTACATCGGCGAGCAGGATTTCTACCTGCCCAAGGACGAGAACGGCAACTACAAGCGCTATGAAAGTGCGGCCGAGTCCATGGCGGATGACCGCGAGGTCATGGACAAGCTGATCCCGACGCACATCGTGTTCGGCGAGCGCAAGGGCGCCTACACGGGCGAGAACGCGCTGACGGCCAAGGTGGGCGAGACGGTGATGATCTACCACTCGCAGGCCAACCGCTTCAGCTACCCGCACCTGATCGGTGGTCATGGCGATTACGTCTGGGAGCGTGGCAACCTGGCCGACACCCCGGCACAGAACTTGGAGACCTGGGCCATCGCCGCGGGTTCCACGGGGGCGGCGATGTACACGTTCAAGCAACCTGGCGTGTATGTGTACCTGAACCACAACCTGATCGAGGCCGTGGACTTGGGGGCCTTGGCGCAGATCAAGGTCGACGGCAAGTGGGACAACGGTCTGATGGAGCAGCTCAAGGCTCCGACCGAGTTCAAGGAAGAGAAGAAGTGATCGGCTGAGAGTCGACGGAAATGGCCTGTTCTTCGGGTAGGCCGTTTCCAGTTGCCCGAAGGAGACGTTTGTCCGGTCAGGTATCTGGAAATCATTTTCTGGTGCTTTTCAGTAAATGCCTGACCAGGACGGACAGAGACAGAGACCATTACCGGGAATCGATTATTACGAAGGCGCACGCACCCGCGTCGTATCATTGACGGCCGATGGCGGCATTTTTCTGCCTTCGGCCGTTTTGTCGGAAAATAACAGATTTCAGGAGAAGATGGTCATGTTGAAGCGGTGGGCAGTGGCAGCCAGTATTGGGCTGCTGGTAGCGGCCGGAAACGGCGTGGCGAAGGAAGGAGGCAACGGTGCGGTCAAGGCCGGACAGCCAGGGGCTGGGCCGGCGGTGGAGGCCGCAGGGCAGCCCGAGGTGGGGCGCGCCATTCATTTCGACCTGGAGCACGTGAAGGGCAGGGTCACTCAGGACTCCTTTCCGGGCAAGTACCTGCTGCTGGCCATCGGCTACACCTCGTGCCCCGACATCTGCCCGACCACGCTGTTCGAGTTCGGCGAGGTGATGCAGGCGCTGAAGAACCCGGACGCCATCGTGCCAGTGTTCGTGACGATCGATCCGGTCAATGACAGCGCGGAGCGGCTGGACCAGTATGTGCGCTTCTTTGATGAGCGCATCGTGGGCCTGACGGGCAGCATGAAGAACATCCGGGCGCTCTCCGACATACTGGGCGCGACGTTCGGCTACCGGCTGGACGGCAAGAAGCTGGAAAACCCGGAACCCGGCGTGCCGTATTCGGTCTACCACAGTGCCCTGATCTACCTGATCGGCCCTGACCGGAAGCTGGCGGATGTCTATGACTACCAGATGGGCCCTGAGGGGCTGACCCAGGAGCTGGACCGTGTGCTGGGCGAACCGGCCAAGGCCCCCGGGAAGAAGCCTGATGCAGACAAGTCGGGCGCCGGTAAGGCAAACGCTGGTGCTTTGGACACCGACAAGTCGGATGCTGGTAAGACCAAGGGCAATACCCCGGCAGAGGGTAGTGCACCGGCTGAGGGCAATGCTCCTGCACAGGGTGATGATGCTCCGGCCAAGGCCGACGAGACGAGTGTGGTGCCAGCGGGTGAGACGTCGGCTTCTGCATCTGACCATGGCGGTCTGCTGTCGGCCCGTGTCCGTGTACAGCCATCCGTCTGAGGTGGCTGTTCGTCGGAACGATTCGTTTCTCCGATCGTAGTCGAGAGGTTGCCTTTCGCAGTCATGCAATCAGGTGGTGGTACGGGCCCTCCGACATGTTTCTGTCCTTGTTTTTCCTGGTGGCGACATCCGCCCCGTTCATTTCCCGAAGGAGTTTCATCATGAAGAAGTCGACGGTTCTTTCGATGGCAGCCCTGCTGGCGGCTCCGGCTCTGCTGGTTTCCGGCCAGGCTGGCGCGGCCGAGACGGCCTCGCACACCAAGCTGACGAATTGTGTGATTCAGGAAGTGGTGTCCGGCAAGAACATGACGGGTGCCTTTGTGCACTTCCATCACACGGGGGCGCCGGTGAAGCTGGTGCGTGCCGAGGTGCCTGATGTCAGCGCCCGGGTGGAGCTGCATGAGATGGTTATGAAGAACGGCGTGATGGAGATGGGCCCGCTGAAGGACATGACGCTGAAGGAAGGTGAGCGGGTGTTCAAGAAGGGCGCTGACCATGTGATGCTTTTCGACGTCACCAACAAGCCGAAGGTGGGCAGCAAGCACACCATGACGGTGTTCTTCGACGACGGTACCCAGGCCAGCTGCGAGGCCGTGGTGAAGTCGGTAAAGGAAGTGATGAAGGACGCCGGTATGAAGCATGATGGGCACGGCGCTCATCATGGCAAGCACGGTGGTGCTCATCACGGCAAGCACGGCGATCATTCCCACAAGGCCCACTGACCAGGAGCTTCCGGGCCTCTGACTTGAAGGCCTCTAACGGCCATCTTTCCGGACGGTAATGACATGAAGCGGCGACAGTTCATTCAGGCGGGGGCAGGGGCATCACTGGGGCTGGCAGCACAGCTGGCTGCCTGGGCCCAGGAAGCCGGTGTAGGCCATGAATCGGCCACGCCGGGAGACCATCCTCCGCCAACTGGCGCCGCCCAGGAGGGCGCGCAGCCAGCTGCTCCTTCCGGGGTCATGCCGTCTGGTCCGATGTCGAAAGGGCTTCATGATCAGCATGAGGCCATGAAGCGCGTGGTGAAGTCCATCTATGCGCCAACACGCTACGTGTTCGTGGCCGACCGCTTCAGCAATTTCATCAGCGTGACGGACATCGTCAGCGGAGAGCACGTCGAGACGCTGGACTTCTCGATGCGGCCCCATGTGATGGAGCTGGCGCGGGACGATGCCATGCTGGCGGTGGGCTCGCCCGAGGTGTCGGCGATCGAGTTCATGAACCTGAGGACGCGCGAGCGGCGCCGGGTCGAGCTGCCGTCGCCGGTCTTCCAGATCTTCTTCGTGCCGCAGACCAATCTGGTGGCGGTGGGGCTGCGCGATCAGGTGGGGATGATCAGCTACAAGGACTTCACGGTACGCATCTTCCCTCGCCGTTTCGATTCGGATCAGCGCCAGACGCTGATCAATACCTATTATTCGCTGCTGTTCAGCTCGTTCAGCCAGTCATTCTGGGTGCTGGACGAGGACAGGCCCTGCATCTACCACCGCTATGGCGGGGCAGAGCCGCTGGATGCCCCTTGGAAGACGATCGACCTGTCCAGACATATCGGTACCGGGTCGGGTCTGGGCATTGGCGTGGCCAGTCCCGAGGATGATCTGCTGGCCATGACGACCGATGACGGCTCGGAAGGGCTGGTGTACTTCCCGGCCCAGGACAAGGTGCTGAGCACGGGTCCGATGCGTACGGTAGGCTCGACCAATGAGCCGATGATCATGCCGTACATCGATGCGTATTCCAAGCATGTGATCTTTGCCGACGTGACGGGCAACGTGGCGCTGTTCGATCTGGTCAACGGCAACGGCAAGCCTGAACGCTTCCGGGTCAATTTCTCGCCGCGTTTCGTTCGCACGGGCTGGCTGGAGAGTACCTGGATCCTGGCGGGCGACAAGGGCATCATGTTCCAGTCGTTCAAGGACCCGTCGGACCGCAAGGTGGTGCGCTTCGTGCCCGAGGTGATGAGCATGTGGGTGACGGGCGACAGCAAGACGGCGCTCTACACGCTGGACGAGGGGGCGCCGGCCATCTACCGTTTCGATATCCGAACTCGGGAGCAGTTGCCGCCGATCCGTGTGCGCGGTGTGACGATGGCCAGCATGCTGCGCATGGGCAGCAACAACAGCATCTGCTATTGAGCGTACTGCTGGAGTGAGGCTGCATCCGCCAGATGCTTTCTGGCGGATGGCGGTTTCGGGCAGGTGGGCTGCCTTCAGGTGGGCAGCCGTTTCAGCATGGCCAGGAATTCCTGTGGGGAGGCCACGACGTGGTCGGCCTTCCATTGCGGGATCTCGCTCGGGTTGCCATAGCCATAGGCGGCTGCCACGGCAGGCATGTCCACGGCGTGGGCGGCCTGGATGTCGCGCAGGTCGTCGCCGATGTAGACGCATTGCCGGGCGGTGAGCTCTGTTTCCTGCAGGGCCATCTTGAGCGGATCGGGCCAGGGCTTGGCGCGCGGGGCGGTATCACCACCGTAGGCCAGCGCCACGCGATGGCCAAGGCCCAGCTGTTGCACCAGCTTGTGCACGAGGTATTCCAGCTTGTTGGAGATGACGCCCCAGCGGATGCCGTTGGTTTCCAGCCAGGCCAGCAGTGCGGGCATGCCGTCGAAGAGCCGTGAGTGGACGGCGATCTCCTGTTCGTAGCGGTTCAGGAATTCGGTGCGCAGGGCAGGGTAGTCGGGGTCGTCGGTGGTGGCGCCCAGGCCGATGTGCAGCAGGCCCCGTGATCCGGCCGAAGCGAATGGGCGGTATTCTTCCAAGGGCAGCGGTTTGAGGCCCCGGGCCTCACGCATGTGGTTGACTGGGGCGGCCAGGTCGTCGGCTGTGTCGACCAGAGTTCCGTCCAGGTCAAAGAAGACGGCGGCCGGCCGGGTCTTGAGCAGGGGCATGACGGACCTTTTACTGAGGTTTCCGGAACGATGCCATGTAGTTGACGCCGACATCGTGGGGGTTGAGGCGATACTGCTTGGTGATGGGGTTGTAGGTGAGCCCCATGAAGCTTTGCAGTTCCAGGCCAGCCTGACGGGCCATGCGGGCCATTTCGGCGGGGCGGATGAACTTGTCGAAACTGTGGGTGCCGCGCGGCAGCAGTTTCAGGACATATTCGGCGCCGACGATGGCGAACAGGTACGACTTGGGGTTGCGGTTGAGGGTGGAGAGCAGCACGGTGCCGCCGGGCTTGGCAAGATCCGCGCAGGCGCGGATGGCCGAGGCCGGGTCGGGGATGTGTTCGAGCATCTCCATGCAGACGACCACGTCGAAGTGGCCGGGTTGCCGCGCAGCCAGGTCTTCAACGGCGATCTTTTCGTACTTGGCCGGGGCGCCGCTTTCCAGGGCGTGCAGTCGGGCCACCTGAAGTGACTTGTCGGCCAGGTCCACGCCCAGTGTGGTGGCAGCACCTGCCTTGGCCAGTGCTTCGGTGAGGATACCGCCGCCGCAGCCCACGTCCACCACGTTGCAGCCGGACAGGCTGCCGCCGGCCTGCTGGACGATCCATTCCAGGCGCAGCGGGTTGATGTCGTGCAGGGGCTTGAATTCGCTGTCGGGGTCCCACCACCGCGAGGCGAGCGCCTGGAACTTGTCGAGTTCGGCCTGGTCGACGTTGGCAGCGGCGCTGCTGTCGGCGGAGGCCAGAGAGGGAGCGGACGTGGTGGACATGGCAGATGGAAGCGTGCTGCAGGGGCGCCCTGCGGGAAGGGGCCGGAAAGGCGCCCTTGCGGGCACGGAACCGGATGAGGGTTTGCCTCGGAAAGGCGTGCCGGAAGGTCGCCTCCCTGGGCGCATGGGGGGATTTTAGAGCCTAAGCCGCGCATTGGGGGCTGGGGGCGCGGCCAATAAAAAAGCCACCATGATGAATCATGGTGGCTATTCTGGCCCTGCCAGTGCCCGTCAGGGCGGGCAACTGGCATGCGGCGTGCTGCAGGCTTACTGCATGACCTGGCGGCTGCCGACCACTTCGATTTCCACGCGACGGTTCTTCGCGCGGCCATCTTTGGTCTTGTTGTCGGCGACGGGCTGAGCTTCGCCCTTGCCTTCGGTGTAGACCCGGTTGGCTTCGATGCCCTTGCTGACCAGGTAGGCCTTCACGGCTTCCGCACGGCGGACCGACAGACGCTGGTTGTAGGCTTCCGGACCGGCGCTGTCGGTGTGGCCGACGGCAACGATGACTTCCAGAGCGACACCGTCAAGCTGGTTGACGATGTCATCCAGCTTCTGCTTGCCCTCATCCTTCAGCACGGCACGATCGAAACCGAAGAAGGTATCGGCAGCGAAGGTGACTTTTTCACTGGTGGGTTGAGGTGCAGCAGGCGGCGGCGGGGGAGGCGGCGGCGGCGGCGGGGGAGGCGGCGGAGGCGCCTTCGGCACCAGATCCGGATCACATTCCACGATGGCGTGCGAGGCCTTGAAGCCCTTGTCGTGGAAGCACTCGCCGTACTTGCCGGTCACCACGCCACCGTCGCGCGACGTGACGTAGCCGGTATCGTTCTGATCGGCGGTGACATCAGGGCCCTTCCCCCCGCTGCCTGTTGCGCAGGCGGCGAGCAGCGCTGTCGCAGCCAATGCGCCAAGCTTGACCGATTTCTTCATGTTTCTCCTCTCGGTGAGACGACTCTCAGCTGAAAAACCAGCACCTTGACAAGGACGGACTGTGGCGTACCACTTACCAGCTGTGACCCTGTGCAAAATGCAGTGAGCTTGCGTAAAGAACAACCTTCGGGCCGTAGCCGTAGGGCTGCTTCCATACGAATACGCTTGACTCATTGTGCCATAGCGCCCCGGCTGTCCGCAGGGGCTTGGGTCCGTTCTGCGACGCCTGCGGGTTGAATTGTCGTTCATTTGCAACATATTCGTGGCGTGGAGTCGGCTTTGGGATAGGGCGCGGCCCGTAAATGCGCCGCTGTGGGGAGGAGGGGGGCGGGCGGCTGATGAGACGGCTGCGGTTTGAATGTCGGGTTCTTGCCGATACGTGAGAGCCGGTTTCAGGCTGTCCGTGAGCCGGAAGCGCGGATAGTCTAAAATTCAAAGGCTTAGCCGGAGCGAGGCATGGCTGGATCATTGATGAGCCTTCAGGGCCCGTCGTGGGGTGGCCGGTGCGGCTTCGGGTCCTGGGGACGTGCTGACCGCAGGGCTTGTTCCGGGGCTGCCTCGTTGCCGGGGCTTCCCCTTTCTTCCTGGCCCGGGCGTGTGCTCGGGGCTCTTTGTTTGCGTGCAGCGGGGTCCTTCGCACGGGGACCATGCGGTGCGTCCCGGATTCCATGGATCAGGATCAATTCGCCAAAGAAACGGTACCGATCAGTCTCGAGCAGGAGATGAAGCGTTCCTTCCTCGATTACGCCATGAGCGTGATCGTAGGGCGTGCGCTGCCCGATGTGCGTGACGGCCTCAAGCCGGTACACCGTCGCGTGCTCTACGCCATGCACGAGCTGAACAACGTCTGGAACCGACCTTACCTGAAGTCGGCCCGCGTGGTGGGCGACGTGATGGGTAAGTATCACCCGCACGGCGACTCGGCCATCTACGACACGGTGGTGCGGATGGCGCAGGACTTCTCGTTGCGCTACACGCTGGTGGACGGCCAGGGCAACTTCGGCTCGGTGGACGGCGACCCGCCGGCGGCGATGCGTTATACCGAGATCCGGCTGCGCAAGATCGCCAGCGAGATGGTGGTCGACATCGAAAAGGATACGGTGGATTTCGGGCCGAACTATGACGGTTCGACCTCCGAACCCCAGGTGCTGCCGGCCAAGATCCCCAATCTGCTCATCAACGGCAGCACGGGTATCGCGGTGGCCATGGCCACCAACATTCCGCCGCACAACCTGCACGAGGTGGTGGCCGCCTGCCTGCTGCTGCTGGAGAACCCGGAGGCCACGATCGACGAGCTGATCGAGAAGGTTCCGGCACCGGACTTCCCCACCGGCGCGCTGATCTACGGAGTGGCGGGCGTGCGCGAGGGCTACCGCACCGGCCGTGGCCGGGTGGTGATGCGCGCCAAGACGCACTTCGAGGACATGGACAAGGCGGGTAACCGCCAGGCGATCATCGTCGACGAGATTCCGTACCAGGTGAACAAGGCGGTGCTGCAGCAGAAGATCGCCGAGCTGGTCAACGAGAAGAAGATCGAGGGCATCTCCGACATCCGCGACGAGTCCGACAAGCAGGGCATGCGGGTGGTAATCGAGCTCAAGCGCGGCGAGAACGCCGAGGTGGTGCTCAACAACCTGTTCAAGCTCACGCAGCTGCAGGACAGCTTCGGCATCAACATGGTGGCGCTGGTCGATGGCCAGCCCCGGTTGCTGAACCTGAAACAGGTGCTGGAAGCGTTCCTGGCGCACCGGCGCGAAGTGGTGACGCGGCGCACCGTCTACGAGCTGAACAAGGCGCGTGATCGGGGCCACCTGCTGGAAGGCCTGGCGGTGGCGGTGGTCAACGTCGACGAGATGATCGAGTTGATCAAGTCCTCGCCCACGCCGCCGGTGGCCAAGGAGCGGCTGCTGGCGCGAACCTGGGCGGCGGGCATCGCAGCCGAGATGGTCGAGCGGGCGGCGGGCGACGTGTCGGCGCTGCGCCCCGAGGGTATCGATCCGAACGCCGGGTTGCAGCCCGATGGCACCTACCAGCTTTCCGAGGTGCAGGCGAGCGAGATCCTGCAGATGCGCCTGCAGCGGCTGACCGGGCTGGAGCAGGAGAAGATCGTCACCGAGTACCGCGAGGTGGTGGACCGCATCCTGGACCTGCTGGACATCCTGGCCAAGCCGGCGCGCATCACTGCCATCATTCGCGACGAGCTGACGGGGGTGGTGGAAGAGTTCGGTGGCCCCGAGAAGGATCCGCGCCGTTCGCAGATCGAGCTCAACGCCAGCGAGATCGACGTCGAGGACCTGATCTCCCCGCAGGACATGGTGGTGACGCTGTCCCACTCGGGTTACATCAAGGCGCAGCCGCTGTCCGAGTACCGGGCGCAGCGCCGCGGCGGCCGGGGCAAGCAGGCGGCCAGCACGAAGGATGACGACTGGGTGGACCAGCTCTTCATCGCCAACACGCATGACACGATCCTGTGCTTCTCCGACCGGGGTCGGGTGTACTGGCTGAAGGTCTGGGAGGTGCCGCAGGGTTCGCGCGCCTCGCGTGGGCGCCCCATCGTCAACATGTTCCCGCTGGCCGAGAACGAGAAGATCACGGTGGTGTTGCCCATCAAGACCTTCGACGATGAGCACTATGTGTTCATGGCCACCAGCCAGGGCACGGTGAAGAAGACGGCGTTGTCGGACTTCTCGAACCCGCGCAAGGCTGGCATCATCGCGGTGGACCTGGACGAGGGCGATTACCTGATCGGCGCGGCCGTAACCGACGGCCAGCACGACGTGATGCTGTTCTCCGACGCCGGCAAGGCAGTGCGCTTCTCCGAGGGTGATGTGCGGGCCATGGGTCGTACGGCGCGTGGCGTGCGCGGCATGGCGCTGGAGGAAGGCCAGAAGGTGATTGCCATGTTGGTGGCCGAGGATGAGCGCGATTCGGTGCAGACGCGCCGTTCGGTGCTGACCGCCACCGAGAACGGCTACGGCAAGCGCACCCTGCTCATCGAGCACACCCGCCACGGGCGTGGCACCAAGGGCATGATTGCCATCCAGTCGTCCGAGCGCAATGGTCGGATGGTGGCCGCCATCCTGGTGGAAGAGGGTGACGAGATCATGCTGATTACCACCGGTGGCGTGCTGGTGCGCACGCGGGTCGACGAGATCCGTGAGATGGGGCGTGCCACGCAGGGCGTGACGCTGATCGGTGTGGAAGAAGGCGACACGCTGTCGCGCGTTCAGCGCGTGGTGGGCAGTGATTCACCGGAAGTGCTGGCTGCCGTGGGCGAGTCGGCCGAGGGTGAAGCCATGGAGGCCAGCGATGGCCCAGAGGCAGCCAAGGAATCGCCGTCGGGCGATGATGCGGCAGCCGATGGTGAGGCTACTGGGGAGTGATGATTCCCGGAGGCTCTTTGCAGCCTTCCAGGCGGGCAAGGGGCAATGCCCCTGCGGGTCATCGAGATGGCCCGCAGGTATCGGACGGATCGAGTGGAAGAAGGCAGAAGACCGCCCTGCGAATGACCAGGGTGGCCGGCGTGCAAGGCACCCGACCACGGGCAGAGATGGCAACCGTCCTTCGTGGGTGTCCGGGAAGAATCAGACGCTGACGGGGTCGTTACGCCGCTTGATCAGGACGCAGATCATCAGCACCAGGCCGATTAGGCCGTAGGCGACGGAGGGCATGGTGCCTTCATCGACATCGGGCTGCTGGGTGGCAGTAGCCACCGGCGCGGTGACCTGGGCCAGATGGACGCCCGCATGTTCGAGGGCAGACCGGGGCGCAGCCTGCTGCTGGACGGCAAGGGGCTGGGCGGTTTGGATGGCTTCGGTCGGAGCAACATCGTGCGCCTGGACGGTCTGACTGAGGGCCAACAAACCGAAGACGGCAGTGAC
>ERZ772968.112-NODE-112-length-34969-cov-9.216303_pt1 | contig 34969 bp, 32 predicted proteins | sample MGYA00580674_ERZ772968 | MGnify/ENA primary metagenome ERZ772968 (study PRJEB29015, sample SAMEA2737940) | human oral metagenome | biome: human oral; feature: human-associated habitat; material: dental | place: China | collected 2138 ...
TGCGCGCAGAACTGGTTGTCCTGCTGGGGCTGATGGTTCTGCTGGTGTTGCAGCCGGTGTCGTGGGTGCCGTTCGCGGCCTTGGTGGTGATGGCTGCATTGGTCGGGCGCGTGCGGTTCATGCGGCTCGTCCAACGGCGGTGCCGGTGGTGGTTGGTGGCTGGCGTGGGGCTGGTGGTGCTGTGGCCTGCGGTTGTCGCGGCGTTCCTGCCTGCGACCGCGCCGCTCGGTGTGCGGGCTGGGGCTGTGTACCTGGTGATGGTCGTCGCCTGCTGGGTCCTCAACGTGGCGCGGTTCGTGGCTGGCGTGGTGGCCGGCGCACGGTTCCGTCCGGATCGGCCTGGTGAGTACGTGGCGGTTCCTGAGGGGGTCTGAGGGTCCCTCACTAATTGTTCTTCATTTCTTCTTATTTTATCGAATTACATTCGTGTTCTTTACGGATGAGGGGGTTTGTCGTGTCTTTTGAGGGGTTGTGGTCAGGCCGCGTGGCCGGCCTTGTCGGGCGACGGAGGAGCCTGGCCGGCTGCGCTGGGCTGTCCATGGCCCCGAGCTGGGTCCCGCTGTCCACCTGTGCGTGGCCGCCGGCCCCGGCGACAGCCGGCGGCCTCCACGGGTGGTCAGGGGGCTACGCGGGTAGCCCCGCGCGGAAATCGAGTGAGTTATCGAGTGGGAGGAGCTTGTGATGACAGTTATCGAGGCGACGGAGTTGGAGCAGCAATTGTTGGATGAGGCTACCGACTGTGGCTGGGTGTTCTCGCTTGAGCAGTTACGTGAGAGCCGGCGGCGGGGGCCTGACGGCCTGCTGGTCGCCCAGAGGCTCCTGGAAGCCAGGGCCGCCGACTCTCTGTCTGCTGCTGAGGAGCTGGCTCTGGTGGAGGAGTGCTGGCGCGCCGGCGGTGTATGTCTGCTGGAGGAGCTGGCAAGGGATCGTCTTCGTGCGTCGCGGGCTCTGGTCGATGTGTGGGAGGAGGCTAACGAGCCTGTCGGTGAGGTGGCGGCGGGGCCAGCCAGGCTGGTTCGGGTGGCGTTCAGCCACGTTCTGTCAGTGAGTGGTGATCCGATCGTGGATGAGGAGACGGGCTTCACTATTGAGTGTGTTGGTCTCGATGTCTGTCATGACCGCCTGTTTGAGGCGCCTCCTGGGTGGGTGCCACCTATTGGCACGAATCCTGGTCTGCGGGTGTCGTATGACCCTGCGGAGGGCTTTGGGTTCTGGGCGGACGAGCGCCTTGACTGTGCCTGGTGCGTGTCGGACTGGATGGTTGACGACGGCTATGAGTTGAGGTCCGTGGATCGCGGCGTGTTTGAGGGAGTGATCCAGCGTCACGGGCACCGTTTAGGGAAGGACGACTGGCTTGAGTCGGTTGCCTTCTGTCTGCTTCCGGTTCAGGAAGCTGGGGGTGAGTCCTTCTTCCACGGCTCGATGCGTTTCAAGCCTGGTGAGGGCTTCATGAGAGCTGCTGGCGACGTGTTGCGTCCGGTGTCTCTGAGGGGAGGAGTTCTATCGTGACTACTTTGGATTCCTTGGTGGTTCCTGAGGCTGGTGTGCCGGCGACGGGGCTGGAGCTGGAGGTTCTGGCGGGGGCTGCTGCGCAGGGTTGGTCGTACTCGTTGGAGGAGCTGCGGGCGAATCGTCGTCGGGCGCTGGCAGGTTTAGAGGCGCTTGAGGGTTCTCGTCAGGAGCGTGCTGGCGCTCAGCCTGCGCCACCGGTGTTGTCCGGGTCGGGGGACCCGGGTCGTCCGTGGCGTGGGCTGGTGGAGTTTGAGCGGCTGCTGCTGGTGGGCGCTGCTGTAGAAGAGCGGCCGGTGGTGGAGTCGTCGGGTCTGCGGTTGTCGGGCTTAGCGTTCTTCGTGCGGTTCGACCGGGTGTTTGAGTGGGTCTCGGGTGCGGAGCCGGCTGGGGCGAGTGATCTGAACGGGCTGCTGCGGGTGTCCTTCGACCATGCTGATGGGCTGCGGTTCTGGCCGGATGAGGGCTTGGGCTGCGGCTGGGAGGTGTCGGGCTGGTTGGTGTGCGAGGCCGACCCGTCTGAGCCTGTCGTGTCGTACCCGAGGCCGGTGGAGCGCAGTGTGTTTGAGGGCCTGCTTGAGCGTCACTGGGACCTGTTCATGGAGGAAGGGTGTCTTCAGTCGACGGCTTGGGGTTTTACGGATCTGGAAGACAGCAGCGCTGCCGACGCGGTGGCGCTGGATGGTACTGGAGGTGATTGGCTGTGACGTCGTGGGTTGAGGACTGGGATGTGTCGACGTCGGTGGGTCTGGCGTCGGCGTTGGATGCTGTGGAGGCGTCGCCGGGGGTGTGGGACTCGCCTTTGGGGCACCAGGTAGCGAAGAAGATCGTGAGGCTGGTTCCGCTGAAGGTGGGGCCTGGTCGGGTGGCGTCGTTGATGGCGTCTGGTGCGGCCTCGTGGGATGAGGTGGTGGCGGATCTGGCGGCGGAGGCGTTGGAGATGCTGCTGATGCGCCGGGATCTGCGTGCCGGTGGTAGTGATCTGTGGGCGGTTCTGGTGAATCACTCGGTGTGGATGGTGCAGGGGCACCAGGAAAGGGATCGCCAGCACGGGCTGAGCGGTGATCATGCGCATCCTCATCGGATGCGTAAGCAAGTCAGCTTCCTTGATTTGGACACGCCTTACCTCCCGGTTGGGGAGGGGTATACGGCGCCTGGGGCTGTGGAGGTCGAACGGCGACGAGTCTGGGTGAGGGACGAGGATCTTGGGCCCTGCCTGGTGGGAGTGGCTCAGGCTCTGGCGTGGGCGGGTGTGCCTGTCTGCGTTGCTCGGGCTGGGACGTGCCGGGTGGCTGAGCTGGCGGCGTCGACGAAGCCGCGTGAGCGTCACCGGTTGGCGCGTGAGGATGCCGGTGAGGGTGTCCTGGCTGCTTTGGGGGTCTCACCGGATGCCGCGGGGGCGTGGATGAGCCTTGCGGCGGGGAGTCGGCGCGGGGGTCTTGAGTCCGCGCTGGTGTGGTTGCTGCGGGAACGGATCGCTGAGGGCCTGGGCGTTGACGGCTTGGCCTGGGGTGAGGTCTTGAGTGCTTTGCAGCTGCGGTGGCTGTGGACGGTGACGGCGGGGGTCGTGGTTCAGGCCCCGTCTGCTGCGCCGTCCCCGGCGCGTAGGGCGCCGGTACGCCATCTTGGTGAGCCCGGGGTGCAGCTGGCGCTGTTCCCGGTGGAGGGGGTGAGTGCCGGGGCGGCCGCGTAGAGAGGGGTTCATGAGACTCGCCCCCGACCGGCGGACCGGGCGAGGGCGAGAACCAAGGTAACCAAACCACCCGGCCTCAACATTTTTCGAACCCTGTTGGTCGGGGGTCTGGGAGGAGTGCACCTAAGTGCTCTCCGCAAGATTCTTTAAGGATAGTTGATGAGCACATTTTCCGCAAGGGCGGCACAGGGGTCTAAGGGTTCTGATCTTACTAATGCTTTAGATGGTGGGTGGGTTTCTGGTGGTTTTGCGCCGAATCCGTTGGTTCGGAAGTGGCGGCGGCCGTCGACGGCGGTGGAGCGGTCTCGTCTGCTGGTGGCGGCGAGTGTGCCGGAGGGGTGTGTGCTGGCACCGCGGGTGTCGGTGTGGTTGGGGACGGTCCGTGAGGTGGCTGAGGCTCGGGGTCTGCGGGATGCGCAGGTGTCGACGGTGGTGCGGGTTGCTCGGGGGCTGTGTGACTGGGTTGATGGGGCTTCGCGTACGACGCGGGTGGTGAATGAGCGGGTGGCTGAGTTGGCGGGCTGCTGTGTGCGGACGGTGCAGCGGTGGCTGCGTCGTCTGGAGCAGTGGGGTCTGCTGGGTTTGGTGGCTGGTGGCCGGTCGGCCAGGTGGGCGCCGCTGGCGCGCTCCCAGGACGCTGACGGGCGGGTGGTGCTGGAGCGCCGCAACGAGGCGGCAGTGAGGTCACTCGTGGTGCCCCAGGAGCTGGTGGCGGACACGCCGGCGCCCGCCTCGACGGGGGCCTCCCAGGCCGCGGTGGGGCGGGGGCCTGTGGATAACGAGGGGCTGGCCAGGTCTGGTTGTGGATCGAGGTGTCACCCCTACCCGTTGTTAGGGATTGTTGACCCCCGCACGCGCGCGCGAGGCGGCTTGGGTGGAGAGGGTTTGGTGCCGCTGCGCGGCGCTGAGGTTTTCTTGGGGGCCGCTGCGCGGCCCGGTGGCCGGGTTGGTGGTGATCGGCGGCGTGCGTGGTGGTCACCTCGGCGCACGAGGAGCACGGAGGAAGGGGTGCTTGGGCTGGCTCGTGAGCTTCAGGAGCGCATGGTGGTGCTTCGGGGCTGCTCGGATAGGTACGTGATGCGGGTTATCCGGCCGTTTTTCGGGGCTGGCTGGTCGGTGGGTGACCTGGTGACGGCCGTGGATCGGCGTCCGGACGGGTCGGCCTGGCCGCATAGCGGGGATAGGGGTGTGCGTGAGCCGGCGAGGTGGCTGATTCACCGGTTGTCGGCCTGGCTCGACAGCGGTGGGGTGCCGCTGTCTTCGTGGAGGCAGGAGCGCCGGGCGGCTCATGAGCGGGCGATGGCTGAGCGTGAGGCCCGGATGGTGGCGCGTGAGGCCGAGCGCGCCCGCGTCGCCGCGCAGCGCGTCTCGTGGGGTGGTGGGCCTGGGCCGGGGCAGCTCGCGGCCCGTCGGGCGGTGCAGGAGGCCACTGACCGTGCTCGTGCTGGTGGTGGGCGGCTGTGGCGTGGTCGTCGGGGGGGGTGCGCTGGTGAGGCTCTCGGTGGCGGGTAGGCGGGCCGGTGGTGCTGGGGTGTGGCGCACCTTGGCACAGATATGGGTGCAAGGAGGGAGACCGGCTGGGTCTCTTCTGGTGTGTCGAGACGGGAAGGAGGCTGGGGTGGACTCTGATTCTGACTCTGGTTCGGGGGCGAGGTGGCTGGTGGCGGCCTTGGTCGCTGGCTTGGTTCTGGTGCTTGTGATTGGCCCGTTCTTGGGTGCTGGGGTGTATGTGTCCTTGTTTTTTCATGACGTCCCGCGTGGTGCTGCTGGGACGGGGATGGCGTGCCGGGTGGGTCAGTCTCAGGTGGAGGCTCCTGATGGGAGTGGGGGCTCGGTGAACTTCAGTCAGGAGCAGCTCAGTAACGCCGCGGCGGTTATCGCGGCGGGTAACGAGGCCGGGGTCGGGGCGCAGGGTCAGAAGGTCGCGTTGATGACGGCGTTGCAGGAGTCCACGTTGCGCAACCTGGCTAACCCGGGGGTGGCCGGCTCGATGGACCTGCCTCATGAGGGCACGGGAAGTGATCACGACTCTGTGGGGCTGTTTCAGCAGCGTCCTTCGATGGGTTGGGGGTCGGTGGAGGAGATCATGACGCCGTCGAAGTCGGCGGCGGTGTTCTATGAGCGGCTCAAGGGCGTCGAGGGCTGGGAGTCGATGGCGCCGGGGCAGGCGGCGCAGAGTGTGCAGCGCTCGGCGACACCGACTGCCTATGACAAGTGGGAGCCGACGGCGGGGGCGTTGATGGCGTCCTTGGCGGGTGTGGATTGCGGGCCGATCGGTTCGGTGGCTGGGCAGGGGCAGGGCGCGATGGGGGTTGCCGGGGTCAGTGGTGGTCGGGCGGCGATCATCGCTTATGCCCAGGCCCAGGTCGGCAAGGCCTATGTGTGGGCTGCGGAGGGTCCGGATGCTTTTGACTGCTCTGGATTGACGCTGAAGGCCTATGAGCAGGCCGGTATCACGTTGGAGCACTCGTCGAGTGCTCAGCTCACGGCTGGTGAGCACATCTCAGCTGATCAGGCGCAGCCGGGTGACCTGCTTTGGTGGCCCGGCCACATCGCCATCTATACGGGCAACGGTCGGATGATCGGTGCCCAGACCCCGGCTGAGGGGGTGCGAGAGATGGCCGTCTACGGGTCCCCGACTTATATCCGTGTCCCTGGCTTGTGATCCCAGGGAAGAGGTCTGCGCGCAGAGCTGCGTGGGCGGGAAAGTTGACCGACAAGTAATTCACAGCAGTCCAATGGCAGGTTTAGGGAGAAGGAAGAGTGTTTAGGAAGGTATCTGACTGGTGGTCGTGGACGTGGTCGCGCGCGCGGCGCGGGACGCGGTTTGTGATGGTGGCCGGCGGGGTGTTCGTCGTGGTGGTGGTGATGGTGGCCGTCCTGGTGTGGGTTGGCGCCAACACTGACCGCCTGCCCTCTCCTGGCGGGGCGAAGGGGCCGGGACCGACGGTCAGTCCTGGGGCGTCGGCCCCGGCGTCGGTGTCGGCGGCTCCGGGTGACTCGGGGTACGTGACGTCGTCGACCGGGGTGGACTTTGGTGCCTCCCTGCCTCGCCTGGGGGCGTCGCCGTTCGCGAAGACCACTGACCCGAAGGTCTTCGCCCTGAGTGTCCAGGCATCGGTGGGGTATGACTACAGCAGCGTCCAGCCGGCTGACCCGGGGGCTGAGACCACGCGGATCACGGACTCCTGGATCGCTGGGATGACCGGTGAGGACGGGCCCCTGGGGGCTGAGAAGCACACGGTGCTGCGCCAAGCGGTCAAGGACTCGATCAGCCCGGACTACGTCGCCTACCAGATCGAGGCTCGTGAGCGCGACGAGGTCGACGTGCTCGGGGTAGCGGAAACCGACAACGGCACCTTGCGCAACGACGTCGGTAACGACGTCTACCTCAAGGTGGTCGGCAACCGGGAGACGCTGTACACCCTGACGACAACGGCCAGGGTCAAGACGACTACGCAGCAGGTCGGAGACGTCACCGGGTTCGTGCGCACCACGGAGACCGCGTTGCGCATGATCGTGCGTTGCGACCCGAAGGTTGACGAGGGCTACTGCGAGCTGGTCGGCGTTGTGGGCGGTGGTTCGGCGTGAGTGCGGCGAGGCGGGCCTGGTGGTGGTGCTGCGGCGTGCTGGCCGCGGGCCTGGGGGCCCTTGCAACAGCGGTGATCCAGCTGACGAGTGGAGGTGCATGATGACTGGGAGGCTTTCGAGGCTCGCGCTCCTGGTGGGCGTGATGATGATGGGGCTGCTCGCGGTAGGGGCCCTGACCCCGTCTGCTGCCGCAGTGCCGGTGACTGCTGGGACGGGGCAGGTGGCGCCGGTGGTGCTGCCTGCCGACCCTCCGGCCCCGAACGGCGACGGCGACGGCGACAAGCCTGTGCACAAGGACCAGATCGAGCCCAATGACCTAAAGGACAAAGGCACGAGCGTCCCTGAGTCACTCAATGACAAGCTGAAGTCGGGTAAGGAGGTTGCCGACAAGGTCGCCAAGAAGGTCGCTGACGGCACAAACGCAAACGATCCCAACGGCGCGTCATCCTCGGGATCAAGCTCGTCGTCGAACCTCAAGTGGGTCAAGGACGTACTAGATACGTCTGCGGTGTGGATCGGCGACATGATGGGACGCGCGGCGGCCTGGGTCATCACCTCGGTGTTGTCGATCGTCTTTGGTCTGGGGTCACCGGACCTGGGGGCGGACTACATGTACACGTGGACGGGTAGAACGTTCGCGGTGGCGATCCCGATCACCATCACCCTGGCGTTCTGGCAGCTTGCCAAGACCGCAATCCAGGCCCGGGGCCTGACGGGGGTGCGGCGGGCAGCCGCCGGCGCGGTGGCGGCTACCGCGGCTTCGATGGTGACGCTACCGATCCTGGTGGCCTTGACCGGGGGTATTGATGAGCTGCGCGCCGCGATGGTGTCGTGGCTGGGCCTGGATGTCGAGGCCTTGTCGAAGCAGATCACCGACATCTTCTCCTTTGATACGTTCCTGGCTCTGGCTGGGATCTCCCCGGGCGCGGCACTGACGGCGGCGGCGGCCATGGCGATCGGGTTCGGGCTGTTCTGCCTGTTCACGGTGTTCTTCGCGATTGTGCTGCTGTTCGTGATGGTGCTGCGGGGCCTGTATCTTCAGGCGGCTGCGGTGGTGACCCCGGTGGCCTACTCGGGTATGGCGGCTGATGAGACCAGGTCCTGGCCCAGGACGGTGCTGGGGTGGCTCATGGCTCTGCTGGTGGCGCCGTTCGGTATCGTGATCGTGCTGGGGATCGGGTTCCTGGGCCTGTCCGAGATCGACAAGGCGGACTCGATCACGGGTGCGCTGTCCCAGCTGGCGACCTGTGCGGCCGCCCTGCTGGGTGGCCTGGCCTGCCCGGGAGTGTTCTTCAAATTGTTCAGCTTCCTGGGTGAGGACGCTGTGGCGTCGATGATTTCCCAGATGCGTGGGGCTGTGGTCGCAGGTGCCGGCGTGGTGGGTAACACCACCAAGTCGGTGATCAATGCGGCCTCCTCCTCCACCGAGGGCGGGCCGATCGGCCAGACACTCAAGAGTGCCGCCTCTCAGGGGGCCTACGGGACAACCGACGGCTCCGGGGCCGCCGGCGGGGACGACGCCCAAGGAGCCGGCGACCAGAAGCAGGGCCAGGGCCAGGGTGACAGTGACGGGCAGAAGGCCAAGGTCGCCGCCGCGGCTGCGGCCGTGGCCACGGGCGGCGCCAGCGCCGCCGCCGGGGCCGGAGCCAGTGCTGCCGGTGGCTCGGGCGGGGCCGCGGCCTCGTCATCGGGCGCCGGGGCCGGCGCCACCGGTGCTGCTGGTGCGGCTGGCGGGTCGTCAGGCGCCGGAGCCAGTGCTGCCGGTTCCGGTGGTGGTTCGGTTGGTTCGGTGGCTGGCACCCCGGTTGGGGACTCCGGCGCGGTGGGCAGCGGGACCAGCGCTGGTAGCACCACAGGTGGTGCCGGCTCTATGGGCGGCTCGGTCTCCGGTGCTGCTGCGGACGGCGGCGCAGGCGGGGGCGGCCTCTCCCCCGCCCCGGCACCGTCACCTACGGGCTCCGGTGGTTCGGTTGGTTCGGTGGCTGGCGCCCCGGTTGAGGGCTCCGCTGCCCCGGCACCGGCCCCTGTGGGCGGTAGCGCCTTCGCCGGCGAAGCCGGCGCCAGCGGGGGTGGGTTCGCTCCTGCCCCGCCCCCGGCTCCTGCACCCGCCGGTGGAGGCGGCGGTGCTGGATTCGGCGGTGGCTCGGTTGGTTCAGTTGGTTCGGTGGCCGGCGCCCCGCCGACCGGCGGCTACAACCCGGCTCCTCCCCCGCCCCCGGCCACCAGCTACTCGTCGAGCTCCTTGTATGGCTACAACAGCCCCGGCGGGTCGGGTTACGGCGGCTACGGCTCGGGCTATCAGGGCTACCGCCCGGTGTCCTCGGATGACGCCGATACGGAGGTTTTCACCATCCCGGGTGATGCTGATGTGCCGGTCGGTGCGGATGCGTTCTGGCCTGAGGATGATCCCGGCTACTGGGAGGAGATGTGAGGAGCATGAGGGTTGTTACACCGGATGTCTCGTTGTGGAAGTACGTCACAAAGCTGTTCGACACGCTGGGAGGTTTCCAGGCCGCGGTGCTGATTGCCTGCGTGATCGGTCTGATCACGGGAGGCATCCTGTGGGCTCTCGGAGCAGGCGTCAACAGCGGGTCCCTCGCTAGCCGGGGTCGCTGGGCGGTGATCGGCGCCTGCGGTTGCGCCGTTGCAGCCGCAGCGATCCCCAAACTGGTCCCCCTGGTGATCTCGACCTTTTCGTAGAGCGCTACAGCGCGTACCTGCTGCCACGTCCCTCACCACCCAGGCAGGTGGTGAGGGACGTGGCACACCTTGGCACAGATACAGGTGCAAGGGGCAACCGGGCCTCTTCATTACACGGAAGGAGGGTCATAATGAACAATTATGACCCGGGGATCGTCCCGAACTGGGACTTCTTTCCCTGGATGCCGAAACTCAGAGACGCCGTCGGCGGCTGGCAGGCCACAGCCTTGACCATCGTCGTGGCGTGCCTGATCGTGTCCGCGCTAATGCTGGCAGCGGGGCATTGGTGGGACCACGGGCGGACCACTCAGGCAGGTAAAGGCGGAGTCATAGCCTGCTTCATCGCGGCGGCCATTGTCGGAGCTGCCAGCCCGGCGATCGGGTTCTTCGGCAACATGGGAATCTTCTCCTAATGGGGGCGCCAGCAGCGGAGGTCATTCCCCGCAAGAGCTCGTCTGGTGTCTTCCTGGGACTGTCGTTCCGGGCGGTGATGTGCTTGCTTGCAGGCACGGGGGTCTTCGTTTTCGCCATGCCGGTGTTCGGGGGCTTCCGTGGACTTGCCTACACACTGCCGGTATGGCTTCCGCTGCTGGTCCTGGGAGGGTACCCCGTTTCGTACATTGACGGGCGCGCGATCGATTGGGTGCCGATTGGTGTGTCGTACCTGATACGGCGTGCGACTGGTCAGCACCAGTACCGGGCGAAGGTGTGGCGCACCCGCCCGGAAGGAACTCTGGGCTTGCCGGGTAACCGGGCTCGCTTGGAGATGCTGGTCGATGAGGTCTCGGGCGCGGTCATGGTGCTCGATCGGCGTAAAAAGACGCTGGCCGTGGTGGCTTCGGTGCAAGGTGGCTCGTTCCTGCTCGATGAGACCGCGGACCAGAACGCTAAAGGCAACGGCTACGCGCGGCTGATGTCGGTCGTGGGAGCGACCGAGGGCGTCAAGCGTATTCAGGTGCAGACGCGCTCCATGGCGGATGTTGGTGCGGACATGCGACGCTACTGGGCGCAGAACCGGGTTCGGACGAGTCCGAATGCCCCGGTCCAGGCCTCCTACCGGGAACTGCTGGCGTGGTCGGCCTCGTTCATGGAGCGTCACGAGGGCACGATCACGATCGTGCTGGACCTGGACAAGGTCAAGAAGTCTGTGAGGTCCTATGGCGGCGGAAAGGCTGGAGCCGCGGCGCTGATGCGTCAGCGTATGAGCACCCTGGAACAGCATCTGGATACTGCGGGCCTAAGGCTGCGCGGATGGATGACCAAGGATGACCTGGCGACCGTCATCCGCTGCGCTTACGACCCTGCGGCTGCAACGCGTCTCCAGGCTCATCCTGAGCAGGTAGAAGACCTCGGGGACGCCGGTCCGATGGCCGTGGACGGCGGCTGGGCCCAGGTCCGTACAGACTCCGCGTTCCACAAGGTGATGCGGATCGCCAAGTGGTCACGCGAGAAGTCGGTGATCGGGTTCCTTGAGAAAGTGCTCCTGGTTCCAGGAACCGTGGTGACAAGCTCGTTCATCTACAGCCCTGTTCCTGACAGCAAGGCGGTCAAGGACGCCCATCGTGAGGGCAGCCGCGAGGTGGAGGCCCACAAAGATCGCAACCGACTGGGAAGGGGATCGACAGTGGTCAACCAGACCGACCACGCCCAAGCCGTCGAGCACCTGGCCGAGCTCAACCGTGGGTTCACCGACTTCGATCACGCGGTACTGGTGACCGTGTCGGCACCGACCAAGGAGGCTTTGGCCAAGGGTGTGGAGGACGTGCGCAGCGCGGCCAGGGCCGTCATGGCCGAGGCTCGCACGGTCATCGCCCAGCAGGATGAGCTCTTCGAGGCTGCAACCATGCCACTGGGGCTGGGGGTGCGCTGATCATGGGCATCAAGGTGGGGACCCTTGTCGTCGGCCGGCGGACACGCCGTCAGCGTCGGGCTGCGAGCAAGGCTGAGAAAAGGCTGTTCCACAGGATCAACGATGAGCAGCGGGAGAACAGGCGCCGACAGAAGAAGGAGGATGACGCCCTGTGGGAGGGTGAGCCTCTGCCCGCTGAGGGTGAAGCCGGCGATCGGATGGGTCGTTCGGTGATTCCTGCGTACGTGAGCACAACTCGAATCACCTCCAATAAGGCTCGTGTGCAGTACCCCTTCCTGGCCCCAGCCAGCCGGGGCCAGGAAGGGGTACTGATCGGGAACGACAAGTTTGCCAGGGGGCCGTTCTGCTTTGACCCGTTCGTCGATTACCGCAAGGGAAGTCTGAGCAACACGAACATGGCGGTCATCGGCACGATCGGCACGGGCAAGTCATCGCTGATGAAGTGCATGGCACTACGAGACCTGGTCTTCGGGCGTCGGACATTCATCCCGGGTGACCCCAAGGGCGAGTGGACCGGTGTCGTCCAGGCGGTCGGCGGCGCGGCGATCACGCTCGGGGGCACTTCCCGGGCCCGGCTCAATCCCCTGGACTCCGGCCGCCGGCCCAGCCGGGACCAGGAGGAGGGAAAACCGGTCAGCGACGAGCAGTGGCGCAATATGGTGGAGAAGCAGCGACTGGGCCTGATGTCGTCACTGATCTCCACCCTGATGGACCGTCCCCTGACCCAGGCCGAGAAGGCTGCGCTCAGGGTGGCGCTGGAGGCGACAGTGGCGCGCTCAGGCACTCCGATCCTGCCCACGGTCATGGAAGAGGTCTTCAACCCCACCACCCCGGTTGAGCGTCTGGAGGGTTTCCGGGACTGCGAGGACCTCATGAACGTCGGCAGGGAGGTCGGCTTCGCCCTCCAGCAACTCACGCGAGGAGAGCTCAAGGGCTTGTTTGATGGGCCCTCGACAATCATGTTCGACCCGGCCTCACCGATGATGTCCATCAACTTGGAGAACTTCACCCACGGCTCCCAAGAAATGGCGCTGATCATGGCATGTACCAGTTCTTGGTTCGAGGCCTCCCTGCGTGGCGACGACCTGGGCCAGAGAAACGTGGTCTACGAGGAGGCCCACGAGCTGATGGCCTTCCCGGAGCTGCTGGATCGGATGAGGTCGAACTTCAAGCTGGTCAGGCGGTGGGGGCTGCGCAACATCATCGCGCTGCACCGCATCAGCGACCTCGATGCGGTGGGGTCGCTGGGTTCTAAGCAGCGCTCCGTGGCAGAAGGTTTGTTGGCGGACACCTCGACACGCGTGATCTACCGCCAAGAGGCAGACCAGCTGGAGAACACCCAGCGGGTCCTGGGGTTGAGCAGCACCAGCCTGAAGGCAGTGGAGAACCTGGCCATTGGCAGTGGCCTGTGGCAGGTCGGGAAGCAGGCCTATCTGGTGGCCCACCAGCGTACGGAGTGGGAGAAATTCATGACCAACACGGACTCGGGACTGGGAGAGAGACAGTGAGTAGTAGTGGATCGGACTCGATGATGAACTTCGGCCTGTTCGTTGCCGGCGCTGCGACGATCGTGGCGACCTCGGCCCGACTCGCAGCCGGGGCGGCCTGTACCGCTAGCGGGTGCAGCGTCCATCGTGACCCGGTCAGCGGGACGATCGCCTCAGTGTTCCTGGTGGCACCAGCGCGGGCCTGGGGTGCCCAGGGCATGAACGGGGTCGTGTTCTGGCTCTGCTGGGTGGTCATGCTGGTTCCTATCGTGGCGGGCGCCGTGTGGGTGTGGCGCCAGGCCAGCGCGCGAGGCCTGCTAGGTGGGGCGGGGCGCAGCGGCGACCTGCGTCACGAGAAGGGGATGGCTACCAGGAGCCAGGCGGCGCAGCACTTCGGGGCTAGATCGCTGGAGAAGATGATCTGGCTGCGCCCGGATCTTGAGCGACCCACCTGCTGGGAGCTGGGCTACCGGGTGGGCACGTGCCGGGGTGTCAACGCCTTCCTTCCCAAGGAGGACTCCCTGGTGGTCGAGGGGCCCTCACGCAGCTCCAAGTCGCGGCTGCTGATGGAGGCGATCCTGGCCGAGTTCACCGGCGCGGTGGTGGGCACCTCGGTGCGGGCCGAGATGGCGGCCCGCACCGTCCTGCACCGCCAGGCGCTGGGCGGGCCGGTGGCGGTCTTCGCCCCCGGCGGGGTGAGCACTACCGGTGAGGCCGGCCGGGTCCTGGAGCGGGCGCAGCTGCGCTGGTCCCTGACCAGAGGGTGCGAGGACAGTCAGGTGGCGCGGCGAAGGGCCCGGGCGCTGGCGGCCAACGCCGGTAAGGGCACCGGCGGTAGCGCAGCCTTCTGGGAGTCACACGCCCGCCAGGTCCTCGCCCCGCTGCTGCATGCCGCGGCCCTGTCCGGTGAGGGCGTCGAGGCCCTGGCCAGGTGGACCCAGAGCCCGGCTCGGGCTAGGGACGCCGTCGCGGTCCTGAACGCCTCGCCAGCAGCGGAGCGGGGATGGGCAGACCGCCTCGACGGGGAGCTCTCGGGCGACAGTCGGACGGTGGACAACATCTGGGCCACGGTCTCGTCGTGCGTCGGTGAGCCGCTGATGGACGCTGAGGTGCGTGAGATGGTCTCGCCCACACCGGGGATGGAGCTTGACATCGAGGACTTCATCCGCCGGCGCGGCACCCTGTACGTTGTCAGCGACAACAATGACTCAGCAGCCCCGTTCCTGGCGGCCCTGATCGAGGACTTCTACGCCGTGGCCACGGACCTGGCCAACCGCTCGGAGGGCAACCGGCTGTGTCCGGGGCTGCTGCTGTGCCTCGACGAGATCGCGAACATCGCGGTGCTGCCGTCACTGCCGAAGATGATGAGCGCCGGCGGCGGAAGCAACATCACGGTCATCATCTCGATCCAGGCCCGAGCCCAGCTGGCCGACCGGTTCGGCCGCGACGCCGCTCAGGCGATCTGGGCCGCGGCCACGGCGAGGATACTACTGGGTGGGACCATGGACGGTGAGACCCAGCGTGACATTGTGGCTAGCATCGGTGAGCGCACCGTGGAGCGACGGACCGGGTCCACCGGCCTGGGCCAGTCGTCGTGGGGTGAGGTCAGAGAGAACGTCGCTACCGCCGGCCAGGTCCGCGCTCTGGCCAAGGGCAGCGCCCTACTGTTCAAGGGTGCGGCGCCGGCGGCCGTGATCGACCTGATGGACATTGACACCCGCCTTAAGCACCGTGGCCGCCGGTACCCCTCCCCCACGGGTACCAGGACGCTTGCGCCTGCGGTGGCTGCGGAGCCGTACCGGCCGCCCGAGCTGGCACCAACCAGCTATGGTCAGCCGCCGGCCGGCTCGGACCAGCAGACCCCTCCGACAACGACGCCGGTGGGGAGGTGAGTAACGCATGAGCACGAGCGATGAGGTGGTCCTCTACGGGAGGGCCAACTGCGTGCAGTGCACGGCTACCGGACGCAAGCTGAAGGCCATGGGGGTGGCCTACACCTACAAGGACGTGGACGACCCTGAGGCCGCCCGTGAGGCGGAGCGGGTCGCGGACCGCCTCGGGGCGCGTCAGCTTCCCCTGGTGGTGGCCGGCGACCAGGAGTGGGTCGGATACCGACCCGACCGGATCGAGCGGCTGCGTCCCCCTGAGGTGGGGGCCGCCAGCCGCAGCCGGGCGCCGGCCCCCACCCGAGAGAGAACCATGGAGATGAGCAGCTGATGGCCGGGCTGAGAAACAGGCGTCGCCCGCTGCGTACCCCGGGGCGGGTGGCGGCCGGTAAGCGCTATGTTGACTGGCTGGCCTCCCCGGGGTGGCACAAGCGCCGCCGACGCTGGGCGAGCGAGGAGCAGCGCCGCTACGGGCGCATCGTGTGCGCTCTGTGCGGGGCCAGGTGGAGCCAGTCCTGCGGGGACCTGCACCACCTGTCCTACAGCCGTATGGGCAGGGAGCGGCACGAGGACCTGATGGCCATGTGCCGGCCCTGCCACGAGCTGGTGCACCAGGCGATCGACGCCTCACGGTCCTGGCAGAGGCTCATCTCCCGGGGCAGGAGGCGTCAGGTGACCCTGGCGATCATCGAAAGCATCAGACAGTCACGAGCACGCAAAAACCAAGGTACTGAGCAGGAGTAATGATGAGTGAGGACAGCACCACCACTGGCGGCGGGGCGTGGGACACCAGTGGCGGAGCGAACGGGGACGACATCCCTTTCGCCCCGACGATCGACTGGTGGGCACTGACACCGCAGGAGCGTCTTGAAGAGCTCGGGCCGCTGCGAGTCTTCGTGGCCCGTCTGGTCGTCGACTATGAGCTTGACCCTGGAGTGATCCCTCCGTGCTGGGAGAAGCACGAGTGGGTCATCCGCGTTCTTGACGCTCTTTATCGTTCCTATTTGATTGCGACACACCCCGTCCAACCCGGTGAAGCACTCATCGGGTGGCACCATAATTTCGTATTCGCTCGTGATCTGCTGCGCGAGGCATTCACCGGCTCGTGCACAGCCAGCAGTCACGTGCCCGCCCGCTCTCAGGCGTGGGCGGCAGATATCGTTGCCGGGGGTAAGGACAGTCTAGAGTGGATCAGACGCCAGGAGGAGGCGATGGCCGCCTACCGCACCGAGGCGGAGGCGGCGGCCGTCGCGGCGGCGGGCGCCTGACGGCACACTCTGATGACTGGAAGGAAGCAACCGTTCTGTGGCCGTGCGGCCACACGGAGCAGCTCGTGCTGACCTGGCTGCCGACGCTGGCTGCGCGGCGCAGCAAGGCCCGGCAGGCGGCGCGTGAGGACGGGTGCGTCACCTGCGCCGCTGGCGGCGCACCGGCCCAGGACGCGGTGGTGGTGCCGTTCCCGGAGCAGCCTGAGCCGCGCAAGCGGGGGGTTGATGCGTCCGGGCAGGCGATCCTCGATGAGCTGATCGAGGCCGGCCAGGAGTGGATCGAGGTCACCAGCACGGCCGTGAGCCTGCTGGTGGAGTACGTGCCCGAGGAGATACGTATCGACGTCGTCCCTGGCGCGATGGCGGTCGTGGCTCACCCGGGCCCGATCGTACGCTCGTGGGGCCAGTGCAGCGCTGAGATCGGTGGCCGTATCGCCGCCGGGGCGGGCAGCAGCACGATCCTGGCCGGCGGCATCGCCGCGGTGTGCGACGGGGGCACGCTGCTGGCCCTGGCTGGCGCCGGCGTAGTTGATGCCGGCGCGCGCCTGGTGCTCAACACGGAGATGGATGACATCGATGAGGACCTGGTCGTCCACGCCCTACCGTGGTCGGTCGTCGTGGTCGACGGCGTCGCCGAGGTGGTCACCGCCCAGCCGTGGGGCGTGATCGTCGACTCTGCCGGCCACACGAGTCCGGCCCTGTCGGCGCCGGCCGATGACCTAGGTGAGTTGCTTGAGGTGGCCCAGGCTATGGGCACCCACCCGGGCCTATAGCTCCCTGCCTCGGTTCTGGTCTCTGCTCGGCCGCTGGCTTGTCCTGGGCTGTTGCGGTACACCGACCGTGCTTCTGGGGGTACGGCTCATGGTGGGCACCACCGGGGCTCGACCAGGAACCGGGGCCGCCTGCCTGGGGGCCTGCTCAGAGAGTCGGCGGGCCTTGAGCAGGGCCTGTGTGGCGCGGCGGCGGTCCTCGACGACGGTGGGGTCGATGTGGGAGACCACCGGCCCCAGGGTCGCCTCCAGGGAGGTGTCGTGGCTGGTGGCGGACACCGGGCCGCTGGGTGGGTCGATGATGCTGTACCGGTCCCGGTAGGCCGCGACGGTCCTCGCGGCCTCCAGCCACTGGGACCGCACGCGCGCGTTGGCCGGTGCGGTGCCGAGGTCCTTCGTCCAGGGCTGGTTCTCGGCCAGGGCCTGGTGCAGGACGGCGCCGGCTCGGGCGGTGATGAGCTTCTCGCGCTCGGCCAGGGCCCGCTGGATGTCTGGGTCGGCTGACGGGGGCGCGGCGGGGATGAGGCCGGCGATGAGCCGGCGCTGACCGCCGGCGGCGGTGTGGGCCTTGCGGGCCTTGGCGACGCGGCCTGCCAGGTCGGCGGCCGGGTGTCCCTCGTTGAGGGGCTTGGCGCCGGCCAGGGCCGGCAGCACGGTGTTGACGTCCAGGCCCGCGCGGCCAGCCCGCCGCAGCTCCTTGGCCAGGGCGTCGGAGTAGTCGTCGGCCAGCAGCCGGTCCGCCTGGCCGGGTAGGAGTCGGGGTAGGGCGTTCTGCCATCCCCAGGCGGCATCTCCGGCCGCGATCGTCTGATACTCGTTGGCCAGGCGCTTGACGGACTCGACTTGGTCGGCGTGGCGGTCGGCGGCCTTGCGGGCTGTGTCCGGGGCGGTGTCGCGAGCCAGGACGTCGGTGAGGATGTGGGCGGGCTCCTGGGCGAACTGGGGCATGAGGTCGTCGTCATCCTGCACGCCGTCGGTGACGATGTGGGCGATGTTCGCGGACTTGCCGCGGGTCATGCCGACGTAGAGGGCCTGGCGGCCCATGTCGGGGGTGACCACGACGTGGCAGTCGTCGACGGTGCGGCCCTGGGCTCGGTGGATGGTGGTGGCGTAGCCGAGCTCGACCTGGGCGGCGACGTAGTCGGCGGGCAGGTGGATCGCCTCCGCACCGGGGTCGGCGGTGGGGGTGACCAGCATGGCCCCGTCAGCACTGACGGCCTGGACGTGCCAGGTGGCTCCGTTGTGGGCCCAGTGGCGGCCGCTGCGCAGGGCGCGGGCGTTCTTGCGGGTGACGATGAGGTCGCCGGCCGACGCGTGGTTGCCGTCGGCCAGGGTGACCTCCCGGCCGTGCACTTTGCTGGCGGCCTTGAGGTCGGTGCGGGCGCGGGCGGCGAGCTCGGCGGCAGTGGCGTTGTCAGCGGCGACCATGAGGCTGGTGCGACCCTGGGCGGTCTCGGTCGCCCAGGCGGCGTGGACCTGGTCGAGGACCTTCTCCTGGGTCCCGGACTGGACGGCTCCGCGGGCGGTGTAGGTCTCCACCACTCTGCGGTCACCGGCGCGCAGGGCCAGGGATGCGGGCCCCTGCCAGTCGTCGACGAACCGGTGAATCGTCTTCAGGGAGGGGACGCTCTCGGGGCGGGAGTCGATGAGCATGCCGAAGGCGCCACCGGCCTCGACCGCCGAGAGCTGGTCGGGGTCCCCGACGCACAGGACTTTGGCGCCGGCGGCGTCGGCCTGGGTGACGATCTCGTGCAGGGGGATGGTGGCGGCCATGGAGGCCTCGTCGACGATGATGAGGTCACCGGCCTCAAGGCGCGCCGTCTGCATGGGGGTGTTCTCGATGCGGTGCAACGCGGTGTCGATGGCGGCCCGGATCTTCCGGTCGGGCAGGCCCGCGGTGGTGGGGTCGACGACGGCGAGGGAGTCGCGGATGTCGGCGACCTTCCCGCCGTGGTCGAGCCAGGCGCCGGCCTGGCGCAGAAAGTCCATGTGACTGTCGCGTTCGGCCTGGGCGCGGCGCAGCGTGAGCCACATGGCCGTATTGTCGGCCGGCGCTCCCAGGGACTCACCGAGGACCTCGGCGGCCGCCGAGGAGGGGGCCAGGGCGGTGACCGACCCGGCCCCGTGCTCGGCCTGCCAGGCCTCCACCAGCGCCGACAGCGCGGTGGTCTTGCCGGCGCCGGCGGGTCCGACCATGAGGTCGAGGCGCCGCCCACTGGTGGCCACGGCCTCGATGGCGGCCAGCTGGTCGGCGCTGGGCGCCCGCCGCCCGGCTGAAGCCAGGGCCTGTGGGTTGGCCAGCCTGGGGGCGTCGGTGTTCTTCGACCAGCGCACCAGGGCGTCCTCGGCGTCCAGCAGCACCTGGGTCGTGAAGATCTCGCTGTTCTCGGGGATGAACTGACTGGAGCCGTCCCGGCGGCGGTAGCGGGCGGGGGTGTGCGCGGTGTGGGCGTGGTCCACGCGCACGCACTTGTCGGTGACCGCCTTGGTGAGCCGGCCGGTGAAGGCGTCGCGCTGGCCGGGGGTCTCGAAGCGGATCCGGCGGGCTGCGCGTTGAGCCTCGGCGCGGATGTTCCAGGTGCTCCAGTGAGCGCGCGATGACTGGAGCGCGACCAGGACACCACCGGCTAGGTGGGCGACCTGGTCGTCGGTGATGTCGGCTGCGCGCACGGGGTGGGCGCGCGTGCCGGGCTGACCGGGCACGGTCCCGGGCGCGGGCAGGGGCCGGCCGGTCACGCCGCGCAGCGGCTGGTCACCGACTGCTTGGCGTGCGCGCTCACGCCAGGAGTGCGTGAGCTCTTCCAGGGAGTGGTGCTTCTTGTCGCTGCGCGTGCCGGCCCAGGCCTTAGCGTCGGCGTCCCAGTGCCCCGCACCGTCGGCGCTTGCTTCTTCGCGGGCGGCCTCGATCTGGGCGTGCCGGGTGGAGAAGACCTTCAGGAGGCGGTCGTCGACGCCGTCGATCTCCCAGTGCTCCCGTCCGGTGCGGGAGACGGAGCGCACGTGCCACTCCACCCCCAGGCGCGAGGAGAGGGCGTCCATGAGGTGGTTGTCGTAGGCCTCGCTCAGGGCGACCTGGGCGGGCATGAGCGCACCGTGGGAGTCCAGGGTGCGCCAGGCCCCGTCGGGGCCCTGGACCCGGTTGGCGACCACGAGGTGGGTGTGCAGGTGTGGGTCACCCTCGCGGGAGTCCCAGTGATCGAACGCGGCCGCGACAACGCCGCGCGTTTCTGTTTGAACGACTCCCCCGGCGCCCTGGCGGGTGCGGATGGAGTCGGCCTCCATCATGTGCACGATGTGCTTAATCGCGTCGTGGTGGGCGGCCTCGACCTGCTCGCGCACGCCTGCGTCGCCCAGCGCCCACACCACTGACACGCTCTTGGGTGGGGCGAAGGTGAAGTCGAAGCCGTGCACGGCCTTGGCCTTGTTGGTGCGCGCGACCTGCCGCTCGATCTGCTCGATGCGCGCGGCGCGCTCATCGGCGCTCAGGTGGGCGCTCAGGTCAGCGGTGAGTGCGCGCACCCGGTCAGCGTTGGACACGTGCGCGGGGAACGCGCGCCCGAGCAGCTGGTGGGTGAGCGGGTCGGCGCCGTCCTGGATGAGTGCGCGCAGCTGGTCGGCGCCCACGCGTCGGCCGGCGTGCAGGTGGCGCTTATCGTCGCCCAGGCCATCCAGGCCGGCGCCCAGCCACCGGCCTGGGGGTGTGCCCGCGTTGGTGTAGTAGCGGGTGCCGTCGAAGTGCGCGTGCGCCTGACCGGGGCCATCGGCGACGGACTCGATGAGGTAGTCAACAATGCTCGTGCCTTCGCGACCGGTGTCGTAGAGGCGCTTGACCGTGATCACGGGCGCTCACCACCTGTGACCGCGTCGGTCAGGCGTCTGGTCTCGCACGGCCAGGGGTGCGCGCACTCCGCGCACGCACCGTCATCGCCGGGCACGTGCAGGCGCCTGATGAGCGCGCACGCGCGCGCAGCCGCGGTCATGTGTGCTGCGCGCGTGCGCGCAGCGTTGGCGCGCGCACGCCTGCACGCTGGCGAGCAGTAGACCTGACTGCTGCGCGCAGGAGTGAACACGGCTGCGCACACCGGGCAGACCGCTGAGCGCTCGCCCTCTCCCCCGTTGCGGGTGTAGGCGCGCACGGTGTCGCGGCCGCGTGCGTAGCGTGCACGTCTGCCTGCGCGCTCTCTGCACGCTGGCGTGCAGTACACCTGGGTTGAGCGGCTGGGGGTGAAGGCCTGCCCGCACCCGGGGCAGGTGACCTGGTGGTCGGCTCTCCATGCCTGGCGGCACTCCTCGGAGCAGTAGCGCTTGCTGCGGCGCTGGGCGGTGAACGTGTCCCCACACTGCACACATATGACCTGGATCACAGTTGGTCCTTGGGTTGCGGTCTTTGTTGTCCTCTTTGACTGTGCCCAGGTGCGCCACACCTGCCCCCGACACTTTGGGCGTCTGGTTCCGCAGTGCCAGATGTGCCTCGATTTATTTCTTCTCGGCTTGATAAGAGCCGGGAAGGCTAGCGTTTCGGCGTGCACGGCATCGTCCGTTCGGAACGCTTCATCGTCAGGTACGGGGATGGTGAGAGGGGCGCTGGAAGGTGAGTGCGCTGGGAGCCGACTCGGGGGAGGTACAGGGGCAGGCGAGTGGGCTGGTTGGTGGAACCGCGCGAGCAGGTGGGCGACTGCGGGCGTGGCCGGCCCGGAAGGTGAGCGGGGACCAGCCAGTGGGGTGTGGGCGAGTCGCGAGCAGCGGCCCGCGGGCGCAAGACAGGGCCGCTCGCGAGGCGTCCACACCCCCGGTCCTATGGGTCCCGGTGTCCATCATGTGGGCGGGTCGGCCTCGGCGTTCGCCGGGCCGTCCACATGTGGGCACGGGGCGCTCGGGCCGCAGATTTCCCCACCCCCTTCTGGCGCGCGAGCCCCCACGGGGCTCACCTGTGCGCCGCGCTGTTGCTGGTCGGAGCCAGGCCATGGCCCTCGGAGTGCCTGAGGGTTTGGGGTCGGTCCCTTTGCAGGACCGACCCCGTACGGCGCTTATGCGATCCCCCGCTCGGCGTAGAGCTGGCGGGCGCGCTTGGCGCGGGCGGGCTCACCTCGGATCTCGCACAGCGTCGGGTAGGAGGCGCCTCGAGTCAGGGACTTGACCAGAGCCCGGTTCTCGGCGTCGAGCCACTGGCGGTGTGCCGCTTCCTGGTCGGCTGCCAGGTCCTTCTGTCCGGCGGTGTACCCGGCGGCGGACACCAGGGGGAACAGGGCGCACGCGGCCTCGAATCCGGCCTGGTACCCCAGGCGCTCCCCGAAGGCGATGGTCTGGTTGACGTTCTCCAGGGCCTCGGGCGTGAATGACTCCAGGTGTCCCAGCACCGACGGGAAGGGAGCGTCGGCGTAGGACTCAGCCGCCTGGCGTGCCTTGCGGTACGCCTCCTTCATTGTCGCCATCGCTTCCAGGTGGAGCGCGCAGGCCTGGGCGGCCAGCTCTTTGTAGGTCGGGGTCGCTGCGGCTGAGACGGACATGAGGTTCCTCCTTCAGGGGGTGCTTGCCGGCGCTGTGCGCCGGTGTCCCCCGGGCTTGTGGGGACACGCCCCCTTCCAGCCTGCCGGTGGTGATCGTCAAGGCCTTCAGAGTCACGGCCCGCGCGGCGGCACTCGTCACAGCGACGAAGGAGCTGTGACGAGCGCCGGGGCCAGCGGGACGGGACGTGCCTTGACGATCGGCCTACCGCCGGCGGGCTACGATGTGCGCCCCCACGAGACAGGGGCAAAGGTGACCCAAGACCGGCAACCAACGACGGTGGGTGAGGTGCAGGTGACGGCAGGAGGGCTGTGCCCGGGCCGCCCTGACAGGGGCCAGCACACTCGGGCCATGGTGAGTGGCGGCCGGGGTGCAGACCGGCCCCACCACGGACGGCGACGACGCCACCGCAGCTGAGGGGGTGTGGACAGACCCGGCGCCCGCTCGGCCCGGTCGGGCGACGAAGGAGCCAGGCCGGCGGCGCCCCGGGCCTGCCCACACCCCCGGTACGGGGTCCCGCTGTCCACCTGTGCGTGGCCGCCGGCCCCGGCGACAGCCGGCGGCCTCCACAGGTGCGTCAGCGGGCACAGCAGCCCAGCGACCTGGGTGACGCCGTCACCCAGGGTCGGGTTCTCCGCCCTTCCTGAGCGTGCGAGCTCCGCAGAGGTCGCACGTGGCGCACCTGGGCACAGTCATAGGTGACGCAGCAACAGATGATTGAAGGAGGAACTGCTGTGGCCACCGAGATCGATATCAACGCCATCACGGATCTTCTCGGGCGCGACCGAGATCAGGAGATCAACGGCCTGCACCATAAGGCCGTTGGTCTCGCTGCTGAGGAGTCAGGACTGGAAGTTGACGAGGTCAATCGCCTGGCTGGCTCGCCTCAGGTTCGGGAGGTGTTGACGGAACTGCGAGATTTATACAATCCAGCCATGGGAACCCCATATGAGTGGGAGGGAAATCCCGCTGAGAGGGAAAGAATAGAAAACGACTATTTCACGCGTTTCAATCCCCTTGAGAATCGTTTGAATCAGGCTGCCACGGCAATCACTGGCGACCCTGACGCAGGAGACAAGTTACGCAACTTCAGCGATGAGGTAATTCCCTTACTGGAGCAAGCCGATGATCGGGAGGTGCGTGAGACGCTGCACCTCAACTCTGCTCTCATTTCCGGCGACAACCAGGCGCTCGGTCGTTTGCGCTATGACCAGCGGCCATCAGCGGAGATGGTTGCCGAAAGCGAGGAGCACCTGGCTGTGGCCAAATGGGCGCTGGCGCAGCGTCCTGATGCCGACGGCGTCCTCGCCATCGTCCAGGATCTGTCCGCCCACCCGCACAGCCGTGAGTGGAGTGGTCTCGATGATCCTACTGCTCACCCCTGGAAAGGCGAGCAGAGAGGTAAAGAGGATCTAAACACACCAATTTACAGAGAACTCGGATCCGCCCTCAACGACACAAACCTTGGGGACAAAGACCGTCTGGTCTCTCTTCAGCTCAGAAACTTGAATGAGAGATACGGGTATCACAGGTTACCGGGCTCCAGCACACTGGAAATGCTGCCGTTGGAGGCGCCCCCGGCCCCTGAGGCCACGAAGGGGCCAGGGGTGTCGGCGGGCCAGGATATGAGCCTTTCATTCGAGACCGCTGGCCTTGGGGACAGAGGCGCACTGTCTCAGCTCCTTGCGGACAATTTTCCTGACGGTGGTGTCGTCGGGGAGTCACGACAGCACGTCCTTGGAGAACCACGTTTGGGTGAGGACGGGCCGTGGCGGGAACCTCTTGACGCGGCAGTGAATGAACTGTCACGCGATGGCGGTGGGGTCGACTGGGGCTGGGGATCACTCAAGGTGTCTTACGTATTGGCGACAACCAACCAGGGATGGGTGAGTTTTGAGGGGGGCCAGGATGGGTATGCCGCCTACGGCAAACAGCATAACCAGCCCAACTACAGCCGGCTCGACTCTCCTGCTGAGGTGGCCGGGGCTCTTGGCGTCAGCCAGGAGCGCGCGGGCCGCATGGTCGAGACGATCAGGCCGGCTGTCCAGGAGAGCTACGGGATCTACGTCAAGCAGGGTGATGGTCCTGTCCTGACCGAGCCCCAGCTGGGCGTCATGGCCATGCAGGTGTCGGCCGAGCGCGTGGTGGGTCGTGAAATGCGCACCAGCATCGCGGGGCGGGATGTTCCCAGGGTGGGGTCGGCGCCTGCGGCGTCGGTTCCCTCCCCCGGCGGCGCGCCGAGGGTCGGCGGCCACGCTCAGGCCCAGCACGGTCACAGCCAGCGTCCGTCGATGGACCGGTAGCGGTGACTTCGGTGACGGGGGGCTCACCCTCTGTCACGGTCATGTAGAGGCAGCAGAACACACGACTAATGACTAACGAAGGAGAGATCAGGAGATGGAGTATCTCAGGGCGACCGGGGCGTGGATGAACTGGATCAATCGGCAGATTGATGACGTGATGGTCAAGGCCGGTATCAGCGACTGGGGTGGATGGCGAGTGTCCTCGATGTCATGGCCTCGCTACTTCCAGGTGGTCGGGGTGTCGGAGACCGGGATCGTCGGCTTCGTGGGTGACAGCGCCAGTGGCACGTGTGAGGTGTGGTGCCGACGGGTCGGTGAGGAGCATCCCACGCTGACCGATAGCGTCGAGGAGATCGCTGAGTGTCTTGACATGCCGCTTGAGCGGGCCGGGATCGTGACCACGGGGATGACTGAGGCCGTGAAGCTTGGGTACGCCGCGCTGTCGTACTACGACGGGTGGACGTTGGTGGAGACCAGCGAGGGCCGGCTGCTGCCGGGGCTGATGACTCAGCGCGGCACGATGGTGGACGTTGACCGCGCGGTGAGTGCTGGCAGGCTCGGTCTGGGCCAGGCGGCTTACACCATTCATCGCGAGGGTGATGATGTGTGGGCCCAGCCGGTCGATGGTGGTGAGCGTGTCGAGCTGGAGCGGATCGGTACCCGGTGGGGCAGTTATGTCGTGCTGCCTGGGGCTGAGAGCGTCACCTTCGAGGTGCATGAGGCTGCCTGGGCGGCATGGTCGGCCCAGGAGCACGCACTTGGGTGTGTTGGCCCGTACGAGAACGCTGATGTCTACGAGTGGCGCCCGGCGGGCGACTTCACCATCAGCACCACTGGCAGCAGTAGCGAGGGCTATATCCCTGTGGTGAGGTACCAGAGCGGTGAGTGGACGACAATCGTCTTGGTTGGCGACGACGAGTTTGTGAATCTCATCAAGGATGGGAAGGCCTATGCCGCGGGCATCCCAGTTCCTGCTGCGCGCTACCTGATCGAGGCCGACCTGATCCGTCAGGCCAGTCGGCCTGGGCTGAGTACGAGCACTGCCCCTGAGGGGCTTAGCCAGGAGCTCGCTGACCTGACTGAGAAGATCGACAGCATTACTGACTGGGTCGGCATCCACGTGGCTTACTTCGACGGCACCCCTTATGTGTGGACCGAGGATGAGTCCATCATTCGCCTGATTGAGGGTGCTGGCGGGGTTGTCGAGGCCGCGACACCTAGTGGCGAGGTGTGGCGTGAGGGCCTGTGGGCGATACACCGTTCCACTGAGGAGGACGAGCGCGTGCTCAATGAGGTCAACCGGCAGCGCGGGGCACATCCCGCTGCTGCGAGCAGCTTGCTGGTGGAGACCTCGTGAGCTCGAACCGTTCTGTGTTGAGGGGCCGGCGCACGTAGCGCCGGCCCCTCTCCTCATGGTTGGTGTGGCGCACCTGGGCACAGTCATAGGTAACAAAGCAGCCTAGGAGGAGTGCATAGTCATGGAGGATTATCCGTTGGAGGTCACTGGCCGGTGGCTTGATGAGATCGCCGAGGATGTACGTGCTGTGGTGCGCAGTACTGGGATCGGGGACTGGATCGAGTGGTCGCTGGGGTCGTTTGCTTTTCCTCGTATTTTCGCCGTGATCTTCGAGTCCCGCGCCGGGGCTGTTGTCTTCGAGGCGACTGATATGGAGGCGCTGGGGTCGCACAGCGTGACGGGCAGACGTCCTGATGGTGGTAGTAGTGAGCTGACGACAGCTGAGGAGATCGCGGACTACCTGGGAGTCGAGATCGAGGTGGCGCTGGCCTTGAGTGACGGCGCCTCGGCTGTGGTATTGCAGGGTCTGGAGCGCCTGGGTGCGGAGTCGGGCGGCAGGACGCTGGTGGAGACCAGCAGCGGCAAGCTGCTGCCGGCTGTGCCCACGATCTATGGGGCGGCGGTCGACGGTTTCGAGGCTAGCCGGGTGGGCCGGATCGGGCTTGGGCGGGAGTCCTATACGGTGCACTATGACGAGAGCTGTGCCCTGTGGGCTGACCGTGCTGATGGGGGTCGGTCCAGGCTTGAGCCGGTGGAGCCGGGGTCGGGGCTTTACGGTCTTTCGGGTACGGTGGAGGTGAGTTATGCGGTCCGTCAGGCGGCGTTGACTGCGTGGTCGGCTACGCAGCCCTCGCTGGGGCGGCCGGTGAATCCGGCTGATGACGGACCGTTGTGGCCGCCTGTCGGCCTCTTCCGTGTCGGACCGAGCGGCCGGACGGTGACGTACAGCACTGAGAGTGCGGTCGCGGATGAGGGCTGGACGGTGGAGGTCGAGGTCAACGGCGCTGCACCGTTCGCTCCTCGTCGAGTTGACCTGTATCGGGACGGTCAGCTCTATGCCGAGGGAGTCTCGGTGGAGGCTGCCCGGCACCTGGTGGAGGCCAGGTTCGTTCAGCGCTTCAGTGAGAGCTTGATGAGCGTGTCCCCTGGTGCTGCAAGCGATGAGCTGCTTGAGCGGACCAGGAGAGTTGTTGAGACGGCTGGGGCACTGAGTACTCGGGTCCTCTTCCGGCACGGGTGCCCGTACATCGCTGTCGGTCGGGCTGGAGAGGGGCGTTTGATCCGAATCGTCGGTGATGGCCTGGTGGAACTGTCGATGCCTGGGGGTCGTGTCTCCTGGGTCAGTGAGCAGGAGGCGGTGAGGCGGCCTCCTGGGCAAGGGGACCGGGTGGTGATGGATGAGGTCGCGGTGCAGCGCGCGGTGCGCGGTCGCCTGCCACGCCTGACAGGTGGTTCCGTGCAGCTTGGTTCCAGTCCCGTGGTGGGGAGCTTCCCGGCTCATCCTGAGCGCGGTGGCCGGCGGGTGGAGCCTGCACTGTGAGCGTCACCGGTGCTGGGGTGCGCGGGTGGAGCCACTCATGGGTGGGGCGGACCTCCGTGGTGGGGACCGGGCTACTCGCGCTGGGCGGGTTCACGTTGTCGTTCGCGGCGCTGAGGGACCTGGCGGTCCGGGTGGGGATGCCCGCTGACCTGGGGTGGATCTGGCCGTTGTTGATTGACGGCATGATTGTTGAGGCGACGCTGGCGGTCGTGGCCCTGGCCCAGCGCGGCTCGCGGGCTGTGTGGTACGCGTGGTTCCTCCTGGCGGTCGGTGCGCTGGTGTCGGTGGGGTCTAACGGTGCTCACGCCGTGATCACGGGTCATGGGTGGGCTGGGGCTGCGGCGGCCTCGGTGCCGCCGGTGGTGCTGCTGGCCACCACTCACTTGACGGTGCTGCTCATGGCCGCCCCCGACACCACCGGCTCGGCGGGGCTCACGGGGGTTCCGGTGGAGACCGGGGTGCAGCCGGGTCCAGATGACGGCGGCTGCGCCCCGCCCCGCGGCGTCGGGGCGCCGGTAACGCCAGCCGCAGTGGTGGATGAGGCCAAGGAGCAGGAGGTTTCGGTGAACCTGGAGGCTGCTGCACCTGACCCGTCGCCGGCTGCGCCGGGTGACGGCGAGCTGGACGAGCTCGATGGGCCTGCGCCGGCGACCGACGTCACTGACGTCGAGGTCGAGCTGAGTGATGCAGCTGGCGAGGACGTCCGGGATGAGGATGCCGGGGATGCGGTCGAGCTGAGTCTGGAGGATTGGGTCGCTCAGCGTGAGGCCGCCGGCCAGACGGTGACGGGGACGATGGTCGCCGAGCGCTTCGGGGTCTCGCCCTCGACGGGGAGGCGGCGCCTGGCGGCGCTGCGCAAGGCGCGCCAGCCGCACCTGCGGCTGGCCAGCAATGAGTAGAGCAAGCAAAACCCGAGATATGAGAAGACCGAGAGGACTTGGGAGGGAGTAGAAGGATGAGGCTTAAGGCAAGAGAGCTGTGGGGGTCGATCCTGCCGGTGACGCCGGTGTTCGTGCTGGTGAACGGTGGGCACCTCCTGGTGGAGGCTTTCGACCAGGAGCTCCGGGTCGGGGTCGTTGACCTGGCCCGGGATCTGGTGGAGCTGGCGCGCACGATGGGCCGTGCCATCGATGTTCAGGTCGAGACAGGGAAATGGCTGCGGGTCAGGCCGGACGGGACGATGTCACCGACGGCGATGCCGGCCAGTCTGAAGCGGGTCAAGGCGGTCAAGCGCAAGCGCGCGCGCCGCCTGGCCCGTCAGGCGCGCTGGGAGGCGCTCAAGGGGCTTGTGAGGATTCGGCGTCGTGGGCGCGCCCAGCCGTGGCCCGAGAACCGGCCGGCGCCGTCTGCACCGACTGTGGCGCACCGGCCCAACATGCCGCGTCACTGCCATCCGGGTGGTGTGGGCCGGTTCGTCCTGCCGCTGCTGGTGGGCGGCCAGGGCGCGCCCGGCGGAAGGAGGCGGGGCCGGGTGAGGACCATCTCCACGGCGAGCACGACGTAGGAGCCGGCGAGCATCATGAACGAGAAGAAGATGGATTGCGCGTAGTGGGGGCTGACGGCCATGAGGAGGCCGCCGGCCCCCACTGCTGTGAGGAAGGCGACGATGAAGGCCCAGGGGAAACGGCCCCAGACCTTTCTCCAGGGCCATACGGCCCAGAACAGGAAGACGAGGCCGCAGAGGACGATCATGACTCTCCCGATGCCGGCGCCGGTCTGGTCAGGTACCTCGGCGATCGCCTCGGGCTGGGTGGAGAGCAACACGATGGTGGCTGCTCCGAGCGGGATGATCGACCTGAGGGCGATGACGACGAGCATCTTAAAGAATGCTCCGTACACGCTGTGCATGATGGGTCCTCCTTTTGCTTGTTCGTCTGGCTGGTGTGTTCAGGGCTGGGGGCGCCGGCCTCGGGGCAGGCGGCCCCGGTAGACGGGGATGCTGCCGCCGCCGGCGCCCTCGGCGGCTGCGATGGCGCGTTGCAGGGCAGCGCTGATGACAGCGGAGCGGGAGATGCCGTGCCCGCGCAGGGAGTGGTCCTCGACGGTGTCGATGATTCTCTGCTTGGTGGCCGGGGTGAGGGTGATCTTGGTGATGTGTCCCTCGTCCCCCACGGGGGTGGTGATGAGCGCGTCCCGGCGATCGAGGAAGCTGTTGACGACCGCGTCGACCCACTCGACCATGGCTACCTCGTGGCCTGGGTGGTCACGTAGATAGAGGGTCTTGGCCCTCCCCCACAGGGCGCGGTCGACCCAGATGGTCATGTCGACGCGGCCGGTGGCCGGCGCCCCGCGCCGCCGCGACTCCGCACCCTCACTCTTAGTAGCTTTAGTAGGACTAGTAGCATTACTTTCTTTGGTTGCGGGTATTCCGCGTTGGAGGCCCCGTGTGGGGGCAGCCTCCTTCCGTGGTGGGGTTGGAGGGGTATGGATGGCCTGGGCGTCGCGCTCGGCGAGCGTGCGGCGGCGGGGTCGTGGGCTCATGACCTGGTTGCTCCTTCGATGATGACGCGTGCTGCTTCCGCGTAGTCGTTGGCGACGGGGGTTCCGGGGGCGTAGGCCCCGACCGGGAGTCCTTCCATGTAGGCGTCGCGGGCGGTAACGGAGTCACGTACGGGCGGGGTGACCTGGCCGGGGTAGGTGTTACACAGCTGGGTGAAAATTTCTCTGTCGAGGAGACGCCCGCGGCCGGCCCCGGCGCGGGAGTCGAACGCCACGGGCACCACCCAAGAGATCTGCGCGCCGCGGTTGACCCTGCGCGCGATGCGCGCGTCGAGCACGGCGGCCAGACGTCTCAGCTGGTCGTAGGCCTCTACGGACGGGGTGACCGGGGTGATGATGGTGTCGGCGGCTGCCAGGCCGGCCTGCGTGAGCGCCCCGACTGACGGCGGGGTGTCGATGACGACCTCGTCCCACCTGCCTGCGTGAGCCGGGAGCTCATCGCGCAGGAAGGTGATGAGGTCAGCTGGCGGTGCGGCCTCGGTGTCGGCCAGGGCGTGGGTGCCAGCTAGGACGTCGACGCCGTCCAGGACGGGTGAGGGCGTGGCGGCCTGGTCAATATCGAGCTCCCCGGTGAGGACGTCGGCGGTGGTGCCGTCGACCTCACTGGCGGCGGTCATACCCATCCGGGCGGTGAGGTTGCCCTGCTGGTCGAGGTCGATGGCGAGGACTTGCCGGCGGCGCTGGGCCAGGGCGAGCACGAGCTCGGCCGCCGTCGTGGACTTACCTACCCCACCCTTGGGGGTGGCCACTACGTAGATGCCCATGATTACTGTCCTTTCTGATCTTTCTAATACTACTAATCTTTTTGGTGCGTTGCAATAGTTACGTCGGCCATGGATAAGGCATGGGCATCTTCGTCCCGCAGCTTTGCGGGAGGAGGCTTGAATGCAGAACACCGACGTAGTTGCGATCGCAACTACGTCGGTGTTCTGCTTCAAAGCGTCACTTGGTGGACTACCAAGCCACGGATTCATAATACCCTGGGGAGGGATTGGTGTCGAGGGTGGCGCTGGCAACGATTGGGAGGCTATCGAGGGCTGTCCTTTGTTGGGTGAGGGTGACGCCGAGGTAGCGGCCGGTGGTGGCCAGGGAGGCGTGTCTCATGAGGGTCTGGACGATGCGGCTGTCGATACCTTCTTCGAGGAGTGAGGTGGCGAAGAAGTGTCGTAGTTGGTGGGCTGTGGCGTCGATGCCGGCTCGGCGTAGGGCTCGGGCGATGACGGTGCCGACGGTCTTGGCGGCGACGTGTTGTCCGGGTCGGAGTGGTGAGGGGAACCAGAAGCTTTTGCGGGGGTAGTTGGTGGCCTGGTCGAGGATGATGGGGTGTGCGGGTAGGAGATCGGTTCTGCCGCCTTTTCCGGTGACGGTGAGGGTGCCGCCGGCGGGGTCGATGTCTCGGCCTTTGATCTTGGCGATCTCGTGGATGCGTAGGCCGGCGTATGCGGCTAGGAGGATCTTGGTGCGGGTGGCTGGGCGGAGTGGGAGCGCGAGGACGGCGTCGAGCTGGGGGTGGGTGACGGGGCGGGGTCTTGCTGGTGGGACGCGGGGTCTGGGGACTCGCATGGTGGGGTCGTCGTCGCGGTGGCCGGCTTGTACTAGCCAGGAGCACCATGCTCGGATGATGGAGTAGTAGCTGTCAGCGGTGACTGGTGAGTCGATGCTGGCGAGGAAGACGATGATGGTGTGTGGGGTCAGGGCCGCTGGGTCGGTGCCGGTGGTGCTGGCGAGCTGGCGGATGAGACGCGGGCGCTCGGTGATGGTGGTCTGGGAGAGTCCCTGAGCCTGCATGGTCAGGGTCCAGGCGTCGAGGAGGGTGTCGGGAGCGTCGTCGGGACGGACGACTTTCAGAGAATTTCTCATGACAGGAATAATTCCGGTTGTAGATTTCTGGCACGGCGCCTTGGAGGGGTCTGATTGTCACATTCTCTGCCTCTGCTGGTGAGCTACTCCCCCGGGACTCCTCTCATTGCGGTGAGGAGTCCCGGGGTGTGTCGGGCTTCAGCAGGTAGTGGCCGCGGGGGTGCAGGTGACGGCAGGAGGGCTGTGCCCGGGCCGCCCTGACGGGGGCCAGCACACTCGGGCCATGGTGAGTGGCGGCCGGGGTGCAGACCGGCCCCACCACGGACGGCGACGACGCCACCGCAGCTGAGGGGGTGTGGACAGACCCGGCGCCCGCTCGGCCCGGTCGGGCGACGAAGGAGCCAGGCCGGCGGCGCCCCGGGCCTGCCCACACCCCCGGTACGGGGTCCCGCTGTCCACCTGTGCGTGGCCGCCGGCCCCGGCGACAGCCGGCGGCCTCCACAGGTGCGTCAGCGGGCTCGGTAGCAGTGGCGCCCGTCGACCCTCTTGGGGTCGGCGGGCGCTAGCGTGAGGGTTGCTTTGTGGGGTCAACTGGCCAGAGCTGCGGTGGGCACGAGCCAGTTGCGGCCGATCTTGCGGCCGGGCAGGGTGCCGGCGGTGATGCGGTCGCGGATTGCCTGGCTGGTCAGGCCGAGGATGGTGGCGGCCTCGGTGACGCTGACGAGCTCGATGTCGTCGACCTTGAGGCCTTCGCGGCGGTCCCATACCTGGGTGGGGATGACCTCGATGCCTTCCAGGTCGCCGACCTGGGTGGCCAGGGCGGTGGCCGTGGCCACGGCCTGGGCCAGGGTGTGGGCGGGCAGGGTGATGACCGCCTGGACTGCCCCGGGGGACGCGGGCGCGTCCCCGACGGCGGGGTGGTAGTCGGCGAAGGCCTCCATGAGGTCGTCGACAGCGTCGTCGTCCTCGACGGGAGAGAACGGGGCGATCGTGAGTGTGGCGTTGTATTCCACGGCAACCTCCATTACTTGTTGTATACAAAGAGCATATCGCATACATCTTGCATATAGCAAGTTTGGGTGTGTCACCGGAGAGGAGGGGGGATCCTCCCCCGGTGGTTGGGTCATCGGCGTGGCGGCCACTCGAACCCGGCGCGGCGCATGGCGGCGAGGCCGTTACGGATGCTGCGGTGGTCGGATGCGGTGCCGGCGAAGGTCGTGATTCGGCGACCGATCCACGGTCATGACGATTGTGGCACGACGCATGGCGGTGTGAGCACTGCTGCGTCGTCTTGGCCCGGAGGTGCCAGGACGCGGGCTCGTGGGCGCATGAGTACGTCCCTCATGGCGCGGTGCGCCTGACTACGGAGCCGGCGTAGCCGGCCACCACCCCGGCCCTCCGGCCGGGGTGGTGGCTTCAGTGTGAGGCGCGAATGGCGTCGAGGCGGTCCAGGCTGGTCACGACATCCTCTGGGTCAGCTCTTTCTCTGCGTTCTTCAGGCCGAGCTCGATGCCCTGGGCTGCGGTGTCGAAGGCCTCCGGGCGCATTCCCAGGATCGTGGCCGCCGCCTGGGCGTCGGTCATCTCGCGCACGTCGGGGTCAGTGGCCAGGTCAGGGGACAGTCCCCACAGGGAGTCCTCGTCGCTGGCGTCGAGGCCCTTCTCGCGCAGCTGGCGGGTCAGTGACCCGCCCGGGCGGATCACGAGCTCGCCGTGGGTGAGGGAGAACGTGACTGCCTGCTCGGTCCGGGCGATCCCCAGGCAGTCGCCAGCGTCAGCGGCCGGGGTGAGGACCTGCATCCTCACCGTCCCGTCCGGGGTCACGATCGGGTCCGCAGTCTCAAGGCCCCGGTCCAGGAACGGGGCCAGGTGGGGGCGCATCTCGTCACAGGCCACCTGGGACGGCTCCTGGTTGGCTCGCGTGACGGCGTCAGACAGAGCCTGTCGGGTGTCCGCCTCGCTGAGCTGCGTGGCCGGCGCGGTTCCTTCGAGGTCCAGGTCGAAGGTGTGTGAGCTGACCGTGATCCGACCGCGCAGGCCAGGAGTGGGCAGGCCGTCGAAGGTCGGTACGGGAGCCAGGTCGATGTCTGCGACGACGGTGCGGGCCTGCGGGTCGAACCAGGTCGTCATCTCCTCCTCGGTGTCGATCCCGGCCGTGGTGACTGCGTCAAGGCGCCCCAGAAGCTCGCTGACCAGTGCGCGGTCCTTCAGGTAGTGTTCCCAGGCCTGTCCCAGCTCCTCGGCGAGGTCGCTCAGAGCTACGCTGCGGCGCTGCGTGCCGGGGACTCTGTAGGTGGCCCGCTGAGTCGCCTCGTCCCACAGAACCTCGACGCAGATGGCATCCATTGCCCCGAAGTGCTCACCCCAGGTGACGTCATGACTCAGTCGCGTGGGGGCCTGTAGACCTTCGATCAGCGTGCGCACCTGCTCGGGCACATTCTCAGTGACCCCGTAGAGCACTCCTGTGCGCGTCTCATCGATGTACACCACCGGTTCGTCGGTTCTCATGATGCTCCTCCCTGCCGTGCGACCATCGGCGCGGATTGCGAGGCTCAGTGAATCCACCTCTGGCGAAGCACTTTGTGCTTGTCGGCGGCATCTCGGATAGCGCGGTCGACAGCCTTGACGCTCGTGCCGGCGAATCGTGAATGACCGCCGGAGAAGCCGCGCGGGGCCAGGAACTCGACTACACCGCCGTGCTGGTCAGCGCGGATGACGATGGTGTACTTGGCATCCATGACGTTGTGGGGGTAAGCGGTGATCGCGGGCGCGGGGACGACGTCGTCGTCCGTGTGACGTTCGAGGGCCTTCGTGAGTCGCTCGACGATGGTGCTCATGGTGTTTCCTTCCAGGGGTAGGGGGAAGTCGTGCCCGGGACTAGAGTCGAACCAGTCCTGCGACCATCCGGGCGGATAGGGGGTCAGTCGTCGTCTTCCGCTTCGGCAATGAGCACCGCAAGCTCCTGACGGTAGGCGTCGATAGCCTGAACCACGGCCGGATCGGGGTGACGCCAGCGCGGGCCGCGCTGACCAACATCGATCTCTGCTGGCCATTCGGCACGGGGAATGAACCTCTCCAGGTCGGTCCAAGCCTCTACCCCCGCATACGCAGGGCTGACACCCACTTGGCCCATCCGATGAGCGTGTCTGTCCCTTTACCCCCGGCATACACGGGGCTGACACGGTTACCGTGCGCTGCGCCTTCGCCGTCAACCCTCGACCCCCGCGTACGCGGGGCTGACAGGCGCTCCTG
>ERZ772968.117-NODE-117-length-34385-cov-15.120332_pt1 | contig 34385 bp, 24 predicted proteins | sample MGYA00580674_ERZ772968 | MGnify/ENA primary metagenome ERZ772968 (study PRJEB29015, sample SAMEA2737940) | human oral metagenome | biome: human oral; feature: human-associated habitat; material: dental | place: China | collected 2138 ...
GCCGCTTCTACGAGATGAAGGAGATCCTGCGCGACCACAAGCTGCACACGGTCTGCGAGGAGGCCTCCTGCCCGAACATCGGCGAATGCTTCGGCAAGGGCACGGCGTCGTTCATGATCATGGGCGACAAGTGCACCCGGCGCTGTCCGTTCTGTGACGTGGGCCATGGCCGCCCCGACCCGCTGGACACCGAGGAGCCCTACAACCTGGCCATGAGCGTGAAGGCGCTGCGCCTCAAGTACGTGGTCATCACCTCCGTCGACCGCGACGACCTGCGCGATGGCGGGGCCGGCCACTACGCCGACTGCATCCGGATGATCCGCGAGCACTCGCCCAGCACCCAGATCGAGGTGCTGGTGCCCGATTTCCGCGGTCGTCTGGACAAGGCGCTGGACATCCTGGAAGCCACGCCCCCGGACGTGATGAACCACAACCTGGAAACGGTGCCGCGCCTGTACAAGCAGGCCCGTCCGGGCGCCAACTACGAGCACTCGCTGAAGCTCCTGAAGGACTTCAAGGCCCGCAAGCCCGACGTACCCAGCAAGTCCGGCCTGATGGTGGGCCTGGGCGAGACCGATGAGGAAATCCTGCAGGTGATGCGCGACATGCGCGCGCATGACATCGACCGTCTCACCATCGGCCAGTACCTGGCCCCCACCCGGCACCACCTGCCGGTGGAGCGCTACGTCACGCCCGAGACCTTCAAGATGTTCGAGGAGAAGGCCTACGAGATGGGCTTCCAGCACGCTGCCGTGGGCGCCATGGTGCGCTCGTCGTACCATGCGGACATGCAGGCCGAAGAGGCATCGCGGCACGCCAGCGCCAAGGCGAACTGAAGCGGCACCTGGCTGACCGGAATGCAGACCTGAAGCGGCCCAAGGCAACGTGTGGGCCGCCCCTGTCCGGAACACGCCTCAGCGAGCTGGACATCAAATGGCAGCCTCCTAATGCTGTCCTAAGTTTGCGAGAGGATCATCACTTCCATCGCCCGATGAAGGGTGATGCCGGGTTGGAGGATCAAGGCCTTCAGGCCGCCGGACAGGCCGCATGGAACACACGATGCCATGCGCCTGTACGGCACACCTCCCTCCGACCCATGGCCTTTGTCTCCCAACTTCCGAACAGGAGAAACACCATGAACCGCAAACCGTTGCTCGCCATCATCGCTGCCCTGGGCCTGGGAACGGCCGCCGGCTCGGCACTCGCCTATGACAAGTCGGATATCCGCGCGATGGAACAGGCCAAGATCACGCTGGAACAGGCCATCGAACGTGCCCAGCAGCAGCATTCCGGCAGCCGTGCGCTGAGCGCCGAGATCGACATGCGTCGTGACCACGCCGAGTATGAGGTGGAAGTGATGACCACCGACAAGCGCATCTACGACATCCGCATCGATGCCGTGAACGGCAACGTGCTGGAAAACCGCGAAGATCACGACGACTGATCCCGCCTCCCATGCGCGTCCTGCTCGTCGAAGACGACCCGATGATCGGCAGCGCGGTGCAGGCCGCGCTGAAGGACGCGTCTTACGCAGCAGACTGGGTCAAGGACGGCAGCGCGGCCCTTACCGCGCTGGCCGCCCAGCACTATGATCTGGTGCTGCTGGACCTGGGCCTGCCAGGCCGCGATGGTCTGGATGTGCTGCGCACACTGCGCAGCCGCGAAAGTGCCCTGCCGGTGCTGGTGGTGACGGCCCGCGATGCGGTGGATGACCGCGTGGCCGGGCTGGATGCCGGTGCCGACGACTACATCCTCAAGCCCTTCGAGATCAGCGAACTGCTGGCCCGCATGCGGGCGGTGCTGCGACGCCATGGCGGCGTGACCACCCCGGTGCTCACCAGTGCCATGCTGACGCTGGATCCGGCCACGCGCGAGGCCAGTGCCCACGGCCAGCCGCCGGTGCAGCTCTCCAACCGCGAGTTTGCGCTGCTGCACGCACTGATGCAGCGACCGGGTGCAATCCTTTCCCGTACCGACCTGGAAGACCGCGTGTATGGCTGGGGCGAGGAAGTGGAAAGCAACGCCATCGAGTACCTCATTCACAGCCTGCGCAAGAAGCTGGGCAGCGAAGCCATCAGGAACATACGGGGCGCCGGATGGATGGTGAGCAAGCAGGCCTGAGCCAGTCGCTGCAGTTCCGGCTGGCACGCGCCATCTCGCTGGCCGCGGCCGCCATGGCTACCGTGGCAGGCATCCTGTCGTTTCGAGCCACGCTGCACGAGGTGCATGAATTTCAGGACGAGATTCTGGAGCAGGCCGCCGAGCTGCTGGGACCGGAATCCGGGCAGGCCACCGCATCGCTGCCAGTGCAGGGCTGTCTGCAGACCGATGACGACGAGGAAGGGCTGATCATCCAGCGGCTTCCGGCCCTGCCGAAGGGCAGCCAGGACGGAAAAGACGGAAAACAACCTTCCACTACTGATACCGTCACGAAAGATTCGCTGACAAATGACAAGCCAGCAGCATCTTCCGGGAGTTCGGATGCGACACGTTCTTCCGCTTCGCGTGACAAGGATGACGATGACGATGACAACGAGGCCCGCTGCCTGCCGCTGCCGGCCACACTGAAGAACGGCTTTCATGCGTTCCGGAACCAGAATCTGGAGTACCGTGTCTATGTGCATCGCCTGCGCGATGGCAGCCGTATCGCCGTCTCGCAGGAAACCCGCATCCGTGATCAGATTGCAAGGCAGAGCGCGCTCTACGCCACGCTACCCCTGCTGTTGCTGGTGCCGGTGCTGCTGGCGGTGACGCTGATGCTGGTGCGGCTGATGCTGCGGCCACTGGCGGAGCTGTCCCGTACGGTCAATGCCCGTCAGGAAAACGACCTGCAGCCGCTGCCAAAGACCGATCTGCCCACCGAACTTCAGCCCTTCGTGAACGCCATCAACGGACTGCTGGGCCGCACAGGCGCCGCCATGGAAAGCCAGCGTCGCTTCGTCGCTGACGCAGCGCACGAGCTGCGCTCTCCGCTGGCTGCCCTGTCGCTGCAGGCCGAACGGCTGCATGCGGCCCCGATGTCCCCGGAAGCCACCGAGCGTCTGGAGACGCTGCAGGCGGGCATCCGGCGCAGTCGGCACCTGCTGGAGCAGCTTCTTCTGCTGGCGCGGGCACAGAATGCGCGTTGGGGTCAGGGGCAGGCTGCTGCCACGGCAGCTTCTGCCCCCGCCGCCGTGGCCGTCCTGCCAGTGATGCGTCGCGTGCTGGAGGACCTGCTGCCGCTGGCGGATCAGAAGGGACTCAATCTGGGCATCAGTGCGGCCCCCGGCGCCACCCAAGACGCCGAGGCGGACGAGCGGATTCGGGTTAGCGCCGACGAGATGGCGCTGTACACGCTGCTGCGCAACCTGGCGGACAACGCCATCCGCTACACGCCAGCGGGCGGCCAGATCGATCTGTGGGTGGATCGGCGCGGTGCCGAGGTGGTGATGGCCGTGCAGGACAATGGCCCCGGCATTCCCGCCGAAGAGCGTACGCGGGTCGTCGATCCGTTCTACCGGGTGCTGGGCACCGGTGAAAGCGGCTCGGGACTGGGGCTGTCCATTGTGGACACGCTGGTGGGCAACCTGAAGGGCCGGTTGCGACTGGATGATGCCGTGGGCCACGCCCACGGTCTGCGGGCGGAGGTGACGCTGCCGGCGGCGTGACAGGGGAACCGTCCGGATCGGAGCATGGCTTGGCGCATGCTCCCGGCAGATGACCATCCGGACGGATGGATCGTCCCGGCGGCGTGATGGCTCAAGCGGTAAACCCGGGGCTCAAGCGGTACACCCGGGACGTGGGGATCAGCTGCCCAGCGTCACGCCCGACCGCTCATTCATTTCAGATCTTGCCTGACTTGCCTGCTTACTTGCCCTGGCCTTTCTGATTCTCGGGTCGGTCGGTCCCCAGGATGCGCGACAGCTCGGCATCGGTGACGTACTCGAACAGCGTGACGACCTTGCTGACGCCCGAGACCTGTGAAGCCACGATGGCGGCACGCTGGCCTTCCTCGTGCGTGACCACACCCATCAGGTAGACGACGTTGCGCTCGGTCACCACCTTGATGGCGCTGGCGGTGACGTTGCGCTCACGCACCAGACCGGCCTTCACCCGCGCCGTCAGGGAGGAATCCCGGGCGCTGGCGGCGAAGTCTTCCACCGGCTTGATCTCGATCTCGTTGTAGATGTCCTTGATGTTGGGCACCCGGGTGCGGACGATCTCTTCGGCCTGGGTACGCATCTCCTCGGTGGGCACCTGGCCGGTCAGCAGCGCGCGCCGGTTGAAGCTGGTGATGGACACCGACGCCATCGGATCCTTGTTGACGCTCTCGTTGAGCACGCGGGCGCCGCGCAGCTCGATCGTCTCGTCCTCGGTCTGGGCTCCGATGGAACGACGATCCAGCACGGCCACCGTACCGATGGCGGCGCCGGTGACGGCCAGTCCAAAGCAGCCGCTCAGCCCGAGGGTGGCTGCAAGCACGGCAGACGATACGATACGACGCGCGAAGGCGCTGGGCTGGCTCATCCGAAATCTCCTGATAGCGTTGGTCCGATTATAGAAAGGCCGGCCGGATTTCGCCCGTTCGTCGGCTGCTGTTGTGGCCCACGCATCGAAACGTTACAAACTGCTGACGGTAACGGCGGCTCCATGGACTTTTCAGGGGGGCTGTGATGCGGCTGGCACCTTCAGACGCTCAGAACGCCTGACGGATCCACGTCAGCTGCCCGCCCTCGATGGCCACGACATCGAAGCGGCACTCGGGCCAGCCACTGCGAGCAAAGCGTGATTGCAGCCAGCACTGGGCGGCGCGCTGGATGCGCTGCTGCTTGCGGAAGTCCACGCTGGCTGCTGCGCCGCCCCAGGCCATGGAGCGACGACTGCGCACTTCGACGAAGACCACGGTCTGGCCGTCCCGCATGATCAGGTCGATCTCGCCCACCTTGTAGCGGACGTTGGCCGCGACAAGGCGCAGGCCGGCCTGCTGCAGATGCTCGCGGGCTTGCTGCTCGGCCTCATGGCCGATCCGCTGGCGCGGTGTCAGGCGCGGTGTGTCGTCCATCGCAGCCCATCATTTGGTTGGTGAGCGCCTGCTTCGCCGGAAACCCCCTAAAAATTGGGGCTCAGACGGCGACAGGCACTCCGTTGCGATACTCGGCCGGCAGCAGCGTGCGCTCAATGACCGGGTAGCTGCCGTCGTAGCGCAGCTTGCCCGTCAGGCCGTTCAGGTCCAGCGTGGTGGCCCCGGAGAACATCTCGCGCCCGATGCGCAGCGCGTCGATGCCCAGCGCGTAGAGGCGCTGCATCTCCAGGCTGAAGTCTTCTGGCGGAGCCTCGAAGCCCTGGGCACCATAGCTCTGCGGCTGGATGATGGCCGGCATTTCCACCAGCCGGATGCCGTCCAGCTCGCCAATGGGCGTCTTGGCGTCCGGCCCGCCGATGGAGATCTGCGAGGTGCCGAAGGCCGGCTGATTCCGGCCCGTGATCATCCGGACGGGGCGCGCCAGGTGCGAGGCCATGGAAAGGAAATAGAGGTCGCCCTGTTCCTTCTTGGCCACTTCGCGGAACTTGTAGAGCGCGCTCTCTTCCAGCTCGATGGGCAGGTCAGCTTCGCCCCCCAGGGACTGCCACTGACCATGGAAGACCGAGGCGGCGCGACGTCCCACCTGGTTGGCCGCGGTGATGATGATGGCGCGCGGGGCCTTCGGGTTGCTGGCCTTGCGACGCATGGCCTGGAAGGCCATGTCGGCCACCTGCACGGCCTCCTGTTCGACGCCAATGGAGAAGACCAGCACGTTCCAGGGCACGCTGCCGTCGCCCTCGAACTGGTTCAGGGCCAGCGTGGTGATGGGTACTTCACCGAAACTGGCCAGCGCGGCCGTGCCGTTGCGCGTGAGCGGGCCGATGACCAGCGAGGTGCCCCGGCTCAGCATGCCCTGATAGGCAGCCGTGAGCTGCTTGGCCGATTCGTCGGTTTCGTAGATGTCGATGGCAAAGCCCTTGGGCAGGCGGCGGAAGGCTGATTCGATGCCGGCCTTCAGCGCGGCCGCGGCGCGACCATAGATCTGCCCGGACTTGGGTAACAATAGACCGATCCGCTCCACCGACGCGGCGCGGGCCAGCCCCGGCCATCCGGCGACTGCTCCCATGGTCGCCCCTGCGGTCAGCAGGGTTCCTTTCATCCAATCTCGACGCTGCATCATGCCCTCATGCCAGTTTGCCGGCGGGCCCGCCCCCGAAGGGACCGTCCCTGCGCCAGCAGAAACCTCTCCGGCGCTTGCCGCTGCATTATATGTAGTGGCCACGCCCATCGGAAACCTCGAAGATATCAGCTCGCGCGCCGCACGGACGCTGCGGGCTGCTGCATGGATTGCCGCCGAGGACACCCGCAGCAGCCGACCGCTGCTGCAGTCGCTGGGCATCGGCCACGCCCGCTGCCTGGCGCTGCACGCCCACAATGAGGAAAGCCAGGCCGAACGCGTGCTGGATCGCATCCGGGGCGGTGAATCGGTGGCGCTGATCACCGATGCCGGCACCCCCGGCATCAGCGATCCCGGCGCCCTGCTGGTGGCCGCCGCCCACGCGGCCAGCATCACCGTCGTGCCCGTCCCGGGCGCCAGCGCCTCCACCACGCTGCTCAGCGCAGCCGGCCTGCCCGGCGGGCGCTACTTCTTCGAGGGCTTCCTGCCCACCCGTACCCGCCTGCGCCAGGAACGGCTGCAGGCGCTGGCGGCCAGCGGGCAGGCTTTCATGCTCTTCGAGGCACCGCACCGCATCGAGGCGTTGGCGGCGGAACTGCTCCAGGCACTGGAGCCCGAACGCGAGGTTGTGATGGGACGGGAACTCACCAAGCGCTTCGAACAGATCGTGCGCATGCCGCTGGCTGCACTGCCTGACTGGCTGCAGGCCGATGCCAACCATTGCCGGGGCGAGTTTGCACTGCTGGTCTTTGGCCCGCCAGCTCGGCCGGAAAGTGACGAGACTGCCGAGTCAGCACCCAGCGCGCTGGGGCTGAAGGCCATGCAGGTGCTGAGCGAGACGATGCCGCCACGCCAGGCCGCCAAGCTGGCGGCACGCATCAGTGGCGACAAGGCAGACAGGCTGTATCAGAGCGCCCTCAAGGACAAGTAAGCACTCACGACGAGCGCCCTGCTATTGGCGCGAGACCCCGGGCTTGTGTCCGGTGCGCTCACCGATGTCGGCGGCCACAGCGCGTGCATCGGCCTCATCGGCATAGGGCCCCAGCAGCACGCGGTACTGGTCGCCCCGCTGCACCAGCTCCACCGGTGGGTCGGACGGGGTGGACCGCGCCATCTGCTCGCGCTGCACGCGCAGGGCATTGTCCAGCTGACGGAACACGCCCAGCTGCAGGAACCAGCCGCTGTCACCCTCGGCGGTACGACGGGGCGGGGCGGGAGCCACCGCTCCTGCGGTCGGGACGGCTTCACCACCTTGACCGCCGTTGTCCGCCGTCAGGGTGAAAGTTCCTGGATCCCCGCTGTTGCTGCCCGCCGCACCGGCGCGTCCATCCGCCCGGGGTGCTTCCGCCGGCGCAAGCTCCTTGTCCGCAGGGGCGCCTTCATCCCCCGGCAGGTCCAGTTCGGCGGTTGCGAGCGAGACCGCCGGCAGCGTCCGGGCCTGAACGGGAACCGCCTTGACGGCTGGCTGGGCAGTCAGCGTGCGCCCCTTGGCGGCATCGGCGGGATTCAGCAGTTCCACCTCGACCTTGGCGTGGCCCTGCCCCACATAGCCCAGCTTGCTGGCCGCCAGGTAGGACAGGTCGATCAGCCGCCCGCGCAGGAACGGCCCCCGATCGTTGACGCGCACGACCACCGAACGTCCATTGTCCAGTCGCGTGACGCGCGCGTAGCTGGGTAGCGGCAGCGTCGGGTGGGCGGCCGTCATCTGGTACATGTCGTAGGTTTCGCCCGTGGACGTGGGCTTGCCATGAAAGCGCTGCCCATACCAGGAGGCCACGCCCTGTTGCTTGTAGGGCTTGCGTTCGGTCATAGGCGCAAAGTCCTGCCCCATCACCCGATAGGGGCGGTTGGCCCGGGCCAGCAGTGGTTCATGTTTCGGCACCGGGTCGGGCTCACGCATCAGGCGGGCCACCCGCTGCGGGTCCGGTTTGCCGGGACCGTCATCCAGATAGTAGCCGCCCCCCGACGGGTTGCCGCTGGCGCAGCCTGAGGACAGGCAACCCAGCAGGGCGGCCATACTCACCGACACCCACCAGCCCGGCCGGTTCTTCACTGTAGACACTCGTTCGATACTCCCCGGAACCTTCCGGTCCGTCAATTGCGCGGGCTGTCGGCTCCGCCCGTACCGGACGGCGGAATCTCTCCCTGACGCGGCTTGCGCAGACTGTTGGCAAACAGGCGGTCATAGAGCCAGGCCGGCAGGATGCGCAGCAGCCTGGCCACCCATCCCATCTGCCAGGGGATCACGATCCGGCGCCGGCGCGCCAGAATGGCATCCACCGCCACCTGCGCAAAGCGCGGGGCCGGCATCAGGAAGGGCATGTGATAGGGGTTGATCCGGGTCATGTCGGTGTCGATGAACCCCGGCGAGATGGTCACAACGGACACGCCAAACGGCCGCATTTCCAGCCGCAGGCTTTCCAGATAGACGGCCACAGCCGCCTTGCTGGCGCTGTAGGCGCCCGATCCGGGCAGGCCCCGCACGCCGGCCACGCTGGCGATGCCCACCAGCGTGCCCTGGCGGGCCGCCTTCATGGCTTCCAGGAAGGGGGCAAAGCTGTCGAAGACGCCCTGCACGTTCACGGCCAGGATGCGGGCAAAGACGGCCCGATCCTCGGGCTCGTCGGTGAGTGTGCCCACACTGATGCCGGCGTTGGCAATCACGATGTCAGGCGCACCGTGCTCGGCCACGAAGCGACGGCAGATGCCGGAAAGCCGCTCGTGGTCGGTGATGTCCACTGTTTCGCAGACGCATTGCACCTGCGGCAGGTCGGCCGCCAGCTCGTCCAGCCGGTCGGCACGGCGGGCCAGCAGCAGCATCGTGCTGCCGGGAAAGCGCTGGGCCAGCTCGGTGGCCAGCGCCCGCCCCAGGCCGCTGGATGCGCCCGTGATGACGATGCGTCGCACCGGGGACGATGCGGCGCTGTCGCGGCTGGCCGCCATCAACTCACTTGCCCGCGCCGTCGGCGCCTTTTTGGCCGCGTTCGCGCTGGATCAGCTCATCCAGCACCACGATGGCCCGTTCGTTGCTGCCGGCCACCGACGGGCTGGTGGTGTAGCGGCCATTGATGCCCAGCGTCGGCACGCCGTCGATGCCATACGCGGTGGTCAGCTTGTTGGCGCGCTGGATCTGCGTCTTCACGCCGAACGAGTTGTAGGCATTCTCGAAGGCCTTCGGATCCACCTTGGCGGCGGCCAGAACTTCCTTCATCTCGTCCAGCTGCTGCATGGGCTTGCGCTGCTTCTGGATGGCGTCGAAGATCACGTTGCGGGTGTCATCGTCCTCACGGCCGATGGCCTGCAGTGCGTAGAACATCTGCTGGTGCGGACGGCTGAAGAAGGGCACGTGCACGCGGCGGAAAACCACGTCCTCGGGCTTGCGCTTGCTCCAGGCCGAGATGGTCGGATCGAAGGCATAGCAGTGGGGGCAGCCATACCAGAAGAACTCCACCACCTCGATCTTGCCCGGCGCGGCCTCGGTGGGCACATGCCCCGACAGCGCCTGGAAATCCTTGCTGCTGATCGACTGCTGCTGCGCCAGGGCGGCACCAGCCGGCATCAGCGCCAGAGCCAGGCCAGCTGCGGAAAGCGTCGAGAGGAACTGTTTGCGATTCATGAGACCCATCCTGAAAAAGGCGATGTCCGGAAAGCCTGTCCGGACATCGTGAAAAACTGGGGGAACCGTAAAGGTTCCCGGCAAAGGAGCATCCGGCCCGGGGGCCGAAGGCCATCCGCAGCAACGAAGGACGCGTCGAGCCGGTTTACCCTGCATCAGACCGTTACACCTCGCCAACCCTCGGTGGCAGTTCGCAACCGATCGGCGGCAGGGCGGGCTCCCGGACGGAGCCCGCCGGGATCAGCGCCCGCGCACCACGGCCGCTTCGATGCCCTCGTCGGCCAGATCGGCGCGCACCTGGTTGGTATCCTGCAGCGACGGATACGGTCCGATCCGGACCCGATACACCGTCTGACCATTCACATTGCCCGATTCCACCCGCGCTTCCAGACCCCGCAGCGCCAGGTTGCCCTTCAGACGCTCGGCATCGGCCACGCGCCGGAAGGAACCGGCCTGCAGCATGTAGCCACCGCCCACCATGGCAGGCTGCTGCGGCGGCATGGTGGGTAGCTCATCCGTTGGCTGTCCGCTGGCATCGCCCGTCACATCCACCGTGGACACCCCCTGCGGCTGCAGGTTGGAACGCGGATCCGGCTGCGGCATCACCTGCTGGCGGGAAGCGCCCTGGTTGGGATCGGGCAGCTGCCCGGCCTGGGGTTGCACGCTGGGCACGGGATTGGGTACCTCGGGCGCCGGCTTCAGTCCCGACGGGTTGCCCTCCTGCACGACCGGCGTGATGAAGGGCAGCGGCGAGCGGTAGATGTACCAGGCCACGCCTGCGGCCGCACCGGTGCCAATCAGCAGACCCAGCAGCAGCCCGAGCATCGTGCCGCCCCGCTGGCGCGCCAGCGGCGTGCGTGCCACGAAGCCGGGCCGGGACTCGCCTGCACGGCCTGCATCACCCAGGTCTGCGGACCATGCCGTGTTCACCCGGGCCGCTGCCGTCCGGGCAGTCGTCTGCGTCATCGGGACATCATCCCGGTTCATCCGCATCATTGGATCGTCGATCTGCATCAAACCTCCCGGCCGTGGCCGTTCACAGCCGTTCCGGCGCCGACACGCCGATCAGCGCCATGCCGCGCCGCAGGACCGTCCGCACGGCCTCCAGCAGCGCCATCCGCGCCGACTGCAGGTCAGCATCGTCCACCAGCACGCGTTCGGCGTTGTAGAACGCATGGAAGTCGGCGGCCAGATCCTTCAGATAATAGGCCAGCTGATGCGGCGCCAGTTCACGCGCAGCCTCGGTCAGCATGGCCGGGAAAGCCGCCATGCGTGCCATCAGCGCGTATTCGGTCGGTGCCGTCAGCCGGTCGATGTGCGCCCCGCGTCCCTCCGCGCCAGCCGACTGGCCACCACGCTCCGCCGCCTGCGCCAGGATCGAGCAGATCCGGGCATGGGCATACTGGACGTAATAGACGGGGTTCTCGTCCGAGCGCGACAGCGCCAGGTCCACGTCGAAGGTAAACTCGGTGTCGCCCTTGCGGGAAATCAGGAAGAAGCGCACGGCATCGCGGCCCCGGGTCTCGTCCCCGCCGCCCGACCACTCGATCAGGTCACGCAGCGTGACGTAGCTGCCCGCACGCTTGGAGATCTTCACCTCCTCGCCGTTGCGTATCACGCGCACCATCTTGTGCAGCACGTAGTCCGGGTAGCCCTTCGGGATGCCCATGTCCAGCGCCTGCAGTCCGGCGCGAACCCGCGCCACCGTGCCATGGTGATCCGAGCCCTGGATGTTGATGGCCTGCGTGAAGCCCCGCTGCCACTTTCCCAGGTGATAGGCCACGTCCGGCACGAAATAGGTATAGCCGCCTTCGGACTTGCGCATCACGCGGTCCTTGTCGTCACCGTAGTCGGTGGTACGCAGCCACAGCGCGCCGTCCTGCTCGAAGGTATGGCCGCCGGCCACCAGTCGCGCCACGGCCTCTTCCACCTTGCCGTCGGTGTAGAGCGACGACTCCAGGAAGTAACGGTCGAATGACACGCCGAAGGCTGCCAGGTCCAGATCCTGCTCACGACGCAGGCAGGCCACCGCAAAGCGGCGCACTGCATCCAGATCGTCCAGGTCACCCGTGGCCGTCTCGGGCGGCTGGCCACTCACCTGCACCGTCTCGCGGGCCACGAAGGCCCGGGCGATCTCGGCGATGTAGTCGCCGCGGTAGCCATCGGCCGGGAAGGACGGATCGTCCGGCGCAATGCCGCGCCCACGCGCCTGCACCGACAGTGCCAGGTTGTGGATCTGCGCGCCGGCGTCGTTGTAATAGAACTCGCGATGGACCTTCCAGCCTTGCGAGGCCAGAAGGTTGCCCAGCACGTCACCCAGTGCCGCCTGGCGGCCATGACCCACGTGCAGCGGGCCGGTGGGGTTGGCCGAGACGAACTCCAGCATCACCTGCTGGCCGTTGAACGGCTGCTGCCCGAACTGTTCGCCCTGGGCCAGCACCTCGTGCACCACGCGCTGGTGGGCTGCGGGCGTGAGCCGGAAGTTGATGAAGCCCGGGCCGGCAATCTCGGCCTGGGCGATGAGATCGGTCGCATCGGGTTGTTCCATCAGCGCGGCCACCAGCTGCTCGGCCACCGCACGCGGCGACTTCTTCAGCGGACGGGCCAGCTGCATGGCCAGGTTGGTGGCCAGATCCCCATGGTCGGCCTGCCGGGGGCGCTCAAGCGAGGGCGTCACCGACGCCGCCAGCTCGGCCTCGACTCCAATGGCCTGCATCGTGTGCGCCAGAAGCTGGCGCAATTCATTCAATTGTGTTGGAAGCATCCCCGGATTCTAGAGCCTGCACGCTGTTTTGGGCGGCTGCTGTGGGCTGCCCCTGACGCCGAGAACCGACAGCCGGCATCCGGGTGCGGCCTAGGGCCGGTCATCTCGTGCTGCGCCAATGTCGGTGCCAGGACCGGAGCCATGTACAGCGGCGGTGCGGGCCGAAGGCCTCCTCCGGCTCCCGTTCGCGCCCTGTCTCGGATCCTTGACGATTTTTCCAGTGCATACAAAGACAGACACTGCGTTCTGCATGCAGCATGCGCAGATCGTTACAATACCGCCGTTACATTTTTCCTGGACAGCCCGCTCCCCCATCCATGGACGCCAACTACAAGATCTCCCGCTCGTCCCTGCACGTCGAAGTCACCGATCGCCTGCGCGAGATGATCTACGAACGCAGCCTGCCGCCCGGCGAACGCATCGACGAACTGGGGCTGTCCGCCCGCCTGGGCACCTCGCGCACGCCGCTGCGCGAGGCCCTGAAGGTGCTGGCCCACGAAGGGCTGGTCCGCCTGGTGCCGGGCCGGGGCGCCTTCGTCATCGAACTGAGCGCCGGCGAGGCCGACAGCCTCTTCCCCGTGCTGGGTCTGCTGCAGAGCCGCTGTGCGGCCGAGGCTGTCCGGCGCCAGACGCCCGAAGACATCGTGGCACTGGATACCCTGCTGGCCAGTCTGGAAAAGGCTGTCACCGAACACCGCCTGGCCAACTACTACCGTGCTGTGGACGGTTTCCACGAGCGTCTGCAGACCATGGCGGCCAACCCCTGGCTCACCCGTTCCATCACCGACCTGGGGCGTTTCCTGCAGCTGGTGCGCACCCTGATGCCGCTGCCCGAGAACCGGCTGCGCCAGTCCATGGCCGAATACCGCACGCTGATGAAGGCCATCCACCGGGGAGACGCCGACGCCGCCGAGCAGATCGTCTACCTGCAGGCCATGGCCCAGCAGCGCGCCTGGCGCATGCTGCAGCAGCAGGCGCAGGAAGCCGCCGCCACGACCGAAGCGCCGAGCCCCTCCCACCCGGCAGGCGCGGCGCAGGGCAGCCCGCAAAGCAGCGTATCCACGCCCGCCTATCAGGAAGCAAGCGCCCACTCCGGCATGTATGCAACCGGGGCACGCCCGACTCAGCCCGCCGTGCAGCAAACCCGCGACGAGGTGGCCTCACTGGGCGCCTGACGGCACATTTGAAGCACAGGGAATCAAACAAGGGATGGGTCTTGATGGCGCGTGGCGCGACCTGTGATAGATAGGCGCCACGCAGCCCCCTGTTCCGGACCGACTTCGGCCGGCATCAAGCGGGCCCTGTTCGGCGGGCCACCCCTCACATCTTGGGGTGCATTTTGAAACCAACGTTCACAAATGCGGTAATCTTTGCCTGTCGCACTGACACTTTCATACATCTTCGATCCTTCTCCCGGTGAATTTCGAGGTTCCCCTCAGCATTGGCGGCAACGCGGCCAATCGCAGCGAAGACGCGCTGATCCAGAAGCAGAACACCGTCCTGCTGTTTGATGCGGATCCGGCCGTTCACCAACTTGTGTCCGGGTTGCTGGAAGCCCATCGGCTGGGCACGCTCTGCGTCATTCAGAATCCGCGTGAAGCCGAGGAAATCATCGAGAGTGAGCGCACACCTTCGTTGCTGCTCGTGCATCTGGACGGGCCCGAAGATCCCCGCCTGAACTGGCTGCGCGAGCGGCTCAAGAACGCCGCCTGGCAGCGCCTGTCCGTCATCCTGCTCACCGCCGGAGATCCCCGCCCGCTGTGGCGCACGGCCCTGGCCCTGAACCTGACCGACGTTCTGGCCAAGCCCCTGGATGAATCCGCCCTGCTGCTGAAGCTGCGCCAATGCCTGGGCCTGAAACTCTATCGGGACCGTCTGCTGCGTCAGGACCTGCTGACCGGCCTGACCAACCACACCGGCTTCATGCGCCGGCTGGAATCCGTACTACGCTCCACGCCCCGCGCCTGCACGCTCATGCTGCTCGACCTGGATCGTTTCCGGCAGCTCAACGATGGTCTGGGCCATGCCATTGGCGATGCCTTCCTGAAAGCCGTCAGTCAGCGACTGGACGATCTGGTCAGCCGCCACACCGGCCCCGAGCGCCGCCGCCGCCTCCGCACCACCAGCCCCTGGCTGGCGCGTACCGGCGCCGACCGCTTCATGGCGCTGCTGCCCGGTCGCCCCGGTGACCCCGAGCACACCGCCTGCCTGGAAGAGCTGCAACGGATACTGGGCCTGCCGCTGCACATCGAGGGCAAGGAGCTCTTCATCTCGGCCAGCGTGGGCATGGCCGTGTTCCCCGACCACGCCACCGACCACACTCAGCTCACCCGCCATGCCGAACAGGCCATGGCCCTGGCCAAGCGTCGTGGTGGCCATCGCATCGAGTATTTCGATCCCACCCAGAAACAGGCCCAACTGGACGCACTGACGCTGGAAAACCACCTGCGGCATGCCATCCGTCACCAGGAGCTGCGGCTCTTCTATCAGCCCAAGATCTGCAGCCGCACCCTGCAGATCACCGGCGTCGAAGCTCTCATCCGCTGGCACCACCGGGAACTCGGCCTCATCCTGCCCGAACACTTCGTGCCCATTGCCGAGCGCAGCGGGCTCATTGCCGAGATTGGCGCCTGGGCCCTGAACGAAGCCTGCCGTCAGGCCCGCGCTTGGCTGGACGAAGGCCTGCCGCCCCTCAAAATGGCCGTCAACGTCTCGGCCGCCCAGACCCAGCGCGGCAACCTGGTCGACACGGTGCGCCAGGCCCTGCACGATAGCGGCCTGCCCCCCGAGCAGCTCATCCTGGAACTGACCGAGACCCTGCTGATCGAAAGCGGCGACCAGGCCCGCTGCCTCATCACCCAGCTCAAGCAGCTGGGCCTGAAACTGTCACTGGACGACTTCGGCACCGGCTACTCGTCCCTCACCTACCTGCACACCCTGCCGTTCGACGAGATCAAGATCGACCGCAGCTTCATTCAGGGGCTGCCCCAGCAGGCCGTCTCCCGCGCCATCGTCAACGCCATCCTGGCACTGGCCAGCGGCCTCAAGCTGGAAGCCGTTGCGGAGGGCATCGAGCGTCCCGACGAATTCGCGTGCATCCAGCAGAACCTGCCCGACTGCACCCTGCAGGGCAACCTGTTCTGCCCCCCGCTCAGCGCCGCCGACCTGCGCGCCCGCCTGCACACCGACACCCGATTCCAGCCTGCCCTGCCGGCCTGAACATTCCGGCCTGAACATTCCGGCCTGAAATCTCGCCGCCTGAACGCTGGCGCCCTCTCATGGCCTTGGCCGGACACGACTCTGAGCGCCCACGACGCCTCCCCAGGCGCCCGGATTTATATCGCTCCGATTTAACCTGACGCAACAGGTTGCACTTCTTGCGGGGTCAAGCGCCCCCCTCTGTCGCGTTCTGGTCTATCCTTGAAACAGGATCCCACTGGGCCGGGCAGCCCGTGCCTTGGCCTGCCTCTCGAAAGGAGACCTGTCTCATGTACAACCGCGTTCTCATCGCCACGGATGGTTCCCCTCTGTCCGAACGGGCCGTCGATACTGGCATCAACCTGGCCACTTCCCTGAAAGCCTCCGTGATCATCGCCACCGTCGGTGCACCGTATGCACCGCCCCTCTACGCCGGCGACCTGGTGCCCAACAACTACCTCACCGCCAACGAGCACGACGAGAAAGTGCGCGCCAGCGGTCAGGAGATCCTCGACCAGGCATGCGCCAAGGCCAAGGCAGCCGGGCTGCAGTACGAGACCGGCTTCGAGATCGCCGATGAGCCCGCAGACGGCATCATCAAGATCGCCCACGACAAGAAAGCCGACGTGATCGTCGTCGCCTCGCACGGTCGCGGCGGCCTCAGCGCCCTGCTGCTGGGCAGTGCCACCCGCCGCCTCATCAGCAACGCCAAGATCGACCTGCTGGTCGTGCGCAATCCGGAAGAAGACGCGGCCTGATCCCGCGCTCCCGGCCGTGGCCCTTTCAGGGCCATGGTCGGATCACGTACAAAAGCCCGCTGGCGTGCCAGCGGGCTTTTTCATTCCGAAGCAGCACTCCGCGCTGCTTCGGAACATTGCCATCAGTGAGTGCTCACCGACAGGCCGATGCCGCTGTAGGTCGGCAGCGCGTCGCGTGCGATATAGCGACGGCCATCGATCAGCGGAACCGCAGTGCGACCCGCCTTCTGCTGCAGCTCCGGCACGGCCTTGTAGTCGGGCCAGCTCGTCACCAGCAGCACGGCCTCGGCCTGCGCCAGGGCATCATCCAGCTTGGGCTGGAACTGATAGGCACTTTCCGGGACGCCGAAGTCGGCCAGGGCCTTCTTGCCGGTCTGAACCGCGATCGGATCGTGAGCGGTCACTTTCGCGCCTTCCTTCACCAGCGCAGCGATGATCGGCAGCGCCGGTGATTCGCGCACGTCGTCGGTACCCGGCTTGAAGGCCACGCCCAGCACGGTCACGCGCTTGCCCTTCAGGTCGTTGCCCACCTGCTCCTTCAACAGGCGCAGCATCTGCTCGGGCTGCGTCTTGTTGGTCGAAAGCACCGCGTCCAGCATCGGCGTGTTCACGCCACGGTGCTGGGCATGCGCCGTGATGGCCTTCACATCCTTCGGGAAGCAGCTGCCGCCAAAGCCGCAGCCCGCCCACAGGAAGGACGTAGCCCCCGCTGTCTTCAGCTTGCCCTCGCCGTCACGGTAGATCAGGTGCTTCATCAGGTGCAGGCCCTTGAACACCTCGGCCGCATCCAGTTCACCGATACCGTCGCAGATCCGCGCGATCTCGTTCGAGAACGAGATCATCGTGGCCATGAAGGCATTGGAGGTGTACTTGATCATCTCGGCCGTGCGCGGCGTGGTCTGGATGATCGGCGTGTTCCGGAACATCGCGTACATCTCGGCCAGTTGCGCCGTGCTGCGCGCATCGATGCCGCCCACCACGATCCGGTCCGGTTCCTGGAAGTCCTTCACGGCCACGCCTTCGGCCAGGAACTCGGGGTTCATGCCCAGGCCGAAGTCCTTGCCGGCCACCAGGCCCGAGGCTTCCTCGATGGCCTTGCGCACCACCGTGTCGGTCGTGCCCGGGACCACCGTGCTCTTGACCGTCACCACACAATAATGCGGCTGCTTACCGGCGGCTTTTGCGGCCGCCGCTTGATCCTTCAGCACCTGGCCGATCTCGCGCGAGACCTGCAGCACGTAGCTCAGGTCGATGGTCTTGCCATCGAAGGGCGTACCCACGCAGATCAGGGCGACATCGGCCCCTTCCATCGCGTCGGCCAGCGAAGTGGTCGCTCGCAGACGTGTACCGACGTTGGCCTTCAGCAGTGCTTCCAGACCCTCTTCATGGATCGGCGGCTCACCGCGATTGATGCGCTCGACCTTGGCTGCATCCACGTCGACGCAGGCCACCTGGTGCCCGACCGAAGCCAGGCACGTTCCCGACACCAGACCGACGTAGCCGGTTCCCACTACACACAGTTTCATCATGCAGCCTCTGCATCACGATTGAAGTAATACCAGTTGAGAATGCGGCGCAGACCCGTGTCCACATCCACTTCCGGCGCATAGCCCAGCTCGGTGCGTGCCTTGGTGATGATCGGGCAGCGCCGGTTGGGGTTGTCCTTCAGATAGACCTCACCCTCGCTGGAGAGCTTGTGGATGACCTTGCCGTCATAGCCCCACAGTTCCTTCGCCAGCTTCTGCACCCGCTCGGCCAGCTCGCGCATGGTGATCTCGGGCGTCTCGATGCCGATGTTGTAGGGCTCACCGCGGCGGCCGTTGACCAGCACGCGCAGGTAGCCCGACAGGGCGTCGGTGATGTAGCAGAAGGTGCGGGTCGGTGAACCGTCGGACAGCATCACGATGTCGCGGCCGGCCAGCACGTCGCGGGCGAAGTCGGGCAGCACACGGCCGTCGGTGATCTTCAGGCCCGGACCATAGTTGTTGAACGGCCGTGCCTGCGAAACGGGCACACCCTTGTTCTGGGCATAGAGCACGCACAGCGTCTCGCCCACCCGCTTGGACTCGTCATAGCAGGCGCGCGGGCCGGTGCATGACACCAGGCCGCGATAGGTCTCGGGCGTGGGGATGGCGTCAGGCGTCGGGTCGCCGTAGATCTCGCTGGTGGAGAAGAACAGGAAGCCCTTCATCGAGCCCGGTTCCTTCTGGTTACGCTCGGCGGCGTAGTCCAGCATCAGGCGCAGGCCATTGACGTTGGCGTCGATGGTCTCCAGCGGATACTTGCGGTAGTACATCGGCGAGGCGATGGAAGCCGCGTGGATGATGAAGTTGGCCGGCTCCAGATCAGTCGGGATCGGGTGCGTCACGTCATGCTTGCGCAGCTTGATCTCGTCCGACTTTGCGCCTTCCAGCCAGGCCGGCACGCCACGCACATAGTTGTCCAGCACCGTCAGGCGGATCTTCTTGCCGGGCGCCGCCGTCTTGTTCCAGTGGCCCATCGACAGCACCAGGTAGTAGCCCAGGAAGCCCGCGCCCCCCGTCAGCCACACATGGTTGCCAGCCAGCGCCTCGAACTGCGGACGGGCCTTGCGGATCAGGTCGTCCAGATCCTGGTTGATCAATTGGTCAATGGGAAGCAGACCAGAAGGCGTTGTCATCGAGTTTACCCCGTAAGTAAGCACTGACTTGTTTGTGATTGGTAGATCCTAGGGTCTCAGGGAGAGGAGCGGTGAGCGCTCCGAGCCATGAGCCGTTCTCGCGGTTTCCTCCCCCAAGGGCCTGTAGGCCAGCCGGACGCACCAGGATCCTTCCGAAGATTATCGTCAATTTATCCGGCGCTCGCGTGTAAATAGTTGGCATGCGGGCAGGTGCGCGCCGACGAAAAAACAACAGGCCGGGGATGAGCAACAGAGCCTGCCTCCATCCCCGGCCTTCCCTGCAGCCTCCGGAGCGTCACAGGAAGGACGGTGCCTCCCCCTCAGGAAGCGTTGGCCGCCCGCATGGCCTTCAGGCCCTCATCCAGGTCAGCGATCAGTGCTTCGGCCGGCTCCAGCCCGCAGTGGATGCGGATCAGCGGCCCCCCCTTCCAGGGCTGGACGCTGCGGCAGCCATCCAGGTGCGCGGGCATGATCAGGCTCTCAAAGCCGCCCCACGAGAATCCCAGCGCGAAATGGCGCCGACTATTGCACAGCGCCATGATCGCTGCCGGGGACATCGGCTTCTTCAGCTCGAAGGCAAAGAGCCCGTTGCTGCCCAGGAAGTCACGCTTGAAGAGCGCATGCTGCGGATGACTCTCCAGCCCGGGGTGCAGCACCCGACCCACATCCGGCTGCGTCTCCAGCCAGCGGGCCACCGCCAGTGCCGTCTGCTCGTGCATGCGCAGCCGCGCATCGACCGTGCGGATGCCCCGCAGTACCAGCCAGGCATCATCACCGCCCACGCAGATGCCCAGCTGCCGCACCGTTTCCCACAGTTTCTGCCACAGCGGCTCGCGCACCACAACGGCCCCCATCAACACGTCGGCGTGGCCACACCAGTACTTGGTCAGCGCCGGGATGGAGATGTCCACGCCCCAATCGAACGGCCGCGCCAGCCGGGGCGAGGCGTACGTATTGTCGATGGCCGTCAGGATGCCACGCTGGCGCGCCCAGGCGCAGATGGCCGGCACATCCTGGATCTCGAAGGTATAGCTGCCTGGGCTTTCCAGATAGATCATCCGGGTGTGAGCGCTTGCCAACTTTTCCAGATCTTGCGGCGTGGCCAGCGGGTCGAAGTAGATGGTGCGCACCCCGAACTTGGCCAGCAGCGTATCGGCAAAGGTACGCGCCGGCCCGTAGACCGAATCGCTCATCAGGATCTCGTCACCCGGCGAAGTGAATGCCCACATCACTGTAGAGATCGCTGCCAGGCCGGAAGGCATCAGGGCAGCCCGCACGGCATGAGGTGCCCCCTCCAGCTCGGCCACGGCATCCATCAGCGCATAGGTGGTCTCGGTGCCCGCCGTGGCGTAGGTGGAATGGTGCAGCTCGCCCCGGTCCGTGCGTCGGCCGGCCTCGATGGCTGCCTGCACCGACTCGAAGATCACGCTGGATGCCCGGACCACGGGTGGATTGACCACCTTGATGGGCCGGCTGATACCACGGCCTGCCTGAATCGGCTCACAACCCGGCACCCTCGGGTGGCCCCCGGGCAAGGCCGACGCCTGATGTTCTTTCATACCCTGTCTGGAACCGGCGGCCCCGGCAGATTGCTTGTCCGTCACGACGAAACTCCCTATGCACAGATGCGCCATCACTCCTTCCCGGCAGCGATGGCAATCAAAAAGTAAGCGCACACTCTTCGTGTATTCGAGGTATCCGAGACATCTGGGCGCCCTCCCCTGCCCCGGACAGGCATCGTTCGATGTCCTAGGGACGGAAAGCGTCGATGGAAGCCGGGCCGCGTGAAGCCTGCCAGGGCGTCAGAATCCCCTCGATGCGCAGGGGTCCATTCTGTCAGAAATGTTTCCGCGCGCCCCGTCCAGCCCCCGGGCCGTCAATGCCCTGGATTCCACATGATGGAGTCCTGTGCCGCCATCCGGATTCCGTGCTTCGCACGCCACTGTTTTCGTGCCGCCAGCCCCCCATACCCGTCCACGGTAGTCGACTTTAGGACAGCACCTGACAGGCTCAAGAAACCCGTTCAGGCGGGCAGGTCGTCATCGCCCGGGCTCGCCTCCTGTCGCGTGCAGCCGCCCGCCAGAACTCTCGCTTCCTTATCCACCCCATCCCGGCATACGGGCCTTACCGCCATAGTAGGCGCTCGCTCACGAACGGCAGGTCGTGTCAGGCCCCCTCCCCTGCCCCGCCATGACCCCTGCCACTGCGCAGTGGGTCCCCCCCTTTTCCTGTCGCCGGCCGGAACGTTTACCCGCTTCCACCGTCGGGGGCGTTGGCGAAAAAGCCGCAAAAGGCATAGGATCATAAGTGAGAAAAAACGTGTCTTCCCGCGCGCTATGCACTTGGCCTGCCGAGTTCATAGCACGCTCTGGAGACATCCGTGAACGGTCTACGGTCAGTCAGATTCCGGTGCCTGCCCGGTGCTCCAAGGCGCCGGCAAGTGTCCCCTTCTTCGGGGGCATGGCCCCGGATGATGGCAGCTGCCAGGAGACCGACCGCCGTTCACCGCGAACCCGCTTCTGGTGTTTTTTCAACTTCACAACAAGGAAAATTCCATGACGAAGACATCAACGGCAGTCGATATCGGCAATGTCCCGCCTGAAGTGCGGCATACCGGCGTCGTCGATTGGGTTCGACAGATCGTCGAGCTGACCGAGCCGGCACAGGTGGTCTGGGTCGATGGCAGCCAGGAAGAGTTCGACAAGCTGTGCAACGAGATGGTCGATCGCGGCACGCTCATCAAGCTCAACCCCGCCAAGCGCCCCGGCTCGTTCCTCGCCCGCTCCGACCCGTCCGACGTGGCCCGGGTCGAAGACCGCACCTTCATCTGCAGCGAGAAGGAAATCGACGCCGGCCCGACCAACAACTGGGTTGAACCGGCCAAGATGCGCGCCACGCTCAAGCAGCTCTTCAAGGGCTGCATGCAGGGCCGCACCATGTATGTCGTGCCCTTCTCCATGGGCCCGCTGGGTGGCGAGATCTCGCAGATCGGCATCGAGCTGACCGATTCGCCCTACGTGGTGGCCAACATGCGCATCATGACCCGCATGGGCAAGCCCGTGTGGGACGTGCTGGGTACTGACGGTGCCTTCGTGCCTGCCGTTCACAGCGTCGGCATGCCGCTGCTTGAGGGCGTCCAGGAAGTTCCCTGGCCCTGCAACGCCGAGAAGTACATCGTCCACTTCCCGGAAACCCGCGAGATCTGGTCCTACGGTTCCGGCTACGGCGGCAACGCCCTGCTGGGCAAGAAGTGCCTGGCGCTGCGCATCGCCTCGTCGATGGGTCATGCCGCAGCACGCGACGGCCAACCCGGCTGGCTGGCCGAGCACATGCTCATCCTGGGCGTCACCTCGCCCGAAGGCAAGAAGTACCACGTGGCAGCCGCCTTCCCGTCGGCCTGCGGCAAGACCAACTTCGCCATGCTGATCCCGCCCAAGGGCTTCGAGGGCTGGAAAGTCACCACGGTAGGCGATGACATTGCCTGGATCAAGCCCGACGCCAACGGCCGCCTGCTGGCCATCAACCCCGAAGCCGGCTACTTCGGCGTGGCCCCGGGTACCAACGCCAAGAGCAACCCCAACTGCATGGCAGCACTGGACAAGAACGTGCTGTTCACCAACGTCGCGCTGACCGACGACGGTGACGTGTGGTGGGAAGGCCTGAGCGAGCCGCCGGCACACCTGATCGACTGGCAAGGCAACGACTGGACCCCGGCCGACGGCAAGAACGGCCGCAAGGCAGCCCACGCCAACTCCCGCTTCACCGTGCCCGCCACCAACAACCCGGCTGTCGATCCCGCCTGGGATGATCCTGCCGGCGTGCCGCTGGATGCCTTCATCTTCGGCGGCCGCCGCTCCGACACCATCCCGCTGGTCACCCAGGTCCGCAGCTGGGCCGAAGGCGTCTACCTGGCCGCCACCATGGGCTCGCAGACCACCGCAGCCGCCGGCGGCAAACAGGGTGTGGTGCGCCGCGACCCGTTCGCCATGCTGCCCTTCTGCGGCTACAACATGGGCGACTACTTCCAGCACTGGCTCAACCTGGGCGAATGGCTGAAGGCCAAGGGCGCCAAGGTCCTGCCGATCTTCAACGTCAACTGGTTCCGTACCGACGACCAGGGCCACTTCATCTGGCCCGGCTTCGGCAACAACATGCGCGTGCTGAAGTGGATGCTGGACCGCATCGAAGGCAAGGCTCAGGGCGGCACCGAGCACGTCCTCGGCACCTCGCCGAAGTACACGGACCTGCGCTGGGAAGGTCTGGACTTCAGCGAAGCCGACTTCGAGAAGGTCATCGCCATCAAGCCCGAAGAAGTCCGTGCCGAGTTCAAGCACCACGACGAACTCTTCGAGCGCCTGGGCGAGCGCCTGCCCACCACCCTGCGTGAAACGCGCAAGGCACTGGAAGAGCGGCTGGACAAGAAAGCCTGAAGTCAGCGGCCACTATCTCCCTGAAGGCCTGAAAACCTGAAGGGAGATGAAGAAACGCCCGATCGAGTCGATGACTCCTTCGGGCGTTTTTCTTTTCCGGGGGATCCGATCGATTAGCACTCCGGGAACCCGCTCGCGGGCGGCAAGCCAGGCTTCAGACCTGGCTGAGCGTCAGACTTGGCCGGGCATCAGACTTGCTTTGGGGGAACAACCTCGGCCCTCTTTCACGCCCTTTCCCGCTTTCCCCCCTCGATCAGTCTCGTGCCTCGGGCTTTCCCGACAGGCGCTCGGCCATCCGCATGGCCGCCAGCAGGCTGTTCGGCTGCGCAATACCCTTGCCGGCGATGTCGAAGGCCGTACCGTGGTCCGGACTCGTTCGCACAAAGGGCAGCCCCACCGTCAGGTTCACCCCCTCATCCACCCCCAGATACTTCACCGGGATCAGCCCCTGATCGTGGTACATGGCAATCACCACATCGAACTCGGCAAAGCCCCTTGCCCGCATGAACACCGTGTCCGGGGGCCAGGGACCACTCGCATCGATCCCCTGCGCGCGGGCCTCCTGCACCACAGGGCCGATCACCCGGATCTCCTCGTCCCCCAGCAGCCCATCCTCGCCCGCGTGCGGGTTGATGCCCGCCACGGCGATCCTGGGCACCTGAATGCCCGTCATGCGCAGGAACGCATCCGTCAGCCGGATTGTCTCCACGATGCCCGCCGCCGACAGACTGCTGACCGCCACCCTCAGCGGCACATGGATGCTCACCAGCACCGTGCGCAGCTCCTCGTTGGCCAGCATCATCCGCACCGGCACATTTCCCCCGACCTCCGCCAGAATCTCCGTATGCCCCGGATACACGTGGCCCGCCAGGTTCATTGCGGCCTTGCTGAGCGGCGCGGTCACCACGGCCCGGACCTTGCCCGCCATTGCATCCTGCGCCGCCCGGTGCACGGCCCGGAAGGCTGCTTCACCGCCCGCCGCCGAAACCTGGCCCACCGGAAGATCTTCAGGCACTTCGGCACACGGGACCACCTCCAGAAGGCCCGTATTCAGCCCAAGGCGCCTCGCAACGGCCTTCATCCACCCTAGACAGCCATAAACGACAAAAGGGCCTTCCAGGCCCGTTTCCGGGGCTCTGGCAAGGGCTCGCAGAATGATCTCCGGCCCAATGCCCGCCGGATCCCCCATCGTGATGGCAATCGGCTTCCGAATTGGCCCCTGAGCCCCTTCCTGGCTCAACGTCCGATCCGATTCCTGGGAGTCCACAGAAGTTCTCATCATCAAGGCACCTCGCGTGTCGTGTTGACAGCATCTCTGGCCAGACGGGCCCGGGGCCCGTTGCCCGGCATCAGCCCAATCTGACGGGCAACCATGATAGTCCCATCGGCTCCACAGAATATAAAGTGTGCGTTCACTTACTTATGTATACGAGTTCCGTTTCTGAAACTTGCCAGTTTGCAGAAAGCCTTTCTTTGTAATTACGGCGTTATCTGAACAAGACGGCCGTTCGTACTGGAGCGCCATGCGTGCTCCTCTTCTTCGTCAAGGATGCAGTCGGCTTCCTGTTGCTGGCTCCAGCTTGCTTCCATCTGTCGCAATGCCATCGATGCATGTTCGTTCCCGTGAGGGCTCTTGCGTTAGCTGATGCTCCTCGCACATTGGCAGTTTCCTGGTCCGGAATCCTGAACTTCACTGTTCATGGATCTGCCTGCATCACCGTGCCGCAACCTCACACTGTCAGCATTCACGGCCACTCCATGGATGTCATGAACGAGTGCCGTCGTCGCTGACATCTGCAGGCATGAGGCGTCGAAAGATCAGAGTGGAGCATGTGGCTCCATCAGCAGACCGGGCTGGATCTGCCAGTCCACACAGGACTCAAACCGGCATCGACAATGACTTGCACAATGGTGTTTCTCAAGCACCAAAGGACACGCAAGATCCGTCGTAATTTCGGCCGGCCATTTGGATACCGAAATCGTGATTCATGGGCCAGCGGAGGCTTTGCCTAAAGGGCAGTTGCAGTGCGCAAAGGACTTTCGGCTCGGACTTGTGGGGCGGACGCTGGCCGACAGCGGTGCTGTTGAGCGACTGAGCGACTTCGCGGCTGAGCGGCTGAGCGGCTGAGCGGCTGAGCGGCTGAGCGGCTGAGCGGTTGGGCGGTTGGGCGGTTGGGCGGTTGGGCGGCGGCTTGAATCTTGAGCTATCAGACGCTGTTGCGCTGGAATGATCATGGAGATCGCGTGCTGTGAAACTCCAGCTCTACCCTCCAGAGTGCCCATCATCGCCGTGCCCAGGATTGCCTGCGTTCCATGAGCCGTCCCCTAAGGCGTCTCACGACACTGAGCTCGCGTCAGCGCATTCGACCTTACTTCTGCTCCCCGCCCTCTCTCACTGTTCACCCAGGCACGCCGCGAAGCACACATCGAGCGAGCAGCTTCTGATTTCTCTATCGCTGCCGGCGGTGCCCAGCACCGTCCATTCCTTGGCTCAGAGGCAGGAGCATATCGCGTGCAGCTTCCACCAGAATTGCTGGGTTACACCCCGCCACGCCAGGATATCGCGTCAACGATTCATTGCCCGACATGATCGACCTAGAATCCGCGGCACCCAGGCAATGAGCCGAACATGGGCCAACCCAGCAGACGAGCGGTACAGGCAGGAGCAGCGCTGCCAGTGTTCCACGTGAAACATGCATCACACATCCATGCCATACGCTATCTTCAGCTTCACAAAGCAGTGACCGCGGCGCAAGTCTGCTTGAAAGTCCAGCGAAGAAATCAGTGACGTGAGTGCACGTAGAGACCAGTGCACGACCTAGGCAACCGGGCCAACCACCTGCCGGTCGCCCCCCCTCCCGCTGCGATGCTTGACGACTATCCGCTATGTTGATCCAGCACCATCCGCCCCCCCCAGCGGCAGAGACAGTGTGAAACCTGTCGGGATAAGCTCCTGACGAGAGCCTGAAATGGTCCCGGACTTCGCACGCACGCGATTGTCATCCCTAATTTCACTCGCTGGATGCAGCGCAACACCGCCCAGCTCACAAAGAAAACAACTCGACGCCGCCACCATGATTGCGTTCGAGGATCCCAACAACGCCTACTGCTCCTTGGATCCTGCGAACGTAGCCATCGATTCCGGCAAAACGGCTTTCAGGATCGAGGCGTAGCCAATAACGCCAAATAGCTCAGCTTGGCGTTACATAAACCTTGGGCCGTTTAGTCCCCGCTGGATGACGCCCCACGTATCTGATCTGCGCAGAACCCAAGGCACTTTTCAAGACACCAGGATGCCGCCCCGCCAGGCAGTCGTCGCAGACCAGGTACCCTCGGGTATGGGCTTCCCTGCTTTACTGTACTGAGAGAAGCCTCATTGTTTCTCATCGATGCTTGACGAGCGCAGCGTTCATGAAACGACTCAGGCGATCAGCTCGGCTCCCCCATCAGCATCCTCTTCTGGAAGAGCGGGAATGCTCTCAATCGCCTGATAACGAGCCACCAAAATAGCAAGCTCAGCGTCTGACGGTAGTAACTTTCCGCGAGGGCTCGGCCAGAGCCATAGCTCTGGCGTCCGCAGCAGTATCGCAGCGGAAACAGACCAATATCTACCCGGTGCAGCCCTGGCACGACCCGTTGTGCCTGTTGACACCCCGGTACGCTCGGGTACCGTGCACACGACGCACGGTAGCACAGTCGTTTCTGCCCCTTCCCCAGCATGTACCACGGAGCGTTCGGTATTCGTTGCCATACTTGAGCATCAGAAGCCAGAGGGGCTGATCGGTAAAACCAGCCTCAAGCAGCCAACACAGGGCCTAGCTGCCATTCGTGTGAGAAGAACGTTCCCAAGTTCGACCTAATCAGGAAGATAAGCCCGAGGATTATGCCCAATTCTCTTCCAAAGACAGATAACTGCAGCCGATTTTGGGGCAACTCGTTGGACGTATCCTGAGGTAATAACCCCCTCACACCAAAGCGTCTACGGAAAATCTCCGTGACCACCCATCGGTCTCCTGACGCGGATAAGCAATAGACACAAGTACCTCCGGCGCTACTTTACCAGTCCACGCGGCTGTTTCACGTGAAACATCGACCTACATGCAGCATCTACCCGCTGCCGGAACGAGCCAACCTGCCCCAGATGCACTGCCGTGACCTCACCGCCTCTCTGAATCACCATCGAAGGACAACTACAGAGTCCTCGCACAGCCAAGATAACGCTCCCCAACCACACAACGTGTCAGCAATCGGTGACCCTTGCCGCCTGAGCCGCCGAGCACATAAGAAAAGGATCTTCTCGCTACTTGAAGCGAGCAGGAACGGCACTGACAGATAACAAGATTCAAAGAGCAACATGAACGTTCTTGTGTGTTTGCCCCTCTATGCAGCCTCCTCCACGCCGCTGCACGCGACGTATTCCTTCGCGCTGTCACGAACCAACGACGCAAGAAGACAAACCAGAAAGAATCAAGCATCTACCCCAATGTTTCACGTGAAACACCGTCCCCAAGATGCAGACAAACCAGCACTTCGTCCAGACGGAGCCGAGAGAGCTCTTGTTCATAAACTGAGTGGCACATAGCGCTCAGAAGATCAAACCATAGGCGTTTCACGTGAAACATGCACACCTCCGGCAAACGAGTACTTGTTTCACGTGGAACAGGTCGAACTCGAGGGCATATCGTTCATGTTTCACGTGGAACAACCAGGTTCAATGGAGCTAGAGCATTGTTTCACGTGAAACACGAGACCAGAACAAGGCATCCTACGGGTATGCCCTAGCGCACAAGGGAAGGCATAATGCTGAGACGGTCGCCATGACTCGACCATTGTTGATTCGGCCATTCAGTAAAATATGTCGTTGGAACAGCTCTCTTCTACGCAGAAAGGCACCCTATATGCCGTTGCGTGCTACCTGATTTGGGGATTGTTCCCCCTATACTGGGCCCCCTTGAAGGGCCTCCTTCCAGCGGATCAGCTACTGGCGCAGCGAATAGTCTGGTCAGCAGTCTTCTCCGTGCTCCTTGTGATAGGCACCGGAAAGCTAAAGAACCTTTACGCAGTCTTCGGAAACTCTCGCCTTCTGTTCATGCTTGTGGGGTCAGCGGCGACCATATCCATCAACTGGTTGGTCTATCTGTGGGCCGTGACAAACGGACACGTTCTGGATGCAAGTTTGGGCTACTTCATTTCCCCGCTGTTCAACGTCCTTCTGGGCCGCATCTTCTTCAGCGAACGCTTGAACAAACCGCAGATGGCTGCCGTTGCTCTGGTTCTGGTGGGTATTCTGTGGCTCGCCATACCAGCGGGCTCTATCCCCTGGGTCGCCCTGCTGCTAACATTGAGCTTTGGTGCCTATGGTCTCATTCGGAAGCTAGCGCCGTTGGACGCGTTGACTGGCATGACCATGGAAACGATTCTGATGCTGCCGCTTGCAGCGATCTACCTGATTTATCAGGGATACCAGCAGCAGCTTGTCTCATTGTGGGATCTGCCAACACTGCCTTTGATGGTGATGATCGGCTCCGGGGCGGCAACCACCATTCCGCTGCTCTTCTTTGCCGCGGCGGCACGTCGTATCAGTCTCAGCAACCTTGGAATGATCCAGTACATGACCCCCACCATGCAGTTTCTGCAGGGGTTACTGGTGTTCCATGAAAGCTTCCAGCTCTCCCGCTTCATCGGGTACGTCTGGGTCTGGGTAGGTGTTGCGCTTTACCTGTTTGGAATCTTTGCTGCACAGAGAGTTGCCCGAAAGGAGAAGCCAGTAAGCGCCTAGCCGGAGAATAGCTAATTCACCTGGAATTCTGAGCCTTACCGAACTGCCGCTCATTGCAGCATTCGCTCCAAGCCACTGCTCACTTGCAGTTCCACTGACTCAGACCTCCGGGGATAGTGAGAGCACCACTAAGGCGCCCCCAATTGAGCAGCGGCAAGATCTGTATCGGGCACCGAGTCTTCGACATGGTTCTAACCGTTTTCTGCTTATCTTCGCCCATACTTAGAGACATCTCCTCCGACGACTACTCACCATATGAGCCAGACTTGTCGTCAAGAATGACGATAACGCTACGCGGAGCGCGACACGTCGGGATGTCAGGCGTAAATAATCACGTGTGCGTGAACGATACGGGGTGATCACTTCAGGAGTACCGGCCCGTACTACCCCTTATCTGTCACTTCAGGAATCACTTCCCATCCCTCCCAGCAGGGTTGGCTTATGACGCTCGCGCGCCCATCATAGTAGGCCCTCATGCCCCATCATATCTGCGCGCATTCTCAATCCTTTCAGCGCAAGATCCGTCACCCCCGATCAGTGCCACTAATTCTCCATTGGGCTCCTTATCCCACCCCACTAGCAATGTCTGTTTCCGCGTTCCGGTCAGGCTGCCTTCAACAACTGTTTGCTTGAACACATTCACAAGCTTGCACAGACGCGCTCGACCAGAACCAGGGGAGTGACGCCTTCGATGTTGCACGCACGCCGCCGACAGTTGGCGCCCCTCGGCCTGAATTCACACCCAGGGTCATTAGACCTCACTTGTTATCGAGGCGCACTCCATCTGGCCGCAACGCGACTCTTTAGCGCGACTGTTGTGGCTGAGTCGAACGGCAACCCAACCCTGTCGCCGTGATCCAGAGCGGGGCGCGCCGGTGATCCGCCTACCACGGACATGATCATCCTGAAGCAGAACTCAGTTGCCCGAGAATTGCTTGATGCCAGGTAGGCGCGCCGGCCACTCTCATAGCTCGAGCCCACTAAAGTTCGGTCGCCCCTGCACGCAACAACAACGCCCTTAGGCGCGCATTCATCCGATCATAGCTTCCTAACCCGCCCATGAGAGGTTGCCGCGGTAGCGGCACCAGACATCGGAGCCACTACGGTAACGATCCACAACTCTTCACCGCCTCGCCCTGCCTCATGCTCAGGCGTATGTTCTCGCACCATTCACACCTTTCAATCTGCTCTCAGGATGCTAGATCGGTACCCCATAGTCCAACGGACCAAGGGACGCGAAGTTTGCAGGGTTCTGAATACGGCCTCATCCCTCCGGAACATCCGTCGTAAGCAACTCTCATGTCCAGACCCCGTGAAACCGAAAAAGAATCGCTGTTTCACGTGAAACAACGCACGAAACCGAGCACAAAATGAGGGCGCGCGATCTATAATGGCGCATGAGCACTCACCCTGAAATCTTCGACGTCATCGTCGTTGGCGGGGGCCACGCTGGAACGGAAGCCAGCCTGGTCGCGGCGCGCACTGGCGCAAAAACGTTGCTTTTAAGCCACAATCTTGACACCTTGGGTCAGATGTCCTGCAACCCGTCCATTGGCGGCATTGGCAAGGGGCATCTCGTCAAGGAAGTCGATGCGCTGGGCGGCGCCATGGCCGTTGCCACCGATCACGCCGGTATCCAGTTCCGGATTCTCAATGCCAGTAAGGGCCCCGCGGTTCGAGCCACGCGCGCCCAGGCAGACCGTGTCCTGTATCGCCAGGCCATTCGGCAAGCACTGGAAAATCAGCCCAATCTCACCCTCTTCCAGCAGGCGGTGGATGATCTGCTGCTGGAAGGTGACCGCGTGGTGGGTGTCATCACGCAACTGGGCATCCAGTTCAGGGCCAAGGCCGTCGTGCTGACCGCGGGCACCTTCCTGAATGGCAAGGTGCACGTAGGGCTGGATAATTACGAGGCTGGGCGCGCAGCTGATCCGTCAGCCAAGACGCTGGCAGCCCGCCTTCGTGAATTGGCCTTGCCGCAGGGGCGTCTCAAGACCGGCACGCCTCCTCGCATCGACGGCAAGACCATCGATTACAGCCGGCTGGGCGTCCAGCCGGGTGATCTGGATCCTGTGCCTGTATTCTCCTTCATCGGACGTGCCGACCAGCACCCGCGGCAGCTGCCGTGCTGGATCACGCACACCAACGCGCGCACGCACGAGATCATTCGTCAGGCGCTGGATCGGTCGCCGCTCTTCACTGGCGTCATCGAAGGCGTGGGGCCCCGCTATTGCCCCTCCATCGAGGACAAGATCCACCGCTTCGCGGACAAGGATTCCCACCAAATCTACCTGGAGCCCGAAGGGCTCCAGACACACGAGATCTACCCCAACGGCATCTCCACCAGTCTGCCTTTCGACACGCAGCTGGCCGTGGTGCACTCCATGGTCGGCCTGGAGAAGGCGCACATCCTGCGCCCCGGCTACGCCATCGAGTACGATTACTTCGATCCTCGCGGGCTGAAGCCCGGCCTGGAAACCCGGCAGATTCAGGGCCTGTTCTTTGCGGGTCAGATCAACGGCACGACCGGTTATGAGGAAGCCGCTGCACAGGGCCTACTGGCGGGCCTGAATGCAGCACGACAGGTTCAGGGCAAGGAGCCCTGGGTACCTCGTCGTGATCAGGCCTACATGGGCGTGATGCTGGACGATCTGCTGACCCAGGGGGTGCAGGAACCGTACCGGATGTTCACCAGCCGGGCCGAGTATCGCCTGAGCCTGCGCGAGGACAATGCGGATCTGCGCCTGACCGAGCTGGGACGACAGATGGGATGCGTGGACGATGTTCGTTGGCAAGCGTTCACTTCCAAGCAAGAAGCCATCGAATGGGAGATTTCCCGCATGCGTGCCACGCTCGCCAATCCCCAGGTTCTGGCACGCCTGCAGACGCCCAATGGCACCGCACAGCCCCCGGACGATACCCAAAGCGCCGAGCCGACGCCTCCCCTGGTGCCTGCACCTTCCCACGGGCAGAGCAAAGCAAGTAAACACTCACTTTATGACCTTCTGAAGCGTCCGGATGTCTCGCTGACCCAGCTGGCGAACCTGCTGCCGGAGGAGTTTGCTGAGATCCAGGCAGATCCCCGCGTGGCTGAACAGGTCGAGATTCAGATCAAGTACCAGGGCTACATCGATCGGCAGAAGCTCGAGGTGCAGCGCATGGCCCAGCAGGAAGCGACCCCGATTCCGGCCGATCTGGACTACACGCAGATCTCCGGTCTCTCCAACGAGGTGCGCCAGAAGCTCATCACCCAACGGCCACAGACCATCGGGCAGGCTGGACGCATTCCCGGCATGACGCCGGCAGCGGTATCCCTGCTGCTGGTACATCTGAAGAAGCGGCGAAAAGTCGCGGGTACTGCGGAGCAGGCCACGCCTAGCCAGCCTCAAAAGCCCCTCTCTGACAAAGCCGTTTCCCTGCCCACGGGAGACCCGGCATGAAGCGCCGCGCCCCCGCCCAACGCTCGGACACGACCTGGACAGACGCTGACACGAAGCGCCTGCAGGAGGGCCTCCAGCGCCTGTCCGTGACGCTGGACGAAACCGCCTTCGGCAAGGTGGTGCAATGGGCCGTACTGCTGAAGCAGTGGAACCGCACCTACAACCTGCTGGGTAACAGTGACAGCGCCCACCTGATCGATGAGCATCTGCTGGACAGCCTGGCCATCGTGCCGGTGCTGGAGCGGTACCTGCCCCGGATGGAGGAAGCCCTGGTGGATGTGGGAACGGGGGCCGGCTTTCCCGGCATCCTGCTGGCCATCGCCCAGCCGCAGCGCCCCATCTATCTGGTGGAACCGGTGGGCAAGAAGGTCGCCTTTCTGCGTCAGTCAGTGCTCACTCTCGGCTTAAAGAACGCCACTGCGCTGGCTGGTAAGATCGAGGATCTGGAAAGCCTGCTGAGGGCAGATCCGGCTCATCGGAAGGCCAGAGACGGAGCCTCCCCGACGCCCCAGTCCGGTACTGACGCGTCGACCCCAGTGCCAGCCTCCACCGCCCTCCCGCAGTCAACAGAGAGCGCCAGCGGCCACCCGGCGCTACGCAGCCTGATCAGCCCGCCTCACTTCATCTGCCGCGCCTTCACCGCGCTGGGACGTTTCGCCGCCCTGTGCGAGCCCTACATGAGCAAGGACTCACTTCTGTTTGCCATGAAGTCGCTGCGGCTGTCCGAAGAGCAGCAGGCGCTTCCGGACAGCATCATGCTGCAGGCCGTGGAGCCGCTGCCGATGATCGACCTGGGCGTGCAGCGCAACCTGGCCATCCTGAGCCTTGCCGGAAGCACGCGTGTGCCGGGTGCTGCACAGCCAACAGCGGCGGCACCATCCAGCCCGGCGCACCCTGGCGCTTCGACTTCCCCGCTGATGCAGGCCACACCATCGGCAACGACCGGTTCGCCTGCAATGGCCAACCCCTCATCCTCTTCCCTACCCCCATCCGCACAACCCAACCGACGGAGACCCCAGTGACGCTCATTCTGACCATTGCGAACCAGAAAGGCGGGGTCGGCAAGACGACGACCTCGGTGAACCTGGCTGCCGCCCTGTCCCAGCTGGGCAAACGGACCCTGCTGGTCGACCTGGACCCCCAGGGCAACGCCACCATGGGCAGCGGCATCGACAAGCGCCGCCTGTCCTTTTCCGTCTATGACGTGCTGATCGGGGAAGCCTCCGTCACCGAAGCGCGTCAGCGCTCCGACGCCGGCGGCTACTACCTGCTGCCCGCCAACCGTGAACTGGCGGGCGCCGAAGTGGAGCTAGTCGAACTGGACCGGCGTGAGCGTCGTCTTCGGGATGCACTCAACAAAGTGAGCACAGACTACGATTACATCCTGATCGACTCGCCACCGTCATTATCGCTGCTGACTCTGAACGGCCTGTGTGCAGCCCAGGGCGTGATCATCCCGATGCAGTGCGAGTACTACGCCCTGGAGGGTCTCAGTGACCTGGTAGGGACCATCCGGAAAGTGCACGCCAACTTCAATCCGGAGATCAAGATCATGGGCATCC
>ERZ772968.123-NODE-123-length-34050-cov-7.599706_pt1 | contig 34050 bp, 21 predicted proteins | sample MGYA00580674_ERZ772968 | MGnify/ENA primary metagenome ERZ772968 (study PRJEB29015, sample SAMEA2737940) | human oral metagenome | biome: human oral; feature: human-associated habitat; material: dental | place: China | collected 2138 ...
AATACCAGGTGAAGGGAATCTCGGAAGAGTCCTCGTTCCTGGAGATGCTCGACGTGCTGAACGAAGAGCTCTTCGAACGGGGCGAGGAGCCCATCGCCTTCGACTCGGACTGCCGCGAGGGCATCTGCGGCCAGTGCGGCGTCGTCATCAACGGCATCGCGCACGGCCCCGAGGTGACCACGACCTGCCAGCTGCACATGCGGTCCTTCAACGACGGCGACGTCATCACGATCGAGCCGTGGCGGGCCCAGGGCTTCCCGATCATCAAGGACCTCGTGGTCAACCGGTCCGCCCTCGACCGCATCATCCAGGCCGGCGGTTACATCTCCGTCAACACCGGCGGCGCGGCGGCCGCGGACGCGACCCCCGTTCCCAAGCAGGACGCCGAGCGGGCGTTCGAGGCGGCGGCGTGCATCGGCTGCGGCGCCTGCGTGGCGGCGTGCCCCAACGCCTCGGCCATGCTCTTCACCTCGGCGAAGGTGACGCACCTGGGCCTGCTGCCGCAGGGCAAGCCGGAGAACTACCGCCGCGTGGTCTCCATGCTCAACCAGATGGACGAGGAGGGCTTCGGCTCCTGCTCGAACGTCGGCGAGTGCGCCGCGGTCTGCCCCAAGCAGATCCCGCTGGACGTCATCGCCAACCTCAACCGCCAGCTGGGCAAAGCCGCCTTGAAGGGCGTGTGATCCCTCGCGGGCGCGAGCAGTGGCCAGCGGCCCCGTCCCCTCATGGGGGCGGGGCCGCACTGCGTTCGACGGGTCATTGCGGGGGCCGCGCGCGGGAGGGCGGGGCCACGTCGTGTTTCACGCGTGTTCCACGGCGTTCCCCCTGGTCAGGGGCCTGGTAGTGGCTCCTATCCGTCGGCGAGGAGTGGGTCCCGGCCGCATGACGGACCCCGCCGAGGTCCTCGCCAATACCTTTCTGGACTATACTGACCTGTTGGACGCTTTCATGGGAGGTTGTCATGGATTCGCAGCAGTGGCCCAGTGGACAAGGGCCCGATCAAAGCGGGTACGGACAAGGGCGGGCCTACGGCCGGCCTCAGGAGCCGCGGATGGGCCAGCGGCCGGCCAGCCAGGGCCAGTCCCCTTACGAGCGGGACCAGGAGCGCCGCTACGACGTGCAGACGTGGCGCAAGGCCGCGTACTACGGCGGGGCCGTTGTGATCGTCCTCGGCTTCATCCTGTTCTTCGTGCCGTTCGTGTCGACCTTCTCCTTCTTCGGCTCGATGCGCTTCGACCGCGCCGCTCCGGGCGACGGCTTCTTCGGAGCCTTCCGGACGTTCCCCCTGGCCTTCGTCGGGGTGCTCCTCATCATGGCGGGGCAGGGACTGCGTTCCTTGGGCCGCAAGGGGCTGGCCGGATCGGGTGTCGTCCTCTCGCCCCAGGGCGAGGCCCGCGACGCCGAGCCGTGGCAGCGCTCCAAGGGCGCCCAGATGCAGGACGCCCTGGAGGAGGTGCCGATGATCCGTGACGCGATGGCCCGCGGCGGGGGAGCGGAGCCGCAGATCCGCGTGCGGTGCACGAAGTGCGGTTACCTGGAGACCGAGGACGCCAGGTTCTGCTCCGGATGCGGGGCGCCGATGACCCCCGCCCCCTGAGGCGCACTCGGAAGCGGCGGGACGGGGCGGATGGTCCATGGCTCGGGCTGGCAGGAAGCGGAGGGTCGGCCCCTGCGGAGTAGACTGGCGCCACACGGTCACTGGTGCCACAAGAACAGCGGAGGCGACGGCGCATGATTGAGTACGACAACGGTCCCGGCACGCGCACACGGCGCCACTGGGTGTCGGCCGCCATCGGCATCACCGCTATGGGGGTGTTCGCCCTGCTCTCGCTGGCGCTGCTCCTGGGCGTCCTATTCGGTCCGGGCTCCGTCAAGTCCCTCGCCGACAAGGCGTTCCCGTGGTCCCTGGTGGCGCTGGGCGTCGCCGGGGTGGCGATGCTGGTCGCGAACGCCCGGAGTGGGGCCGACGGCGGGGCGGGGGGTCCTTCGGCGGATTGAGAGGCCCGCGGACCGGGCCGCCGCGGCAGGCGGGCGCTGACGCGCGGCCGCCGGGGCCGCCCCGGGCCGCGGCAACTACACTTGGGGGCGTGAGTGAACCCCTGGTGCTTGGAATTGAATCGACGTGCGACGAGACCGGAGTCGGCCTGGTGCGCGGATACGACTTGCTGGCGGACCGCACGGCCACGTCAATGGACCAGTACGCGCGCTACGGCGGCATCATCCCCGAGATCGCGTCCCGCGCGCACTTGGAGTCCTTCCTGCCCGCGCTGCGCAGCGCCCTGTCCGAGGCCGGGGCGGGCCTGTCCGACGTGGACGCCGTGGCGGTCGCGGCGGGCCCGGGACTGGTGGGCTCGCTGACGGTCGGCATCTGCGCGGCGAAGGCCCTCGCCTCGTCCTTGGGGAAGCCGCTGTACGGCGTCAACCACGTCATCGGGCACCTCGCGGTCGACGAACTGGCCGAGGGGCCCCTGCCGGAGCGGTTCATCGGACTCGTCGTCTCCGGCGGGCACTCGAGCATCCTCCTGGTCGACGACATCGCGACAGGCGTCCGGGAACTGGGCGGCACCCTCGACGACGCGGCGGGGGAGGCCTTCGACAAAGTGGGCAGGCTCCTGGGGCTCCCTTACCCGGGCGGGCCCCACGTGGACCGCCTGTCGCGCGAGGGCGACCGCCGGGCGATCCGCTTCCCGCGCGGCTTGGCGGCGGGCAAGGACAAAGAGCGCCACAAGTACGACTTCTCGTTCTCCGGCCTCAAAACCGCCGTCGCCCGTTACGTCGAGGGCGCCCAGGCCCGGGGGGAGCAGGTGAGCGCGCCGGATGTGTGCGCCGCGTTCTCCGAGGCGGTCAACGACTCGCTGACCGCGAAGGCCGTGCGCGCCGCGGTGGACACGGGGTGCTCGACGATCGTCGTCGGCGGCGGATTCTCAGCGAACTCGCGCCTGAGGGAACTGCTGGTCGCGCGCGCCGACGAGGCGGGGGTCGCGGTGCGCATGCCCCCGCTGCGCTTCTGCACGGACAACGGCGCGCAGATCGCCGCTCTGGGCTCTGAGCTGGTGCGCGCCGGCCTGCCCGCCTCCGACTGGGGGTTCTCGCCGGAGTCGGGAATGCCCCTCACCAGGACCTACGCGGCCCCGGTGGGGTGAGGGCGCGGGGCGCGTTCCCAGAGCGGCCGAACGCCCACCGAAACGGCGGCAGCGCACTGGCAGCCGATTGGACGGCCCGCAGTCCGGGAACGCGCCCCGGAACCGGTCGCGGGCCGGCCAACGGCCCTACATGAACGCCTCGATGAGGGAGGAGAGCGCGGTCCTCCACGACGTGTAGAAGCCGCCGGTGGCGTTGCCGAGCATTCCGATCAGCAGGGCGACCACGCCCATGGTCGCGGACACAGTGACCAGGCGCGCGGTGAAGAACCACGCGCGGCGCAGCCCCCGCGGCAGGCGGGAAGCGCGTGCGCGCGCTCCCGCCAGACGGCCGCGCAGCGACGCCAATGCGCCGCCCAGGCCCTGGGACGGCCCGGTGTCCGCCTCGCTTCGCCCGGTGGTGGTTCCGTCGGCGGCCCCAGTGGAGGCGGGCTGGCCGTCGGTCCCGGCGGTGGTGGTTCCTGCACGGGTCCGGGCGGTCGCCTCCTCTGATTCCGCAGTGGGCGCCCGGTCCGTGGCCCGGTCGGCAGTCCCTGCCCCAGCCCCGTCCGGCCCGGCCGACTCGGCAGAGGAGGGCGACGGGCTCCCGCTCCCGTCCGCCGCGACCCAGCGCGGCACGCGCAGCGCGCACAACAGGGCGCTCAGGAGCGCGAGCAGCCCCACGACGACCAGCGAGCCGGCCCCGTTCAGGCCGAAGGCGCGCGTCCTGTGGGTGACGGTCTGCGCGGTGACGATCTGCCCGAATCCGCTGGACGACTGCGCGGCCTCGGCGGTGGGCGGCGTGCCCACGGCGCGCGCGACTGAGTTGTCGGAGCCCCACCACGCCAGCATCGTGGGGATGTGCTCCCTCCACAACGGCCCGGCGTGCCCGCCCGTCTCCGGCGTGTCGGGGGTCACCGAGTCGGGGGCCTTGACGGCGTTCGCCATGGCGACGGCGGCGGGCGCTCCTCCCACGGCGTCGTCCTGGGCGGCCATCGCGTAGATGCGCAGGCCGTCGGGCGTGCGGTTGGCCAGCATGGTCGACAGCGTGTTGTCAGCCAGGTACTGCTGCCCCTGCCTCTTCATCTCGCCCTCGATCTGCGTGTTGTACCCCGACAGGGAGGCCGCTGAGCCGAAGACCTCGGGCGCGCGCATCGCGGTCCACACCGCGCAGTAGGCTCCGGAGGAGAACCCCGCGATCATCCAGGCGGCCCGCTCGGTGGAGACGTTGGGGAAGTTCGCCTTGATCATCGCGGGCACGTCCTTCGTGACCCACGTGAACACGGGCGGGCGCCCCGGCAGGTCCGCGCAGTCGTGCTCGGAGTCGTCGACGTTGACCTCGGGGCCGATGACGATCGTCGGCGGGATGAGCCCCTGGTCGATGGCGCTTTGCAGTGCCTCGGAGACCTGCGCGCCCCACATGGTGCCCTCAGGGTCGCCCGGGTACCCGTGGAGTGTCATGATGACCCCGTACTTCTTGCCGTCGTCGGGCCTGTAGCCCTTTGGGGTGATGGCGTACACGGGCTGGGTGATGCCACTGATCGGCCCGGTCCACGTGGTCTTGAGCATCCCGGACTCCTCGGTGGGCTGGAAGTCCGTGAGCAGGGCGGGATCCCCGGATTGGGTCCGCTCGTGCTCGGATTGGGCGCCGTCGGACTGCCCGTCCGCCGACTGGGCCTCCCCGGTCTGTGGCCCAGACAGGTTGGCCGCGATGATGCCGAAGAGGTCGCGCGGCGTGGTGACGATCTTGAGGGAGCGGTTGAAGGCCATGGCCCCCGTCGCCAGGATCATGACGACGGGGAGCAGCATCGCCAGTGCCCGCGCGGACCACCTCCCGGCGGTGCGCCACGGGTGCGCGCGCCTCGGCGGGGCGGCCCCCGCCGGGTTCCCCGCCCGGCCCCGGCGGGTGAGGGGCAGCAGCAGCGCGCTTGCGATCAGGGCCGCGATGGTGAGGAGCAGGGCCGTGACCATGGCCCTGTGGGTTGTGAGGTCCACTGAAAGCAGGAAGCCCATCAATGCGTCATCTCGATTCTGGTTCGGCCGTTCATTGGTTGTCCTTGATCGCGGCTGCCGCCACGCCGCCCGCCACGGAGCCCGCCAGGCGCGCGGTCTGCGCGGCCGTCATATTCGGCACGTAGGCGTGGCCGATGGCGGCGCCGACGGTGCCCAGGGACGAGGCGTCGGGGACGGCCAGGTACAGGGCCTCGCGGCGGGGCTTGAACTTGCGTTTGAACGAGTGGAGGGAGGCGAAGCCGTACAGGGGCTCCAGGATGGAGGCCAGGACGTCCAGCATGGGGCCGAAACCGGAGTCGTCCTCCTGGGAGCGGGCCAGGGGCGCGCCCGACAGGGACAGGACCTCGAGCCCCTCCTCCTGGGCGGACAGGGCGGCGCGGGCGATCAGGAAGTCGATGGCGGGCCGCCACCCGTCCTTGCGCCGCCGCATCACGTCGAGGGTGAGGCCGACGACCTCGCCCTGGCGGTGGACGGGCAGCCACGAGGTGACGGCCTGGACGGTGCCGTCGGAGTCGATGGCCAGCAGCAGGCGGGTGCTCGGGTCGCGCAGCTCGTCCAGGCCGCCCAGGGTGAACCCCATCTCGGGCAGCGCCTTGTCCGCGCTCCACGCGCGGCTGATCGACTCGATCTGGTCGCGCCGCCCCTGCGGGCAGTCCTCCCACGTGGTCCACACGGCCTCCACGCCCTCGCGCTTGGCGTGGTTCATGGCGGTGCGCACGTCCTGGTACGCCTTGCCCTTGAAGGCCAGCCCGGGCAGGTCCAGCAGGGACTCCTCGGCCACCTGCATGACGGTCCACCCCAGTTCACGCGCCGCCCCGGCAACGGGTTCGTGGACGGAGTACAGGGCGGGCGTCAGCCCCGAGCGCGACGCGAAGTCGGCGAACTCCTCGATGGTCGCGGAGATCTGCGAGGAGGGGCACACGGGGTCGGTCACCGTCAGGGCGGTGCCGCCGCCGGGGCGGTAGGCCACGCCCGCGCGGTCGTCCTCGCGGATCCACACGGAGTTGCCCTTCCACGTCATCATCCACGCCAGGGTCCCGCCCCCGCCGGCGCGGATGAGTTCGACGAGGCGCGAGGCGGACCCCTGGCGCGTGTGCGCGGGCGTGACGAGGGTGCGCGCCACCAGGGCGAGGCTGAGCGCCCACGCCACCAGCGGCGTCCAGACGACGGGGACCTCCGCCAACAGGGTGAAGGGCTCCAGGGAGGGCTCGAAGATGGAGACCGTCGAGGTGGGCAGCAGGGCCAGCAGGTAGTCGTGCAGTATCGCCAGCACGCTGGCGCTGGGGATCTCGATGTCGGCGGTGCCCTGGTCGAGGACCAGGGGCAGGTAGGAGTCGGAGGCCAGCATGCCCAGGCCGATGCTGATCGCGGCGACCACGCACATCATGGTGGCCCAGCGCGCCGCCAGGGCGCGCACGGTGCCCGGGCGCGAGCGCAGGGTGAAGGCCTTGCGGGACCAGGCGACGACGGCGCAGAGCAGCAGGTTGAGGGTGACGGGGACCAGCAGGAACTGCGTGGTGTTGGTGATGACGCTCGCCGAGGCGTCGTCGGCGAGGTAGCGCAGCTCCCGGGTGGCGGCGATCTCCATGACGAGCGCGCCGACGGCGGAGCTGAGGGCCAGGCACCCTTGGAGCACCAGGGTGCCGATCATCGCGAAGCGCCGTCCCCGGCGCAGCCCGTAGGCGAGGACGAGCTGGAGGAGGACGGGCATGAGCGCCAGCAGCGTGGAGCCGACGCTGGCGCGCCCGAGCATCCACCACCCGGGCGCCACGGACCAGCGCATCTCGGCCAGGGGGCCGCGCAGCGTCGTGGAGAAGATGGTGAGGGCGGCGGCGACCGTCCAGCACACGACGGTCAGGGACACGATCTGGCGGTGGATGACGATGTCGTGCGTGGAGGCGTCCTCCTGGCGCCTGCCGCGGTAGGCGATCCGGCCGATGACCAGGCCGTACACCCCCGCCCACAGGCGCGCGAAGGTGTCCATGGATCCGATGACGCCCGCGGACAGGGCGAGGACGCCGATGAGCAGGAAGCGGGCGCGCCACCGCCATGCGCGGCCGAGGCTCTCGATGACCGGGCCCGCCAGCCCCACGATCATGGGGCCCGCGCCCCAGATGGAGCCGCGGTCCAGGGAGGCGCCCCACTCGGGCAGGAAGCTCTGGATGAGGGGCGCCAGCAGCCATGTGGTGGCGACGGCGGCGGCGGGGGCGACCAGGGCGGCGGCCAGCCACCGCCGGGAGCCGACGCGGTGCTCCGCCATGCCGCCCAGGACGATGAGCGCCAGCACGATGAGCAGCACCGTCTCCATCGATGTGCGGGGGAACACGAAGGGGGCCGTGACCAGGCTCCACCAGTGGGAGGGGTCGGCGGAGGCGGATCCCAGCGGGAAGGCGCCGGACCAGGCCAGGCACACTCCCACTCCGACCAGCAGGGCGGCCGCGACGGCGCGCGTGGCGGGGACGGAGTGGAGCCACCTCGCGCCCAACCGGAGCGCCGTGGCGGACCACTGCCCCGCGGTCTCCGCCCATCTGCGGGCGGCCCCGCCCGGGCGCGCGGCCCCGGAGGGCTCCTGCTCGCGGGGCTGGCGCTGCTCCCCGTTGGCGGTGGGGCCGCGCTGTTCCTCGTTCGTGCCGGGCTTGCCCTGTTCCTCGTTGGCGCGGCGCGGTTGGGCGCCCTCATTGATCGGCATGTGTTCCTTTTGACGTCGGGCCTTGGCTGGCGTTTGGCCGTGGCCGCGCGGGCCGGGGGGCGCCCGTGTCGGGTCCTGCGGTGCCGCGCGACTGCACGCGTATTCTAGCGCGGCTCCCTGAATGCCGGTTTTCAGGAAAGAGTTACCACGTTATCCCAGGTCAGGGGCCTGTAGCGCCGCGAACTCCGCGAGGCTGAGGGGGCGGCCCGCCTCCATCTCGGCGCGCATGAGGGACACGACCGCGTCCAGGCCCTCGCCCGGCCGGGCCGCGGCGAAGGCGGCGCGCTGGCGCTCGTAGGCGGCCCCGACGCCCAGGATCGTCCCGATCCCCTCGAACTCCCGCGCGCACCCCAGGTCCGAGGCGATGGGCGCCAGTTCCTCGGCCAGGCGCGCGAAGGTGTCGCGCGCGGGCTCGGTGGTGCCCTGCGGGTCCAGGATCAGTTCTGCGTCCATGCCGTAGCGCGCGGAGCGCCACTTGTTCTCGGCGATGAACCAGTCCGGCAGGACGGGCAGGGCCTCGCCCGCGTCGTACATGCGCGAGAAGTGCTCGACGAGGACGTGGGTGAGGGCGGCGAAGACCCCCACTTCGAGGATGTTGGTCGCCGCGTCGAACACCCGGTTCTCGACGGTCCCGAAAGCCGGCGAGGGGCGTATGTCCCAGCGCACCTCGTCGAAGCCCTTGATGACGCCGGTGCGGATCATGTCCTCCGTGTAGCTCTCCAGGGCCTCCCACGTGTCGAAGTGGCGGGGGATCCCGGCGGTGGGCAGCTGCTGGAAGACCATCGCGCGGTTCGAGGCGTAGCCGGTGTCCACGCCCGCCCAGTACGGGGAGGAGGCGGCGATGGCCTGCAGGTGCCCCAGGTGGGTGGACAGCGCCGCCTGGATGGGCAGGACCTTGTCGCGGTCCTCCACGCCCACGTGGACGTGGACGCCGTACAGGAGCATCTGGCGGCCCCAGTACTGGGTGCGCTCGACCAGTTGGGCGTAGCGCCGGCTGTTGGTGACGCGCTGGCGCCCGGGGCGCGCGAAGGGGTGGGTGCCCGCGGCGGCGAGGTCGATGCGCAGCCGGCGGGCGATGGGGGAGAGGAAGTCGACGCACGCGGTGATGTCGGCCAGGCATTCGGCCACGGTGGCCCGGGGCTTGGAGGTGACCTCGATGGTGTTGAGCAGCATCTCGCGGTGGATCCCTGTGAAGAGCTCGCCGTCGACGGTGGCCTGGTCGATGACGGCGTCCGCGCTCTGGCGCAGATCGTGGGAGTCCTGGTCGACCAGTTGGAGCTCCCATTCGACTCCGAGGGTGGACCGGGCGGACCGGCCGAATGGCAGGGGCATCGGGGCCTCCTTCTCGTGCCTGCGCCCCCTAGTCTGGCAGGCGCGGGGCCGGACGGCAGGATTTGTGCGGTTGACATGCGTCTCGCCGGCGCCGTGGACGGGGCGGGCGTGGGGCCGGGAAGGGCGAGCATGGCGAGGCGGCGGCCCGCGTCGGTGCCCGGCCTCAGCCCTCCAGTAGTGGGTCGTTGGCGGGGCTGTAGTCCGTGATCCCGCGGCGCAGGTCGTCCTGGTGGATGTCCGCCATCTCCGGGGACTCCAGGAATAGCGTTACCATGCGATTGGTTCCGCTGAGTCTCACGCCTGTGCCGTTCGTCAGGAACCACTGCGCGTTCCTGCGCGCGCGGCTTTCTTGTTCGCGGATCGGGGCCCCGAGTTGTTCTTTGAATGCCCGGAGGCAGGAGCAGTAGAATCCCCGGGCGCGCGACGGGTGTTCCTCCTCCGCTTCTGCCGGAAGAACATTAGTGACTGCGATTTCAAGGGAGGTGATGAGCCCGTCGAGTGAGGCGAAGTATGAGTCAGGTTCGTCCGGCGAAACATCCGACGTGAACATCTCCGGGCTACCGATGCCTCCTGAAAAGCCGAGGCCGGTGTAGACCTCGATGCCGTCCTGCACGCTCATGGGCCAGGAGTGGAGCGCCCAGGCCCGCATGATCTGGACGGCGCGCTGGGGTGCGACGGCTTTGAACTCGGTGCTCATGGTGTGGATCCTGACGCGCTTGGCGCGCATTAGAAAAGCAGCTCATCGCCACTGTTCGAGTCGAACCAGCGCCTCCGGCCTTCGTCGTCAATGACGAGTTGGATATCGGAGCCCACCGGCAGAGCGAATACGGGAATGCATGCGGGCTCAATACCGCATAAGGTGTTGTAGTCGACGACAGCCATGTTGTGCGGATCGGCAATGAACTCGTCCGTGTCTATGCCGGAAAACACCCTCCATCCGTTATCCATCGGATTCAAAGGCTCGTGCCGCACCATCCAGCGCACAGGCGCGACCCCGTTTATCACATTCTTCGACACGACGCATCCGCCAGCGCGGGGGATGTAGTCGAAAGTGCCCATCGCTTCTCCCTGGACTCTGCGGCGCTTGTTTCGTTCATTATATCATTCATTCGAATTCGTGTTCACGGTTACTCTTACAGTGTTATGCCTGGTAGTAGTTTGGATTGCGGCGCTTTTCTGCGAACCCGGCAGGGCTGAGTTCTCCGTTGATGTGCTTAAGCCGCGTGTCGTGGTACTTGCGACCCGGCTTGTGGCCCATGTCCCAGACGCCGGGGCGTGGTTCTCCCGGCGATAGTTCGTCCCGCGACGTCGGTTGCCGTCTTTCCGCCCTGAGCGGCTTCCTCCCACACCTGAAGCGCTTGGTCTTTCGCGTAGGACGGCCTCGATTTCAGAAATGGACTCGGGGCGTCAGGGTGTATGTGCGGAGCGCCCTCTTCGCCCACATGGCTACCGTGCTGATTTCCGTCGGTTGACAGTTTTCTCCTTCTTCGTGGCTTTGGTGCGGTGGGTGAGGTTGTGGCCCAGAGTGCGCGCGGACTTGAGCGCCCCGGCGATGCGGGCGGCCATCTCGGTGGCCTTGTCCCCGACTTTGACTTGGACTTGGCGAAGATGGGGGGAATGGCCAGGCCCGGGTCGGCCGCGCCCGCCGCCCGGCACCAAGCCGCCACCCGCATGGCCAGCACCGGCTACCGGCTCGAGCGACTCGCACAACACACCCTGAAGCCTGCGCCACTTAGGCATTGCCCGCACCACTTAGGCCTCCGACACGCCGGGAGAACCGGGGTTCGCTTGGGCCCAAGTGGTGCAGCGGTGGAGGCGCACCACCGCGCAGCACGGGACGGAGTACGCGGTGTGCCGGCCCCTCAGTCCGCCAGGCGCCTCGCGATGATGGCGCAGTGGCGCCCGCCGACGCGGGTCGCGAAGACGGTGGCGCCCGGGCCGCCCGGGGTCAGGTCCAGCCTCTTGCGCAGCGCGGCCGGGTCGATGTCCGCCCCCCGCTTCTTGACCTCCACGGAGCCGACCCCCAGGGGCCGCAGGGCCGCGGACACCGCCTTGGCGCGCAGCGCGGTGCGGGCGACCACCTCGAAACGGCTCAGCAGCGGGCTGGCGGCGATGTCGTCCGCCGTGAGGTAGGCGATGGACGGGTCGATCAGGCGGGCGCCGATGGAGTCGGCCAGGTGGGCCAGCCCGCCCGACCGGATGACCGCCGGGTCGGGCTCGGCCAGGACGGCGCCGAGCTCCCCGGAGGGGGCCTGGCGCACGGGCGCGTCGGCGGAGGCGGTCGCCGGGTCGGCGAGGACGCGCGCGCCCGCCCCCGTGATGACGAGGGCGCTGCGCCCCGGGCCCTCCGGCGCCAGGGCCGGGGTCCACACGGACGCCTCCACCAGGTCCCCGTCCACGCTCACCCACTGGGCGTGGCAGTCGGCGGGCAGTGCGCTGTGGGCGATCCCGGGCGCGAGTTTCACGCCGACGCGCTCGAAGCCGCTCCGCCACCGCCACACGGCGGACAGGGGAGGGGACCACTGCTCGGGGTCGGCGATGCGCCGCGACCCGCCCTGGGCGCCCGTGCGCCGCGCGGGGTCGGCGAAGACGGCGTCGACCCCCTGGTCCCGCAGGTCCTCCATGTCCAATTCGGCCACGTCCCCGCGCAGGACGCTCGCCCCGTCGAAGTGCCGCAGGTTGATGGCGGCGGCGGCAGAGGCGTCCTGGTCGCGGTCGACCGCCAGGACCCGCAGGCCCAGGCCCGCGATGGCCAGCGCGTCCCCGCCGACGCCGCAGCCCAGGTCCGCGACGAACGAGGCCCCCGCCTCGCGGAAACGGCGGGCGTGGTGGGCGGCGACCACCAGGCGGGTCGCCTGCTCGAGGCCGTCGCGCGTGAAGACCATGGAGTCGGCGAAGGGGCCGAACTTGGCGCGGGCGGCGGAGCGCAGCTCCAGCTGGGTGAGCACCGCCGAGACGACGTCGGCGGGCGTCCCCGCCCTGCGCAGGGAGGCGCCGAGGAGGCCGAGGTCCGTGCCCGGGGAGGTGCGCTCGCCCAAGGAGCGCAGGATGTCCCAGCCGGGCGAGGTGAGTACGGGGGCGAGCGCGCTGTTCACACGCCCGATTGTGCCACGGGGCAGGGGCGGGGGCCGCGAGGCGGCGCGGGCGGTGCGCTCAGGGCTGAACGCCCCGCCCGGATTGGCACTCGGCTTGCCCGAGTGCCAGGGGCGTGCCTAGACTCTTACACGGATAGCGGCCAAGGCCGCCACCGGTCCCGCACCTGGCCCCCGCGACGGCAGGGAAGGGACGAAAGAGTTCTTCGCAAGAGAAAAGGAACGACAGTGTCGATCTCCATCAAGCCCCTCGAGGACCGTATCGTCATCCGTCAGGTCGAGGCCGAGCAGACCACCGCTTCCGGCCTGGTCATCCCTGACACCGCCAAGGAGAAGCCCCAGGAGGGCGAGGTCATCGCCGTGGGCCCCGGCCGCGTCGACGACAACGGCAACCGCGTGCCCGTCGACGTCAAGGTCGGCGACACCGTGATCTACTCCCGCTACGGCGGCACCGAGGTCAAGTACGAGGGCCAGGAGTACCAGATCCTCTCCTCGCGCGACGTCCTGGCCGTCGTCGAGCGCTGAGCCCAGCCGGTCCCGCCTCGCGGGGCCGTCCGCGCGCCCGGAAGGGCCGCGGGAGCCCGCGGGCCCGAACCCCTCCCCGGGGTCCGGGCCCGCAGTGCGTTCAACGGGCCCGGCGCGGGCCGCCCCGCTCCCCGGCGGTCCTCACGACCCCGAGGAGGTCACAGTGAGGGGCGTCTCCTCCAGCGCGTAGTTCCCCACCTGGCCGCCCACCGAGCACGACGCGGGGAACACCGCCGACAGGTCGTGCCCGTCCGCGGAGACGACGACCGCCCCCCCGCAGCGCTCACTCAGGCGCAGGGAGCCCGGGTCGCCCCCCGTGATGTCGCCCAGGACGCTGGTGGCCGGGCCCGTCGAGGGGCTCGTGTAGACGACGAAGTCCGGCAGGGAGCCGCCCCGCCACTTCCCCGTGATCGTGAGGGGGACCGGGCCCCCCTGGGGGATGCGCCCCGGCACGCGCAGGTTCAGGCCCTCCAAGCGCTGCAGGGGGTAGGCGCTCGACGACGCGGCCGGGTCCGACAGGGCGGCGTCCGCCCGCGCCCGCTGGTCGTCGATCCAGCGCTTGAGGGACTCGGCGTCGGGGTCCTTCTCCTCGAACGCCGTCCCCGCCGTGGGGATCGTCGCCGTCACGGAGACGGGCCCCTCCGCCGTGAGGGGAGGCAGGGTGATCGTCCACGCGCACGCCGCCTTGAGGGAGGTGAGCGCCGGGCTGTGGGGGGCCGCCTGCGCGCCCGGACCCCACTGGGGGCTCAGGCACCGGTCGTCGGCCTCCGACAGGTTCTCCATCACCGCGCCCGACAGGGTGCCCTTCACGGTCGCGTAGGTGATCGTGTAGGACACGGAGGCCTCCGAGCGCTTCCACGACGCCGTGCGGGTGACGCGAAGCCCCGACGGGAGCGGCTTGTCCTCCACGGTCGCCTCGACGGGCGCCTCGTCGCGGGGGGAGAACCACGAGCGCCCGTAGTGCCACACGGCGTACCCCGAGGCCGCGCACGCGAGCGCGGCGACGCAGGCCAGCGCCCCCACGCGGGCGGCGCGGCGCCGCCACCAGCGCTCCCGGGGCCCCTCGTCGGGGCCGGGCGCCCCGTCGTCGACGATGATCGGCTTGAGGACCGTGGCGCCCTCCGGCGGGGGCAGGGGCGCCGGATCCTCGGGGGGCGGGCCCTGCTCCTCGTCGTCGGGGGCATCCCCGGCATCCGGGTCGGCGCCGTCCAGGGGCCGCAGGACCGTCGCGGGGCGGGGCAGGGGGTCGGCGGGCGCGGGCAGCGCGGCGGCCCCCGCCACCTGCGGGAAAACGGCGCTGATCGACGCGCGGCACTGGGCGACGCCGGGGCGCTTGCGGGGATCCTTGAGGAGCATGCCCTCCACGATCTCCGCCACCCGCGGATCGAGGCCCGCGATGGGCGGCACCGCCCGCGACACCTGCCTGTGGGCCAGGACGAAGGGGTTCAGGTTCCCCGAGCCGTCGTCGAAGGGCGTGCGCCCCGACAGCGCCTCGTAGAGGGTCGTGCCCAGGGAGTAGACGTCCCCCTCGGGGGACACCACGTTCCTCGTGATGGCCTCGGGCGCCATGTACGCGGGCGTGCCCACGACGCGCGTCGATGACCCGCCTTCGCCCAGGACCTTCGCGATGCCGAAGTCCGCGACCCGCACCCCCGGATCCGCCGGGTCGTCGGCGCTGGTGAGGATGATGTTGTCGGGTTTGATGTCGCGGTGGACGATCCCGCGGGCGTGGGCGGCCTCCAGGGCGTCCAGGACCTGCAGGGCGACGGCGAGGGCGAATTGGGCCGGCAGCGTCCCCCTGCGGCGGACCAGGTCGCGCAGCGTGGGCCCGGGGGCGTACTCCATGACGATGCCCAGCCGCCCGCCGTCGGCGATCAAGTCGGCGACGGCCACCACGTGGGGGTGGCGCAGTGACGTGAGGGCCGTGCGCTCGGTGATGAAACGGCGCACCACCTCGGGGTCGTCGCGGTACTCGCCGCGCAGGAGCTTGACGGCGACCGCCTCGCCGGTGCTCTTGCGCACCCCCTCGCGCACGACGCCCGAGGCGCCCGTCCCGATGGGGGCGCCGAGGCGGTAGTCGGCGCCGAAGTCGAAGCCCTGGTCCTCCATCACTCCTCCTGCGACAGGGTCATCGCCTGGACGAGGGCCGCCATGCCGCTCTGGCAGGCGTACCCCCGCGCGACGGTGAGGGCCACCGGGCTGCGGCGGGGCAGTCGGACGCCGAGCAGCTCCCCGTCCACGTCCACGTTGGGCTGGAGCAGCAGGCCCAGGCGCGACTTGCGCAGGAGGGCGGTCCACTGCCCGTACTGGGTGCGCAGCTCGTCGTTGCGCCCGGCGGCCACCACCAGCGCACGCGGATCCGGCTGCGACAGGAGCGCGGTGAGCATTCCCCCCTCGTCGCCCACCTGGTGCGCGTCGTCGATGAGGACCAGGGCGGGCCGGGGCGAGGCGAGGACCGCGCTGAGCGCCGCGGCGGCCTCGCCCGGGGCGTGCACGGGCGCGTCCACGAGGAGGCGCAGCGGCGAGCGGCGCGGCGCGATCCCGACGATGTCGAGGGGCGTGCCGCTGGCGCGGGCGTCCCCGTCGAGTTTGCGGGCGATGGCCGCCAGCACGGAGGTCTTGCCCGAGCGGGAGGGCCCGGCGACCAGCAGGTGCTCTCCGCTCCACGCCTCCAGCGCGTAGGGCGCCAGCGTGGACTCGGCGACGCCGACGGGGATCGACCAGGGCTCCTGGGCGACCACCGATGCGGCGCCCACCTGGGAGGGGGCGAGGCGCTTGGGCAGGGGGCCGATGAGGTCCGGGCGGCGGGGCGCCCCCCATCGCGCTCCGATGGCCCCCACCGCCTCTTCCAGGTCGTCCGGGGTCGCGATGTGGGCGTGGTGGAGACTGCGGCCGTCCACGAAGCGCCCGGGGACCGGCTGGGGGATGGCGTCGCGCGCCACCCCCACGCCCGTGTAGTCGTAGAGGTCGGCCAGTTGGAACAGCCACTTCTGGGTGGTGACCTCGCTGATCGCGGTGGGCAGCGCTTTGAAGCGGCTGGTCGCTGCCGCGCAGTGGATGCCCAAGGAGGGGCTCTTCGCCCACACCTGGTAGAAGTCCTGGAGCATCTCGTTGCCCTCGTAGTCGTCGAACTCGTCGCGCAGCGAGGCGAATCCGTCGATGAACACGTAGAGGTCCCGGTGGGGGCCGGGGTCTGAGGCGCGCGCGTCCATCTGCCCGACCAGGTGGCGCAGGAGCCTGTTCTGGAGCTCCCGGCCCGCCGCCCCCGGCCCCGCGTAGCCGCGCGCGTGGGGCAGGCGCGCGAGCGGTTCGAGGCCCCGCGTGCCCATGTCGAGGAACAGGAAGTCCACGCGGTCCGGGTCCTGCGAGGCCGCGAGGGACAGCGCCGCCGAGCACAGCGCCGTCGTGGTCCCCGACCCCGGTATGCCCGCGACCACGAGGTTGCCCTCCTGGGGCTCCCACCCGGTGGGGTACTGCCTCTGGCGCCCGGGGTCGTCGGCCAGCGCGCACAGGACCACGGGGCCGGGCGCCGCCATGACGGAGGGCCCCCTGGGCGCGTCCTGTTGGCCGAGGAGCAGGCGCACCTCCATCCCGAGCGGCTCGGGCCACACAGGGCGGGGGTCCCGCCCGCCCCGGGCGTCGTGGGCGGCCGCGATGGCGCGGATCAGCATGTCGAGGTCGGTGGGCTCCTGCCGGGAGGAGGCCCTGGTGGGTTCGGGCGGCGCCTCGCCGAGCACCGCGTCGACGACGCGGAGGCGGTCGTCGCCGTCGTGCGAGCTCACGCCCGTCACCAGGGCGGTCTGGATGGGGGCGATGTCGCCCTCGCCGAGGCGCATGTAGGCGCGCCCCGGTTGCGTGCGCCCGATCTGGGAGGCGTGGGGGACCGAGATGACGCCGATGGAGTCGTCGCGGCTCTGCACGCGCAGCGCCGTGCGCATGTTCGTGTTGGCCAGGATGTTGTCGTTGACGACGCCGGTGGGCCTCTGGGTCGCGAGGACCATGTGGATGCCCAGGGTCCTGCCCACCGCCCCGATCGACACCAGGGACGACAGGATGTCGGGGTACTCCTTGGCCAACTGGGCGAACTCGTCGACCACGACCAGGATCCGGGGCATCGGCTCGTCCGGGCCGGTCGCCAGGTAGGCGTCCAGTGTGTCGACGTTCTCGCCGGCCTGCGCGAAGCGGCGCTGCCGGTACTCCATCTCCGCCTCGAGGGCCCGCAGCGCCCGGTAGGCCAGCGGGGCCTCCAGGTTCGAGAGGGTGCCGATGGTGTGCGGCAGCTGGTCGAGGCTGGCGAAGGCCGCCCCTCCTTTGAAGTCCACGAGGATGAAGGTGAGGCGCTGGGGGTCGATGCGGGCGGCCAGGCCGGCGATGAGGGAGCGCAGGTACTCGCTCTTGCCCGACCCCGTGGTGCCGCCCACCAGGCCGTGCGGGCCGTCGCGGACCAGATCGAACCAGAGGATCCCGTCCTCGCCCACGCCGATGGGCGTTCGGTAGGGGTGGTCCGCCCGCCACATCCGCTCGATGTCCTCGGCGGTGACGTCGTGGTCCAGGCCGAGGAGCTCGAAGAGGTGGACGAGGGAGGGCAGGGAGCCCCCGGCCTCGCGCGTGTCGGGGTCGTCGAAGCGGGCGAGGCCGCGCGCCCAGTCGCTGGCGGTGCCCGCGGTGATCCCGCAGGGGCACACGCCCTCGAGGACGGTGTTGTCGCCGGGCACCCCCACGACCGCCTCCCCCTCGCCCGCGGCCTCGATGACCGTCGTGCACGAGGCGGGGATCCTGGTGGGCGAGTCGGCGACGACGATCGCGCTCACGCGGGGCGCGGAGGCGCCGTCGGCGTCCGCGCGCGCCGTGAGGAGCTCGCGGACCGGGCTGTCGCGGCCCTCCAGCAGGGAGGCGTCGTCGACGACGAGCAGCAGCGCCGGGGCCTGGAGGGAGTCGGGGGAGTCGCGGAGCTGGCGCGCCAGGGCGGCGGACGCCTCGGCGGAGAACCCCATCCACCTGCTGTGGGGGTTGACGGGGCTGATGAGCGTGTGGGGGAGCCACGCCGCCCACCGCCAGTCGTCGGCGGTGGAGCGGCCCGTGAGGACGGCGACTCCCATGTCCGACGGCCCGGACCGCGTCGCCGACTGGCACAGCAGGGAGCGGGCGAGGGCCAGGGCGTGCTCGCGGGGCCCCCACACGCCCACGCCCCCGCCCGCCAGGTCGATGGGGACGGGCGCGCTCACCAGGTGGGCGGCGTCGATGAGGCGCTGGGCGCGGGGATCCGTTCTGCGGTTCGCCGTGTCGAGGGGCACCGCGTAGGGGGCCCTGCCCGTGCCGGCCTGGGCGCGCCAGAAGTCCTCGTGCCCGGCCCGCGCGCGCCACAGGGGGGCGGCCCCCGCGCGCGCCACCGCGATGCCCTCGTGGGGGTAGGCGGTGATCGCCCGCAGGCGCTCGCGCTCGAGGACCGCGGCGGCGGAGATCTCCTCGCCGAAACGTTCGAGGTCTCGCGCGAACTGAGCCTCCACCTCCTTCTCGCTGGATCGCGCGCGGCGCTTCTGCTCCCACCACGAGGCGACGCCCATGACCGGCGAGAGCAGTGCCAGCAGCGCGTACCGGAAGGAGCCCATGACCGCGACGAGGCCGACCGCCATGACCAGGGGGGCCAGGACGGCCGCCCACGAGAACTTGGAGTCGCGTTGCGGCTCCTTCTTGACGGGGACCTCGACGGGGGCCGGCGCGGGGGGCGGGCCCGGCCGGGGCGGGCGGTTGAAGGCGATGCGCCCGTTGAGCGGCGGCCTCGTCCCGCCAGGAGCGGCGGTCTCCCAGTCGGGCGCGCGGGTGAGCATCAGGCGGGCGTCGCCGATCTGCACGACCTGGCCGTCGTGGAGCTCCACGGCCCCCGCCCCGGGATCCAGGAGCTCCCCGTCCACGGCGGTCCCGTTGGAGGAGTGGTCGTCGCGCAGCCACACCCGGTCCCCGCTGCGGGTGAGGACGGCGTGGGACCACGAGGCGGCCCCGTTCGCGACGTGGATCCCGGCGCCGGGGCTGCGCCCGACGCGGGACGCGGCGCTCGTCAGCGGGTGGAGGGCGCCGGTGCCGGGCCCGGCGATCTCAGCGAGCACGTGCCCGTGGGGGAGGGGCGGGGCGGGGGAGTCGGAGACGACCGAGCCGTCGAGCAGGGGCGCCGATGCGCACGCGGCCCCCAGGGGGTGCTCGTGCCCGTCCACCCACACCCGCCCGGGAACCCACTGCTCCACGCCGGCTCCGCGCAGGACCTGGTCGAGGGTGGTCGCCCCCGTGGCGTTGACGACTTCGACGACCCTGTCCACGGGGCCGACCCGGATCACGACGCGCACGCCTCTTCCCTCCTAACGGTCACGGGGCTCCTCATCCTTCGGCGGCGGCCCATACGAGGCGGGGGCCCAGGCCCGTGAGCTCGACGGCCGCGCAGGACCAGTACGGGGAGGAGCCGAAGGACTCCGAGTCCTGCGCGACGGCCCCCTCGGCCGCGCTCAGCACCACCGAGGCCAGCGCCGCGCGCACGTCGGCGGGCTCGGCGGACTTCGCGGCCGCGCCTGCTTTGACGACCGCCAGGAACGCGTCGTGGACCAGGGGCGACGCGGCCTGCGTGTCGTCGAGCGGGGCGGACGCGGACTGGCCCTGGCTCTGGGCCGCGCCGGGGTCGGTCCTCATCTGGGCGGCGGCCTCGAGGAACGCCGAAGCGGAGGCGCCCAGCACCGCCGTGCTGGTCGCGGCGGACACCGCCGGGGACTGCGGGGCGATCGTCCGCACCGAGTCGGGGTTGACGCCCAGGCGCTCGAGCTCGGCGAGGAAGACGGGGCTCGACGCCTGCGGGCCCGCGAACACGGGGGAGAGGACTCCACGGGCGCGCAACTGGAAGACCGTGCGCGCCATGAACAACGGCTCGGAGTCGACGAGCACGCACGTGTCCTGGCCGCCGGGCTCCCCGCTCTGGCCGGACTGGGCGGTCCCCAGCGCGGAATCGGCGACGAGGCGGGCGATGTCCTCCTCGTGCCGCATGGGGGCGGGGGGCTGGGTGTAGGAGACCGCCACGTCCTCGGCGTCGGCCGCGCCGTCGAACACGCGGGCCCCCTCGACCAGCTTGTAGGAGCGGCACCCCAGCGCGCGCCCCTGGTCGCGCGCCAGGCCCTTCCAGTCGGAGGCGGAGGGGCCGGCGAACCACGCGCCGTCCGTGCTGCGCCCGTCGGCCGACTCGAAGGGGAGGACGACCGGGATCCCCGCCTCCCGCGCCGCTCCGAGGAGGGCGTCGACGTGGGAGCCGCTGGTCACGGCGATGATCGCGGACACCCGTTGCGCGGCGAGCTCGTCCACCGCGCGGCGGGCGCCCTCGTCACTGCCCTGGTCGGACACGGGGACCAGCGCCACGTCGGCGCCGCCCTTGGCCAGGCGCCACCGCGCCACGGCCGCGCCCTGGGCGCTGGACGACCAGTGCGCGCCCTGCCCCTCCTCCTCGGTCTGGGAGGTCACGACGCCGACGCGCATTCCCGCGGGGGCGTTCGCGCCGGGGAGGGCGACGGGCACCGTCTGCCCCAGCGGCTTGGGCGAGCCCCGCCACCACCCGGCGAGCCACCAGGCCGACGCGGCCACGACGGCGATGGCCACCACCGCGCCGAGCGAGCGCTTCCAATGCCGCCGCGCCGCTCCCCCCAGCGCGCGCAGGCGCGTTCCGAGCCCGGTCATCGTCCTTCGTCCTCCGCGGTCGACGGGTCGATGTGGAAGGAGTACCACGCGGCGCCCGCCGTCCCCTGCCCGGAGGAGGATTCGAGGCGCGCCAGGGACTCGCGCACCGCCGCCTCGTCGAGTCCGGCGGCCTCGCGGGCCGCGCTCCCGCGCGCCCGGGCGGCGAAGAGCTGGGCCGACGACTGCGCGGTCTTCGCGTCCTCAGTGCCCAGCTGGGCCTGCGCGGTGGCGAGTGCCCCGAGCATGCCGCCCCCTTCCGCCGAGCCTATGTCCGACATGAGCTTGGCGATGTCGGAGGAGATGAGGCGGGAGGCGGTGTCGGAGTCGGAGGCGAGGTTCGCCGCGGCCGAGTGCGCGCCCTCCTTGCCCTCCTGGGTCTGCTGGGCCAGCGCCTGCGCGCCGCTCTGGTTGGCGGCCTCGACGCCGGCGCCCGTCTGGGCGATCGACTGGCCCGCGCGCTCGCGCAGCTGCTGGGCGCTGGCCCCCAGCTGGGAGGACGCCTGCTGGAACACCTGGTCCGCGGCCTGGTTGATGCCGCTCTGCGCGGCGTCCAGGGCGGACGAGGTCTGCGCGGCGGCCTCGTCGGCCGCGGATCCGGTCTGCGCGGCCGCCCTGGTCAGGAAGGAGCCCATGTCGGAGCCCAGGGTGTCCAGCTGGTTCGCCAGGGTGAGGATGTCCCCGCGCAGGGACTGGTACCCCTGCAGGACCTGCTGCGTGGCGTCGCCGACCTGCCCGACCAGTTGGCCCACGGGCGTCCCTGCCCCCCGGGCCTCCTTGGCGGAGGCGACGGCGGAGGACAGGGCGGAGAGCTGGCCGCCCAGCTGGTCGAGCGCGGACCGCAGGGCCGGGGAGCCCCCGCCCGCGGTGTCCGCGGTTGCGTCGACCGCGGCCTGGGCGTTCGCGCGCGACTGGAACCCGAGGCCCTGGGCGGAGAAGTTCCCGCCGGGGCGGACCGTGCCGGTCCCGCCCTCGCGCTCGGGGCAGTCCCTTTCGGCCAGCTCGCCCATGATGGCGTCGGCGGTCGCCTGGTCCAGGGTCGCCGGGCCGGGGCGGTCGGCGCCGTTGGGTATGGTGCGCCCGGCCGCGATGCACACCCTCATCCTCACGTACTCGAGTTTGGGGGACTGGGCGTCGATTGCCTGGACGGCTTGGACGGACGAGGCGTTGACCTGGGAGATGGTCGAGCCCAGGCCGGAGACGGTCGACTGGGCGGCGGTGATCGACCCGGCCAGGGCGTCCAGCGTGGCGTCGGGGGAGCCTCCCGCGTCCCCGCCGGACGAACCGGTCGTGAGCGCGAGCGCGGAGACCAGTGAGCGCACCCGTTCCAGGTCGTTGCCCAGGCCGACGGTGGCGTTGACCGCGTTGCCGGGCGCCCCCGACTGGACGACGTCGGCGAAGGAGCGCACTTGGCGGAAGATGTCGTCCAGCCGTTGTTCCATGGCGGCCTGTCCGCGCCAGACGGTGCACGCCACGCTCGCCGCCCCCGCGGGGCACGTCCGCTCCGAGGGCTGGGACGGCCCCAGGAGCGCGTCGATGCTGGTGGATAGGCGCGCCCGGCACGAGTCCGAGGCCGAGGCGAGTCCGTCGAGGACCGCCGCGAGGGAGTTGACAACGCCGTAGACACTGGGGTCCTCGGCCGCCGCCCCCTGGGCGCCCGACTGGGGGGCCTGGCCGCTCTGGGCGGATCCTCCCCCGGCCCCGGCGCTGCCGGGGACGGGGGGCAGCACGAGCGAGCAGGATCCCTGGTCCACTGAGACCACGGGGGCGGGCGCGGAGGGGTCGCCGAGCATGGTCCGCACGGCTGCCGTCGTCGCCGTGAGCTGGGCCGCCAGCTTCGAGCCCGTCTCGTCGTACAGGGCGGCGATGCGGGTGTCCAGGTCGGTGAGCGCGGCGGTCACGCTCTGGGCGGAGGACTCCAGCCGCGTGTTGGAGGCCTGCAAGTCCGAGACCGTCGTCGAGGCGATCTGCCCACCGGTGTCGGCCAGGGCCTGGCGCGTCCGGCCCAGCGCCTCGCTGGACTCCTGGACGACCGAGTTGGCCTGGCTGACCGCCGCCATGGCCGACGAGGCGAGCTCGGACTCGCGCTCGCGGTCAGCGGCGTTGGGACTGAGGCTGAAGCCCTCCTGCGCGGCCACCTCGAAAGCGGGCATGGTGAAGCCGGGGGCGTCGACCGCGAGCGTGAAGCGGGCGTTGGGACCGGCGGGGCCGATGCCCGTGACCGCCGCCCAGTGGACGGTGGTCACGCCCTCGCTGTCGATTCCGATGAGGCCGTTGGTCAGGGGCGCGGACGACGCGGCGTCGGCTCCTGTGAGGATCTGGGAGGGGGCGACGCCGGGCAGTTTGACGCTGGCCGCCACTGAAACGGGGGTGGACACGATGGCGGAGCGGGCGCTCTGGCGCCCGTCCGTGTCGGCGGTGATCCGCTGGGCGCGCCCCGTCGTGTTCTGGATCGAGATCGCGGCAGTGCTGGGGCCGGGGGCGTCCGACTGCGCGCCTGCGCCAGATGGTGTGAAGGTGGTCAGTATTCGCACGGGCAGCGCGGCGACCGTCTCCTCGAGGTCGAGGGCGTCGCCGTCGGCGTTCGTCGCCGCGTGCGGCGTTCCCGTGCCCGTGAGGGTGATCGTCACCGACTGGCCAGCGGAGGTTGTGCTCGTGGGTTCGGGTGAGGCGGGATCGGCCTGGGAGGTGTGCGTCCAAGACAGGACAAGGGCGCACGCCGAGGCGAAGGCCGCCAGACCCACGCGGAATAGATGCGTGTGTCGACTCATGTTCAATTGACCTTTGCTGGCGTGCGGGCGCCACTCTACCGCGGGGCGGCCGGTGTGTCCAGCAGCGGGCGGGCTTGCGGGGCCGTATGGCGGCTGTTAGGATTTCGGCGCGGACGAAAGTCGCACGCCTCGCTTTCACCAGTTCCACGGGCCCGCAGCGCCTTCGCGCGCGCTGGCCCCGACGAAGGAGATGCGCATGTCGCGTGTACTGTCAACCCAAGAAGCCCGTTCCGCAATTTCCCAGATCCAGGGGATCGTCCAAGGCGGATTGACCGACCAGATCAGGCAGCTCGACTCCCAGGGGCAAGTCCTTTCCGACCCGAATGTGTGGGACGGCCCGCTCGCCCAGCAGTTCCGGGGCGACGTGTGGCCCAGCACCAAGTCGGCCCTGGAGAACGCGCTGCGCGAGCTCGAGGAGCTGCGCACCCAGCTCGACCAGATCGCCACCAACATCTTCGTCGCCGGCGGCGGCCAGTAGTAGTAGCGGTTCCGATTCATCCCCTGGGGCGCCCGCAGCGGGCGCCCCAGGGCGGGCCTGTGCGGACAAGGGAAGGTGCATGATGGGAAAGAGCGACGAGGGACACGAGTATCATCTGAAGGACGCGGGGCTCAGGCCGGTGAAGTTCAACTTCGCAGTCGCGGGGGAGTTCGGGCAGAAGCTCCAATGGGCGGCGGGAACTATTGACCAGTACATCAACGGGACTGCCTCCGTCCAGGCCTATGTGATGAAAGAGTTCCGCGGCTATTTCTCGACGGTGTTCCAGAAGAACATGGCGACCTGCGCGAAGGACGGGCGCGCTCTGGCGGCGGCGCTCCGGCAGGCCGCGCAGGACATCGCCTACCTCGCGAGGGAAGCGGAGATCGAGAACTGGCGCAGGCGTACTCTCAAGGAGTTCCTCTCCCATGACGATTCCCTCATGGACCACTATTGGAACAATGCTTTCGGCGGTGTGCCGCAGCTCGGTTCCATGATCGCGCACATGGCACCGCCGGAGCCACTCCGCTCGGTTCCGGCCCCGGGTGTGAGCGAACGCGAGCAGGACCGCCATCCTGGTCCTCCTGGGCAAGCGTCGAGCGCGATCCCCGAAGTCCTCTATGCGGGTTCGTCGATACTGAACGGGAATTCGGCGGGTGTTGCGGATGGCGCGCAGCTGCGCACCGCGAAGGAGGCCTTCGACAGGGTCTGCCAGTACGGCCGGCTCGACGTGGGCGCCCTCTTCTCCCAACTCGACCAGTGGAATGAGAAGAACGACGCCGATGTGACGTGGCTGAGCCTGGTCGCGTCCGCGTTCGAGGCGGCGGGCAGCTCCGGCCAGCGCGTCTACCTGGCCAATCACACGCTGAGCGAGTACTTCGAGTCGAACGGGACCGGGGTCTACCGCGACAGCGTCTCCGTCGCCGCGGTGAAGGTGACGGGCGTCGACAAGAACACCGGCTACCTCGAGGATCCTGTGAGCGCGGCGACGGGCGCGTTCGTCAACCCCGAAACGGACCTGCCCCACCAGGGGGCGGCCACCGGGCTCGTGATCGAGCGGGTCTACGACTCGGCCCAGCACGCCGCGGAGCTGGCCGGCCGTGCCGAGGCAGCGCGCCCGGACGGCGTCTTCGGCCCCGGGTGGGCCAGCACCTTCGACCAGGGGCTCCGAATCGGCGGCGACTCCATCGCGTGGATCCGCGCCGACGGCCGGCAGATCGTGTTCCCGAAGGGAGGGGGCGCCTCCGCGCCCTGGCGGGCCGAGGCGGACAACCTGTGGGTGGGGGAGGAGCCGTCCGAGTCCTACCCCTTCCACGTGGGCGCCCCCGGCGCCGGGGAGGACGGCGCTCCGCCGTCGTGCGGCGGCCGCCCGCTCTGGGTGGTCGCGGACAACGAGGGGGGGCGCTGGCTCTTCGACTCCGAGGGAGCATGGATCGGCACCTGCGAGGGACCCGAGGAGTCGGTCCGCGTCGTGAGGGGCCGCTCAGGACGCGTCGTGCGCCTGGAGCACTGCTCGGGCGCGCTCATCAACGTCGACTACGACCCCGCGAGCGGGCGCCCGACTTCGGTGCGCGCCCGCGACGGGCGGACCACCACGTACTCCTACAACGCCGACGGCCTGCTGGTGGGCGCCGTCCCCGGCACGGGGATCGGCGGGCGCTCCTACGAATGGGGCGCGGACGGACTCATGGAGCGCCTGATCGGTGACGGCGTCACGCTGTGCGTGAACACTTTCGACGGCAGCGGCCGTGTCCTCTCGCAGGTGTCCCCCTCGGGGCGCACCACGCGCTTCGCCTACCTCCCCGGTGGCGTGGTCGAGGCGAGCGACCGCGAGGGGACCCGCTCGAACACCTGGATCAGTGACGCGAAGGGACGGTGCGTGGGCCTCGTCGACGCGGACGGGAACCGCCAGTCCATGGCCTACGACCGGTGGGGCAACCTCGTGATGTCCCGTTCCCGCTCCGGGGAGACGACGTGCTTCGCGTACGACGACCGCGGCCGGCAGGTGTCCCGGGTCCTTCCCACGGGCGCCCGCGTGGAGCAGGAGTGGGACGAGCACGACAGGCTCGTCCGCGTCTGCGAGGTGTCGTCGGCGGACGGCGGCTCCTCGGGCGGATCGCGCCCCACCACGGTGTTCGAGTACCCGCGATCCCCTGCGGGCGCGCCGTCCGCGCGGGTGCCGAGGCGCCCTGTGCGGGTCGTGGACCCGGAGGGCGGGACGACGGGGCTCAGATGGGAGGGGGCGCTCCTGCGCGAGGCCATCGACCCCGAGGGGGTCGCCATCCACTTCGACTACGACGACCGGGGCAACGTCATCCGGGTCCGGGACGCCGAGGACGGGTGCTGGAGCGCCGAGTACGACCACGCAGGCCGCCTCGTCCGCGCGACAACGCCCATGGGCAGGGAGACGGTTTACGCGTACACCAGTGCCGGACTGCTGGCGTCGGTGCGCGATCCTGAGGGGGCCCAGTGGTCCTACGACTACGACGAGTGGGGGCGCATGACCCTCGCCCAGGCCCCCGACGGCGGCCAGTGGGAGTGGGAGTACGACGCCGCCGGACAAGTGGCCTCCGTCCGCGATCCTCTGGGGCGCATGACGCGCTACGACTACGACGACCTGGGCAATCCCGCGCGGATCACAGGTCCGGACGGCGCCGCGCACGCTTTCATGTTCGACGCGCTTTCCAGGCTCAGGTCGGTGACCGATCCTCTCGGGGGCATGTGGGAGTACGACTACGACGCCGATGGGGATCTCGCCCGAGCGGTGGATCCCACGGGGCGGGGATGGATCCAGACGGGCACCCCCGCCTCGGGCGCGGTCGTGCGCGCCCCCCTGGCCCCGCCTGATCCCGCACGGGGCGCCCACGCCGGTTCTGAGCGCGTCGTCTTCGACGTGTGGGGGCGTCCGACAGCTGCGTCCGACTCCTCCGGCGGGCTCACGGAGGTGGACTACGACGCATGCGGCCGCATCGACTCGGTCACCGGGGACGATGGGACGACGACGCTGGTCGACAGGGACCGCGCCGGGCGCGTGGTCCGTTCCGTCGCAATGCCCGGGGGCCGGGCCACGACCTGCTCCTACGACGCGTGCGGCCGTTTGAGCGCTGTGACGGAGGAGGACGGCGCGACGACCCGCTACCGCTACGACGCGGATTGGAACCTGGTGGCCGTCACCGCTCCTGACGGGGAGTCGTCCCTGTCCTACGACGGATGCGGGCGGGTGGTCCGTGAGCGCGTGCCCGGCGGGGGAACGCGTTCGATCCGCTACGACAAGTGCGGGCGGGTGGTCTCCGTCCGCGACACGGCCTACGGGCCAAGGCGCTTCTCCTACGACGCCGCGGGCCAACTGGTCAGGGCGGAGAACGGCCTCGGCGCGGTGAGCGCCTACGAGTACGACGAGGCGGGCCGCCTCGTCCGCGCGACGGCGCCCGGAGGACTGGTGACGGAGTACGCCTACGACAAGTGCGGGCGCTGCACCAGGATCGCCTCGTCGGCCGCCGGGCCGGTCGGCCTCTCCTACGACGCCGCGGGCCGGATCGAGCAGCGCACGGAGCCTGACGGCAATGTGACGCGCTACTCCTACGACGCGGAGGGCGATATGCACGAGGTCGCGGTCAACGGCCGTGTCATCGCGACGCTCCTGCCGCCCACTGAGACGGGGGCGGTGCGGCTGTGGGACGGGAGTGACCCGGACCGCCCGATCATCCACGAACTGTCCCACACCCCGCACGGGCGCCCCGCCTCGTACAAGAAGACCGACGAGGACGGGCGCGTCATCAGCTCCACCAGTTGGGACTACGACCAGGAAGGCCTGTGCGTTTCGCGCACCGGGGCGAACGGCGCCACTGTCACTTTCCAGAGGGATCCCCTGGGACGGGTCGTCGGCGTCGAGCACCCGGACCTGGGGCGGGCGGGCTTCGTGTACGACGCGGCTGGGCGCGTCGTCGAGAGCGTCCGGGACGGCCTGTCCCGGACGTGGGACTACGACGACGGCTACGTGAGCGCCCACGCCTCGGACCCCCTCGACGGGAGCGCTCCCGGGAGGCGGATCCGTGTCACACGGGACACGTGGGGGCGCGTCACCGAGATCGACGCCTCAGGCACGACTATCGAGTACACCTACAACCCGGGGGGCCAGCTCACCGCGCTCGAGTCCTCCTCGGGGCGCAGGAGCGAGTGGATCTACGACGCGGCCGGGCGCGTGACGCGCCTGGAGCGCAGGAGCCCCAGTGCATCGGACGAGGGGGCGGCCGAGTCGACCACCGAGTACTCCTACGACGCCGCGGGGCGCTTGAAGCGCACCCTCACGCGGGAGGCGGACGGGGCCGCAGTGCTCGCCGTCGACTACTCCTACGACGCCTGCGGGCGCCGGGTGCTCGAGGAGTCGAGTGACGGCGGGCGCAGGGAGTACACGTGGGATGAGACCGGATCGCTGCGCAGGGTCCTCCACCGCCCCGCCGACGGCGCGCCCGAGGTGGTCGACGTCCACGTCGACGCGCTCGGACACCCCGCAGTCATAGGCGGAGCGCCGGTCGACTGGGATATCACCGCTCCGCTGCCCGAACTCCTCCGTGTTGGCGGCGTCGACGTCGTCGGGCTGCCGGACGGGGAGACGATGGCCGACGGGCCGACGGGCCAGGTCGGGGGGCGCCCGTGCGCTGTCCTGGGCGGCGGCGATGACATCTGGTGGAGGCCCGCCTCGCCGACCGATCCCGCCGATCCGTTCGCGGTTCCGGTGATCGGACGGCCGTCCGCCCTCGACGGACTCCTGCCCGGGGGCGTGCGCCTCGCCGCGGGCGGAGAACTGGTGGTGGGCGGGCTCGTATGGATGGGGGAGCGCCTCTACGACCCCGCCTCGCAGATGTTCACCGCCCCCGACCCGCTCGACGCCCCACCGGGATCCATGTGGGAGGCCAATCCCTACGACTACGCCGCGGGGAACCCTGTCGGCCTCAGCGACCCCCTGGGGCTCAACCCTGTGACGGACAAGGACGTCGTTGCGACGCTGAAAGCGCACGACCGCAAGGGGTGGGTGAAGAACCTGTGGTCGCGCAACACCGTGGTGGCGGCCTTCTACACGGCCGCCGGCGCGGGGCTGTCCTACGCGGGCTTCCCGCAGGTCGGAGGGGTGCTCATCGACAAGGGGACGGATATCTTCCTCGAGCAGGCGGACACCGGCAAAGCGGGCCTCACCATCAATCCTAAGGACGCCGCTATCGACATAGCGGGTGGAAACGTTCTGAAGAAGGTCGGCAAGGCCGTCAAGGGCACCCGTGCCGGGCGGAAGCTGCAGCAGGTAGAAATGCGCGTGAAGGGCGGGGTCGACCGCATCGGTTCGCGGACTGTCAAGCGCGCCGTCACCGAGACGGGCACGGTCGTGTGGGAGTTCGCCAAGGACGGGGTCCAGGCGGTGGCCATGAACCCTGTGCGGGACATATTCGGACGCCCCACGAAAGCGATCCTTCCCAATCAGAGGGCTATTCTGGCGAAGTACGCGCGGCCTTCGAAACGCTTGGAGGACAGGTTCAACAAGAGGTTCGTCCGCGGCAAGCACAGTGCGAGCACCACCAATCCGTCCACGGTGCAGGTTCCGGAGGGGTACAAGCGTGCGGGCCAGGGCAAGCACTTCGATCCGGATGCCGGGCGGACGCGGAGACTGTCGGCGGGCGAGCGGGTTCGCAGGCGGGCCCGTGAGATCAAACGGCAGATCGACAACGGAGAGTGGGGGAGGAAGGCGCGCAAGTGATCCGCCTGGCGTGCCCGCGGGCGGGCGCCCAGCCCGCCCGCGGGGTTCCCCGGGGCCCGCGCCCGGCCTGGTGCGCCCGCCCCGGGGGCGTCGGCTCCGCCCGCGCCCCCGGAGGGCGTGGCCAGGACGGCGGGCGCGCCCGGCTGCGGCGGTGCCTACTGGGCGGACTCCGCCGCCTGGTCGATGACGGTCTGGCGCACGAACGCCGCGTCGCGGTACCCGGGGATCACGGCGTTCCCGATGATCATGAAGGGCGTTGAGGAGATCCCCATGCCGTGGGCGTCGTCCGCGGCCTTGGCGACCTTCTCCGCGGTGTGGGCGTCGTTCATCGTCGCCGTGAACTGGTCGATGTCGGGCACGCCCGCGGCCTTGGCGAACTCCACGAGCGAATCGGTCGTGTACGCGGGGTGGTCGGAGGGATCCGCAGCCGCGTAGACGGCGTCGTGGAACTCCCAGAACCTGCCCTGCTCCGCCGCGGCGAGGCCGGCCTGCGCGGCCAGTGGCGAGGTCTCGCTGATCTGGGCGAGGTCCCTCCACTCGATCCGCAGGGTCCCGTCCTCGACCAGGTCGGCCAACTGGGGCTCGACCTGCTGCGCGAGGCGCGTGCAGTAGGGGCACGCGAAGTCGGAGTAGAGCACCATGACGACGGCGGCGTCCGTCCTCCCCTTGGCCTGGGCGTCGGCGGGGTCGCGCTTGGGCAGGGAGCGGACGAGCTCGAGGATCTTCGGGTCCGTCACAGCGGGGGCGGATGTGGGCTCGGGGCTGGCCGATTCCGAGGCGGGGGCGGAGGGGGCCGAGGAGGCCCCGGACTCGGGGGAGTCACCGCGCTCCCACACCAGGTACCCGACGACGACGGCGAGTACCGCGATGACCGCGACGAGCACGATGACCAGGGGCGAGCCCGCGGGCGCGCGCCCCTGGGGCGCGGTGGTGGTCGTTTCCTTGTCGGTGTCGCTCATATGTGTCCCTCGTGTGCGGCCCCTGGGGGGCGGTGGTGGATGCGCGTATTGTCTCACGCCCCGGTGCCGCCATCCCGCGGGCGGCGCGGGCCGGGGGCGGGGGCGGCGTGGAAAACGGTGGCAACATCGTGTGATGCTGCCACCGCGGTCGACTAACGGAGTGCGCTACGAGGCGCGCCGGGTTCGCCCCGAGGCGCGGATCTCCTCCCGCCGCTCCTCCTCGGTCATGCCGCCCCAGATGCCGTAGGGCTCCTGGGAGGCGAGCGCGTACGCGCGGCACTGCTCGATGACCGGGCACGAGGCGCAGATGGCCTTGGCGTTGGCGGCGCGGCGCCGGCGCGTGGAGCCGCGCTCCCCCTCCGGGTGGAAGAAGAGCTCGGTGTCGAGGTCGCGGCAAGCGGCCCTGTACTGCCACTCCCATGCGTCGATCATGGGTCCGGGCAGGCGGGAGACGTCGGTCAAGGGGTGCCTCCTCGGTGTCTTGGTGGGGGCGCACGGGGAGTCCCTGCGCGCATGAACGTGAAAAGGATAGACACTTGCGCGGTAGTTATTCAAGGACCCTTCGCAAATTATGAGCCAGTTCTCAGCGTACCCGGCCCTACCTGAGAAAAGTCTGAAAAGTATTGCGATTTCTGAACGAATAAGCGGTGAACAACTAGGTGAATAATTTGGGGCGTTGGGCACCCGTTCCCGTTTCGAGTGGCGCGCCCCCGCGGCGAGCGTGAGAATCGGAGCAGGAACAGTGACCGACAGCCGAGGAGGGGCCATGCCGCGTGCAGTGCTCAGCGCGCAGTCCGTGCCCGAAGCCGCCCTCTCCGTCACCGAGGTGTCCAAGCGCCTCGGGGTGTCCGCCTCGACCCTGCGGACCTGGGAGCGCAGGTACGGCGTCGGCCCCGAGGAGCGCGCCGCGGGGGCGCACCGGCGGTACCTGCCCGACGACGTCGAGCGGCTGCGCGCGATGATCGGCCTGGTGCGCAACGGGATGCCGACCGGGCAGGCGGCTGCCGCCGTCCACGCTGACCGCGCGCGCCCGGACCGCAGTGCGCCCGTGCGCCCAGCGGAGCTGCGGGTCATGGCCGAGTCGGGGGAGGGGCCCGCCCTCCAGGAAGCCCTCGAGTCGGCGGTGTCCGAGTACGGCCTCGTCCACACGTGGAGCCGTTTCGTCGCCCCGGCGCTGCAGCAGATCCGCTCCGGCTCGGACGGCGAGGTCCCCGGCGGTTCCCCGTCCCACGTCCTGATGTGCGCCTTCGAGCACGTCCTCCAGGCGGTCCACCGGTCGCGCCCGCCCCGCCCCGCCCAGGCCCCCGCCCGGATCGTGGTGATGAGCGACGCCATCCACGAGTTGGGGGCGCAGGTGGTCGGCGTCGCGCTGTGCTGGTACGGCTTCGACGTGCGCATCCTCAGCTCCGAGCGGTACGGCGGGGTGTGCGCCGCCGAGCGCTTCACCGCCCACTCCGCCTCCCACGAGGTCGACCTGGTCGTCGTCATGGGCCGGGGCGGCACCTGCGAGGAGTTCGTCACCACGATCGCCGACCGGTCCGATGTGAACATCCTCCTGGTCGGGGCGGACACCCCGGAGATCCTCTCCCAGAACGTCCAGCGCGTGCGCACTCCGGCGGCGTGCGTCGAGGAGGCCATCGCGATGCTCGCGCCGGGCGCGGAACCCGGAGCGGTCGGGCGCCTCTGACACCCGGGCCCGGCAGTGGCCGCCCGGCGCACCGCTCCCGGGCCGGCCGGCGCCGACCGCCCTCCTGGCGCGCCGCTCCTGTTCCCGCTCCTCCCGGCGCCGACCGCCCTCCTGGTACCGGACGGCCGGGAACAGGGTGCGACCTCCTGCGGGAGGAGGGCCGATGGGATACCGTGGCCATGCACAGATCCCATCATTCAGGAGCACTCGATGAACGCCCCGTGGAACGATGCCGCGCTGGCAGGCGCGTTCGGACAAGACTTCGACGCGCTCGTCGCCTTCGCCTCGCGCGCGAAGGCCCCCATCGGCTACGGCTTCTTGCGCGCCGACGGCAGCGTCGACGTGGGGCGGCCCGCCTCGTTGTGGATCAACGCGCGCATGACGGCCACCTTCGCCCTCGCCCAGGAGCGCGGCACGGAGGGCGCGGCCCACCTGGTCCAGCACGGCCTCGAGGCCCTGTCCGGCCCCTTCGCGAGCCCCGGGGGCGGCTGGTACGGCGCCCTCGTCCCGGCCACGGAGTCCGGCCCGGCTCCCCTGCCGGGCGCGCGCACGGACCAGGGCTCGCTGGCCGCCCTCATCGTCGCGGCCTGCGGGGCCGCGCGCGCCGGCCACGACCGGGGGCGGGAGCTGCTCGCGCGGGCGCTCGCGGACCAGGAGGCCCACTGGTGGGACCCGGGTTCCGGAATGCCCCGCCACTCCTGGGACCCCGGCTACTCGCGCCCGGGCGCCCTTCGCCGCCTCGGCGACGCGCTGAGCACGGCCGACGCCTACATGAGCGCGTGGCGGGTGTGCGGCGACCGCGCGTGGCTGGACCGGGCGCGCTCGATCATGCGTTTCACCGGCGAGGCGGCGGCCCGCAGCGGCTGGGTGCTGCCGGACCTGTTCGACGCCCACTGGCGCCCGCTGCCCTCCGGGGCCGCCCTCGACGCAGACGAGGCGCGGGCCGGTTCCCTCGTCGCGTCCGACGGGGGAGCGGTCGCCGCCCGCACGTGGGACCTCGTGGTCCCCGGGGACTCCCTGCCCGGCCTCGGCCTGCGGGCGGTGCGCCTCATCGCCCGCCTCGCGCGGATCCTCGACGGCCTCGGCGAACCGCCCAGCCCGTGGATGTACGACACGGCCGTGGCCGTCTACGACCGCTCGCAGTCCGACGGATGGGCGCAGGGGGGCGGTTTCCTGCTCAGTGTGGACGGCGCGGGCCGTCCCTCCGTGGAGTCGCGCATGTGGTGGGTCGCGTGCGAGGCGCTGCGGGCCGCCCACGGCCTCGGCCAGTGGGCCTCCTCGCGCGGTGACGGCGCCACCGCGGCCCGTCTGGCGACCGACTACGCGCGCACCGTCGCGTGGACCGACGAGCGCCTGCGGGCGGGGCAAGGGCGCTGGATCCACGAGCTCGCGCCCGACGGATCGGTGTCCACCCGCGTGTGGGAGGGGCGCCCGGACGCCTACGCCGCAGCCGCTGCCCTGCTGCGCCTCGACGTGTGAGCGCCCGCCCCGGTCGGTGGGCCGGGGCCGGGGCCGGACCCGGTACGGGGCTCCTCGGAGCGCCGGAGCTGACGCGGCACGGGGTTCTCAGGGGCGCCGGGGCCGGACCCGGCACGGGAGCGCCCCCGCCCCGCCCGTCCGTGAGTTGCCCCACGCCCCAGAGGCCCCGGGCGCACGATTCGGGGGGCCGAGGCGCCGACGCCTAAACTTGGCCCATGGGAGAACTCGCTACACATGATCCTTTCGGCCTGACCGGCCTCGCCTACGACGACGTGCTGCTCCTGCCCGAGCTCACGGATGTCGTCCCTTCGTCCGTCGACACCACCAGCCGCTTGACGAAGAACATCTCGCTGCGCGTGCCCCTCCTGTCCGCCGCGATGGACACCGTCACCGAGGCCCGCATGGCGATCGCCATGGCCCGCCAGGGCGGCATCGGCATCCTCCACCGCAACCTCTCCATCG
>ERZ772968.126-NODE-126-length-33850-cov-13.560497_pt1 | contig 33850 bp, 30 predicted proteins | sample MGYA00580674_ERZ772968 | MGnify/ENA primary metagenome ERZ772968 (study PRJEB29015, sample SAMEA2737940) | human oral metagenome | biome: human oral; feature: human-associated habitat; material: dental | place: China | collected 2138 ...
GCCGTGATCGAGGCGGCGGGCAGCAACCACGGCACGCGGGTGCCGGCCACGCTGCCGGCCACCGTGCGCACGGCCGATGGCTTTGCACCGATGGCGCTGTCCACCGAGAACGCCGCGCAGCTGGGCAAACCCTGCGAGCAACCCATCGAGATGTGCGGCAAGCAGGTCTTCGAGACGCTTTTCCCGGTACAGGCCAGCACGCTGGCCGCGCTGCCGGTCAACCAGAGCCGGCGCGAGAGCTTCATCTATGCCGATGGCCCGGTTACCAGCGCAGTCTATCTGGTGACGATGGCTGACCTGCCCGACGACAGCATCGCGTCGCAGCGCATCCGCATCGAGTTCGTGCGGCGTGGTGCGGGCTGGGTGGCCGCATCGGCAGGCCGCCAATTCAAGTGCCGCGAAGGTGAGCTGGTGCAGCAGCAGTGGACGGATCGGTCCTGCCGCCGATAAAGGTGGCAGGCAAAAAGGTAGGTGAGACGGTAGGAGGCCGGGCATGGGCGCCGGCCGGCCAGCAAGGTGCTTACAGGGATTCCTGGCGGACCAGATTGTCCGCGGGGGCGGCGTTGTTGGTGGCTGCTGATCGGTCCTGGGAGCCGGCCTCATCTGCGGGCTGGTTGCTGGTGCACTTGGTGAAGTCGTTGCCGCAGATGCCGCACGATTTCTCGATACCCAGGTTGGCAATGCCGCCGCAGGAGCCGGCGATGGGTTTGCGGCCGGCCATCACGCCCACGGCCATGCCGGCCACGACCAGCAGCATCACGACAAAAACCAGAAGCCAGACAATCATCGGAATCTCCATCGGCCCATCCGTGGGCCTGGATCAGTATTGAACCATGACGGCACTGTACGCCTGTGGTGGTGCCGCTTCAGTGCGCGAATGTAGCCTCAGGGTGCGGCGGGCGCCGGAAAGCGGGCATCGAAGGCCGGCGTGGTGCGCGTCTGAAAGCCCTGGGGCGTGCGGCTGACCAGCAGCGCCGCCAGCTGGTGGCGCACGGCATAGTCATAGCCCTGTTCGGGCCCCAGCACCATCAGCAGGGTGGACAGGCCGTCGGCCTGCATGGCCTCGGAGGTGACGACGGTGGCGGCCGCCAGTGTGTGCTCGATGGGGGCCAGCGTGCGCGGATCGATCAGGTGCGAATAGCGCCGGCCGTTTTCCTCGCGATAGTTGCGATAGTCGCCCGAGGTGGAGATGGCCTCGTCCTTCAGCTGGACCAGGCGCTGCGCCTTGCGGTCATGGTCCAGCGGGGCCTCGATGGCAATCAGCCAGGGATGGCCACCCGGTTTCTCGCCGGCGGCACGGATTTCGCCCGTGACCTCGATCAGATAGTCATGGATGCCCTGGGCTGCGAATCGCCCCGCCAGCCGGTCGATGATGTAGCCGGCGGCGATGCTGTTGAACTCGACGGTGATGGGGGCGTCCTTGCACAGCCGGTCACCGATGATCTTGAGGTGCCCCATGCCGGTGTGGGCGCGCAGGCTGGCCAGCGTGTCGGCGTCCAGGGAAGGGCGCGCAGGGGGCTGCGAAGGCTGCTTTGGGGCGCCGGATTGCGCCATCAGCTGGTCTACCGTCAGGGGCTTGTCGTTGCCGGCTGCGAAAGTGTCGCCAGTTTCGGGTGTCTTTCCCTGGGCCTTATCGCGTGCTGCCTTGGGTCCGAACTTCCAGGCGTCCAGGACGGGCAGCAGGGTCACGTCGTAAGCCCCTTCGCTGTCGGCAGCCAGTTGCTTGGCACTGCGGGCCAGTTCCAGCGCCATGGGGGGCATCGGTTGGCAGGTGCCCGCCGGGGCAGCATTGAAGCGCCCCAGATCGGAATCGTTGCGATAGGTGGAGACGGCGGCATCAAGCTGGTCGAGCTGGTGCTGGATCTCGGCCTGGACGGCTTCAGGTTCGGGCGTGCCGCTGGCACGCACATAACTGATGTGGTAGCTGCTGCCCATCGTGGGGCCCGACAGCTGGACGACATCAGGCTGGCAGGCCGCCAGCAGGGGCAGGGCGGCGGCCAGGGCCAGCAGCCGGGGGATGAGGGCAGAGGGGGCGGCGGGGACGCCGCCGGCCGCAGAGCGAGCCTGTCGGCACACACCACCTCCTTGGCCTGCCTTGGGCACGGCTGCTCAGCCCCCGAAGTCGTCCAGGAAGATGCTGTCGCGCTCGACACCCAGGTCGGTCAGCATCTTGATGACGGCGGCGTTCATCACCGGGGGACCGCACATGTAGAACTCGCAGTCTTCCGGCGCCGGATGGTCCTTCAGATAGTTCTCGTACAGGACGTTGTGGATGAAGCCGGTCGGCCCCGTCCAGTTGTCCTCGGGCAGCGGATCGGAGAGCGCCAGCGTCCAGGTGAAGTTGGGATTGTCCTTGGCGAGCTGGTCGAACTCCTCCACATAGAAGGCCTCGCGCAGCGAGCGTGCACCGTACCAGAAGCTGATCTTGCGCCGGGACTTCAGACGCTTGAGCTGGTCGAAGATGTGCGAGCGCATGGGCGCCATGCCGGCACCGCCGCCGATGAACACCATCTCGTTGTCGGTCTCCTTGGCGAAGAACTCGCCGAACGGACCATACACCGTGACCTTGTCGCCCGGCTTCAGGTTGAATACCCACGAGGACATCTTGCCCGGCGGGATGTCGTCGCCACCCTTGGGTGGAGGTGAGGCCACCCGGATGTTGAACTTGACGATGCCTTTCTCGCCCGGGTAGTTGGCCATGGAATAGGCTCGGACGACCGGCTCGTTCACCCGGGAGACGAAGCGCCACAGGTTGAACTTGTCCCAGTCGGAGCGAAATTCGTCCTGGATGTGAAAGTCCTTGTAGGCCACTTCGTGCGGCGGGCATTCCAGCTGCACGTAGCCGCCGGCGCGGAAGTCCACGCTTTCGCCCTCGGGCAGGCGCAGCGTCAGCTCCTTGATGAAGGTGGCGACATTGAAGTTGGATTCGACCGTGCATTCCCACTTGCGCACGCCGAACACTTCTTCGGGCACGCGGATCTTCATGTCCTGCTTGACTGGGGCCTGACACGACAATCGCCAGCCCTGGGAGGCTTCACGCCGCGTGAAGTGGGCTTCTTCGGTGGGCAACATCTCGCCGCCGCCGGATTCGACGATGCACTTGCACTGGGCGCACGAGCCGCCGCCGCCGCAGGCCGAGGACAGGAAGATGTCCTGGCCGGCTAGGGTCTGCAGCAGTTTGCCGCCGGCGGGCACGGTGATCTTGCGTTCGCCGTTGATCTCGATGGTGACGTCACCGCTGGAGACCAGCCACGAGCGCGCCACCAGGATCAGCACCACCAGCGACAGCACGATCACCGTGAACATGCCGACCCCGAGCAGGATTTCCGAATTCATGAAAGGCTTCCTCCTGCAGGCTTGGTGAGGGTTGCGTTGCGCACGATCACAGCTGGACCCCCGAGAACGACATGAAGGCCAGCGCCATCAGGCCGATGGTGATGAAGGTGATGCCCAGGCCCTGCAGGCCGTCGGGCACGTCGCTGTACTTGAGCTTCTCGCGGATGCCGGCCAGCAGCACGATGGCTAGACCCCACGACAGGCCCGAGCCCACGCCGTAGACGGCGCTCTCGGCGAAGGTGTAGTCACGTTCGACCATGAACAACGTGCCACCCATGATGGCGCAGTTGACGGTGATCAGCGGCAGGAACACGCCCAGTGCGTTGTAGAGGCTGGGCACGTACTTGTCCAGCAGCATCTCCAGGATCTGCACGATGGCGGCGATCACGCCGATGTACGACAGAAGCCCCAGAAAGCTCAGGTCCACGTCGGGCAGCCCGGCCCAGCTCAGCGCACCGGGCTTGAGCAGCCAGGTGAACAGCAGGTTGTTGGCCGGCACCGTGATGGCCTGCACCACCACCACCGCCACGCCGAGGCCGATGGCCGTCTGCACCTTCTTCGAGATGGCGATGAAGGTGCACATTCCCAGGAAGAAGGCCAGTGCCATGTTCTCGATGAACACGGAGCGGAAGAAAAGACTCAGATAGTGCGCGGTCATCTGCGTTGTCCCTCGAATTCAGTCATCCCGGACGTCCGGGTCAGCTGCTGGATGTCCATGCTCAGTATTCCTCCTCGCGCGTGTGCGGAGCCATCCGGAAGGCCGGCGTTTCGCACTGGTTCTTCTTCCAGGTGCGCAGGGCCCAGATGATCATGCCGATCAGGAAGAAGGCCGACGGCGGCAGCAGCAGCAGGCCGTTGGGCACATACCAGCCGCCGTCGTTGACCACCGGCAGGATGGTGATGCCGAACAGCTTGCCGGCGCCCAGCAGCTCGCGGATGGTGCCCAGCAGCATCAGCATGGTGCTGTAGCCCAGGCCGTTGCCGATGCCGTCCATGAAGGAGAGCAGCGGCGGGTTGGCCATGGCAAAGGCTTCGGCACGACCCATCACGATGCAGTTGGTGATGATCAGGCCCACGAACACCGACAGCTGCTTGGACAGCGAGAAGGCGTAGGCCTTGAGCAGCTGGTCGACGATGATCACCAGCGACGCGATGATGACCATCTGTACGATCATTCGGATCGAGCCCGGAATCTGCGTGCGCACCATCGAGATGAACATGCTGGAGAAGGCGGTGACGAGCGTCAGCGCGATCGACATCACCAGCGCCGTGTTCAGGTTGGAGGTGACGGCCAGCGCCGAACAGATGCCGAGGATCTGAAGCCCGATCGGGTTGTTCTTGACGATCGGGTCGAGGAGAACCTCGCGGATGGTAGGTTTGTCAGCCATGCTCAGCGTCCTCCCGTCGATGCCTGCGATGAACCTTGCGCGCCCTCACGCAGGTTCGCAATGAACGGCCCGAAGCCCTTGGGGCCTAGCCAGAAGTGCAGCAGGTTGTCCACGCCCTTGCTGGTGAGCGTGGCACCGGCCAGTCCGTCGACCTGATGGGCGGCCTGCGGGCTGGACGGGTCGACCGAGCCCTTGATGATCTTGATGTCAGTCTTACTGCCGTCGTCGCTGAAGACCTTCTTGCCCGGCCACAGTGCCTTCCAGCGGGGGTTGTCCACCTCGCCGCCCAGACCCGGGGTCTCGGCGTGCTGATAGAAACCCAGGCCCACGACCGTGTTCAGATCGTTTTTCAGGGCGATGAAGCCATGCAGCGTGGACCACAGCCCGTAGCCACGGATCGGCAGGATCAGGGTTTCCAGCTGCTTCTGTGGGCCTTCGACCTGGTAGACCACGGTGCGGTGTTCGCGCCGACGGATCGAGGCAATGTCGTCCGCGCCGGACAGGGCCGACGACTGGGCCGGATCCTTGGCTGCCTGCAGGGGGTCGAAGGTCTCGGGCTTGCCGTCCTCGATGAAGCGCCCGCTGTTCAGGTCCACCAGACGCGGCTGGATCCGCTCACGGAAGACGCGCTGAACTTCCTGTGCGCTGGCTTCCGGCTGGATCAGGCCGGCGATGACGAGGATGTTGCGCTGCTTGTCGAGCAGGCTGTTGGTGAGCTGCACGGGCTTGAGCATCACGGCCGCGCTGGCCACGATCACCGAGCACACCAGGCACATGACGAAGGCCACCAGCAGTGTCCGGCCGATGGATTCTTGCTGTTTAGACACGGCGTTTGGCCCTCCGCTTGATGTTGGCCTGGATCACGAAGTAGTCGATCAGGGGCGCACACAGGTTGCCGAACAGGATGGCCAGCATCATGCCCTCGGGATAGGCGGGGTTGATCACGCGGATCATCACCACCATCACCCCGATCACGATGCCGAAAGCCCACTTGCCGGCGTTGGTCATGGAAGCCGACACGGGGTCGGTGGCCATGAACATCATGCCGAAGGCGGAACCGCCCAGCACTAGGTGCCAGTACCAGGGCATGGCCAGCATCGGGTTGGTCGAGCCGGCAGCAAACAGGTTGAAGAGGGTGGAGAGCGCCACCATGCCGATCATCACGCCGGCGACGATGCGCCAGGCGGCGATCCGGGCCAGCAGCAGGACGCTGCCGCCCAGCAGGATGGCCAGCGTGCTGGTCTCGCCGATCGAGCCCGGCATGAAGCCGAGGAAGGCGTCGGTCCAGCTCAGGCCGTTCTGCGCCAAGGCACCGACCCCGCTGCTTGCGGCCTGGCTCAGTGCCGTCGCACCGGCATAGCCGTCCACGACGTTCCAGACGGATTCACCGGACAGGGAGGCCGGATAGGCGAAGAAGAGGAAGGCGCGGCCCGCCAGTGCCGGGTTGATGAAGTTCTTGCCGGTACCGCCGAACACCTCCTTGCCCAGCACGACGCCGAAGCTGATGCCCAGCGCCACCTGCCACAGCGGGATGGTGGGGGGCAGCGTCAGCGAGAACAGCACCGAGGTGACGAAGAAGCCCTCGTTGATCTCGTGGCCCCGGATGGTGGCAAAGAGCCCCTCCCAGAAGCCGCCGACCGCGAAGGTGACGGCATAGATGGGCAGGAAGTACACCGCCCCCTGGACGAGGTTGTCGTAGAGGCTGTTCGGGTCGAAGCCCGCCAGCATGCGCACGATCTCGATGTGCCAGCCGGTCTGCGCGGCCAGCAGCTCGGGCTGCTGGGCAAAGACCAGGTTGGCCTGATGGCCCACGTTCCACATGCCGAAGAACATGGCCGGGAAGGTGCACAGCCACACCAGGATCATGATCCGCTTCAGATCGAGGCTGTCGCGGACGTGGGCCGTGGTGCGGGTGAGCAGCCGCGGCCGGTACAGGAAGGTGTCGGCGGCCTCGTACAGCGGATACAGCTTCTCGAATCGGCTGCCCTTGTGCACCAGCGGCTCGATCCGGTCAAGCAATGCTCTCAGTCCCATGGGTCAGCCCTCCTTCTCGATGCGGGTGAGGTTGTCCCGCAGAATCGGGCCATACTCGTACTTGCCGGCACAGGCGTAGGTGCAGAGCGCGAGGTCTTCCTCGTCCAGCTCCAGGCACCCCAGCTTCTGGGCCATCTCGGTGTCGCCCACGATGAGCGAGCGCAGCAGCTGCGTGGGCAGGATGTCCAGCGGCATCACCGCCTCGTAGGTGCCGGTGGGCACCATGGCCCGGGGGCTGCCGTTGGTGGTGGTGGTCATGGCCAGCGGCTTGCGGCCGAACAGCTTCCAGACGAAGGCGCCGCTGACCGAATGCTTGTCGAAGCCCGGCCGCAGGAAGTGGAACATCTGCCGGTCGGTACCTTCACGCAGGCAGCTCACCTGCAGGTCGTAGCGACCCAGGAAGGCACAGGCGCCGCGCGCCGTGTGGCCGCCCAGCAGCGAGCCGGAAACCACGCGGTTCTCGCCCGGCTCCAGCTCGTTGGCCACCAGCTCGTCCAAGCTGGCGCCCAGTCGGGTACGCAGCAGCCGCGGCTTCTTCACCACCGGGCCGCCCAGGGCGATCACCCGTGTGGTGTCCAGTTCACCCGTGGTGAACAGGTGACCGATGGCGATCACGTCCTGATAGTTGATGGTCCAGACCGTGCGCGTGGCATCGACCGGATACAGGAAATGGATGTGCGTGCCGGCCAGACCCGCCGGGTGAGGTCCCTCGAAGGTCTCGGTCGTCACGCCCTTGATATCCTCGCCGGGCAGGGCAGAGCCGGGCGCACGGCACAGGAACACCGGTGCCAGCCGCGTGAGCACGGCCAGGCCATGGCGGAAGTCATCGGCCCGTTCGGCGATGATCGTGACGGGATTGGCCGCCAGCGGATGGGTGTCGATGGCGGTGACGAAGATGTGTGCCGGCGTAGCATCCACGGCCGGGATCTTGCTGAACGGCCGCGTGCGCAGCGCCGTCCAGAGCCCCGAGCGCTGCAGGTTCTCGCGCACGGCCTCGCCAGACAGCGACGCCAGCTTGTCGGGGCTACAGTGGGCAAAGCGCAGGACGGCGTCCGGCGCCGATTCGTCGCCCACCTCGATCACGACCGATTGCAGCACCCGTCGCTCGCCGCGGTTGATGGCGCTGATCGTGCCGCAGGCCGGTGCCGTGACCTGTACGCCAGGGTTCTTCTTGTCGGAGAAGAGCGGCTGGCCCTTCTGTACCCGGTCCCCCACCTGCACCGCCATTGTCGGCTTCAGGCCGTGATAGTCGAAACCGATCACCGCCACGTGGTGCACCGCGCGGGCAGTCTCGATCCGCTGCTCGGGGGCACCCGTGATGGGGATGTCCAGGCCACGCTTGATTCTGACCATCTCGTTCCTATGGTTGCTGTGTTAAATATTCAGTCGTCAGCCCGGATTCTACGAACAAACCGGCCGTCTGTCGGTCAGGATCGGTATAAGAACCCCGACTCTGTCAAACATTCTAAAAAAACCTGGACGATCGTGTGCGTGCAACCGTCCGGATCACTAGACGGAGGCCCAGTGTGAAGCATCGCACGGCGTGAATTGGGGCCATCCCCTAGGATGCAGGTTTCCAATACGGGCTGCTCGCCAGCCCCTTCAATCCACAGGAAACCGTCGTGATCCGCTCCTTTCCGTCCGTTGCCGTGCCCGACCACCTGCGCCGCAAGGCGCTGGCCATTGCTTCCGTGACTGCGTTGCTGACCCTGGCCGCCTGCGGCGGAGGCGGCGGCGATGCGGGTGCTTCCGCCTCGTCCGACGGTGCGATTGATGCCGGCCGTGGTCTGGCCGGTTCGCAGGCGCATGCCTCGCTGGATGTTGATGGCCCCCAGGATGCCCGGCCGGCCGTGCCCAACGAGGGCATCGACTTTAGCGCCGAGCAGAACGTCGGCACCATCCCGGTGGCCGATGAAGCGGCTGACGTGAACGACTCGGTTGTGGCCCGCAAAGCACTGCCTGTGGCCGCCAAGGCCGCCACCGAAGGCGCCTGGGGTGGCCAGATGAAGTGGGCCTTCATCCCCATCCACGCCGTGGTGCTGCCCGATGGCCGCGTGATGACCTATGGCTCGACCGACCGGGGCGAGCAGGGCGCCAAGTTCTACTACGACGTGTGGGATCCAACGCTGGGCGGTGACGACGCTTCCCACCTCACGCTGCCCAACACCACCCAGACCGACATCTTCTGCTCGGCCCAGGTCGTGCTGCCGCTGACCGGTGACGTGTTCATCGCCGGCGGTGACATCTACAGCGATGCCCGCGGCCGCAGCATCAACCAGCCCATCAACGACACGACCATCTTCCGTCCGGGCAGCAACACCATCGAGGCCGCTGCCAAGATGCAGCGCAAGCGCTGGTATGCCACCGCCACCACGCTGCCCAACGGCGAAGTCTTCGTGCAGGGCGGCAAGGGCGGCAACGACCACCCCGAGATCCGCCGCAACGACGGCAGCAACGTCCTGCTGCCCGGCATCACCACCTCCGACCTGCGCGAGGACTATCCGCGCAACTGGGTGGCCCCTGACGGCAACATCTTCGGCTTCTCCAAGACCAAGATGTACCGGATGAACCTGAATGGTGACGGCACCCGTACCGACCTGGGCACGCTGAACTACAAGTCCGACTGGGAAGGTTCGGCCGTCATGTTCGAGCCGGGCCGCATCCTGCTGACCGAGGCACTGGGCAACCGTGCTGCCATCATCGACATCCGCGGCGAGAAGCCCGTGGTGACCGATGCCGGCACGATGAGCAACACCCGCATGTGGCACAACAGCACCGTGCTGGCCGACGGCACGGTCGTCATCAGCGGGGGCGCCGAGTACTTCGACTTCCACAAGGCCACGGCGCGCAATCCCATCTACCACCTGGAATTCTGGAACCCGAAGACCGGTGTGTGGACGCGCGGCCCGTCGCAGAAGCGCATGCGCCTCTACCACTCCACCGCCACGCTGCTGCCTGACGGTTCGCTGTTCACCGGCGGTGGCGGCGCCTATGGCCCGGAGAGCAACCTGAACGCCGAGGTCTACTACCCGGCCTATCTGTACAACGCCGACGGCACGCCGGCCCAGCGTCCCACGCTGGACAAGGCCCCGATGGTCGTGCAGCCCGGCGGCAGCATGGTGCTGGAATCCGCCCAGGCCGAGACCATCCGTCGCGTGACGATGGTGGCCACCGGCTCGGTCACGCACTCGTTCAACATGAACCAGCGCTTCATCGAGCTGTCGTTCCGCCGCGAAGGCAACCGCCTGGTGGCCAAGCTGCCGTCCAACGTGAACGACACGCCCCCCGGCTACTACATGGTGTTCATCCTGAACGAGGCCGGCACGCCCTCCATCTCGAAGATGGTGCGCGTGAACGTGGCTGGCCAGGCCACGGTCGACCCGGACGTGGTGCCCATCTACCGCTATGCGGCCAATGACGGTACCAGCCTGCGCTACCGCTACAGCCCGGACCCGGCCCTGGGTGGCGAGTGGGTTCGCCAGGGCGAGGCCTTCCTGGCCTACGCCAGCCAGAAGAACAACACGGTGCCGGTGTACCGCTACTCGGCCACCACGGGCGGCAAGACGCGCTACAAGTACACCACCGACGGTTCGCTGCGCTCGGCGGGCTGGCTGCGCGAAGGCATCGTCTTCTACGCCTACAACCAGCCGGGCGAAGGCCGCACGGGCGTGGACGAGTACAAGCAGGTGCGTGGTGGCTGGTACCTGAACTACGCCACGGCCGGCAACAGCGCAGGCAGTGGCTGGGAATTTGCCGGCCACATCTTCCACGTACCCGCGAGCCGTGCCCAGAAGGAGCCGGAAGCCCCGCGTGACACCGAGGCGCCTTCCGTGCCGGGCGGCGTGCATGCCCTGGCACAGGGCAACGATGCCGTGCAGCTTTCCTGGGGCAAGTCCAGCGATGCAGGCGGCTCGGGTCTGGCCGGCTACCGTGTCCGGCGCGATGGCATGGACATCACGCCCAACCTGCTGCAGACCGAGAGTCTCATCGACCGCGACCTGAAACCCGGCGACTACAGCTACACGGTGGAAGCGGTGGATGGCGCCGGCAACACCTCGGCCGTCTCGGCTCGCGTGCAGGTGACGCTGCGTGATGCCCAGGCCGAACGGGATGCCGCGCTGGCAGCCGCCAACCTGGTGCGTGTGTATCGCTACGTGGCCCCGGGCGGTGATGGCGACCTGCGCTATGTGTACAGCGCCGATGCGTCGGTGAGCGGTGAATGGACCCGTCAGGAGCTGGCCTTCTACGCCTACGCCAAGCCGCAGCGCAACACCGTGCCGGTGTATCGCTACCTGGCCCGCGGCGCGGACGGCACTGCCCGCTACCTGTTCAGCATCAACCCCTGGCTGGGTAACGGCTGGACGCGCGAGCACGTCGTCTTCCATGTGCTGCGCTACCCGCAGCGCGGCGCCCAGGCGGTCCATGAGTTCTACCGCATGCGTGATGGCTGGTATCTGGGCTACAGCACCCGGTCCAGCTTTGGAGAGTCCGGCAACTGGCGTCGTTACGGTCGCGTGTTCTACGTGCCGACCTTCAACGAAGGGAACTGAGGGACTGGCGGGCTGACGAACTGCCCCGGTGGACGATGCGCCGTCGGGGCAGGCCGCATGTGGTGGGAATGCCCTGCACGTCAGTGCCGCGACTCGGCGACCGAAGCGGGTGCCGGAACCGCCTTTTGCACGCCCAGCAGCAGATTCAGCATCTCCCCGATCTCCGACCAGTGATCATGCAGGAAGAAGTGCCCTCCGGAAAACTCGTGGAACCTGCATCCGCAGCGTGTGTGGATGCGCCACTCGCGTATTCTGTCACCGTTCACTCCATCGTCTTCGCTGCCTGAGAGCACCAGCAGCGGAACATCGAGCGGTTCACTAGGCTTGAACTGATAGGTCTGGCACAGCCTGAAGTCGCAGCGCAGCATGGGCAACATCAGTTCCATCAGCTCGGGGTGTGCAAGGATTTCCGGAGGCGTGCCCGCAAGCTTGCGCAGGTGGGCGATGAAGGCGTCCCTCGGCAGGTCGTGGGTGATCTCGCGATCCTTGGCGAACAGGTGGGGCGCGCGTGTGCCGGATGTGACCAGGGCTGTTGGCAAAGTGCGACCGCGTCGGGTCAGCTCCTGGCAGATCTCGAAGCCCAGCAGGCCACCCATGCTGTGTCCGAAGATGACGAAGCGCTCGGGGTGGTGCTGTTCGATGGCATCGGTCAGAGCCCGGACGATGGTGGTGATGTCGTGCAGCGCCGGCTCACCGAAGCGGCTTCCCCGGCCGGGCAGGGTGGCGATGTGGAGGTGAATGTCGGGATGGATGACTTCCTTCAGGGAGCGCAGGGCGGTGGCGGATCCGCCTGCGTAGGGCAGCGCGAAAAGATGTGCGTTGTGAGGCGACTTGCCCCATCGCAGGGTCTGGAACCAGGGAGAAGATATCTGAGGATGGCCTGTATGTTTCAACCACATGAGTATTTCAATCTGCAAGGTAGCCTCTCATGCTAAATCCCCGGTTCTGTGATGGTGCACCTTCCATTTTGTGGCTTGTTGCCATGGCCAGAAGGTGTTAAGGCCGTTTGCTGCCATGGCTGGAAAGTTCAGGGATGTATGTCCCCACGGCCGGTAGGTGTTAAGCCCGCATGGGGTGAGGTGGAAATCGCTCTTGGTAGACTGCCCTTGGCATTCGGCATGTCCCTGAATGATCGGGACGGGGCAGGGTGGATGAACCCTGCGTCTGTTTCGTCGTCTGGCGATTTCCAGCATGCTGCTGGTCAGACCATGTAGTCTTCCACCTCGGCGGCGATGTCTTCCATCTCTTCTTCCTCGATCTTCTGCGGACCTTTTGGATCGAGCGGCGTGAACCAGCCTAGGGCAGCATAGATCAGCCCGATGAGTGGCGAGAGCCAGCAGAACAGGGCAAACGGTGCGTAGAGGAAGGTGCTGATACCCAGCGTGCTGGTGACGAAGGCGCCGCCGTTGTTCCAGGGAATGAGCGGCGAGACCAGCGTACCCCAGTCCTCGATGGTGCGGGACAGGATGGCGCGGTCATAACCCATCTCGGCATACTTGGACTTCATCAGGCGGCCAGGCAGCACCAGCGAGGTGTAGACCTCGCCAGCCACCACGCCCACGGTCAGCACCGAGCCGGCCGAGGTGAGCACCAGCGAGAAGCGTGAGGCGATGACCTTGTTGATCTTGAGCAGGATGGCGTGGAAGGTGCCATAGGCTTCCAGCACGCCCACGAAGGCGAGCGACAGGAACATCATGGTGATGACCCAGCCCATGTTGAGGATGCCGCCCTTGGTGAGCAGCTTGTCGACGTATTCCTGGCCGGTGGAGGCGGTGTAGCCGTTCATCAGGATGCCGGATACCTTGTCGAGGCTCACGCCCTGGTAGAACACCGCGATGAGCGCGCCGATGAAGACGCCGGTGCACAGCGTACCCATCACCGAGTACTTGCGAAAGCCCATGGTGATGACCACGACTGGGGGGATGAGCGTGATCCAGCCCAGCTGGAAGTTGTTTTGGACCGTGTTCTGGATGGTCTCACGCATCTCCAGACTGCCCATGCCGCCACCGGTGCCGTAGTCCATGCCCACCCAGGTGTAAATGATGAGCGTGAGTGCATAGGCGGGGATGGTGTTGGTGAGCATCGACCGGATGTGGCTCCAAAGATCGGTGCCGGCCACGGCAGGGGTAAGGTTGGTGGTGTCCGACAGCGGCGACATCTTGTCACCGAAAAAGGCGCCCGAGACCACGGCGCCGGCCGCCCAGTACTCGGGCACACCCAACGCCTGGGCAATGCCCATGATGGCCAGGCCGACGGTGCCCACGGTACCCCACGAGGTGCCGGTGGCCAGCGACACGACCGTGGCCAGGATGCAGGTGGCGGGCAGGAAGATGCGCGGGCTGAGGATGCCCAGACCGAAGTCCAGGATGGTGGGCACCGTGCCGGCGGCGATCCAGCTGGCGATGACCATGCCCACGCACATGATGATGATCATCGTGGGTAGTGCCACCTTCATGACCCGGTACATGTTGTGCTCCATGTCGATCCATTTCCTGCCCTTGAGCGACATGAAGAGCCCGGTGATGCAGATGCCGATGACCAGCGGCACGTGCGGTGTGTAGTCCTTGAAGACGAAGAACTGCACCATCAGGATGGCGGTGGTCAGCAGGAGCGGTGCGACCTCGAACCAGAACGGATAGTCGCTCCGGTTCCTGAAGCTTTGCAGCATGGCGAGGGTCTCCTTGTATGAAGGCCCTGGCAGAACCGGGACCTCCATGTCATGTGAATGATTATGTGGCCCCATTGTCAGTGGGCTGGCATGAATTGTGCAAGCGACATCCGGCTGTCTTAGGGGAAGTCCTGAGTGGTGGCCATCCGGTCGTACCCGTCGCGGCACCCATGCTCGATCGGGGGCAGACAGAGCCGCGCCAGAAGCGCAGTCCCTGCGCCCGATCCCGGGACAATGGACGGAATGGAAGTCTTCGGGCGTTGCTTCCGTTGCCGATGTGGATTTGCCGGGCAGCTCGCAGTGTAGGGATCATAATGGGCGAAGAGCCTGCCATGGCTGCGGATGAAGTGCCGTCGGCCGGGCAGTTTCCTGCCGTCCCTCCCGAGCCAGCCCTTCGTCATGCCAGAAGCCGCACCATCTTCCGTTTCCGAGCGTACCCCGTCGCCAGCACCCGATTCGGGGGGACCTCCGGCAGGGCAAGCGGGCTGCGCCTTCACGCTGCGTCCGATCCTGTTTGCCTACATGTGCGGCACCATGGCGATGATGGCCTTCGTCTCCATCGTCGGCTCGCTGTCGCGCCAGTTGGGGTTGGCGCCGTGGCAGGCGGGCATGTCCGTCACGGTCAGCGGGGTGCTGTGGATGCTGATGTCGCCGGTCTGGGGCAGGCGCAGCGACCGCCTGGGCCGTCGTGCCGTGCTGCTCATCGGCTTTGCCGGTTTCTTCGTGAGCTACTGCGCCATGAGCGGCTGGCTGGTGGTGGCCATGCGCGTGCCGATGGGTGTCGGGCTGGTCTTTGCCGGCCTGGTGCTGACGCGCGGCGCCATCGGTGGCTTCTATGCGGCGGCGCCCACGGCCAGCCAGGCGTTGATCGCCGACAATATGCCGCCCGAGCGGCGCGTGGCCGCAATGGCTTCACTGGGCGCGGCCAATGGTGCGGGACTGGTGCTGGGGCCCGCACTGGCGGCGCAGCTCACGCACTTCGGGCTGGAGGCGCCGCTCTATCTGACGACGTTGCTGCCGGCACTGGGACTTGCGGCATTGTGGAAGTTCCTGCCAGCCACGCTGCCGGTCGGCGCACACCCGGGGCATCCGCCGCGTCTGCTGGATCCGAGATTGCGCCGGCCGATGATGGCAGCCTTCACGGCGCTGTTCACGGTGGCCGTGGGTCAGATCGTCGTGGGCTTCTTCGCCATCGACCGACTGGGCATGGCGCCCGGGGAAGGGGCGCAGGCGGCCGGCATGGCACTGACCACCGTGGGGGTGGCGCTCATCATCACGCAGATGGTCGTGCGGCGGATCATGTTGCCACCGGGCCGGATGATCTGCATCGGCATGACCACAGCCGGCATCGGCTTCGGGTTGGTGCTGCTGGCCACCGGCGTGCCGACGCTCATGTTGTCCTACTTCATCGCTGCGGCGGGCATGGGCTTCGTGTTTCCGGCCTTCACGGCCATGGCGGCTAATGCGGTGCAGCCGCACGAGCAGGGTGCGGCGGCCGGTTCGGTGGGGGCGGCCCAAGGGCTGGGCAATGTGCTGGGGCCGCTGGCCGGTGCGCTGCTCTATGAGATTTCGCCCACCGTGCCGTATGTCCTGGCTGCCGTGCTGCTGCTGGGGATGGCCGTCTGGGTGGGGCGTACAGGGAAACCGGGCAGGGAAGGGCGGGGCTGAGTCAGTCCTGTGCGTCGGTCCGGGCTTTTTCCAGAAGGGCCAGCCCATGGTGTTCCCGCCCTTGGCCGCGGGCGGCACGGATGGCGAAGCGGGTTTCCAGATCGAATTCGGCCAACATCATTGTGGCCATTTCATCGACCAGGCGGTTGATGCTCGTTCCTCGGTGTTGGGAAAGTGCCTTCAATCGTTGATATTTTTCGTCTGAAAGACGAATGGTCAGTGCACTCATGAACCTTTCTCCAGGATGAAGCTCTCGGGTGTTTCAATACGCAAGCCAGTGAAAGACAGCTCTCCTCGGGTCAGGTCCTTCAAGTTGCGGGTGATGATGACCGCGGCATTGCCGGAAACGGCCAGTTCGATGAGATGATTGTCGGCTTCATCGGGCAGGTTGGGGCGCCAGCCAAAATAAATGCGCGTCCACTGACAGCACGCCAGAAAGATGTCCAGAAGCTCCTCTCTTTCGGACGCGCTCAGCCTTGACCGTTGAAACAGGCTTTCTCTTCCGAGAACATCCTCGTACTCAGTCAGCAGCGTCCCTCCCATTAGGGGTGTGAATCTCTTCTGCAAGCATCCGGCAATGACTTGGGATGCAGGCGGACTTCCCAGACAGGCTGCGACGAAGACGTTTGTATCGATGACGATGCGCATGCACAATGGTATCGGAACTGATACCATTAAACAAGATGGAAACTGCCGAAAGGCGGGGCATGCCTGCGAACCTCTGATGGATTGGGATGGGCGGCTCTGAAGGAAGGTCGTACCGCGAACGGGAAGCCAGGAACCGGTCCGGGCTTTTTCCAGAAGGGCCAGCCCATGGTGTTCCCGCCCTTGGCCGCGGGCGGCACGGATATTTCATCAGGCCGATGATGCCATCCAGGCAGCCAGCTCATTGTCCAGTGCCACGGCGCGGGCAAAGGCCGGGCGCGACATCTGACGCTTTGCGTACGGGCCCAGCACCGGGTCGTCGATGGGCAGCACCGGACGGTTGCGCGGATTGTCGGTATCGGTGCCTCGCGGCTGCATGAACTGCATCAGCAGGCCCGCGTAGTAGAGGTCCAGCACCGTGGTGTGGTCACCCACCAGATACTCGCGCGTCTTCAGGTGTTGCCGCAGGGTGTTGAAGGCGGTGTCGAAGTCGCCATAGCCGACGGAAAAGCGGCGTTCCGGATCGTTGTCCAGGAGCTGGAACCGGCGGTCCATGCCGGCGTATTCCAGATGCAGCGCAAAGCACATCCAGCGATAGAACTCGCCCCGTTCCACATGGCCTGCGGGCGGGATTAGGTTCTTTTCCGGGAACTGCTCGGCCAGCCAGGTGCAGATGCCCAGCGCCTCGGTCAGCACGGTGTCGTCTACCTTCAGCGCCGGTACCTTGCCCATCGGGTTCACGGCGAGGTAAGCGGCCGACTTCATCGGCTCGCCATAGGGCACCGGCACCACCTCATAGGTGGCTTCGCATTCTTCCAGCATCCAGCGCACCATGCGGCCGCGGGAACGGGGGTTGGTGTAGAGAGTGAAGTGGCTCATCGTCGGCTCCTGGGGTGGGGAAGGCCAAGCGCTTCCCTGAAGTGAAGCCACTATACGCCGGGTTGCTGTCAGTTTCCGTCAGGAGGATGGGCGGTAGCTCGGTCACGGGTCGTACCGGCTGAGATCGACGCCGGTGTGGCGTGGCCGTGCGTCCGGCCTCCACGGGGGCAGGAGGCACGGCCGCAAGGCCTGGCGGCTGTGGCCGATCAGGCGGCTGGCTGTGTCTGGGAGGAATGTTTGGCGTCCGATGCCCGGCGCCCACCGGCTGCCATCACGGCGCTCAGTAGCACGAACAGCGTGATGACCCAGGCCATGGTGCGGGGCGTGCCGCTGGAGAAGGCGGCCAGTAGCAGCGAGGAGACGATGCCGCTGCCGTACTGCAGCGAGCCCAGCAGCGCGGCGGCCGACCCGGCGTTCCTGCTGTCCACGCTGGCCAGCGCGGCGGCGTTGGCGCAGGCGGCGATGATGCCGTTGGTGGAGAAGACCACGAAGATCGGCACGGCCAGGCCCCAGATGCCGCCGACCCCGGTGAAGGCCATCACCAGCTGCACCAGGGCAGCAGCGGAGGCAACGAGGGAGGCCAGCCAGAGCAGTCGCTCCAGCGGCATGCGCCCGGCCAGGCGGCGGTTGACGGCGCTCATGGCCATCACGCCCAGGATGTTCACGCCGAACCAGAAGCCGTAGTACTGCGGATCGACGTGGAAGTAATCGATGTAGACGAAGGGTGAGCCGGTGATGAAGGCGTAGGCCGCGACGTAGAAGAAGGTGACGCAGAGTGTGTTGCGCATGAAGGGGCGGTTGCGCAGCAGCGCCCCATAGCTGGCGAAGGCCCCCCAGGCCGATCCCTGCGCCCGTTTTTCGGGCGGCAGACTTTCGGGCAGCCGGAAGATGGAAATGAAGCCGCCCACGCCGATGATGGCCATCAGCCAGAAGATGAGATGCCAGGAGCCCGTCTTGAGCAGCAGCCCGCCCAGCAACGGTCCGACGATGGGCGCGCCGGCCATGATCATCACCAGCGTGGACAGCATCTGTGCCGCCTGGGTGCTGCCGTACAGGTCGCGGATCATGGCCCGCGACAGCATCGGACCCACGCAGGCGCCCACGGCCTGGAACACGCGCCAGAACACGACCTCGGCCATGGTGCCCGATAGCGCGCAGCCCACTGAACCGACGACGAAGAGCACCATGCCGATGAAGAGTGGAATGCGGCGGCCGATGCGGTCGCTGATGGGGCCCCACAGCAGCTGGGCGATGGCAAAGCCCACCAGGAAGCCCGTCACCGTCAGCTCGGCATCGCCGCCCAGCGTGCGCTCCATCGTGGGCAGTGCGGGCAGGTAGATGTCGGTGGACAGCGACGTGAACGCCATCAGGGCGCTCAGGATGAACAGGAAGGAGAGGGTTTCCTTGTGTCGGGGCATGAATGTGCGTGGTGAAGGTGAAGGGGGAAGCGGAGGCGCCCATCCTGCGTGGACTCCCAAGTCTTGCCCGATTGCCCCGCGCCATGCAGGAACACGATCGGAAGACGATGGGCGTTCAGTGGTTTCTGATACGACACATAGGCATGGTCGCCATGGAAGGTCTGACCATCGTGAGACATCGGATTGTCGGTACGGTACTGACCTGGGGCATGGATGACGGTGCCTCCCACGCAGGCGGGCGAGCAGCTCCATCAGCGGCTGGCGCCGCTCTTCGATGACATCGACAACGAGATCAACGCACTGAGTGAGCTGCGCGACACGCTGCGTGGCCGGCTGCGCATCAACGGCACCGAGCATGTGCTGGAGCTGTTGTGGCCGAAGTTCATGCGTTTCATGCAGGCCTATCCGGAGGTGGAACTGGAGCTGGTGGGCGAGACGCGCTTCGTCGACATCGTGGCCGAGCGTTTCGATGCCGGCATCCGTCTGGGCGACGACGTGGAACGGGACATGATCGCCGTGCGAGTCACACCGGACATGCAGATGTGTGTGGTGGCCAGCCCGGCATACCCGGGCCTGAAGCGGTTGCCGCAGACGCCGGCCGGGCTGATGGAGCACCCTTGCGTGAATCGCAGTCTGCCCGCTGGAGGCGTGCTGGCCTGGGAGTTCCGCGATCCGTCCGATGGCAGGCTGGTGAAGGTGCGCCCGCAGGGACGTTTTGCCAGCAGCCGCGGTCTGCTGTTGCCGGCGGCGCTGGCCGGCCTGGGGCTGCTCTGGATTCCACGTGATGCGGTGGCCGACCGGCTGGCTAGTGGCGAGCTGATCGAGGTGCTGGCGGACTGGGCCATCAGCTACCCCGGCTATCACCTCTATTACCCGAACCGCCGGGCGGATTCACGTCTGTTCCAGGCGCTGGTGAAGCATCTGCGGGTGGCGTGAGCGCGCCGTGCGGAGTGGCGTTCACGTCGACGTGCAGAAGGCGCCTATCGGCACAGGTTCGTTCTTGCGATTGCCTGGTGCCAAGGCTGTTGATCCCCACCATGAGCGCCTAGATCGTGAGGGGCGTCGGCTTTGGGATCAGGCCCGGGAAAAGATTACGTTCTCTTCCAGGCGTGATTTGGGCAGTGCGGCGTTGAAGTCGTCGTCGGCATGGTAGCCGAACGAGACGACAATCACGGCTCTGTAGCCTTTACGGGGTAGGTCGAACTCGGCGTCCAGCACCTTCAGGTCTACGCCTGCCATCGGTGCGGCGTCGATGCCCAGGGCGGCGGCAGCCATCAGCGTGAAACCCAGGTTGATGTATACCTGATGAGCCAGCCACTGTTCCTCATTTTTCACGGCGTTGCGATAGATGTCCAGGAAGGTGCGGCGGGCATCATCGCCGGCTCTTCTGGATTCGGGGGTGGCGTAGCGGCCGTCCTTGTCTTCCTGTTCCAGCACGGATGCCAGGAAGGCGTCGTCGGCATGGATGCGAGAGGCGAACACCACGACGTGGGAGGCGTTGGTGATTTTTGGGGTGTTGAGTGGAAAGGCTTCGGTGGCCTTGGCGACCCGGGCTTTTCCGGCTTCGTCGTCAGCGATGATGAAGTGCCAAGGCTGGACGTTCACGCTGGACGGACTGTTGCGCAGGGCGGCCCGGATCTGGGCGAAATCTTCGTGGGAGATTTTCTGCTTCGGGTTGAAGGACTTGGTGCCGTAACGGCGCTGGATGATCTGCTCGATGTTCATGGTGCTTTCCTGAACGCGAGGGTGGTGGGCAGCCAGGGCACCATCAAGTTGAGCTTGCAACCCATGATCTCCACCGCTCGGGCCTTTTCACTGTAGGGATGGCATCACTGTAAGCCAGGCTGTTGTCAGTTTCTGTCAGGAGCACGATGCGCCCGAGCTGACCACGCACGATCACGGATCGTACCGGCTCAGATCGACGCCGGTGTGGCGTTGCCATTCGGCCAGCATGCGCAGATGTGGCAGCAATCGGGGAACGTCCGGCAATGCGGTGGGGCCGCGCATTTGGTCAGAGCACCTGGCCGCGTTACCGAGGTTTTGGGATCAGGCCCGGGAAAAGATCACAGTCTCTTCTAGGCGGGATTTGGGCAGTGCGGCGTTGAAGTCGTCGTTGGCACGGTAGCCAAATGAGACGATGGCCACGGCCTTGTAGCCCTTGTCGGTCAGGCCGAATTCTTGGTCCAGTGCTTTTAGGTCCACGCCTTCCATGGGCACGGCATCGATGCCCAGGGCGGCGGCCATCAGCGTGAAGCCCAGGTTGATATGGACCTGCCTGGCCAGCCATTGTTCTTCGTCTTTTACCGTGTTGCGGTGGATGCCCAGGAAGGTGCGACGCACGTCGTCACCACTCTTCTTGAATTCGGCATTGGCATAGCGGCCGTCCTTGTCTTCCTGTTCCAGCACGGATGCCAGGAAGGCGTCGTCGGCATGGATGCGAGAGGCGAACACCACGACGTGGGAGGCGTTGGTGACTTTCGGGGTGTTGAGTGGAAAGGCTTCGGTGGCCTTGGCGATGCGCGCCTTACCGGCTTCGTCGTCAGCAATGACGAAGTGCCAGGGCTGGATGTTCACGCTGGACGGGCTGTGGCGCAGGGCGGCCCGGATCTGGGAGAAGTCTTCGTGGGAGATCTTCCTCTTGGGGTCGAAGGACTTGGTGCTGTAGCGGTGATGGATGATCTGCTTAATGTCCATGGTGACTTTCCGATGAGGAGAAGGGTTGAAGGCGAAGTATTCTAGAGGCCTTCGGCAAGGGTGGGCAGGTGGCAATATCCTGGCCGTTGCCAAAGAAAAACTGGGGCGTATCCCTAGACAGTATAGTACGTTGTCCAGACCGGCTTTGCGCCGTATGTGGGTACCTGGGCAGATTCACGGCGCTTCCGGGGACTGGTGAAGCATCTGCAGGGAAAGGCTGGGCCGCGGCGCGCCCAGGGATCACGCATGATCACGGATCGAACCGGCTGAGATCGATGCCGGTGTGGCGCTGCCATTCGGCCAGCATCCGTAGGCGGGGTAGCGGGCAGGGGCCGACGGGCTGTGCCCGCTTCATGCGGTCGGTGCGGAAATGGCGGAAGTCCCGGCGCAGCTCGCACCAGGCGGCCAGTATCCGGGTCTCGGCGAAGTAGCTCAGTGCCAGTGGCCAGACGATGCGCTGACTGGTGTGGCCCTCGCCGTCGGTGTAGTCCAGACGCAGGCGCTGGTTCTCGCGCAGGGCGGCGCGCACGACGGGCAGTACGGTGTTCTCGTCGTTTTCGGCATCCGGCCGGCGGCCGACAGGGTAGAGCGCCTGCTCGTCGAAGATGGGGGCCAGCCGTGGCGGCAGAATGGCGCCGATCTTGGAGAGCGCCGAGCGGGCATCATCGGCCAGGGCCGGGTCGGCATGGCGGCTCACCCAGCGCAGCCCCAGCACCAAGGCCTCGATCTCGCTTTCGCGGAACATGAGGGGTGGCAGGGTGGGACCGCCTCTTTTCAGCACGTAGCCCACGCCGGCCTCGCCCTCGATGTCGGCGCCCTGGCGGCGCAGGGTCTCGATGTCGCGGTAGAGCGTGCGGACGCTGATGTCCAGCTGCTCGGCCAGTGTGTGGGCCTGCAGCGGCTGCCGGCTGCGGCGCAGCCGCTGCATCAGTTCCAGCAGGCGCTCGGTGCGGGTCATGGGGCAACCGGCTCAGTCGTCGCCATGCGGCCATTCCTCTTCTTCACCGCGCAGGGCGGCCTGGATGGCCTCGCGGGCGCTTTCGCGCTGCGCCACGACCAGCTCGTCTATCTGCTCGTTCTTGAAGGGGCCCAGCGTGGGGTCGTAGACGCGGGCCTGCTCGATCATGCCGTGGCGGTCGTGGCGGTAGAAGATCTTGCCGACCTTCTCGGCGTCGTCGCGGCTCATGCCCAGCCTTTCCAGGGCACGCTTGCCGGCACGGATGGCGGCGTCGAAGGTCTCGCGCACGATCTCGTTGGCACCGGCCTGGTACAGGTCGAAGGTGTGCAGCCGATCGTAGGCACGGGCCACGATGTCGATGTTGGGGTTCACCTCGCGGGCGAAGCGGGCGATGGACAGCGCCTGTTCCCGGTTGTCGATGGCGATCACCAGCAGGCGGGCGTTCTCGATGCCGGCCGTCAGCAGCAGTTCAGGGCGGGAAGCGTCGCCGAAGTGGGTCTTGGTGCCGTAGCGGTTGAGCCCGGCCACGGTGGTCGGATCCAGGTCGATGACGGTGGTGCTGTGGCTGCTCATCTGCAGCATGCTGTTGACGATCTGGCCGAAGCGTCCCATGCCCACCACCAGGATCGGATGCTGTTCGTCGAAAGTGTCGGCCTCGCGCGTCTCGGCGGGCTGTGCACCGAAGCGCCGGTGCAGGATGAGGATGAGCGGCGTGATGGCCATCGACAGCACGATGATGGCCGTCATGTTGGCGTTGACGGTGGCGTCGATGACGCCGGCATTGGCGGCCGCGGCATAGAGCACAAAGGCGAACTCGCCGCCCTGGGCCATCAATAGCGCCCGGTCCATCGCGTCGGTGTGGTTGCTGCGGGCCAGCCGGGCCACGCCATAGACGCACAGCCCCTTGACCACCATCAGCGCGATGACGCCCGAGACGATGATGCCCCAGTTCTCGGCCACCACCTTCAGGTCCAGCGACATGCCCACGCCCAGGAAGAAGAGCCCCAGCAGCAGCCCGCGGAACGGCTCGATGTCGGCTTCCAGCTGGTGGCGGAAGCTCGATTCGGACAGCAGCACGCCAGCCACGAAGGCGCCCATGGCCATGGACAGGCCGCCCGTTTCCATCAGCAGGCCGGCACCCAGCACCACCAGCAGTGCGGCCGCGGTCATGACCTCCCGGGCACGGCTGGCGGCCAGCACGCGGAACAGGGGGTTGAGCACCCAGAGGCCTGCGGCCACCAGGGCGGCCAGACTGAGCAGGGCAGTGCCGATGGTCTGCCACAGCGGTGTGGCATGCGCGGCACTCTCGGGTGTGGCAGGCGCGAGGAACTCGACGATGGCCAGCAGCGGGACGATCAGCAGGTCCTCGAACAGCAGGATGGAAACGATGCGCTGGCCACGCGGCGAGGCCAGTTCCTGCCGCTCGCCCAGCACCTGCATGACGATGGCGGTGGAGGTGAGCACGAAGCCGGAGGCGCAGATGAAGGACACTTCCCACGGCGCCCCGAACAGGGTGCCGACGATGGTGAGCAGGATGGCGCTGACGACGACCTGCAGGCTGCCCAGGCCGAAGATCTGTCGACGCAGGCCCCACAGGTGCGAGGGCTTCATCTCCAGACCGATGACGAACAGGAACATCACCACTCCGAATTCGGCAATGTGGATGATGGCGTGCGAGTCGGTGACCAGGGCCAGGCCGTAGGGGCCGATGGCCAGGCCGGCGGCCAGATAGCCGAGCACCGAGCCCAGGCCCAGTCGCTTGAAGAGGGGCACGGCCACGACGGCGGCGCCCAGCAGGGAGACGACCTGGATGAGGTCGAATGAGGAACCTTCTGCTGCCATGAAACGGGAGTCGAGGAGAGGGGGGGAGAGGGGATGCGGTGGTCCCGGGGGACTTGCGCAGGGAAGAGGAGGGGCTATGGTAACGCCATCGGTGAGGCATGACTCAGGCGTTCGTGCCGGCAGCCGGATTCGAGGTCGGGCGGGTGCCTTTCCAGTTGCCGGTACGTCCCTCGCCAGCCAGCAACTGCTGGATCAAGGTACGTGAGGCCTGCAGCCGTTCGAGTTGGGTATCGATCTCCACCAGCTGCGCCCGCAACTTGCCGCGCAGCACATCACAGAAGTCCTGCGGCGCATCATTGAGGCAATCATGCAGCAGTGCGATGTCCTTCAGTGGCAGGCCGGCCTGATTCAGCAGCATCACCTTTCGGACATAGGCAGCATCCTCGGGCCGGTAGTGACGATAGCCATTGGGTGCACGTACCGGGTGAAGCAGTCCCAGTCTTTCATAGAAACGCAGCATGCGCACACTGGTTTGGCAGGCCATGGCAAGTTCGCCGATTCTCATGGACTGGATGTAGAGGAGGTTGACCCTGACATTCTGTCATGCTTTAGGCTGCAATGCTCCGGCACGTGTTGATGGAGAAGATGTGACATGACGAGAAGAGATTTCTGGACTGGCGTGATGATGGCTGCCTGCGCGACAGTAGAAGCGAGAGGGGCAGGAGGGGGCGCAACGGATGCCGCTGTTTCAGCACAGCATGCTGCGGGGGCAGAGGCTGGCTCTGGAAAAACGGGCTTTGGTGCTGCTGATGGAGCGCGACTAGGCCACCAGACAATCGCTGAAAGAAGGGTGAAGGGAGATGCAGACACGCCCTGGCGAGTCTTCATCATCCACGGTTTCGACGCTTCGCCCGAGGAGCACTGGTTCCCCTGGCTGGAGGCGCAGCTGCGGGAACGGGGGATCCAGGCCACCCGCCTGCGGATGCCGGACAGCAGCCACCCGGACTTCGACCGCTGGCAGGCCACGATGCGCGAGGTCATCGGGCAGCCGGATGAAAACACCATCCTGGTGGCGCACAGCCTGGGCACCATCAGCGTGCTGCATTTCGCCAGCCAGTCCGGTGCGAAGCGGTTGGGCGGCATCGTGCTGGTGTCGGGCTTCGCGGGGCGGATTCCGGGATTGTCCACGCTGGATGGCTTTGACGTGGATGCCTACGCCGATTGGGCGAAGATCGATACGGCCACGATTCACGCCATGTCGCCGGTCCTGCATCACGTCATCAGCACCAATGACTATGTGGTGCCGCCGGCCGTGAGCGAGCAGCTGGCGCAGCGCCTGGGCGGCACGGTGCACCGGGTGCTGGACGCCGGCCACTTCCTGGACCGCGAGGGTTTCACCGAGCTGCCGGTGGTTCTGCAGGCGGTGGAGGATGTCGTTCAGGGCGTCGGGGTGGCGGGGAGGTAGGGGGCAATGGACGGGCTGTGAGTTGCAAGACTCAGCGGACAGTGTGAGCGATGCCAAATCGTTCTGCGAGGCTGTTCAGCCTTCTGTCGAGCGTCCAGAGCAGAGCGTTCTCCGTCATCAGGGTCGAGGCCAGCAGCATCAGATCGACGAGGCCGCAGCCCAGACCGTAGAGACGATGGCGTTCGATGAAGGCCATCAGTTCGTTCAGACTGCATATCTGGGTGCTGCGCAGCTCGGCCAGCCAGGCGAGGACTCGAGTGCGATCAGGCGGGGTGCCGCATGCGATTTCACCGATGACGAAGGGATGCACTAGTACACGGTCCTGATGAAGCAGTGTTGTCAGTGCTTCATTGCCATGCCTGAAATGATTAACCCAGACGCTGCTGTCTACAAGGATGGCGCTTGTCATGGCAGTGACGGAAAACCATCTTCGTTTCGAGAAGTGGCAGGCTGGGCCTGGATGGATGCAGGATCGTCGGAATGGGAGCGCCGCGGCGGAAGCTGCATGTCAGGCATGCTGCCTCCCAAGGCGGCTAGACGCTTGGCCGACTGGATACGGACGAAGGTCTTGACGGCCTCCCGGAAGAGGTCGGCCTTGTCCATGTCAGGGTCGGCAACAGCGAGCGCTTGTTCGTAAAGTGCGTCATCCAGTGTGACCGTAGTGCGCATCGGAAGGCTCCATTCGATTTGATGTCATTTTGCATCAGGATTGATGATTCCTGCAATGCCTATCAGCTGTGCCAACCTTCTGCGCTGTGTCACCGGTCCTGAATCACGTTATCGGCATCAACAACCCATGCCGTCCCGCCGGCTGTGAGCGAGCAGGTGGTCCGGCTGCTGCATGGGTGTACTTGCAAGGGGTTTTGCGCTCAAGATGTCGATGATCACACTACCATGATCGAAGAAACACCCGGGAGCGCTGCTGACCAGCCCTCCCTCATGAAAGGAGACGACGATGAGCAAGAAGATACTGGTGGCCTATGGCGTGGACGTGGATGCCGTGGCGGGGTGGTTGGGATCCTACGGCGGCGAGGACAGTCCGGATGACATCTCCCGGGGTATGTTCGCAGGCGAGGTGGGGACACCGCGCCTGCTGGATCTGTTCGACCGGTATAAGCTGAAGACGACCTGGTTCATTCCGGGGCATTCCATCGAGACCTTTCCGACGCAGATGCAGGATGTGGCGCGTCGCGGCCATGAGGTGGGCGTGCATGGCTACAGCCATGAGAACCCCATTGCCATGACGCGCGAACAGGAAACGGCGGTGCTCGACCGTTCCATCGCGTTGATCACCGACGTGACAGGCCGGCGGCCGACGGGTTATGTGGCGCCGTGGTGGGAGTTCAGCTCCGTCACCAATGAGCTGTTGCTGGAGAGGGGCATCAAGTACGACCATTCGCTGATGCACAATGACTTCCACCCATACTATGTCCGGGTGGGCGACAGCTGGACGAAGATCGATTATTCGAAGCATCCGGATCACTGGATGAAGCCCCTGCAGCGGGGCCAGGAAACGGACCTGGTGGAGATTCCGGCCAACTGGTACCTGGATGACCTGCCACCCATGATGTTCATCAAGAAGTCCCCGAACAGCCATGGGTTCGTGAATCCACGAGACATCGAGCAGATGTGGCGTGACCAGTTCGACTGGGTATACCGCGAGCATGACTATGCGGTCTTCACCATGACGATTCATCCAGACGTATCCGGCCGGCCCCAGGTTCTGTTGATGCACGAGCGGCTGATCGAGTACATCAATGGCCATGAGGGCGTACAGTGGTGCACGTTCGACCAGATTGCAGACGACTTCAAGGCGCGTCACCCACGCGGCTGATGTCGAGGACGGGCATCTGATGTGTGGGCTTTGTGGATTGCTGGGTGAAGATCGACATTGGAGCAGCCTGCCGACGAATGGGCAGAGCAGCAATGCCGTGCTGCGTCGTCTGGCCCGGAGTCGCCGTATCGCTATCGTCAATCGGATGCTGGACGCACGCCGGGTCCGCGTAAGCGACTGGCAGGGCAGCCAGTATCTGGTGAGCACGGCAACCGGCAAGACCTTGCTGGCCATGAATCTGCCGGACATCTGGCGTGCCGTGGCCGAGTTGACGGGCAGCCCCTTCGATCCGCTTGGGCAGGAGGGGGCTGAGCCGCCAGCTCAGGCGATCCGATGAGGCGGGAGGACACCCGATCCATGGGCCTGTCTCTGAGCCGAGTGCTTCGGAAAGGGAGGGGCCATGATGAGGAGCTGGGTCGTGGAGCGGGGCCGATGCGATGAATGTTGAGCTTTCCCGACATGACGGAGATACCCGGATTCCTGTCATTGTCCTGACGGGTTTTCTGGGTGCAGGGAAGACCACGGTGCTGCGGCAGATGCTGGAGCAACCTGGCTACGCCGATCATGCAGTATTGATCAATGAGTTCGGTGCGGTCGGTATCGACCAGCAGGTGGTGACGCCCATCTCTCCGGATGTGGTGCTGCTTGATTCGGGCTGCCTGTGCTGCCAGATCCGGGGTGAGCTGAAGGAGGCGCTGGTCGGCATGCTGGACCAGCGCGCCCGAGGAGTGATTCCCCGTTTTCGGGGGATGGTCATCGAAACCAGTGGCCTGGCGGAGCCGACCCCCATCCTGGCAACGATGCAGGCCGATCCACTGCTGTCTCACCAGCTTCGCGTGGCGCGAACGGTCACGGTTGTGGATGCCATCAATGGTCTGGCCACGTCCGAAGCGTGTCTCGACGAGGAGCGTGCCATCTGGTGGCATCAGGTGGCTGCGGCCGATGCCATTCTGATCAGCAAGGGGGATCTGGATGCGGAGGCCGCGCACCGATTGCGTCTGTTGCTGCAGACCCAGTTGCCGGGTGTGCCGGTGATGATGCGGGTTCCAGGACAGGGAGTACCTGACTTCGATGATCTTGCCTTCGGGCAGGCAGATTCCGGTTGGCCGGAGGCGGGTGCGATGCGTGATGATCATGTCGCTGTCGACAGGATGGGGCACGCATCGATCGATGACGCGTCCTGGAGAGCCGCTCCGGTGCAGGGGCCGGGTTTGCCTGCCCTGGTACAGTCCCTGGTTCTGACGGCGGTCACGCCCATCGACTGGACCGCATTTGGTGTCTGGCTGTCCGCACTGCTGCACGTGCATGGTCGAGCAATCCTGCGGGTCAAGGGAATTCTGGACATCGGCGAGCCCTATCCGATACTGATCAATGGGGTTCAGCATCAGATACATGCGCCGATGCACCTGGATGCTTGGCCGGGGCAGGGGCGCCGTTCCACACTCGTCCTGATCGTGGTGGGCATCGATCCCGCAGATCTGTGCGTGTCGTTCCAGCGTTTCGTACATGCCGAGGCGATGCCTATGCAGCTGGACGGCTAGAAAAATAAGGGATAATCCTCCACAGTCCCGGCCGGTTCCGCGGCCATCATCATCACTGAAGGAATCGTCATGACAGCGCAAGTCGTCCGGCCAGTGGCCATCTGTGTGTTCCGGCATGAAGGCAAGATCCTGGTGGCGCGGGGGCATGATCCGCACCGTAACGGGGCCTACCTGCGGCCGCTGGGAGGGGGCATCGAGTTCGGTGAGTCCGGCGCGCAGACGCTGGCCCGGGAGCTGAAGGAGGAGCTGGGCGCGGAGATCGCCGAGGTCCGCCTCATCGGTACGCTGGAGAACCGTTTCAAGATTGGCAATGAGCCGCGCCACGAGATCGTGCTGGTCTTTGATGCCCGCTTCGAGGACCCGTCCTTCTATACCCGGGAGGTGATCCGGGGCAAGGAAAGCGATGGCACGGACTTCTCGGCCATCTGGCACCGGCCCGAGGAGACCCGGGCCGACTGCCCGCTGTATCCGGAAGGGCTGAAGGAGCTGCTGGCATCCATCCCGGCGCCGGCGGTGGCGAAGGCGCCTGCCAAGCCGGCCCGCCGGAAGAAGTCGCTGGTTGATCTGCTGCACGCACACCGGGCCGACATCGAGCAGATCATCGTCCAGTTCGAGGAGGCCATGCCGCCGGCGCCGAAACGGCGTTGAGGCAGGGCGCTGAAGGCATGACCGGCCCGATCCCTCGGGCGGGTGCTCAGCCAGCATGAAAAAACCGGGCACAAGGCCCGGTTTTTTGTTGGGACCGTGCCCGCCACGGTCTGGCGGGCTGCTCTGCCTGGGCCCATCGGGTTTTCGGCCACGTCCTCGCAGGGACGTGGCCTTACGCCTTCAGGGCGATGACGGCGATCAGGCCATCGTCATCAGGCTGGCGTTGCCGCCGGCGGCGGCGGTGTTGATGCTGATGGACCGTTCGGCCAGCAGGATCTCGTTGCCGTAGTGCTGGCCGCTCTTGAGCTGCGCGGGCGTCAGGCCTTGCAGGTTGACGATCGGGCCGCTGCGCTTGACCAGGCGCTGGTTCAGGGCCTTGAGCTGCTCGGCCTCACCCTCGAAGAGCGCGCCCTCGAAGGCGGCGCTGTCAATCTCGGCATCGGTGATCTGCTTGACCTTGCCGCGCACCGAGGCGGGCAGGCCGTTCAGCACGTCGGCCGCGGCGCCCGAGGCCACGAACAGCGCCTGGTTGCCGGTGGCCAGGCAGGTGGCCAGCTGGGCCACGGCACCGGCCGGGCTGCTGGCCACGCACAGCACGCGACCACGACCTTCCTGGCGATAGGTGTTGCTCTCGCCGGTGGGGCCGGGCATGGTCTGTTCTTCGGTGCCGATCTGGGCATCGTCCAGGGCCTTGAGGTACTGGCGGGCCAGGGCGGTGTCGGCCTCGATCAGACCGGCCTTGGGCAGCCATTCGGTCAGGGCCGCCAGGGCGGCCGCGCTGTCGGCCGTGCGCGGGATGACGGTCGGCGGACGCTTCGAGAGCAGGCGCTTCAGGTACAGCGGACCGCCGGCCTTGGGACCGGTGCCCGAGAGGCCTTCACCACCAAAGGGCTGCACGCCCACCACGGCACCGACGGTGTTGCGGTTGACGTACAGGTTGCCGGCGTGGATCTGCGGCAGCACGCGGTCGATGGTCTCGTCGATGCGGGTGTGCACACCGAAGGTGAGGCCGTAGCCGGTGCCGTTGATGTCGCGGATCAGCGATTCGAGGTCGTCACGCTTGTAGCGCAGCACGTGCAGCACGGGACCGAAGACCTCGCGGCCCAGGTCCTTGATGCTCCTGATCTCGATGAGCGTGGGCGGCACGTAGGTGCCGGCGGCCATGGCCTGATGGTCGGCGCGTGCGCTGGCGGGCTGGCTGACGCGATGGCCCTTGGCGCGCATCGTGTCGATGTGCTTGACGATGTTGTCGCGTGCCTCGGTGTCGATCACGGGGCCCACATCGGTGGCCAGCACGCCGGGGTTGCCCTGACGCAGCTCGCGGGTGGCACCTTCCAGCATGGTCAGCACCCGGTCGGCGCTGTCTTCCTGCACGCACAGCACGCGCAGGGCCGAGCAGCGCTGGCCGGCCGAATCGAAGGCCGAGACCAGCACGTCCTGCACCACCTGCTCGGTCAGTGCGGAAGAGTCGACGATCATCGCGTTCTGGCCGCCGGTCTCGGCGATCAGCGGGATGGTGTGACCTTCGCTGTCCAGGCGCTGGGCCAGGGTGGCGGCGATGAGGCGCGCCACTTCGGTGGAGCCGGTGAACATGACGGCGGCAATGCGTGGGTCGGCCACCAGCGGGGCGCCCACCTGCACGCCGTCACCCGGCAGCAGTTGCAGCACGTCGGTAGGGATGCCGGCCTCGTGCAGGATGCGCACGGCTTCGGCGGCGATCAGCGGCGTCTGCTCGGCCGGCTTGGCGATGACCGGGTTGCCGGCAGCTAGTGCAGCCGAGACCTGACCGGTGAAGATGGCCAGCGGGAAGTTCCATGGACTGATGCACAGCACCGGACCCAGCGGCTGGTGGGTGTCGTTCTGGAACTCGGCCGTCACCTGGTTGGCGTAGTAGCGCAGGAAGTCCACGGCCTCGCGGATCTCGGCAATGGCGTTGGGCAGCGACTTGCCGGCTTCGCGGATGACCAGACCCATCAGGATCGCCATGCGGTCTTCCATCAGCTGGGCGGCGCGCTGCAGGCAGGCGGCGCGGTCGGCCGGGGACACGTCCTTCCAGGTCTTCGCGGCAGCCTCGGCTGTCTTCAGCGCCGCCTCGATGTCGGCCGAAGTGGCTTCCACCACGTGGCCCACCACGTCCTGGTGATCGGCCGGGTTGAGCACGGGTTTGGCATCCTCGGGCAGCTTGGCGCCCTTGCCGGTGGCAGGGGTCGGGCGGTTGCCGGGCTGGGCCAGCCAGGCCTGCTTCGTGCTGGCCAACAGGCCTGCCGACAGGGTGGCCAGTTCCTGCTCGTTGGCCAGATCGATGCCCGAGGAGTTGGTGCGCTTGCCGAAGACTTCGGTGGCGTACAGGTCGACCGGCAGCGGGATGCGGTCGTGCGGGGCGCCTACTGGCGAGATGGAGGCCGCTTCCTCGATCGGGTTGGTGATCAGCTGGTCGATCGGCAGCGACGGATCGCTGACGCGGTTGACGAAGGAGGTGTTGGCGCCGTTTTCCAGCAGGCGGCGCACCAGGTAGGCCAGCAGCGTCTCGTAGGTGCCCACCGGGGCGTAGACGCGGCACGGCCGGCCCAGGCCGCCTTCGGAGACGGGCTTGGTGACCTGCTCGTAGAGCGGTTCGCCCATGCCGTGCAGGCACTGGAATTCGTACTGGCCCGGGTAGTAGTTCTGGCCGGCCAGCTCGTAGATGGTGGCCAGCGTCTGGGCGTTGTGGGTGGCAAACTGCGGGTAGATGGCGTCCGGGGCATCCAGCAGCTTCCGGGCGCAGACCTGGTACGACACGTCGGTGTGCACCTTGCGGGTGTAGACCGGGTAGCCGTCCATGCCGTCGAGCTGTGCACGCTTGACCTCGCTGTCCCAGTAGGCGCCCTTGACCAGGCGGATCATCAGCCGGTGGTGGCTGCGGCGTGCCAGGTCGATCACGTAGTCGATAACGTACGGGCAGCGTTTCTGGTAGGCCTGGATCACGAAGCCGATGCCGTTCCAGCCGGCCAATGCCGGGTCAAAGCACAGCGACTCCAGCAGGTCCAGCGAGATCTCCAGCCGGTCGGTCTCCTCGGCGTCGATGTTGAGCGGAATGTCGTACTGGCGGCAGAGCAGGGCCAGCTGGCGCACGCGGGGCAGCAGCTCGGCCTGAACGCGATCGACCTGGGCACGGCTGTAGCGCGGGTGCAGGGCCGAGAGCTTGATGGAGATGCCGGGGCCCTCGTAGATGCCGCGGCCGCCCGAGGCCTTGCCGATGGCGTGGATGGCCATCTCGTAGGAGGCCATGTAGGCCTGGGCGTCGGCTTCGGTGGTGGCCGCCTCGCCCAGCATGTCGTAGGAGTAGCGGAACCCCTTGGCTTCGTACTTGCGGGCGTTGGCCAGCGCTTCCTCGATGGTCTCGCCGGTGACGAACTGCTCGCCCATCATCCGCATGCCCAGGTCCACGCTCTTGCGCACCAGCGGCTCTCCGCCCTGCTTGAGGACGCGGGTGAGCGCCGAAGCCAGCTTGTTCTCGCTGTTGGTGCCCACCAGCCGGCCGGTGATGACCAGGCCCCAGGTGGCGGCGTTGACGAAGATGGACGGGGACTGGCCCACGTGGGCCTTCCAGTCGCCATGGCCGATCTTGTCACGGATGAGCGCATCGCGTGTTTCGCTGTCGGGAATGCGCAGCAGCGCCTCGGCCAGGCACATCAGTGCTACGCCTTCCTGGCTGGAGAGCGCGAATTCCTGGATCAGCGCCTCGACGCCGCCGGCGCGCGGCCGGGCACGCAGTCCCTCGCTGAGGCGACGGGCCAGCTTGTGCACCCGCACCTGGAAGCCGGGGTCGGTCAGCGGGGAGTCCTTGGTCTGGGCCAGAAGCCAGGTGACACATTCGGGTTCGGGGCGGCGCCAGGCGGCCGTGATGGCGGCGCGGCGCGGGGTCTGCGGCGACACTTGCTGAGCGAAGGCCACGAAGGGCGCCGAGGGCTGGCCGCTGCCGCCTTGGGGAAGCTCGGGCGCATCGGCGCGGGGGGAGGGCAGCTGGTCGGGCGGCTCCTGACCGCGTTCGATGGCTTCCAGATAGCTGACCAGCGCCTGTCGGGTCAACCATTGAAGACTGCGGTTGTTGCGGTCAGCAATGTTCTTCAGGCGGTTGTGCAGTGCTTCGTCGACCTTGATGTCGAGAGGGGGCGTACTCACGTTTTTTTCTCCGATGTGCCGGTATCCATGGTTGGGCGGCCACCGGCGGGCATCGGCAGGGTTGCCACACCCGGAGGGACTGCCCGGTCCCCTCCGGACCCGGTACAGCCAATGCTTGGGGTCCAGACTGCGAACCCCACCAGTAAAAATGCCAGCGTATCATTTTTTTTACGAAATATCC
>ERZ772968.127-NODE-127-length-33821-cov-8.590920_pt1 | contig 33821 bp, 26 predicted proteins | sample MGYA00580674_ERZ772968 | MGnify/ENA primary metagenome ERZ772968 (study PRJEB29015, sample SAMEA2737940) | human oral metagenome | biome: human oral; feature: human-associated habitat; material: dental | place: China | collected 2138 ...
GAGAGTCGGTCAGCTCGATGCCGAGCTTGGAGATCGGTCCGCCGAGCGGGCCCATGGAGAAGGGAACGACGTACATCGTGCGGCCGCGCATGGCGCCGTCGAACTTCTCATTGAGGATCTTCTTCATCTCGACCGGGTCGTACCAGTGGTTGGTCGGGCCGGCGTCTTCTTCCTTCTCGGAGCAGATGAACGTCCGGGACTCCACGCGGGCGACGTCGGAGGGAAGCGAACGCGCAAGGAACGAGTTGGGGCGCTTCTCGGGATTGAGGCGCGTGAAAACTCCAGCCTCGACCATCTCGGTGGTGAGCCGATCCCACTCTTCCTCCGAGCCGTCGGCCCAGTAAATGGAGTCGGGCTTGGCGAGATTGGCCGTCTTCGCAACGAACTCAATCAACTCTTCAGGGGCCTCGGCGGGCGCTCCGGCCCGAACCTCTTCGACGGTGTAGGTCTTATCCGTCATCGCGTTTCCTTCCTGAGTCTGCGATGTGCTGCCGCAGCCTTGTCGCCACGGCGCGAACGACATCTATTGTTGCGGAAAAGGCTGGGGATTTCCCGTGCGTTTCGTCCCAGAACAGCTTGGGCTCAGCGGGTGCGATCTTTCACACACCGACGTCGTCGAAGCCGTCCAATAGAACCGGACGCGGGAGCTTTCGCCGCGCCTCGGCAAACCGCCGGCGAAGCACGAGTCCGACGAGCGACTGAGGGGCTTTTCCCGCGCCCGCCGAAGCCTCGAAAGGGCCCGAAAAGCAATGCGCGGGCCGGAACAGAGGACAGGAGGACCCAAGCAAGAGCAACAGCGGGCGGGAAGAAAGGGATGCGTCGGCCCAAAGGCAAGAAACGGGCAGGTCAAGGAACGAGAAGTCCCCACCTGACGACGTGTGCCGTTTTCTCCCACCAACTATGCTGTTCCGTGTACGGCGCGACAAGCGCGCTTCAAACTAAGGATTCAACAATGAGCGTTCTTCCACGCACAACCATGAGGAAGCGGTCTCGGTTGCTCGCGGCAGCCTTGCTTCCCTTCACGCTTCTGATCGCCGCGTGCAAAATGGACACGACCATAGAGTTCAAAGACGACGGCACGTCCGTATCGAGCGTCGTAGTCGAAGACGACGAGGGCAAGCTGACCGGCAAGAACGTGACGTGCGCGTCGGCAATGGCGCGGATAAAACAAGCCATGCAGGGAAGGAGCAGCGCCGGCATCGATCTGAACAAGGCCAAGATGGAGGACCTCTCCAACGGAGGAAACCTCAAGTGCAAGCTGACTCAGAACCAGAGCAACTACGAGTCTGGGCTCACTAAGACTTCTAGCGGCTACGTTCTCAAGGTGCCTGGCACTCCGAGCCTTAACACTTCAAGCTTGAAAAACGAACTCAAAGTCACGTTCAAGATCGTCATGCCCGGGAAGGTCACCCAAGCGTCCGGAAACGGAAAGATCAGCGGCAACACGGTGAACTACGAGGGATTTGACATCCTCGCCCAAGGAGCGGAAATCAAGGCCACGAAGGACGGCGGCTCCGACGAGGAACCCTCTGACGAAGAAACCACAACAGCGAAGAACAACGAAGAAGCCACGGGGAAGAAGGCCGACGGAACTTTGGACCATCCCGCAGCTTCTAAGAAAGACTCCGACGGCGGATTCCCAATGTGGGCGTGGTTCGCCATCGGAGGCGGCGCCGTGGTTCTCTTGGGCGTCATCATCTTCCTCGCGACCCGAAAAGGGAAGGGGTCTAACTCCGGGCAAGCCTACGCAGCCCCATTCGGCCAGCCTCAGGCCCCGCAGCAGTTCGGAGGGCCCCAGGCCCCGCAACAGTTCGGAGGACCCCAGGCCCCGCAACAGTTCGGAGGACCCCAGGCCCCGCAACAGTTCGGAGGGCCGCAGAACCAGCAGGGCTACTCCCAGTACCCGCCCCAGCAAGGCGGCTACTGACAGACAGCTTCTCAAGCGCCGCACAAACCTTCGGCCCGCTCCGAGCAAGACGCATGTCTCGGGCGGGCCGAAGAGGCCTTAGAACACAACCGAACACAAGGCTCACACTTAAACGACCTCGACCGGTTTAAGTTCAGCCGTCATATGCGCGAGGCCCTTCGTTCATCCGAACACATCCAACGCGCAGTCCCGTCGATCGCTCAAAACACACGAGGCCTTTCGACTTGCCGTGCCGCTCCCGTTCGCAAAAGAGCGCAGGCCTGCGCGGAATTCCCAACTTGCCAAAGAACTCGCGACACGCCTGCGGGCAAAAGCCGGGAACTATAGGTAAAGGTAGGTAAAGGGAGGAGAAAAGGCCGCTGCTTTCGCTCCAACCGATTGTGCGCCGAGCGTCCCAGTCGCTACCTTTGTTCTTGAACATGACGGACACGCTTATCAGATAGGGACAAGCACATGACTACCATCGCCAAGAAGGGACGTCGCCGGCCCCTTCTTCTCTTTCTGCCATTCCTGCTGATCCTTTCGGCGTGTCGAGTCGATACAAACATCACAGTCGGCGAAGACGGAAGCACCGCCTTGAGCATAGCGTTCGACACCGAGGACCCCTCGACAAAGGTCGGAGACTGCCAGGCTCTGGCCTCGCAAATGGAGACCCTGAAATCGACCTATGGCACCCCTGTCATCGAATCGGTTCCCGGTGCGAAGGGCATGGGCTGCAAGCTCACGTTCAAAGACGGCCCCTTCCTGAAGACCCTGGCCGATAAGGACGACGAAGGGCACGTAACCGTCACCGTTCCCCGAGCATTCTGGGAGGCAATGGACGGTCAGCTCAAGAGCCCGGTGCGTTCGAGAATGAGCGACCTCAAATTCAAGATCGGCATCACCCTCCCCTCCGAGATCACGGATGTGAGCAAAGAAGGAAAAGTCAATGGAAACACGGCGGAGTGGGAAAGCTACGACACCGTGAAGAAAGGCATAAGCGCCACTGCCGGAGGCAAGTTGGGAGACATAGGCGCCACGGACGACGAGTCGGAAAGCCCCTCCGAATCGCCGACAACCGCCAAGTCAACCTCGCCTGAAACAACCCCGGACGATACGCCGACGCCATGGGCGTCGCCCAAGAAAGACGAAGGCATGCCGATGTGGGCGTGGTTCGCCATTGGGGGCGGCGCTCTTGTGGCCGTCGTCGCAATCGTCCTCCTCGCCACCCGCAGGAAGTCCGACGGCGGCTTCCCCGGTCCAGACGGCTACCCCGGCCCCGGGGGCTTCCCCGGCCCCAGCGGCGGCTTCCCGGGTTCAGGCGGCTTCCCCGGCCCCAGCGGCGGAAACTACCCCGGCGCTGGCGGAGGATACCCGAGCCCCGGCGGATATTCCGGCCCGGGCGAGGGATTCCCGGGCGGCGGAAACTACTCCGGCCCCGGCGGCGGATACCCCGGCCCCGGCGGGCACGCCGGGTTGGACAGCGGCCAGCAGTACCAAGGCCACTATTCAGGCGAATCTTTCTCAGGGCCGCTGTCGGCGCAATCGGCAGGCCAAGCGGAAGCGGGGAACGCCTTGCAAGCTTCGGCTGCCGCGAGCCGGACGCCCTCGGTCGCCGGAAGCCCGGCGCCCTCGCTTCCCCCGAGTGAAAGTGCGCCGGCCACGGCGACTCCAAGCACTCAGACCCCGCCCCTGCCGAGCACTCACAGCGCTGAAACGACGCCACTGTCGCTCTCTCCCTCAGATTCCCCCTCGCCAGACGCGCGGGATGGACTTACAGTCCCCCTGAGCGTCCCGCCGACCAAGATTCTCTAGGCCCGGCTCTCTCTAGACCCCGACTCGAAGGGGCGTTCACCTGATCGGGTGAACGCCCCTTTCGTCGTCATGCCTCCTTGACGGCCCTCCCAGCGGCCCCTTGAAGCCCTCCAAAAGCCCTCTACGAAAGCAGGCTTCGACGAACGATCGTCTGGTCGCGGCCGGGACCCACTCCGATGAGTGAGATCGGGCAGCCCGACAGACCCTCGAGGGCCGAAACATAGTCTTGGGCTTCGGCAGGCAGGTCTCGAAAACCGCGGCAGGAGGAGACGTCCTCGTCCCATCCGGGAAACATCTCGTAGACCGGCTTGGCTCGCGCAAATTCGGCTTGAGTGACGGGGACGTCCTCGACGCGCACGCCGTCGATCTCGTAGGCCACGCATACGGGGATCTCCGCGAAACCGCCCAAAACGTCGAGCTTTGTCAAGACCAGATCCGTCAGCCCGTTGACTCTGGTCGCGTAACGGGCCACCGGAACGTCGAACCATCCGCAACGGCGCGGGCGCCCCGTCGTCGTCCCGAATTCGCCGCCGCCAAGCCGAAGCCGCTCCCCCGCCTCGTCGAGGAGCTCCGTCGGGAAAGGGCCCTCGCCCACGCGGGTGACATACGCCTTGGCGATCCCCACAACACGGTCGATGCGCGCGGGCCCCACGCCCGTCCCCGTGCAGGCCCCGCCGGCCGTCGCGTTCGACGACGTCACGAACGGGTAGGTGCCGTGGTCGATGTCGAGCATCGTCGATTGCCCGCCCTCGAAGACCACCGTCTCTCCGGCGTCGAGGGCGGCATTGACCTCGCGTCCGACGTCGCCGACCATCGGGCGCAGCCGTTCGGCGTAGCCGGAAAGCTCGGCGACGACGGCTTCGACGTCGATCTCCTCACCCGCGCTTTCCAGCAGGGCCCGCTTCTGTTCGACGGCGGCGCCCACGCGCTCGCGCAAAAGCTCGCGGTCGAAAACGTCTTGGATGCGAATGCCCAAACGCGACGCCTTGTCTGCATAAGCCGGGCCGATCCCCCTCCCCGTCGTGCCTATCTTGCGCGGCCCCAGACTTCGCTCGCTGAGCGCGTCGAGGACCTTGCAAAAGGGGGTGATGACGTGCGCATTGGCTGAAATCCGCAGCTTGGCGACGTCGATTCCCCGCGATTCAAGCTCCGCGATCTCCTGGAAGAGAACGCCGAGGTCCACAACCACCCCGTTGCCGATGACGGGAACGCATCCGGGCGAAAGAATCCCCGAGGGAAGCAGATGCAGCGCGAACTTCTCCCCATCGACCACCACCGTGTGGCCGGCGTTGTTGCCCCCGTTGAACTTGACGACGCACCGCGCCGCCGTTCCGAGCTGATCGGTTGCCTTCCCTTTGCCCTCGTCGCCCCATTGCGCTCCGAGAATGACGATTGCGGGCATACTTCCTCCGTTTGCCTCAAACCATGTAAAGGGATACCCGCTTTACGTCCCAAGCATAGGCAATGACCGCCCGCCGTGCACGGTCCGCCCCGGCGCGATCGTCGCATTTGCCACAAAAGTGGGCGAGCATTTTCCGCCCGGCACCCTGTAGTCTTGATGTGACGTGCATGACGCGACGACGCCTGCCCGGTGTCACCGCCATTGCCCGGCGCCAGCCATCGGCCGGAGTTCACAGCGTCCTTTAAGTTCGCAAGGAGAATCATGTCGACCGATCTGACGCAGCCATTGGCCGCATTCGTCCGCGCCGCCTCCGGCAAAACCACCCGAAACTCGACCGAGATGGAGTTCTGGACGGGCCTTTCGAGCCTCGTCGTCGAACGCATCGCCGACGCCTGGCACGCAACTTACCGCGCCTACGAGCCCGGTCGGCAAGCAGCCTACTTTTCCGCGGAGTTCCTCGAAGGCCGCGCACTGCTCAACAACCTCGTCAATTTGGGCATGCTCGACGACGCCCGCGCCGCCCTTGAAGCCCACGGCCAGAGCCTCAGCGACATCCTCGAGGCCGAATCCGACGCAGCCCTGGGCAACGGAGGCCTGGGCCGCCTGGCCGCATGTTTCCTGGATTCCTGCGCGACGATGGACCTCCCGGTGACGGGCTACGGAATCCTCTACCGCTACGGGCTCTTCAAGCAGACGATCGACGACGGTTTCCAGAACGAGCATCCCGACCCCTGGATGGAGGAGGGCTACCCCTTCGTCATCCGCCACGAAGAAGCCTCCAAATACGTCCATTTCGCTGACATGCATGTGCGCGCGGTTCCCTACGACATGCCGATCACCGGCTACGGGACGAAGAACGTCAACACGCTTCGCCTGTGGAAGTCCGAGCCCATCGAGGAATTCGACTACGACGCCTTCAACTCCCAGCGTTTCACCGACGCGATCATCGAGCGCGAGCGCGTGGCCGACCTGTGCCGCGTCCTTTACCCGAACGACACGACCTACGAGGGCAAGGTCCTGCGCGTGCGCCAGCAGTACTTCTTCGTTTCGGCGTCGTTGCAGACGATGATCGACACCTACATCCGAAACCACGGAGAGGACCTGCGCGACTTTGGCAAGTACAACTCGATCCAGCTCAACGACACGCATCCGGTGCTGGCCATTCCCGAACTCATGCGCCTGCTACTGGACGAGCACGGCATGTCGTGGGAAGACGCGTGGAAAGTCGTGCAAAGCACCTTCGCCTACACCAACCACACGGTTCTCGCCGAGGCCCTGGAGACGTGGGAGACCTCGATTTTCCAGCAAATCTTCCCACGCATCATGGAGATCGTCGCCGAAATCGACCGCCGGTTCCGCATCGAGCTCGCCGACAAGGGCTGCGACCAGGGGAAGATCGACTACATGGCGCCGCTCTCCGGAGGGCGCGTGCACATGGCGTGGATCGCCTGTTATGCGTCGTATTCAATCAACGGCGTCGCGGCAATCCACACCGACATCCTCAAACGCGACACCCTCCACGACTGGCACGACATCTGGCCCGAGAAGTTCAACAACAAGACGAATGGCGTGACGCAACGCCGCTGGCTCAACGCCTGCAACCCGGGCTTGGCCGCGCTGCTGACCGAGAAGCTCGGCTCCGACGCCTGGGTTCGCGACCTCTCAAAGCTTCTCGACCTCGAGGCCAAGGGCGACGACGCGCTGTATGAGCGCCTCAACGAGATCAAGCGCAAGAACAAGGTGCGTTTCGCCGAATGGCTGGAAAGGCGACAGGGCGACTCGATTCCGATCGACGCCGTCTACGACGTGCAGATCAAGCGGCTGCACGAGTACAAGCGCCAGCTTCTCAACGCCATGTACATCCTCGATCTGTACTACCGGATCAAGGCCGACCCCGGCATGGACGTCGTCCCGCGCGTCTTCATCTTCGGCGCCAAGGCCGCCCCCGGGTACAAGCGGGCGAAGGCCATTATCAAGTTCATCAACGAAGTCGGCCGCGTCGTCAACAACGACCCCGACACGAAGGATCTCATCCGCGTCGTTTTCGTCGAGAACTACAACGTGACGCCCGCCGAGTACATCATCCCCGCCGCCGATGTCTCCGAGCAGATCTCGATGGCAGGAAAAGAGGCCTCGGGAACGTCGAACATGAAGTTCATGATGAACGGCGCCCTCACGCTCGGCACGCTCGACGGCGCCAACGTGGAAATCGCCGATGCCGTCGGCGAGGACAACGCCTACATCTTCGGAGCCCGCGAGGAGGAGCTCCCCGAGCTTCGCCGCAACTACGACCCCCGCCACCACTACGAGACGGTCCCGGGGCTCAAGCGCGTCATGGACGCCTTCGTCGACGGCACCCTTGACGACGGCGGATCCGGTGACTTCCACGATCTGCGGGCCTCGCTTATCGACGGCTCGTCGTGGGACAAACCCGATACCTACTATCTGCTGGGCGACTTTGCGTCCTATCGCGAAGCCCGCGACCGCATGGCCGAGGATTACCGCGACCGCAAGGAGTGGGCGCGCAAGTGCTGGGTCAACATCTGCCGTTCGGGCATCTTCAGCTCCGACAGGACGATCGGCGACTACGCCCGCGACGTCTGGAAGATCGAACCGAAGTCCATCTGAGCGTTCTCGAACCGGAGTCCGTCTGACCCTTCCGGAATCGAGCAGCCTGCTGCCCAGAACGTCTCGGATTAGCCGGACGACCCCGGCGACGCCCTTTTGACGCGTACGTGATCTCATGATGAGCACTGGAAGCGACTCATGAGATCACGTACTTTTCGCCGTCTCTGCTGCGTCTTGCGCGATCTTGCGAATCTTTTCCGCACCTTTTCGCCAAAAGGAGACCTCCGTTTCTGTAACGTTTGTGCAACAGTTTTCATAACCGCCTCCACTTGTGATAGAAAATGGGTACGCTCGGCTCTCACCGAGCAACGCACACCCCGACGGCGGGACTGTCTCGCCGGTTTGTCCAAAGGAGGGCATTCATGCGTCGCACCACAAGCATCGTGGCCGCCGTGGCGGCGGCTGCGGTATCTCTCGGAGGCCTAGCGGCCTGCTCGAGCAGCTCCGACAAGAAAGACGACGGCAAAGCCTCCGTCTACTACCTCAACTTTAAACCCGAAGCCGAGAAGGCCTGGAAGAAGGTCGCGGCAGAATACAAGAAGAAGACGGGCGTCGAGGTCAAGATCCGCACCGCGGCGGCCGGAAACTACGAGCAGACGCTCAAGACGGAAATCAACAAGTCTGACGCGCCGACCCTCTTCAACGTCAACGGCCCCATTGGCCTGAAGAACTGGGAGAAGTACGCCTCGGACCTGAGCGACGAGAAATTCACCAAGGATCTGACAAAGAAAGATTTGGCGCTCAAGGGCGAAGACGGCAAGATCTACGGCGTCCCCTTCACCACCGAGGGCTATGGAATCGTTTACAACGACGCCATCATGAAGAAGTACTTTGCCCTGCCGGACGCCAAGGCGAAGTCGGTCGACGAGATCAAGGGCTTCGACAAGCTCAAGGAAGTCGCCGAGGACATCCAAGCCAAGAAGGACCAGCTCGGCATCAAGGGCGCATTCGCTTCGACGTCGCTCGCTTCCGGGGAAGACTGGCGCTGGCACACCCATCTGGCCAACTACCCCCTCCATTACGAGTTGAAGGACGCCAAAGCCAAGGACGCCGACACCCTTAAGGGGACCTACCTCGACAACTACAAGAAGATCTTCGACCTGTACCTGAAGAACTCGACGGTTTCGCCTTCGGAGGCGAGCAGCAAGTCCGTTTCCGACTCGATGTCCGAGTTCGCCCGCGGCCAGGCCGCCATGGTCCAGAACGGCAACTGGGCCTGGGAGCAGATCAAGGGCGACAAGGGCAACGTCGTCAAGCCTGAGGACGTTCATTTTCTTCCGATCTACACGGGAGTCAAAGGCGAGGAGAAGAACGGCATCGCGATCGGAACGGAGAACTACCTCGCCCTCAACAACAAGGCCTCCGAATCCGACAAGAAGGCTTCGATCGACTTCGTCAATTGGCTCTACACCTCCAAGGAAGGTGCCAAGATGGTCTCCGAGGACCTCGGCTTCATCGCGCCTTTTAAGGCATTCTCCTCCCAGAGCCCGTCCGATCCGCTCGGTAAGGAAGTGGTCAAGTACATCAACAATAAGGACCTGGATCCCGTGACCTGGGACTTCACGGTCTTCCCCTCGGAAGACTACAAGAAGCAGCTCGGCTCGCACCTCCAGCAGTACGCAGCCGGCAAGGAAGAGTGGTCCGACGTCGCCAAGTACTTCACTTCCGAGTGGAAGAAGGGCAAGGAACAGAACAAGGACAGCTAGCGCACAGGCGGGCCGACGCCGCCCCGGCTCGGCCCGCCTTCCCGCAGCGCAAGTCCGGCGTCGGGGCGAACCCGCGCAAGGAGATACACGGCGGCATCGGCCCTCCGGCGCTTCGGCGCAGCGGCAGAGCCGCAGGCGCCCGCGTGGCCGACTTACCCGCACCCGCCTGCGGAGCGGCAGTCCCGCAATCTCTGTAAAGTGACAGGACGCCCAGTCCTCGCAGGGCAAGGGCGCACCGCCGGCTCGTCGCCGCACTTCTTTTTGGAGACCGATCATGACCAGATCCTTGAAGAAATACTTCCCGGTCTTCACCGGGCCCACACTCATCGCTTTCACCATCGCCTTCCTCATTCCCTTCGTGGTGGGCGTCTACCTTTCCTTCAACAAGTTCACCGCCATCGACGACGCCGAATGGGTGGGTCTGAAAAACTACGCAGCCGCGTTCTCCGAAAGGTCGCACTTCGTCGAGGCCTTGACTTTCACGGCCATGGTCACGGCGGTGGCCATCGTCACCGTCAACATCGGCGCATTCACACTCGCCTACATGCTCACCCGCAAGCTCCGCGGAACCAACGTCTTTCGAACCGTCTTCTTCCTGCCGAACCTCATCGGCGGCTTGGTGCTCGGCTATACGTGGCAGACAATGCTCAACGCCATCATCAACCGTTTCGCCGAAGGGTCGATCCAAGACGATTGGAGGTACGGGTTCGCAGGACTCGTCTTGCTGACCAGCTGGCAGATGATGGGCTACATGATGATCATCTACATCGCGGGCCTGCAGAACGTTCCGCCCGAGCTCATTGAGGCCGCGCAGATCGACGGCGCTTCCAAATGGCAGGCGATGAGGTCCGTGACCCTGCCGATCATGATGCCTTCCATCACCATCTGCACATTCTTGACGCTTGCCAACACGTTCAAGATGTACGACCAAAACCTTGCCCTGACGGACGGCAAGCCCTACAAGGAGACCCAGATGGCGGCCCTCAACATTTTCAAGAGGATGTTCGACATTCGCAACGGCGAGGGCACAGCGCAAGCCATGGCCGTCATCTTCTTCATCGTCGTCGCCGTCATCGCCTTCATTCAGCTGCGCGTCACCCGTTCGAAGGAGGTCGACCAGTGAGCGCCACCAACAGCAACGCCGCACGTTCGGCGTCGGGCACCGCAAACACCCAGTCCGACGCCGCTTCCGGCGCCGTCGCAGCCGAAGCGGCGCACACAGCGTCCGGCGCGGCGAGCACCCCGTCCGACTCCGAACGTCCCGACTCCAAGGCGTCGGCGGCCGCGAAAGCCTCGGCCGCCGCGAAAGCGCCGATGCCCGCTGTCTCGCGTCCGCGTTTTTCCCCGGGCAGGGCGGTTCTCACGCTTTTCTTGACGCTGCTTTCGCTTCTGTGGCTCATTCCGCTCGCATTCATTCTGATCAACTCGTTCAAGGGCAAGCTGTTCATCTCGGAAAGCCCTTTCTCGCTGCCGGACGGGGAGTCGAGCGTGGGTCTGAACAACTACACGAAGACCCTCGGGGACGAGAATTTCGGCCAGGCGATCTTGTGGTCGCTGTTCATCACGGTGGCCTCTGTGGCCGTGATCGTCTTCTTCTGCGCGATGACGGCCTACTACATCACCCGAGTGAAGACGTGGTGGACGTCGGTGATCTACTACCTTTTCGCCTTCTCGATGATCGTGCCGTTCCAAATGGTCATGTTTCCGACGTCGAGCATCGCCGACAGGCTAGGGCTGGCAACTCCCTGGGGAATGGTGTTGCTTTACCTCGGATTCGGCGGGGGCCTTTCGGTGTTCCTTTTCTCCGGCTTTGTCAAGTCGATCCCGCTGGAGATCGAGGAGGCCAGCTACATCGACGGCTGTTCGCCGCTGCAGAACTACTTCCGCGTGGTCATGCCGCTGCTCAAGCCGACGGCGGTCACCGTGGCCATTCTCAACACGATGTGGGTGTGGAACGACTTCCTCCTCCCCTACCTCGTCATAGGCAGCGACGAGCGCTACAAGACGATCCCGATCGTCATCCAAGGAATGATCGGAACGAACGGGAACAAGGACCTCGGGGCGCAGATGGCGGTGCTGGTCATGGCAGTCATCCCGATCGTCGTCTTCTACCTGGCCTGCCAGAAGTACATCGTCGAGGGCGTGGCCGCGGGCGCGGTCAAGGGCTGAGCCACGCGATCGCATGGGCGTCCTGTCTCCCGACTCGAAGTTCTATCGGGGCCTGTCGACGGCAACCGATCTGGTCATAGTCAATCTGCTGACGCTCGCCGCCTCCATTCCCGTGGCGACGGCGGGCGCGGCGCTCACGGCCTGCGCCCGGGTCTGCGGCGAGACGGTCCGCGAGGAGGACGGCTACCTCGTGCGCACGTGGTGGGCGGCCTTCCGCAAGAATCTGGTTCAATCAATGGGCTGGTGGATTCCCTGTGCAATCCTCCTCGGCGCGGGCGTGGCCGAGAGCTGGCTCCTTTCGGGCATCGACGATTCTCGCTTGGCCGGCGGCCTGAACGGCCTGCTCATCGTGGGGCTCGCCGCCGTGCTGGGCGTGCTCAGCTGGACGGCGCCGCTCCAGGCATTCTTCGAGAACACGGCAATCGGCCACGTGGGAAACGCCGCGGTGCTTGCCGGGGGCTACCTGTGGCGCACGCTGGCCAATGTCGCAGTGGCTCTCGCTCCGCTGGCCGTCTTCGTCGCGGTTCCCAAGGCGCGCATGGCCGCAGTCTGGTTCGTTGCGCTCATCGGCGTCGCGTTCACGGCATACATGCAAGCCATCATCGAGAAGGCCGCGCTGGACAAGCTGCTTGACGCGTCCCGCCACTAGGAGTTTCCGTCTCCGAGGCCGGAACAGTCTCCGGCCGCCGAGGGCGGGGAAGCATCGTCAGCGAGCGAATCGGCACCGACCGTCAATTTAGCCGGCCGCCGAGAGCGGGGAACCATCGGCCCGCCGAGGCAAGCCGCAAGCGAGCTGGCGGGAACAGAACGATGCGCAGCAGCGGCAGAACCACGTAGCGGCATCAGAACAACGTGGCGGAAACAGGACGACGAGTGGCCGCTGAACAACGCGGCGGAAGCAGGGCGACGCAGCAGCGGCAGAACAACGTAGCGGCGGCAAAGCGACGTCAAAGCGCAACGGCAAGGTCAGCCCGCGCAGGAGAGAGGCGCCCGGAGCATAAAGCGTCGGCACGGCATCGGCACGGTGCCATGACATAGGCTCGGTGTCATGACATAGGAGTGCGGCGAGGCATGAAAAGTGCCTTCGTGCATGACAACGGCCGTTCAACGGAAAGCGCCGTCGTCGGCAAAATCTCGCCGACGACGGCGCAGCGTCGTGTCCGGTGGAATCTGAGCCGTCTAGCCAGACCGCCGTTGTCCCAGTCGAACCGAAGCGATCGTCAAGAAGCTCTGGCCTCAGCTCATCTTGGTTCCGACCGAGCCGAGGCGGTCACAGGCTTCGAGCACGCGGGCGGCCATGCCGGCCTCGGCCAGCTTGCCCCACGAGCGCGGGTCGTAATCCTTCTTGTTGCCGACTTCGCCGTCGACCTTGAGGACGCCGTCGTACTTGCGGAACATGTGGTCGGCGACGGGGCGGGTGAAGGCGTACTGGGTGTCTGTGTCGACGTTCATCTTGATGACGCCATTCTCGACGGCGAGGGCGATCTCGTCTGCGGTGGAGCCGGAGCCGCCGTGCATGACGAGGTCGAAGGGGCGGTTGTTCTTCCAACCGACCTTCGCGGCGACCTCCTCCTGGATGGTGCCCAGGATCTCGGGGCGCAGCTTGACGTGGCCGGGCTTGTACACGCCGTGGACGTTGCCGAAGGTGAGGGCGGTCAGGTAGCGGCCGTTCTCGCCCAGGCCCAGGGCCTCGACGGTCTTGAGGGCGTCCTCGGTGGTGGTGTAGAGCTTCTCGTTGATCGCTCCGACGACGCCGTCCTCCTCGCCGCCGACGACGCCGATCTCGATCTCCAGGATCGTGTTGGCCTTGACGGACAGGGCCAGCATCTCCTTGGCGATCTCGAGGTTCTCGTCGAGGGGCACGGCCGAGCCGTCCCACATATGGGACTGGAAGGTGGGGAGCTTGCCCTCGGCGACCTGGCCGGCCTCGATCTCCAGCAGCGGGCGCACCCAGGAGTCGATGTTCTGCTTGGCGCAGTGGTCGGTGTGCAGGGCGACGGTGATGCCGTAGTTCTTGGCGACCTCGTAGGCGTAGGCGGCCAGGGCTAGGGACCCGGTGACGCGGTTCTTGATGGTCGAGCCGGAGCCGTACTCGGCGCCGCCGACGGACACCTGGATGATGCCGTCGGACTCGGCCTCGGCGAAGCCCTGCAGGGCGGCGGTCACGGTCTGGGAAGAGGTCACGTTGATCGCGGGGTAGGCGAACTTGCCTTCCTTCGCGCGATTCAGCATCTCGGCGTAAACCTCGGGGGTTGCGATAGGCACGGTATAGCCTCCTAATCAAAGCGACAGATCTGTCGTAGCCAATTGTGTCACACATGGGCCCCGTCACGCGAGGATGGAAGTCCCAGTAGTACCGGGCTGGGCACTACTCGGACGAGGACGCCGTCTCGACCACCGCCGTGGCCGGAGCGGGCGCCAGCCGACCACCGGAGGCCAGCCCCCAAGCGAGCAGGCCGCCGAGCACGACGACGACCGCCAGCAGGCACGCGACGGCGGCGCCGAGCGGGGCGTTCTGGGACGCCCCCGGCGGGAGGTGCTGTGGTACGCGCGCAGTCATGGTCCTCCTTCGCGGCGCCGCGCCCCGGGGCGCGGCATTGCGGAATCCCATTCACATCGGTCAGCCCCTGCCGGAACGAGATTCCTCGTGGTCGTTCTGGGCCTGAGACCATAGTACCACCTCCTCTAACCATCCGGTCAGCGTTGGTCTGCGGGCATCCTTTCAGCCGTGCTGGGAGCACCACGCCCACATGGCGATGGCCGCGGCGTGGCCGACGTTCATCGAGCGCGTCGATCCGCGCTGCGTGATCGCGACGACCGCCGCGCAGGCGGCGAGCGCCCCTTCGCTCAGCCCCCCGGACTCCTCGCCGAAGAGCAGGCAGGCGGGCGCGGGCAGGGCGAGGCCCTCCAGGGGCACGGAGCCGGGGACGTTGTCGAAGCCGACCAGCGCCAGGCCCTCGCGGCGGCAGTGCCCGGCCAGCGCCCCCGCCCCATCCATATGGCCGACCTCGATGTACCGGTCGGTCACCATCGCCCCGCGCCGGTTCCACCGCCTCCTCCCCACGATGTGGACGCGGCGCGCCCCCAGGGCGTTCGCCGTGCGCACTATCGAACCGATGTTGAAGTCGTGCCCCAGGTTCTCGACGGCCACCTCGAAGGGGAGCGCCCGCGAGGCCACGTCCGCGCGGATCGCCTCCATCGTCCAGTACCGGTAGCGGTCCTCGACATTGCGGCTATCGCCTTCGGCCAGCAGGCGCGGGTCGTAGCGCGCCCCTTCGGGCCACTGCCCGGGGCCTCCCGGCCATGGGGGGACTCCCCTGGTCACAGGGCCTGCGACTTGCCCCTCGTTTTCCCTGTCGTTCATCCCCACCACACTAGCGCCCGCCTACACTTGGAGTATGACCGCATCAGCGAACCACACCAAGCCCCTGACCGACCTCCCTCCCGTGTCGGCGTGGCTTTCCGACATGGACGGCGTCCTGGTCAAGGAGGAGCGCGCCCTGCCCGGGGCCTCGCAGTTCCTCGACGCACTGCGTTCCAAGGGCTACCCGTTCCTGGTCCTCACCAACAACTCCGTGTTCACCAACCGGGACCTGTCCGCCCGCCTCGCCCACTCGGGCCTCGACATCCCCGAGGACAACATCTGGACCAGCGCGAACGCGACCGCCGCGTTCCTGCAGCAGCAGTCCCCTAACTCCACCGCCTACGTCATAGGCGAGGCCGGGCTGACGACCGCGATCCACTCCGCGGGCTACGTCATGACCGAGACGGACCCGGAGTACGTGGTGCTCGGCGAGGTCCGCTCCTACGACTTCCACGCCCTGACCCGGGCGATCCGCCTCATCGAGGGGGGAGCGAAGTTCATCGCCACCAACCCCGATGTCTCAGGCCCCTCCGACGAGGGCACCCTGCCCGCGTGCGGATCGATCGCCGCGATGATCACCGCGGCCACCGGCAAAGTGCCGTATTTCGTGGGCAAGCCCAACCCCGTGATGATCCGCGCGGGCCTGAACAAGATCGGCGCCCACTCCGAGCACGCGGCCATGGTGGGGGACCGCATGGACACCGACATCCGCGCGGGCGTCGAGGCGGGCCTGCGCACCCACCTGGTCCTGTCCGGCTCGACCTCGGTCGACGAGATCGAGAACTACCCGTACCGCCCCTTCGGCATCCACGAGGGCATCGGCGAGCTCATCGAACTGGTGGGCGCGGCCATCGGCTGAGCCCCGAGCGCCCCCGCACGATTTGGAGACACCATGACCAACGACTCCCACAAGGCGCGCCTGGCCGCCCTGGTCCGCGGACTGTCCGTCGTCCACGAGAAGGTCACGCTGGCGTCCGGCCGCGAATCCGACTTCTACGTGGACATGCGCCGCGCCACGCTGCACCACGAGGCGGCGCCCCTGATCGGGCACGTCATGCTGGACCTGCTGGAGGAGTCCGGCTTCTCCGTGGGCGAGGACTACGGGGCCGTGGGCGGCCTGACGATGGGCGCGGATCCGGTCGCCGCTGCGATGCTGCACGCCGCGGCCTCGCGGGGCCTGGATCTGGACGCCTTCGTGGTGCGCAAGGCCGCGAAGGACCACGGCATGAGGCGCCGCATCGAGGGCCCCGATGTCACTGGGCGCCGCGTGGTCGTCCTGGAGGACACCTCGACGACGGGCGGATCGCCGCTGGAGGCCGCCCTGGCGCTGCGCGAGGCGGGCGCGGAGGTCGTCGCCGTCGCCGTGGTCGTCGACCGGGCGACCGGGGCGGCGGAGCGCATCAGGGCCGAAGGCCTCCCCTACTTCTACGCGCTGGGCCTGGGCGACATCGGCCTGGCCTGACGCCCGGCCGGTTGCGGGCCCGCGCGGGACGTCCGCCCAGGATCCGGGACGGCTCCACCGCCCCGCGCGGGAAGTCCGCCCCCAGTCTGTTCGGGATACCAGGACCTGGTTCTGCGGACCGGTGGGCCGCTCCTCGTGCGGAGCGGCCCACCAGTTTGTTGTCATGTGAGTGCGGTTCCCTTTTCGCCCGCTGCTCCCTGTTACGCACACAAGGGCCGGATTTACGCAACACGTTGTCGCACACAAGGGCTTGATTCCGCCGTTGTGTGCCGCGCGGTGTTTCCTTATTCCCGCCCTTGTGTGCGACACCAGGGAGGGAAGGCCGCCAAGGAGGAACGAAGGGCGGAACCTCGGGGAAAGGAACGGCTGGGTTTCCAGGGAACCGCGCCTGCCCCGCGCCCGCACACTTTTGGATACACACGGGGGCTCCCAGGTGGGCAGCCCGCAACGCGCCTGAGCCTCGGAGGGCGAAGGTCCGCGGCGGTGCCGCTGCCCCTGCCAGCACCATTGGGACCGGGGGGAAGAAGGCACGCCAACGGGCGGCGGCGCACCTGCCAGCGCCAGCACTCCCACCTGGGGGGCGAAGGTCCGCGGCGGTGCCCCCGGGTGGTCCAAAATGCGTCTGGGTTTCGGGCCTTTCCGGGGGATTCCCGGGTGGCTGTTCCAAAATGCGTCTGAGTCTGGGCGGAATCGCGGGAATCGGCCCGAAACCGTCGAACTCAGACGCAAAATGGAACACCTCGCCCCCGCGCCGCCGAAACACGGCGAAACCCAGACGCATTTTGGACCATTACGGCACCCGGACAGCGACCCACCACATCACCGCGACGGCGAAGGCCGCAATCGGCCCGCCGCGCGCGAGCAGGTCCTCCTCCGCGTACTCATCGATGCGCGAGTCGGGATCCGCCCGCCGCGCGCGAGCGGGTCCTCCGGCTTCCTCAAACATATTCGGCACGAAGCGCAGCGCCTCGGGGGCGAACGGGTTCCATGCGGGAAGGGCGCGCACGACACCTCCGTGAGCCTGCTGCCCCCGCCCGCGTGGTCCCTGGCGGCGCCCTGGACCCCGACGCGGTGGCCCGCCACTGCTGCCCCCGCGCCCGGGTGGTCCCTGGGCCTGACGGGCAGCGCCCCAGGGTGGGCCGTCGGCGCTCACATGTGCGGCAGGAAGCGCATGGCGCGCAGGACGAGCGCCCGGGGGGCCACTTTCATGGCGGCCATCGCGGCCTTGTAGGTGAGTGTCGGGGTGGTTTGGACGCGCCCGGCGCGCACTGCCTGGAGCGCGTCGGCGACGACCCTCTCGGGGGTCGCGACCGCCAGGCGCCCGCCCAGGTCGATGCCCGCGTTCGCGAAGAAACTGGTCGCGACGGGGCCGGGGCACACGACGGTGGCGCTCACGCCGGTGCCCGCCAGTTCCTCGGAGAGCCCCTCGGTGAAGGCCACCACCCACGCCTTGTGCGCGGAGTAGGTCCCGCCGCCCGTGCGCGAGGCGACCGACCCGATATTGAGGACGGCCCCCCGCCCACGGCTCCTCATCGAACGCGCCGCGTGGTGGCTGAGGACCATGACGGCGCGGACCATGACATCGAGTCCGCGCTCCTCGTTGGCGACGGAGTTATCGACGAAGGCCCTGCCCAGCCCGAAGCCCGCGTTGTTGACCAGCAGGTCCACCGGCCGCTCGGGCCCATCCCCGGTCCCACCCGCGCTCCCGCGTGTTCCACGGCAGGCGCCTTCTGTTCCACGCGCGCCGCCTGGATCCCCGTCCGTTCCACACGGGCCGTCCTGACCCCCGACGTCGAGGCGCCGGGACACCGCGGCCACCCCCTCGGGCGTCGACAGGTCGGCGGCGATGACCTGGGCGCCGACCCCGGCGACATTGCGGAGTTTGTCGGCGAGCGCCTCCAGGACCTGCTCCCGGCGGGCGACGAGCACCAGGTCGTGCCCCCCGGCGGCGAGTTGCCAGCAGAATTCCTCCCCGAGACCGGAAGTGGCTCCGGTGACCAGCGCTGTTCCCATGGGACCACGATAGGCCACCGGAGCCGTTGCGCCAGCGCGCTACCGGCGGGCGCGTCCGATCAGGTGGGCGGCCCCTCCCCCGGCCAGGGCGGCGGGGATCATGAGGAGCAGCAGCCAGTACGGGCTCCACGAGCCGCCACCGCCGTGGCCCACGGCTGCGGCCGCGGCCCCGGGTCCGCCCGGATTGGAACCGGATCCGCTACTCGCGTGCGCGGCGTCCACGCCGCTCTGGGGGCCGTCCGCTCCCGACTGCGCCCCCGATTGGGCGCCCGACTGGGCACCCGTGGCGCCTGCTGCGCCCGTCGCAGCCGTCCGCCGCGCGGCTGCAGGGGCTGAGGCGGCGCGGGAGACCCGCCGGGTGGTGGAGGAAGCGGGTTTGATCCCTGATTTCACCGGGGCTGTGCCCCCCGCCCCGCTCCCCTGCCCGCCGGAGGGCTCCTGCGCACGCGGGGCCCGGTCGTCCTGCGAGGGCGGTGTCCCCGGGCGGGCCCGGTCGTCCTGCGAGGGCGGAGCGCCCGGCACGGTGGGGGCGGGCAGCGGGGGCGCCGGGGAGGGTGTGGCGCCACCGGGGCGCCTGGTCCCCTCGACGGTGACGGTCAGCGCCTGCGGGGCGGCCAGGACCCTGCCCCCGCTGGAGGCCCCCACTGCGATGTGGTAGGTGCCCGGGGCGGAGAACACCCAGTTCCCGTGCATGTGGGTGGACGAGGTGGTGTGGATGGCCGACTTCGACGGGTCGCGCGAGTCGAAGTGGACGGTCGGCTTCCCTCCTAGCGATCCGCTCTGGAAGAACGCCGCGTAGGCGCCCGCCGGGCCGTCGAGCAGGCGCACGCCGATGTCCACCCCGTCGGGCAGGCCCGCGTAGTCGACGCCCTCGGTGGAGAACCCGGGCCAGACGATGTCGGAGTTCTGGGTCTGCGGCAGCACGTAGGAGCCCGCGCCGACGGCGCCGAGCACGTCGTAGCCGGGGTCGGACAGCGACTGGGGGCGCACGTAGTAGGCGTTGGGGTGGACGGCCAGCGTCACGGAGGGCAGCGAGCGCAGCACCGAGGCGCGCGCGGCGGTCCGGGTGTCGTCCTTGACGGCCATCGCGTAGGAGGGCCTCCCGTTCCCGTCGGCGCCCTGGGTGACGCGCAGGTCGAGGTGCCCCCGTGAGAGGGTGACGGGGACGGTGAGCAGATCCGAGGGCGCGGGATCCGGGGCCGGGACAGGGGGCGCGGTCGGCGGCGCCGTGGGCGCCGGATCCGGGGCCGGGGTGGGCTGCGGCGATGGCGATGGCGATGGGGACGGCGACGGGGACGGGGACGCCGTGGGCGCCGGATCCGGGGCGGCGGTGGGCTGCGGGGACGGGGACGGGGACGGGGCGGGTTCGGGCGCCCCGCGCAGTTTCAGCGACACCTCGGTGCCGAACTCGTCAGAGACCGTGAGGTCCTCGACGCCGGCGGAGGTGAGGGTCGCGTTGGACCTGGGGTGGGGGCGCAGGGTGACCCGCATGTACATGGGCTGGTCCTTGCAGACCCCCAGGTCCTGCTCCTTGACGTCCGCGCCCCCGGCGCCCAGGGTGCCCTCGACGGCGCACCAGGGCGTGAAGTCGCCCTTCTCCTCGAAGAACTCGATCTTGTAGGCGGCGCGGAGCTGCGGGTCGCGGGCGCGGATGGCCACCGTGTGGGCCTCGGCCCCCTCCGCGCGCGTGTACCGGACGGAGACCGCGCCGTCCACGACGTCGATCGAGGCGGGGTTCCACACGGGGGAGGGGTCGGGATTGTCCTCGGGGGCGATCTGCGCGGCGCCGTCGGTCACCGTGACGGCCTGCTGGTCGCGCTGGGAGTATGCCTGGGGCGCGGAGATCCAGCGGGCCGCCGCCCCCGCCTCGTCGGGGATGTAGACGGCCTGGACGCTCGCGTCGGCGTCGCCGAGGAGCTCGCGCGCCGTCGCCGCGCCCCCCTCGACGGGCAGTTCCGTGAGGAAGTAGCCGTTGACGGTGAGCCACACGCGTCCGGTGTCGGAGGGGTCGCCCGTGGAGAAGGACATCTCGGTGAGGTGCTCGTCTCCGGGGTGCTCGCGCCCGGCGTAGGGGGCCAGGGTGAGGGAGGGCCGGGCGTCGGAGCCGTCCGACCGCTCGGCGCGCGCCGCGCTGTAGGCGGAGCGCACGTCCTTGATCCTCCCCTCCTTGGGGTCCTCTCCCCCGACCTGCCACACGAGGGGGGTGATGGGCGAGGTGTAGAGCGCGGTCCCGTCGGCGGCCCTGGCTGTGACCATGAAGTTGGCCGTGTAGCGCCCGGGCTGGGTGAAGGTCGTGTACAGGTGGGTGTGGCGGGGGTTGTAGACGCTGCGGTAGGCGGTGTCGTGGCTGGAGAGGAAGCGGTATACGGAGTCCCCGTTGTCGATGAACATCTCCATGCGGCCGGGCCCGTCGACGTTGACGAGGTCGAGGGTGTAGGTCCCGCCGTCGAACTCGTCGGGGGCGGCCCATTCGGCGCTGGCGTCCGCGCCCAGGCCCGCCCAGATGGGGGTGTTCCCGGGGCCGGGGTTCTGGGGCGCGGCGTTGAGGACGGTGCCCTCCCCGCCCAGGAAGGCCAGGTCCGCGCGGCCCTTGGGGATGACGAGTTGGGATTTGGCCTCACCGCTCGCGGCGTCGCCGGTCCACGCCTTGGGCAGCCACAGGGCGGTCCTCTCCATCGGCGTGGTGATGGTGTTGAGGGAGAAGGACTTGGTGTCCGCGTGCCAGACGGGCACGGGGGCGTCGACGTGCTGTCCGGAGACGATCCAGTCCTTGTCCTGGTCGGGGCCCGCCGAGGCCGGGGGGGCCGCCAGGGGCAGCGCGGCGAGGGCGAGCACGAGGGCGATCGCCCCCGCTGGGGAGGTTCGTGTCATGGGATGCCTTTTCCAATCACATTGTTAATGAGAATCATTATCTATACAGGGGGCCCCGCGCGCAAACCGCGCGCGCCCAGCCCTACCCTGGAGCCATGAGAATCGCGACCTGGAACGTCAATTCGATCCGCGCCCGCGCCGCCCGGGCCACCGCCTTCCTGGAGCGCTCGGGCACCGACGTCCTCGCCATGCAGGAGACCAAGTGCACGCCCGCGCAGTTCCCCGCCGAGGCATTCGAGGAGGCCGGCTACCACGTGGCCGTCCACGGGCTCAACCAGTGGAACGGAGTGGCCGTCGCCTCGCGCCACCCGATCCTGCGCGTCCACGACCACTTCCCCGGCCAGCCCGCCTTCGGCGACCCCGCCGTCGTCGAGGCGCGGGCCCTGGGGGTCGTGATCGACGTCTCCGGCGCCCTCGAGGGCGCCCCCGGGTCCCCCGCGCCGGCGGAGCTGACCGTCTGGAGCCTGTACGTGCCCAACGGGCGCGAGCTCGACCACCCGCACTACGCGTACAAACTGGAGTGGCTGGCCGCCCTGCGCGCCCAGGCGCGCGGATGGCTCGACGCCGACCCCGCCGCCCTGGTCGCCCTGGTCGGCGACTGGAACGTCGCCCCCCAGGACCAGGACGTGTGGGACATGGCGGCCTTCGAGGGCGCCACCCACGTCTCCGCGCCCGAGCGCGAGGCGTTCGCCGCCTTCGCGGAGGACGGGTGGATCGAGGCCACCCGCCCCCGCACCACCAACTACACCTACTGGGACTACCAGAGACTGCGCTTCCCCAAGAACGAGGGGATGCGCATCGACTTCGCCTACGCCTCCCCCGCCCTGGAGGCCCGCATCACCAGCGCGAGGATCGACCGTGACGAGCGCAAGGGCAAGGGCGCCTCGGACCACGTCCCAGTGATCCTCGACGTGCGGTAGTCTGCGGAGTAGCGCACCGGGATCCTCCCCGGGCGCCGCCCCCCCCGGATACGGGTGCCGGGGGAACTGCGCAACAGGAAATAGTTCCCTAGGATTCATCTCATGGGCAGACCATCGAAGAAGACACTGTGGATCGCGGGAGCGGCCACCGCGCTCGTCCTCGTGACGGGAGTGGGCGCCGCCGCCTACGCGGCCCACTACGCGGACATCGGGCTCCCCCGCGCCTCCGTCGCCGGCGTTTCCGTCAGCGGCCTCACCCACGACCAGATCGCCGAGGCCGTCGACGCCCGCGCCTCGCAGGCCGTGCTCACCGCGACCGTGTCCGGGACGACCACCGAGCTGCGGCTGGCGGACCTGGGCGTCACCGTCGACGCGCAGGCGAGCGCGGACCAGGCCCTGGCCGCCAACGCCTCGATCATGGCGCGCCTGACCGCGCCCTTCCACACGACCCAGACCCCCCTCGTCTACTCCCTGGACGAGGACGCGCTGGCCCGGACCGGATCGGACCTGGCGCTGGCCGCGGGCCCCGCAGCCGTCGAATCGGGCGTGTCGCCCGACGCGGACCAGGGGGCGTTCGTCGCCACACGGGGCCACGCCGGCAAGGGCATCGACACTGCGGCGCTGAAGGAGGCCGCGACTGCGCTCGCCGAGACGCTGGCGCCGTCCAGCGCCGAGTTCACCGCCACCGACGTCGAGCCGACCATCGCCTACGCGGACGCCGTCTCCGCCGCCGACGCCGCCAACCGGCTGATCTCCCCGGAAGTGAGCGTCACCGACGGCATCGACACGTACACCGCCGAGGTCGGGGACAAACTCAAGTGGGTGTCGGTCACCGCCCGCAACGGGGCCCTCCAAACGCCCACGATCGACCGGGCGGGCGTGTCCGCGTGGGTGGAGGCGACCGCGGAGTCCACGAACGTCGGGGCCAAGGAGGCCATCGACAACGTCGACCCCCAGGGCAACGTCCTGGTCCGCTCCTTCCCGGGCTCGGACGGCCTCGAGGTCGACAACGCCGACGAGGTCACTTCCGGGATCGTCAGCGCGCTGGAGTCGTCCTCCGACTACGAGGGGGACTTCGACTACAAGAAGACCACGGCCCCGACCAAGACGATGCCGGCCATGCCCGGCTACGAGTCGTACGCGTACCCCGCGCACGAGGGAGAGAAGTGGGTGGACATCAACCTGGCGAGCTCCACCCTGACCGCCTACGAGGGCCAGACCGTCGTGCACGGGCCCGTGGACATCAACCACGGGGGCGTGGGGCACGAGACCGTCGTCGGCACCTTCCACGTCTACCAGAAGCACGCGGCGCAGGACATGGGCTGCACGCCCGAATGGCCCTACTGCGCGCGGGGCGTCCCGTGGGTGTCCTACTTCGAGGGCTCCTACGCGATGCACGGGGCGCCGTGGGTGGCGCGTTTCGGCATCGGGTCTGACGCCTCCAGCCACGGCTGCATCAACATGCCCGTCGAAGAGGCGCAGTGGATGTACGACTGGGACGAGTTGGGGACCGCGGTGGTCACCCACTACTGACTGATGCGGCGGGCCCCTAGCGCGCGCCGGGGCCGCCCGCGCGGCCATCGGCCATCGAGAGCAGGCGCTCGTTGAGCGCCGCCCAGTTGTCCTTGTGCCACTGCCCGAAGGGGCGGTCCCCCAGGAAGACCGCGCTGGCCCCCCGCGCGCGGTCGACCCACACGAAGGAGCCGGACTGGCCGAAGTGCCCGAAGGTGGCGGGGCTGGCCGTGGGCGCCGTCCAATGGGGCGACTTCTCCCCCCGGATCTCGACGCCCAGGCCCCATTGGCACGGCGAGTGGCGCCCGTAGCCCGGCACGACGCCCGCCAGGGCGGGGAACTGGACGGCGGCCGCCTCGGCCCCGAGGTCGGCGGGGACCAGGGACGGGCGGGTGAGCTCAGCGGCGAAGAGCGACAGGTCCGCAGCGCCGCACACCCCCGAGTGGGCGGGCGATCCGGGGACATCGGCACTGGCCATGCCCAGCGGGCCGAAGACCGAGCGGGCCACCCAGCGCCGCAGCGGCATCCCCGTCGCCTCCTCGACCATGCCGCCGATGACGTCGAAGCCCGCGTTCGAGTAGATGCGCCGCTTCCCGGGGGCCGCCACGGGCTCGCGCGAGTCCAGGGGCAGCCCCGAGGCGTGGGCGAGCAGGTGGCGCAGGGTCGCCCCCTCCGGGCCGCCGGGCGAGTCGAGCGCGAGGGCGCCCTGGGACACGGCGACCAGCGCGGACCAGGCGACGATCGGCTTCGTCACCGAGGCGAGCGGCCTGGCGCGCGAAACGTCCCCCCACGACGCAACGACATCGCCCCCGACCCGCAGGACGAGGGCGACATCGAAGGGGAAGTCCACCGGGCTGCTCACGCCGTGGCCTCGGGGGCTTCGCTCATCTCGTTGGTCTCGCTGATCTTGCGCAGGATCCGCGCGTAGACCTCCGCCACTTCCTCGGGCACCGAAGCGCCCAGGCGCAGCACGTAGTGCGCGGGCAGGTGCAGCAGTTGCACGCACACCGCCAGGAAGTCGGAGACGAACTCGCGGGCGTCGATCGGCTCGTCGGCGTAGCGGGCCGAGACGACCGACCCGTACCAGTAGCGGATGAGGATCTTCGCCAGCGTGCGCGGCTTGGTCCCGATATCGACGCGGCTCTCCTCGATGAAGGCGATGATCATGGAGGTGAGCGCCTCCTCCATCTGGGCCGTGCGGTACTTGTAGTGGACGTGGGCGGGATGGGACTCCGAGGAGGCCTCGGCCCACAGGACGCAGTCCAGGGCGATGGCGTTGTCCGCCTCTGGCATCATGGCGAACCGCATTTCCCCGACCGCCCAGTCGACGAAGGACTCGGCGGTGATGCCGCCCTCCTCGAAGCCCCCTTCCACGTCCTCGTTGATGGACACCCTGAAAAGGGCGTTCATGTCCTCGTGGCGCTGGATCGCCGCCCGCAGGATCGCTTCCTTCGACGGGAAGTGGTAGACGACCGCGGGATGCGAGATCCCGACCCTGCGCCCCAGGTCCCGCAGAGAAAACCCGTTGTAACCGCGCTCCGCGATCAGCACCATCGCCGCCGAGAGGATGGATTCGCGAGTCGCCTGGCCAACGGAGTAGGCTCCGCGGGGTTTCCTCTGCGCCGTCATATCATCTCCTGCCATCTTCGGGTTTCGCCTTGGACGGCTTGCCACTACGTACTATTGCCAGCTTAACGCGAACTCTCAGGGTTCCACAACATTCATGGTCAGCCCGTCGAGGTCATCGTTAACGTCTACAGTTACAGTGTCCCCGTCAACGACCCCTCCTGCAAGCAACAACGTGGCGAGTCGGTCTCCTACTTCGCGCTGGATCAGGCGGCGCAAAGGCCGCGCGCCGTAGGCGGGGTCGTAGCCGACCCGTGTGATCCACCCCTTCGCCGGTTCGCTGACCGTCAGGGAGATGCGTCGCGAGGCCAGTCGGCGGGCCATTGTGGCGACCATGAGGTCGACGATCTGGCCGATGTCCTCGTTGCTCAGCGCGTCGAAGGTGACGATCTCGTCCAAACGGTTCAGGAACTCCGGGCGGAACGCCGCGCGCACCGCCTCCATGACCGCCTCCCTGCTCCGGTCGGCGTCCATCCCCGGATCCGCCAGGAACTGCGAGCCGAGGTTGGAGGTGAGGATGAGGATCGTGTTCCTGAAGTCGACGGTGCGGCCCTGACCATCGGTGAGCCGTCCGTCGTCGAGCACCTGCAAAAGAATGTCGAAGATCTCAGGATGGGCCTTCTCGACCTCGTCGAGGAGGACCACCGAGTAGGGACGGCGCCTGACGGCCTCGGTCAGCTGACCGCCCTGCTCGTAGCCGACGTACCCGGGAGGGGCGCCCACCAGGCGCGCCACCGCGTGCTTCTCCGAGTACTCGGACATGTCGATCCGGATCATGGCGCGCTCGTCGTCGAAGAGGAACTCCGCCAGGGACTTGGCCAGCTCCGTCTTCCCCACGCCCGTGGGGCCCAGGAAGAGGAAGGACCCGGTGGGCCTGTTGGGGTCGGAGATCCCCGCCCGCGAGCGCCGCACGGCGTCGGAGACCGCTTTCACAGCGTCCTTCTGCCCGATGAGCCGCTTGCCGATCTCGGCCTCCATGTGGAGCAGCTTCTCGGTCTCGGTCTGCAGCAGGCGCCCCGTGGGGATGCCCGTCCACGCCTCGACGACCTCGGCGATCTCCGCGGGGCCGACCTTCTCGGCGATCATCGGCTCCTGGGCGGCGGCCGAGGCCTCTGCGAGCGCCGCGCGCTCCTCCTCGGCCTGGATCTGGCGCTCGACATCGGGGATCTCGCCGTTCTGCAGGCGCCCCGCCTCGTCCCAGCGCCCCTCGCGCACGGCCAGGTCGAGCTGCGTGCGCAGGTTGTCCAGCTGGACGCGCAGGTCGCCGACCCGGTTGTGCCCGGCCTTCTCGGCCTCCCACCGGCTCACGAGCGCGTTGAGCTCCTCCTGCTTGTCCGCCAGGTCGGCGCGCAGTTTCGCGAGGCGCTCGCCGGTGGCCTCGTCCTTCCCGTCGGGGTCGGACTCGGTGAGGTAGGACTCCTCCATCCTCATGCGGTCGACGCCGCGGCGCAGCTCGTCGATCTCGACGGGGCTGGAGTCGAGTTCCATGCGCAGGCGGGAGGCGGCCTCGTCGATCAGGTCGATGGCCTTGTCGGGCAGCTGGCGCCCGGTGATGTAGCGGTTCGACAGCTGCGCGGCGGCCACGAGCGCCCCGTCGGAGATCGTCACCTTGTGGTGCGCCTCGTACTTGGGGGCGATGCCGCGCAGGATCGCCACCGTGTCCTCCACGGAGGGCTCGCCGACGAACACCTGCTGGAAGCGGCGCTCCAGGGCAGGATCCTTCTCGATGTTCTCGCGGTACTCGTCCAGGGTGGTCGCGCCGACCATGCGCAGCTCCCCGCGCGCCAGCATGGGCTTGAGCATGTTGCCCGCGTCCATGGCGCCCTCGGAGCCGCCGCCCGCGCCGACGACGGTGTGCAGCTCGTCGATGAAGGTGATGACCTCCCCGTCGCTGCGCTGGATCTCGGCCAGGACGGCCTTGAGCCGCTCCTCGAACTCGCCGCGGTACTTCGCCCCGGCCACCATCGACGCCATGTCTAGCGCGATGAGGCGCTTGCCCCGCAGGGACTCCGGGACGTCCCCGGCGACGATGCGCTGGGCGAGGCCCTCGACGACGGCGGTCTTGCCGACGCCGGGCTCCCCTATGAGGACGGGGTTGTTCTTCGTGCGCCGCGACAGCACTTGGACGACGCGGCGGATCTCGTTGTCGCGCCCGATGACGGGATCGAGTTTGCCCTCGCGGGCGACCTCGGTCAGGTCGCGCCCGTACTTGGCCAGCGCTTCGAAGGACCCCTCGGGGTCGGGGCTGGTCAGGGGCTCGGGGCGCAGCTGGGCCAGGGCGGCCGCCAGGTCCCCGGCATCGACGCCCCCCTCCGTGAGGATGCGCCCGGCCTCGCTGTCCGAGGCAGCGGTCGCGATGAGGAGGTGCTCAGTCGAGACGTACTGGTCGCCGGCCTTCGCGGCGCGGTCGCCCGCGTCGGCGACCACTGCCATGAGGGCGCGCGAGGTCCTGGGCTGCGCGGCGGCGCCCTGGGTGCGGGGCAGGGCGACCAGGGCGTTCCTGGTCCGCGCGCCGATCCGGGCGCGGTCGGCGCCCGTCTTCTCCAGCAGGGAGGCCGCGATCCCCTCGGGCTGCTCGAGGAGTGCGGCGAGCAGGTGGGTGGGCTCCACTTGCGGGTTGCCCGCCGCGGCGGCGGACTGGAGCGCGGAGGCGATGGCCTCCTGCGCCTTCGTGGTGAACTCTGTGCTCATGTTGTCTCCTTCGGATGCACCGCATCCACATGTGCGCCGGTCTGCTCCGGCGCGTCCTGCTGAAGTCAACGAACGTAAAGTTGAGTCTATTCCGCTCAAGTTCCGGATCCGCAGTGGCACGGGCGACACCCCGCCCCCGGCCGGATGCGCGAAGGGCGCCCGGCGCGGCGCGCCGAGCACCCGCGGGGCGCCTAGGAGGAGGGCGGGAGCCACGCCGGGCCGTCGAAGCCCCGCTGGCGCCCCCCGCCCCCGTCCCCCGGGGGCGCCGAGCCGCCCCCGGGCGGTCCGAAGCACTCGCCGGCCGCGCGGAAGAGCTGCAGGGTCGTCGCCAGGGCGCACATGCACTGCTGGACCAGCTGGGCGTCGGTCGCCCCGTACTCGTAGTCGCTGTTGACCTCGGCCACCAGCCGCAGACCGCCTTTCGCCTCGCGGTGGAAGTACGCCTTCGGCCACAGGTACTCGCGGTGCCAGCCCTCCAGGAACAGCAGCAGATCCGCCTCGTACTTGGCGGGGATCGTCTCGCTCATGAAGGCGATGATCGACAGGACCTCCTGCGAGTCCCCGAGGAAGCGGAAGCAGAACAGCTGCCCCTCCCACGTCCCGCGCAGGTCCCCGTCCTGGTCGATCTCCCAGTCCCACCCCTCGCCGTCGAAGAGCAGGCCGACCCTCTCCTGCGAGATCGGGCGGACCATGTCGAAGCGGTGCGCCTCGAACTCGGAGTTGCCCGTGCGCACCCCGCCGCCGGAGGCGCTGGGCTCGTACCCCCACGGGTCTATGGGCCCCTGAGCGCCGTCGGGGCGTTCGGAGTCGTTGGGATCGGAGCCGCCATCAGCGTCCTTTCTCCAAAACCATCCCATGATTCTTCCTCTTAACTCCCTATATCGATATCGCGGGCGAGCTCGCTGAAAAAGTCCTGTGCGAGCGCGATGGCGTTCGCGATCTGGCGCACCAGGTGCGCATCGGTCGCCCCGCACTGCCAGCCGACGACGGTCTCCGCGACCACGCGCACCGTCCCGTCGTCGTCGATGCGGTGGGAGCACTTCGGCCACGGCCTGGTGCGGTGCCATTGCAGGATCGACTGGCGGACGGCCTCGAGGGCGCTGATCGGGACGGGCTCCTTCCAGATCGCCACGATCTGGAGGACCTGCCGGTCGCGCCCGGCCAGGATCAGGAAGTAGGGGCTGCCGCCCCACGTCCCCGTGAGCTCGCCGTCGTCATCGACGCTCCACGCGAGCCCCTGGGAATCGAGGAGGCGTTCGAGCCGGTCGTAGGTGACGGGACGGACGCGGTCGGCGGATGCCGCGGGCCGCGCCGACGTGGCTTCTTGTCGCATCACTTCCCCTCCCTGTCCTCAGTGGTGTAATCCGCCTCATACACCTATATCAACAGTAGCCCAGAATCCGCAGAAAACCAATGGTTCGCGGATACGAGGCGGACACCCGCCCCGGTCCGGCCGACGACCCCGCCACTGACCGCCGGCCAAAACCCCAGGTCATGGGCGGAATGCGCCAGTGCCCGAGCGCAGACGGGGCGCGTTCACGCCGCGCCGCGCCGAGCATAACGTGACGACGAACACAGATGAGTTGGGGGCAGGGCGCGTCTACTCTCCTCCTGTTCCTCCTCCCGCTACCCCCCGCTCGGCGCCGGGGCCCGCCGGCCCCTCGCCCTCCGACGACCCGGGCGGCCCGGACTGGGCGCCCTCCGGGGACTGGGGCCCCCCTTGAGTCCCAGCCGCCGGGGGCTGGGGCCCCTGCGGAGGAGCCATCCGCGCGCCCGGGGGCGGGAAGGCAACGCCGGGCGGGGCCTCCACGACGCCGGCCCCGGGGGGCGGCACCGGCACCCCCGCCCGCGGTCCCGCCGACCGCGCCACCGCTCGCCGCAGGAGGACCTCGAAGGGGCCGCGCGGGAATCCGACGGTCTCGAGGCCGAAGCACAGCACCAGAGCCGCCACCCACACGAACGCTGCGATCACGGCGCCCCACGCGTCGGGGACCGCGGGAACGCCGGCGAGCCCCATGCCGCCCAGGAGGACGGCGAAGAGGATCGTCTGGCTGAGGTAAGCGGTCATCGAGCGCTTGCCGACCGCGGCGAGCACCCGCCGGATCCCGCGGGGCTCCCCGACCCCCGCGAAGAGCGCGAACAGCGCCAGCCACGCGCACGCCCCCGCGATCCCGGAGACGTGGAAGAGGACGACGCTCCACGCCGGCACCGGCAGCACCATCCCGGACACCCCCAGCCCGTAGGGGAGCGCGCCGACGACGCCGATCAGCATGCCCGCGCCCGCGACCGCCCACAGCAGGCCCCGGTGCCGGTCAGGGCGCGACAGGATGTCCGTCTGCCCCAGGCGCGCCCCGATCATGAACGCCGGGACCACCATCGAGATGAGCACCGTGATCAGGGCCGCCATCGCCCACTGGACGATGGAGTTGGGCACGTAGTAGACCGAAAGGGAGGCGTGCGGGTGGACCACGGAGCCCAGATCGCCCAGGCCCGCCTTCCAGAAGCCGACGCCGGTCAGACTGCACGCGCTCACCAACGCGATGACGCTCCCCCACACCGCCATCCACACGTTCCTCTTGCGCGCGACCACTCCCGCGAAGAGGACGGCGACGATGCCGTAGGCGCCGATGATGTCGCCGGCGAAGACGATGCCGTGCACGAACCCGAAGAGGATCATCCACCATCCGCGGCGGCGCACCAGGCGCGCCGCGTCGTCGGTGGCCTCCTGGCGGACGAGGGCCTCCCATTGCGCGGCCACGTGGGGCGCCCACGACGCGCGCACCTGAGGATCCACCGACTGGTGGGCGGCCTCGACATCGCGCTCGATGCGGCGCCGCACCATCGTCGCGACGCCGAAACCGAAGAGGAGGGCGAAAAGCGGGTACCCCCGCCGGTCGACGAGCGCGGTGCGGATGAGGATCCACCAGCGGTCCGCGGAGGAGGGGCCATCGGGGGAGGCGGGGAAGTACCGCAGCCAGTAGGGGACGTTCGCGAGCGCGATGAGCAGCAGCATGAAGCCGCGCGCGACATCGGGCGCGGGGTAGCGCACGGAGCGCCCGCCGGTGAAGGACAGGGAGGACATGGATGAGGGCCTTTCAGTTCCGCCCGCCGCGCTGGGCGCTGCGCCCCGCAGCGGGCGTCGGCGCCGGATCCCCGGCGCCGAGCTTCCGCCGCACTACTGGCGCTGGACTCCTGACATCATGATGTCCACTTGGATATCACGGCGCCGCTTGTTCGCCCTCGCGACCAGCACGATGCCCAGGATCAGCACGCCCACGCCGGTCACCCCCACCACCGTGGACCAGATGAGGCTGTTGCGGGCGCTGCTCTCCAGAACGCCGCCGGAGAACGGCACTCCGATGAACGTGGCGGTGTCGGACACCCCAGTGCACTCGATCGTGTACGAGCCGCGCTTGAGCCCCTCGGCGGAGAACAGGCTCCCGGTGCCGTCCCGCTTCTGCATCGCGTGGGACTGGCCGGCGGAGTCGGTCAGGGAGCACGCCGTCGCGGTATCGGGCGGCACGACCTGCAGGTAGTACCCGTCCTGGGATTCCAGGGTGACGCCACCGCCATTGGACAGCCGTTGGACCCCGGCGGCTGCGTCCGAGAACTCGTCGGCGATCGAGGACACAGCGGTGGAGAAGAAGACGACAGGCGCGATGATGATCATGAGCACTAGCCCTAAGACGATGCACAGCACGCCCGGCGCACGGCTGGGGAGCTGCGGCGGCGCCGCGTAAGCCGCGGGGACCGCCTGCTGCCCGTAGGCGGACCCGGACTGCTCCGGGGCGGCCTGCTGCCCGTACTGCGGCCAGGGCGTGGCGGGCTGGCCCGCGGACGGGGCCTGGTTCCCGTCGTCGGGTGCGGGAGTCGACATGGATCCTCCTCGGAACGGGCTCATCGGAGCGGGAGCAGTGCAGCCAGCATAGTGGAATCTGTCGCGCCCGTCACCGTTAGACCCGATCTATGCGCGCCACGCGCCCCCGTGGACGCGCACCGCGACTCCGGCGCCTTGACAGGGCACCACCGGCGTTGATGGGATAGCGCCCATGCCAACGCCCCACGCACCCTGTGCCGACGCGCCGACGTCCCCGTACTCCCGTCCGGCCGGGGCCGTCGCCGCCGGCCTCGGCACCGACGCCTCGACCGGCCTGAGCGCCCGGTCCGCAGCCGACCGCCTGGCCGCCGACGGGCCCAACGAGCTCCCCTCGAAGCCCCCAGTGCCCGCCTGGAGGCGCTTCCTCAGCCAGTTCAACGACCCGCTCGTCTACCTGCTGCTGGCCGCCATCGCCATCTCCACCGCCGCCTGGGTCCTGGAGGGCGCCGAGGGGGCGCCGGTGGACTCCATCGTCATCCTCGCCGTCGTCACCCTCAACGCGGTCCTCGGCTTCGTCCAGGAGAACAAGGCCGCCGACGCCGTCGCCGCCCTTTCCGCGATGACCGAGGCGACCTCCACCGTGCTGCGCGACGGCTCGCTCCTGGTCGTCCCCTCCTCCGAGCTGGTGGTGGGCGATGTCCTCGTCCTGGGCGAGGGCGACCAGGTCGGCGCCGACGCCCGCCTGCTCTCGGCCGCCGCCCTGCGCGTGGTCGAGTCCTCCCTGACCGGTGAGGCCGACGCCGTCGTCAAGACCCCCGGGGCCGTCGGCGCGGACACCGACCTGGCCGACCGCACCTGCATGGTCCACCGGGGCACCTCCGTGGCCCAGGGGACGGGCCGCGCCGTCGTCGTCGCCACCGGCGCCGACACCCAGATGGGCGCGATCGCCCGGATGCTCGACTCCGTCGAGGAGGAGGACACGCCCCTGCAGAAGGAGATCCACGCGGTCTCCAAGATGCTGGGGATCGTCGTGGTCGTCATCGCGGTCGTCGTGGTGGGGACCCTGCTGCTCCTGGCGGCCGACCGCACGCCCGACACGATCGTCCACTCCCTGCTGCTGGGGGTCTCGCTGGCCGTGGCCGCCGTGCCCGAGGGGCTGCCCGCGATCCTGTCGGTGGTCCTGGCCCTGGGCGTGCAGCGCATGGCCACCCGCAAGGCCGTGGTCAAGAAGCTCACCAGCGTGGAGACCCTCGGCTCGGCCTCCGTCATCTGCTCGGACAAGACCGGCACCCTCACCCGCTCGGAGATGACGGTCCAGGAGGTCGTCACGGCCTCGGGCACCTGTGTGGTCACGGGCATCGGCTACGCGCCCGACGGCGAGGTCGCCCCCGACGCCGACCGCGACGGCCGGCCCGACGCCGACCCCCTCGAAGGGCCCCTGCGCGACGAGGTCACCGTGGTCCTCTCCGGCGGGGCGCTCGCCTCCGACGCCGAGCTCACCGTCACCGAGGACGTGTGGAGCGTCGTCGGCGACCCGACGGAGGGGGCCTTCCTGGTCGCGGAGAAGAAGCTCGGCACACACGGGCACCGCGAGGGCAGGTTCGGGCGAATCGGCGAGGTCCCCTTCACCTCCGAGCGCAAGATGATGTCGGTGCTGCTCACCGACACCGCCCACGGCACGGTCATCATGTCCAAGGGGGCGCCCGACGTCCTCATGGAGCACTGCGCGCGGGTGCGCGTGGGCGACGCCGACACTGAGCTGACCGCTCAGGCCCGGGCCCGCTTCGTCGAACACATCGCGGACATGTCGGGCCGGGCGCTGCGCACCCTGGGGGTCGGCTACCGGATCCTCACCGATGAGGAGGCCGCCCGCGTGCGCGAAGCCGCCACCGGCGACGGCGAGGCGGACCTGTCCGACC